>Ga0315312_1001033_pt1 | contig 24341 bp, 18 predicted proteins | sample TDP7_MG_FD_203629 | JGI IMG/M metagenome (GOLD analysis project Ga0315312, IMG submission 203629) | Freshwater sediment microbial communities from Lake Towuti, South Sulawesi, Indonesia - TDP7 | ecosystem: Environmental > Aquatic > Freshwater > Lake > Sediment | place: Indonesia: South Sulawesi... | reverse complement strand
GACGGGGCTGTGGAGAACTTCCCACCATTTTCATGCTTTTGTAGTTTCGCTGCCCCGCAGGGGCCACTTTTTCCGCGCAGAGTCGCGGAAAAAGCCTAGCCCTTATCAGGTTACTTAAAAAGATATTTAGGTCAATTTCCCGGCCCCTAAACAACGAGAAAAGTGGTCATCCACCAGTTTTTCAGCAACCTTCCTGAGGCAATTCTATACTAACCTAAAAAGAGTAACCATTTGAATTTATTGGTTTTCTATCTTGAAAGGTCGAGATCACGGAACAGCATGTAAAGATTTGATTACCTGAAGAGTGTTTCGGATAAAAATTATAATTGACAAAACGATACGATTTTGGTAAAAGAGAGTAAACGTTAACTTACATTAAAAATAAGGAGGGCGGAGGTATGGCAAACACAAAACTAAAGAAATTCGGGAATTTCTTGTTGTATGGTGGGTGGTTGCTGATCCTAGTTGGGGTCTTCGCCATAATAATTCTGGCATCCTATTATATGAAATAGCCTGGCCGATCGGGGATTTTCCATAATTTTTCTTTCGCTCATTGGCCCAATGAAAGAAAATGCCCCCTTTGAAAGATACTGATCATGTCCCATAAGTCATCTGCTGGACACGAGGGGGGGTATGGAAATCTATAGTCGTGACAGCAGGTTATCCCCTCCCCCTGGGACGGGGGAGGGAATTTATTTTTTATTTCAATATGTTGCCCCTCTCCCCTCCCGGGAGAGGGTAGGGTGAGGGGGCATATTCCAAATTTTTCACAGCTTCCCTCAAGGGAGGGGAGAGTAAAAATTTGAAAACTAAGTAAATTTTGCCATCGCGTTCTGTCAGAATGCAAAGCCGTATTATCGCACCCCCTGTGTCCAGCAAGAAATGTGGGACAAGAAATGTGGGACAAGATTAGTGAAAGATAGGGGAACATTCAAGTGGAAGAATCCTAATGGCTTTGGATCAGGTACAAAAGGGTTACTTAATCGGCCGGGACGCATTCGCCAACAGATGATCCCGCTGCATTCCTTCCTTCTCGAGTCTTCCATTTCTCCAATCACTGGAATTTTTTGGCTAATTCATATATGCTAGTGGTACATGGGATATATTTCTACTCGTAGGGCAGGTGATTCGCTGATGACTCGCAAATATCAGACGACCGACAAAAGAAAGGATCAGATCATTGAGGCCGCCAAAAGGTTAATTATAAAGTACGGCAGCGAGCATGTAACGGTTCGAAGAATGGCTAAGCAGGTAGGAATTTCCGAAGCGGCTATCTATCGCCACTTCAAGAGTAAAGCAGATATATTATCTTTTCTGGTTGACCATATCGAAGATACTTTGGTAGGAGGGATTACAAAAGCGACGCCCGATGGCCATGCCTCGCTGGAGATATTAGATAAAATTCTCAAGGGTCATATTTCTACGATTGAACAGAGACGGGGAATTTCTTTCCAGATTATCGCCGAGATTATCAGCCTGGGTGACAAAAAGTTAAATCAGAAAATAACTGAAGTCATAAATAAATACATAAATAGCCTCCGAGATCTTCTGGCCAAATCGGCCAGCACTGGAGAAATGAGGGAAAACGTTGACCTGGAAACCGTTTCGACTCTTTTGTTCACCATGATTCAAGGGTTGGTCAATCTCTGGGCTCTATCTAATTACAGCTTCGACCTGGAAGAAAGGTACGCTTCTCTCTGGAATTTCTTTCGGCAAACGGTCACCCAATCTCGAATACAGGCGAGCCTTCCCCCCGAAGTGGCGAACCCAGATCCAACTTTCAATAGACCTGTGATTTGACCGACTAAGCCCTCTCAAGAAAAGGCGCCTGATAAAAATTTTTCACTTTTTCAATGATCCCACAAGGGAGAGTTGACAAGCCGACTAAAATATGCCAAATGAATCCTATCTCCTTCTCTTGTCCTGCCGATATTGCTCTTGAATAATCCAGAGGAGAGTTCTTTGCGGATCAACTTCCGAATCATTCTTTCAATTGTCATTGTGATCAGTATTATCGTCTTTCTGTTCACCATCTTTCAGGTAAGGCAGGAAAAGGAAAGATTGACGATCGACCTCGAACGGCGGGCGGCCCTTTTGGGCGAAAGCCTGAGAGAGAGCGTCGAGCCTTTACTCGAAAAAGCCCGTCCCGAACGCTTGCAAAAGATTGTGGAAAAATTTGGAAATCGGGAAAGACTTGCCGGAGTGGCAGTATATGATGTGAAGGACAAATTGATCGCCGCCACTCCCCAATTGTCTGCCCATCTGACCACCCCCCTAACTTTTGTGACCAACGTCATGAATTCCGATCAAGAGGGTGGATCCTTTTTCCCCTTGGACAAAAAAGAAATGTACCTCTACGCTTTGCCCCTCCACCGAGAAGAAAGTGTGGCTGGTGCCCTGCTGATCATCCATGATCCCTCTTATATTCAGGACCGGCTCTCGCTCATCTGGAAAAATAATTTCATCCGCTTTCTGGTCAATGCTCTCGTCATTTCCCTGACCACTCTATTACTAATTCGCTGGAGTATGGCTGGGCCGATTGCCAGGATGACTGAATGGATAAAAAGCCTCCGAACAGAAAAGAATCTGGAACCACTCTCTTCCCCTCCGGGGGGTGTCTTTGAACCCCTGACCAGAGAAGTTACGCACATAGCCAAGAGTATCTCCTTAGCTCGGGGGGCTGCCGAAGAAGAAGCCAGGCTTAGACATCGGGCTGAGGCTTTATGGACTCCCACGCGTCTTAAGGAGCAGATCCGCACTCTTCTCCGGGAAAAATCCCTCTTTGTAATTTCTAACCGCGAACCTTACATACATGAAAGAAGAGGGAGAAAAATTGAAACCCTTGTGCCAGCCAGTGGCCTGGTGACGGCCTTAGAGCCTGTCCTGAAAGCCTGCGGAGGCACCTGGATTGCGCATGGAAGCGGAGATGCCGACCGTGAGGTGGTCGATGCCCAAAACAAAATTAAGGTTCCACCAGAGGACCCCCAATACGTTCTCAAAAGGGTCTGGCTCACCAAAGAAGAGGAAAAGGGTTACTATTATGGATTCGCCAACGAGGGTCTCTGGCCCCTCTGCCATATCGCCCATACTCGCCCTTCCTTCCGGGAAGAAGACTGGGGGCATTATCAAACCGTCAATAGAAAGTTTGCCCGGGCTACTTTGGAAGAACTGGATGATACCGAGGAGCCTTTGATTCTCATCCAGGATTATCATTTTGCCCTTCTCCCCCGACTGGTTAAAGAAGAACGCCCGGATGCTCGGGTGGCTCTTTTCTGGCACATTCCTTGGCCGAATCCAGAATCCTTCGGCATTTGCCCCTGGCAGCGGCATCTCCTTCATGGCATGTTAGGGGCAGACCTCATCGGCTTTCACATTCAGTTTCACTGCAACAACTTTTTAGATACGATTGACCGTATCTTAGAATCGCGCATTGACTGGGAGCACTTCACAGTCGAGAGGGGAGGACAATCGACTCTGGTGAAGCCATTTCCCATCAGCATTGCCTTTCCCGGTCCCCCCAACGCTGCCCCGGCTGGCCAGGCCGCCAAACCCAGCAAGGAGAGTATCTTGAAGGAACTGGGGGTGAAGGGCAAATATCTGGGTGTGGGGGTGGACCGCATCGATTATACCAAGGGCATTCTTGAACGCTTTAAGGCCGTCGAGCGATTCTTGGAAAAATATCCGGCTTACCAGGGTGAATTTATTTTTGTGGAGCTGGGGGCTCCCAGCCGAACCTACATTAAAGAATACCACGATCTGATAGCCGCCGTTGAGGCTGAAGCAGATCGGATCAACTGGCGATTTAGGACCAAGGAATGGCAACCGATCGTCTTCTTAAAGAAACACCACGGCCATGAGGAGATTCAGCCTTTCTATGAAACCGCCGACCTCTGCCTGGTGACCTCCCTGCATGACGGGATGAACCTTGTGGCCAAAGAATATATTGGCGCCCGGGAAGATGAATGGGGCGTCCTGATTCTCAGCCAATTCACTGGAGCCTCGCGGGAGCTCCGGGATGCCCTAATTGTTAACCCCTATGACATCGAACAGATGGCTGAAGCGATCCGCACAGCCTTGGAGATGGACGCTACGGAACAAAAGGCGCGTATGCAGAAGATGCGGGAGACTCTAAAAGACCGCAACATTTACCATTGGGCGGCAAATCTAATAACTGCCTTGGCTCAGGTGCGCCTGGGAAATCAGGGAAGACCGAGCTAAGCTTTTTCCCCGCCGAGTTTGACCATAAAAAATAAAAGATTAACCGCCGAGAGCGCGGAGGACGCAGAGAATAATTAAAATGGAAAGACCCCAAAAAGATCTGACTTTTTTGAATTTTGTCTTTTGCATGATTTGATCCCGCTCGGAGCGGGACGTTCTTTGCGTGCTCTGCGGTCAAAGATTTTTATAATTTCCTATACGATAAAAAACAACCATCCGGTCAAAAACCCGATCAAAAAACTGACCAGGATGGTTCTTCCCTCCCCTCTGTGATCTCTGGGGTTTCATATCCTTACCGTCCCCAAAAGTTCATCAAGGCCAAATAATCTCCCAGATGGCGGGTAATCAAAAAATTTCGCCGTACATACTCTTTGGCATCATCCCCCATTTTGGCCATCACCTCAGGATTGTCCAGCAGATAATGGATACGGAAGGCGGCTCCTTCCACGGAATTAACGGTGAATCCGGTCACTCCATAGACGAGTTGGACGGTAATCCCGCCGGCGAAACCGCCGATGACTGGCTTGCCCTTCCACATGGCCTCGGCCACAGTCAACCCGAACCCTTCCCGCAAGGATTTTTGCAAGACGATGGTTGCTGCCCTTTGCAGGGCGTTTATCTCCAGATTAGCATCCGGAGGGAGCAATAGAATATGGATGTCTGGATCATCCCGGGCTTCTTCCTGTACTTCTGAGAGAACGATTTCACTTTCAGGGTCATCGGTGGCTTCTCCCCCAGCTAAGACCAATCGAATATCATGGTGCTTTTTGACCAGGCGATAAGCCTGGATTACGCCCAGGGGGTCTTTAAAGCGATCGAAGCGGGAAACCTGAAGGAGGAACGGCTTGTCTGTAGGGATGCTCAGCCGCCTGAGAATTTTGGCTTGCTCCTTATCAGAGAGGTCCCGGTTCTTTTCGCTCAAAGGATCAATGGAAGGGTAGATGAGGAACTGGGGAATGGGAAGTCTCTGAGCAAATCGGGGCAGGGAAAATATGGCGGCATCATATCGCACCACAAATCTCCGCAAGAAACTCCAGACCTTCCATTGGGGTCGGGAGATATCAATATGGCACCGCCAGATCCACTTGCCTTTGCAGGGGCGATTCTCAATCAGGGCCGCAGGTTGCGGGTCGTGGATGACCAAATAGTCTGCCTCGTGAGGAAGACGTCCGGCATTCTCCCGGTTCACCTCTACATAGGTCTTGAGCATTCCCTGAGAAAGATTCTGTTCTTGGCCCTGGAGGGCATTGTGAAAGGCCTTGGTGATTCTGAAGAATTCCTCGCTCCCGGAGATGACCTCCCATTGCGCGTCCAATCCAACATCTTGCAGCAAGGGAATGAGGCTCCGCAGGATTTCTGCCACCCCTCCACCCAGTCGAGTTGAATTGATGTGCAAAACCCTCTTCCCCTGAAGCTTTTTGGCCAAGAGCTTCAGGAAATCCGCCGTCCCCTTCGGTGCTACCTCTCTATAATCATCGAGCTGGCTCATTTCAGAGTCCTCTTTTCCAGAACTTCATCACAGAGTTTGAGGATGCGGTGTCGGATGATCTCCAGGCTGGTCATGTAGGGGTCGAGTCTGGAAATCTTTTGAGCCAGTTCAGGCAGGCCGAGCTGTTCTTCAATCCAGATGGAAAAATCCCCCTTCCTCCTCCCCAGGCGAAGCATGGCTTCGAAAGTATGATAATAAATCACGCTGGCATCCACAGTGGCCAGGATTTCCCGGAATTCGGTCAGGGTGCGGGCTGCCAAACCCGTGGCGACTTCGATGATCCGAGATTGCATGAAATGAAAGGGCTCTCCGTAAATGGCTCGAGGAATGATCTGCAGCTCCGAGAGGTGCTCTTCTATGATGGTTACGATCTCTACTCGCAGGGATTCCAGGCTCTCAAACTCATAGGGATCCAAAACCCCCAGCTTTTCTCCCAGGACTCGGTCACGCACCTGGATCGCTGCCCAGGTGGCGAAATCGTTCGGGTAGGGACCGGCGATGTATTTATGGCGCAGAAAGAAGCTATGGGTATGATAGTAGATGCAGTCGAGAGGAACTTCTTCAATAGCCTCCAAAAGCTGCTGTTCATCACGGGCACTGCGCCCGAGCATCTCCCTCAGCTCCCAGCAGCCGACGAACAGAAAAGGATGTTCAGCAATTTTCTTCTTCACCGTATAGGTATTATCCCCGAATATATTGTTTATGCTACCACGATCGGCCAAATGTGGAGAAGGAGGCGACGGCCTTCATTTCTCAAGATCTCTGTGCATCGACGCAGAAATTCTTCGACTTCTGCCGGGTCATTCAGGTAATACTCAGCCTCGGTATCGGCCCAGCTTGATCCTACAAAGACCGTGATGCCACTTTTTCCGACGGCGCGGAAGGCATCTTCATCGGTTCGGTCATCTCCTAAATAGATGGGCAGAACCGCCCGAGGAGGAAAGACTTTTAACATCTCGCGCACAGCTTTTCCCTTATGGAAATCAAGTTTGGGCTGGATTTCGAAGACCATTCTCCCGGAAGTGATCTTCCATCGTTCCTTCCACTCCTCTAACTGCTCTTCCAAGGCCCCGTGAATTCTGCGGAAATACTTCCTGGCCACGTTCCGGTAATGAATGGCCAAGATGGATCCCTTATCCTCAAAAAGAATCCCGGGAATTTCTCCTAAGGTTTCTTTCAATCCTTGCAAAATTTTGCTGTATTCCCTTTGCCGACTGATGGATAAAGCCTTCTTGTGCATTCCGGCGGGATTCTGAATGTCCAGCCCATGATTCCCCACGTAGGTGATCCCAGATATTCCAATTTTCTCAAGAATGTCTTCCAGAGACCGCCCGCTGATGATGGCCAGGTACACATTCGATATATCGCGCAATTTCTCTAATAGGGCTTTGGCTTCCGGGGGGCAAAGAGCCAGCTCCGGCTTGGAAACTATTGGTGTTAGGGTTCCGTCGTAATCCAGGAACAGGAAAAGATTTTGAGCCGTTTGAATTCTATCCTGAATGTTTTCCCATTGTTCGAAAAGATGTTTCATGATTTCCTCTTCCGGGCAGACCCGAATCGCCACACCCACCCCATCTCCGCGCCGAGAATAAAAACGATGCAGGAATAATAGACCCAGAAGACCAGGGCGAAAAGGAGCCCAAATGACCCATAAACTTTACTTAAATCTACCAGGTCAAAAAGGTACAGCCGAAATCCTTGCTTGGCCAGCTCCCAGAGAATGCTGGCACCCAAGGCAGAATAAATGGCTATTTTCGTGTCAATCCTCCGATAAGGGATCAATTTGTAAAGGAAGAAAAACATGCAGAAGGTGAAAAAGAAGGACAAGAAAAGGCTGATCAATTCTCCGCGGACTCCCAGGTAAAGAAATTTTGCTCCCAAGATTTGCGGACTGACACTCTTTAGAAGGGAAAAGATGGAGGTAATCATAAAAGTGGCCAGGAAGAAAAGCGTGCCGAGGAACATCATCTTCAGGTCAAAAATCTTTCCCCGGATGATTCCCCGCCCTTCTCCAACTTCGAAGATCGCGTCCAGCACTGTGCGGATGGAGCCGAAAACTCGACTCAGGGTCCAGAGCAACCCTATGATCCCCACGATCCCCAGGATCTTTTTCGCCTTCACCACAGCGAAGAGGCTCCGCAGAACCTGCTGGCTGGAAAATGGAATCATGGGCTTCATGTAGGTAGTCATGTATTGAATGGTCTCTTTCTGAGAATCGAAGAGGAAGCCAAAAAGGATGAAGAGGAGAAAGACCGCCGGGATCAGGCAGACCAGTACATCAAAGGCTAACCCCCTGGCTAAGAAGAAGGCATTATCGCGCCGGAATTTCATATAGAGGGTAATTAAAAAAGACACGGGAATTTTAGCCTAAAATCCTCCTTCATTCTTGAAAAAAACAGCGGCCAGAGGGGGGAGAGCGAGGGTGAGCAAATAGGCTCGGCCATGCAGGGAGATGGGAGCGGCCTCCACGCCGCCGAGATTGCCGTAGCCGCTCCCCCCGTATTCCCGCGCGTCACTGTTCAGCATCTCCTTCCAAAAGCCACCCCGAGGGGCACCGACCCGATAGTTCAGGCGCGGCACAGGGGTAAAGTTGCAGACAATCAGCAGGATATCATCATTCGAGTGGGCCTTGCGGATCAGACTGATGGTGCTACTATCGCTGTCATTACAATCGATCCACTCGAATCCCGAGGGGTCGAAGTCCAGCTCATGAAGAGCAGGTTCGCTCCGGTAGAGCCGGTTCAGATCCTGCACCCAATTCTGCAGGCCCGCATGCGGGCCATAATCAAGCAGATGCCAATCCAGGCTCTTCTCGTGATACCATTCCCACCATTGCCCGAACTCCCCACCCATGAAGAGGAGCTTCTTTGCTGGCTGAGCATACATATAACCGTAAAGAAGTCTCAGATTGGCGAACTTCTGCCAATCATCTCCCGGCATCTTTCCCAGGAGAGACCCTTTCCCGTGCACGACCTCGTCGTGAGAAAGGGGAAGGATGAAGTTCTCGTGGAAGGCGTAGAGAAGGCGAAATGTCAGCAGATTATGATGGAACTTCCGGTAGATGGGGTCCTTGGACATGTATTCCAATGTGTCATGCATCCAGCCCATATCCCATTTCATACCGAACCCCAACCCTCCAACATAAGCCGGCCGGGAAACCATCGGCCAGGCCGTGGATTCTTCGGCGATGGTTTGCACATCGGGATGGTTTCTATAGACTTCTTCGTTGAAGCGACGTAAAAACGCAATTGCTTCCAAATTCTCTCTTCCGCCGTACTGGTTCGGGACCCATTCCCCTTGCTGGCGGGAGTAATCCAGATAAAGCATGGAGGCGACGGCATCCACACGCAGGCCATCGACATGGAAGACCTGCAACCAGAACAGGGCGCTGCTTAGAAGAAAGCTGCGCACTTCATTGCGTCCATAATTGAAGATAGAGCTATTCCAGTCAGGCTGAATCCCCTTCCGAGGATCCCCGTGCTCGTAGAGATGCGTTCCGTCGAAGTACCTGAGCCCATGCTCATCATTGGGAAAGTGCGAGGGCACCCAGTCCAGGATTACGCCGATGCCATTCTGGTGCAGACAATCCACCAGATACATGAAGTCTTGGGGGGTACCATAACGGCTGGTGGGGCTGAAATAACCTGTGCTCTGGTATCCCCAGGAGCCATAGAAAGGGTGCTCCATAACTGGCAAAAACTCCACATGGGTGAATTCCATCCTCCTGACGTGCTCGGCCAGCTTGGGGGCCATTTCCCGATAGGTTAACGGGCGGTGACCCTCCTCAGGAACACGCATCCAGGAGCCCAGGTGTACCTCATAAATCGCCATGGGACTCGTGCGGGCGTTAGAGATGGCCCTCTTTTCCATCCATTCCCGGTCACTCCAAATATATCCTAAGTCCCATACGATAGAAGCGGTGTCAGGAGGGACTTCATTGTAAAAAGCGAAGGGATCAGCTTTGTCCACCCTGTAGCCCTCATACCGGGAATGGATGTGATATTTATAGGATGCCCCTTTTTGGACTCCCGCGATGAAGCCCTCCCAGATTCCTGACTGGCCTCTGGCGCGCAGCGGGTGCGTGGATTTATTCCACCCGTTGAAATCGCCCATTACAAATACTTGATCCGCGTCGGGCGCCCAAACCGCAAAATAAGTCCCCTCCGGCTCTTCTCTCTTCAGGGGATGAGCCCCCAACTTCTCATACAGCCGAAAATGGCTCCCCTCGTTGAAGAGGAAGAGATCCTCATCAGTTAGAAGGGTGGTACGGTAAAGTACGAACTCTTCAGGTTTCTGTCTCATAAACCCTCCCTTATTGATAAGGCTCCTTTCATTGCCGATCCACTCTAAGTTTCCAGCAGTTGCTGGATATCCCAATATGAACCTGGCTTCATCGCTTTACCACCCGTCCCATTTACATAAAATAATCGAAGTCCCGCTCGGTGCGAATCCGGCGGCGCAGGCGGAAAATACGGGCCGGAACGATTCGAGGATTAATCTCCATATAATTCCTCGGCCCATTCCAGAGGTAGCGGGCGTCGCTCAAAAGATCATGCACCTGATAAGGTTGCCGCAGGTCTAATCCCAGAGTCGAGAGGGGGAGTTCCACCCAGCCTCCGTGTACGTGACGGGGATCCAGGTTTACAACTACCAGGACGAGATCGGAAAGGTCTTCCGAGTGCTTGCTGTAACAGATGAGCTGGTCGTTGTCAATGGGGTGGAAGGTCAGGTTCCGATCGTGTTGCAGGGCTGGATTCTCCCGCCGGATTCGATTGATCCGGCTGGTGAAATCCTTCAGACTGTCCGATCTCTGGATGTCCCAGGTCTTGATCTCATACTTTTCAGAATCCAGATATTCCTCGCTGCCGAATTCCCGCGGCACGTTCTCGCACAGTTCAAACGCCGGGCCGTAGATCCCATAGCTCGCCCCTAATGTTGCCGCCAGAACCGGTCGAGCCATGAAGGCCGGCCGTCCCCCCATTTGGAGATATTCCGTGAGGATATCGGGAGTATTCGGCCACAGATTCGCGCGGAAATACTCCTGGGCCTCTGACTGATAGAGCTCCGTGAAGTATTGGCTGAGTTCCCACTTGGTATTTCTCCAGGCAAAATAGGTGTACGACTGTGTGAAGCCCAGTTTAGCCAAATAATACATGACCTTCGGGCGGGTGAAGGCTTCCGAGAGAAAGATCACATCGGGGTAATCTTCTTTCACCTCCTTGATGAGCCATTCCCAGAAGCGAAAGGGCTTGGTGTGGGGATTATCCACCCGAAAAATGCGAATACCCTGATCGATCCAGAAGAAGACAATGCTGCGCAATTCCTCCCACAGTTCCCGCGAGCGGGCGGTCTGGAAGTCAAAGGGGATGATATCTTCGTATTTCTTGGGCGGATTCTCCGCATACTGCACGGTGCCATCCGGCCGCCAGCGGAACCACTCAGGGTGCTCTTTCGTATACGGATGGTCTGAGGCACACTGGAAGGCCAGGTCCATGGCAATCTCCATCCGGTACTGCTGGGCTTTGACGATGAGCCGCCGGAAATCTTCCAATGTGCCCAGCTGGGGATGGATGGCTTTGTGTCCTCCTTCTTTGGACCCGATCGCCCAGGGGCTCCCGACATCATCTGGGCCCCCTGTCGGGTTATTGTTTTTTCCCTTGCGGTGAGTGCGGCCGATGGGGTGGATGGGTGGCAAATACAGGACATCGAAACCCATGGCCGAGACATAAGGGAGGCGAGATTCGCAGTCCTTGAAAGTCCCATGGCGCCCTGGTTCGGGGGAACAAGATCTGGGGAACATCTCATACCAGCTGCTGAACCGGGCTTTCGTCCGGTCGACCACGATCGCAAGCTCTTTGCCATAGGTGGTAGCCAGATGTCTCTGAGAATACCTCGCAATCACCGCCTTCAATTCCTTATCCATAGCCTGGCGAATCCTTTCAGATGACCCTTTGGCCGAACGTAGGGCGTTGGCCGATTCTTTCAGCTTTGCGGCATCCGAACCCGAGGCCTCCCGGCTTACATCTTCGACGATCTTAGCGCCCACCAAAAGATCGACGGTTACATCTTGGCCACCTTCCACTTTCTTGGCCAAGCCCTGGCTCCAGGACTGGAACCGGTCGACCCACGCCTGAATGGTGTAATAATAGATGCCCATTTCGGAGATGATGAAGGACCCCTGCCAGCGGTCGCTGGCCAGAACCCTCATGGGTACCTCGGTCCAATTGGAGGATTTGGCGTTGCGGTAGAGGAGCATGCCAGAGAGGGCATCATGGCTGTCGGCAAAAATATCAGCCTCGACAACTACTTTCTCGCCCACTGTTCGTTTGATGGGAACCCGGCCACAATCGATTTCTGGTTTCACCCCCTCAATGATCACCCGTCTTCTGCCTTCTTCGGTCACCATTTCTAATTCCCCTTATTCCCTTTGCCAAGCTATCCATGGGATGATCAACTTCGGCGATCAACTTTCTGGTTCAGCTTCGGCCATAGATTTCTGTAATTTCCCGGAGCCTGCTACCCACGGCAGGTGTTAACATCTCAGGCGCAAGACGCCACTCCCAATTGCCCTCCAGGCGGGAGGGGTAATTCATCCGCGCCTCTCTCCTCAGGCTCAGAATGTCCTGCATGGGGAAGATCACAGCGTTGGCCACCGACATCATAAGGAGGCGGATGAGTTCCCAGGGAAGTTCCGCACACGGCACTTCCCGGCCAAGATAGCGGAAAAGCCTTTCCCTTTCCTCTGGAGTAGCTTCCCCCTCGAACCACCCCTTGACCGTATTATTATCATGGGTCCCTGTATAGGCTATACAATTCCTGGGAAGATTGTGTGGGATGTATGGGTTTGTGGGAAGATCCGGGCCGAAGGCAAATAGGAGTACCTTCATGCCTGGAAACTCAAAATGGTTCATGATTTCTCTCACATCAGGGGTGATGGTTCCCAGGTCTTCAGCAATGATGGACAAGGATGGAAATCTCTTCATTAGATGGTTGAAAAAGTCGAAAGCCGGGGCTTCTACCCACCTGCCGTTGATGGCCGTAATTTCTGTGGCGGGGACCTCCCAATATCCCACAAACCCACGAAAATGGTCGATCCTTACAAAATCAAATAGTCTCAAATTGTGGGCGATCCGCCGGATCCACCAGTCATACCTTTGTTCCTTATGTGCCTCCCAATGGTATACCGGGTTTCCCCAAAGCTGCCCGGTTGCGCTGAAGTAATCAGGGGGCACACCGGAAACGGCATAGGGCCTCTTGTTCTCATCCAGCTTGAACAGTTCCGGATGCATCCACAAGTCTGAACTGTCATGATCCACGTATATGGGAATATCCCCGATGATCTGAATCCCTTTCTGGTTGCAATAATTTTTGAGGGGAACCCATTGCCTGTGGAAGATGTATTGCAGAAACTTTTCCTTTTCCACCGGGTCGGAAAGTTCCCTTTTCGCCGTTTGCAGAGCGTCGGATTTTCTATCCCGCAGTTCCTGAGGCCAGTCTACCCATACGCGGCCCTCGAATTTCCATTTCAGAGCCATGAAGAGAGCAAAATCATCGAGCCACCAGGATTGTTCCGCACAGAACCTGTCATATTCATAATGATCCTTTTTCCTTTTGAAGCGCCCATAAGCACGCTCTAAAAGCATCTTTTTGTAATCATGTACCGTCCGATACACCACCTTCTCTTTCGAAAATTTGGGGGGTGATTCCAGGTCCGAATGAACGAGCAAATCTTCCTGGATCAAAAGGTCAGGGCTGATAAGCAGGGGATTGCAGGCAAAGGCGCAGATGCTATGGTAAGGGGAATTATAATGGATAGGGTCCGTGGGATTCAAAGGAAGGATTTGCCAGAAACTCTGTTTGGCTTCAGCCAGAAAGTCCGCAAAGCGATAAGCCCAAGGTCCCATGTCCCCAATCCCATAGTCAGAGGGCAGTGAAGTCAGGTGAAGCAGGATGCCACTTGCTCTTCTTTTCATAATTTTTTCCTCATTATTAATTGATGGAAGGGGGAAAGGCTTGAGAACCTTCCCAGTTTGGAGATTATAATATCTCCTAATGCCAAGAAAAATAAATAATATCATATCCACCCGGGTAAACCCATTGAAGATTTAACGATTTCTTGCAAAGAGGGAGCCAAATATTCAATTTGGAAAAAAGGTAAAAATTACAGCAAATTAAGAGAGATGTTGGGATAAAGATATTTAGAAATATGGGCAGGGGACGTAGTGGAAAATTTGCACTTCTAGACTCTGCCTTTTATTTTTCGGACAGCCTTGCAGAGGGCCAAGCTGCACACCCCTACACGCCTCTTTATCGCCAGCGAATCCCTTATTCCCGGTGCTGGCTATCACAAGAAATCGATTCCCCTTCCATGGCTCGAATCATCAATTGATGAAGCGTTTCTGGAGCGCTAATCGGGATTGCCGAAGCATGGCTTTCTTCAATCAAAACACCGCCCAAATCTAATGTGCACATTTTCCACTACGTTCCCCCAAGACAAATCAAGCTTTCTGCAAGGCAGAGGGCCATCGAAGTGTCATCCGTCCATTCGACAGGCCTTTTATCTCAATGGCTGCCAGTTAGCATTAACCGCAAGTTCGCTTTGAACCCACTTCACGTTTGATAAGCAAAACCAATTTATGCAATTTATATTTTTATGGACGTCCCCTCCCCCACATTCCCAGGATAAAAGATTCGCGATCTTTGTGCCATGATGGTATCTTAAGAAAATATTCCAAATTGTTAAGCCTGGCCCCCTATCCCTTCATTTTAAATCCAGCTGTCATTCAGCTGAATTATTTAAGGCCCTCCCCTTTTCGTTCTCTTTAAGGACGCGCCAGGTTTTGCCGGAGATATCCGGACAATAGAATTTAAAAATAAAGATTTGAACCCTCAATCCTCTCACAAATCACAAATATGATATTTCAAGACCTGACCCCAATGACGTTTGCACCAAAACGGAATCCAGCAAGAGATGGTTGCCGAAAAGAAGCAGGAAATTGAAGAGATCAATCAACAGATGGCCGCCAAAGCCCTGAGGGTGATGGCCCTCGCCTATATGGAATGTCCTGCCTATCCTGAGCAGCTTTGCATGGATCACCTTGAGGGAGCCCTGACTTTTGTAGGCCTTGTCGGAATGATCGATCCTCCCCGCAAAGAGGCCAAAGAGGCCGTGGCTGCCTGCAAACGGGCCGGCATCAAGGTGGTCATGATTACGGGAGATCAAAAAAGGACAGCTGAGGCCATTGGCCGGGAGCTGGGTCTTCCGCCGGGCGAAGCGGTCACCGGCCCGGAACTGGGAAAAATGAGCGAGGAAGAATTCAAAGCCCGGGTGGAGGGAATCTCGGTCTTTGCCCGGGTGGAGCCGCATCATAAACTGAGGGTCGTAGAGGCTTTAAAAGCGAAGGGTTATACCATTGCCATGACCGGGGACGGGGTGAATGACGGCCCCGCCCTGCGTTCCGCCGACATCGGGATGGCCATGGGGATTAAGGGAACGGATGTTGCCCGCGAGGCCTCCGATATGGTTCTAACCGACGACAACTTTGCCTCCATCGTCGCCGCGGTGGAAGAAGGCAGAGTGATTTTCAGTAATATCCGGCGTTCGGTCTTTTATCTTTTGAGCACCAACGTGGGCGAGTTGTTCACGTGGACCTTCGCCATCCTGGCGGGTGTTCCCCTTCCGGTGGTGGCCGTCCAGATTCTCTGGATCAACCTGGTCACAGACGGGGTGTCCACGATTCCCCTGGGTCTGGAGCCCAGGCACAGCAATGTCCTGGAGGAGCCACCCCGCCGGGTCAAAGCGGGAATCGTCTACGGCGGCATGCTTCTCAGAATTGCCTTCGTGGCCATCTTCATGTCGGTGGGGACGTTCTTCATATTCAAATGGGAGCTGCCCCGAGTCGGCTTGGAAGAAGCCCGGACGATTGCTTTCTGCATCCTGGTCGCCTTTCAGTGGTTCAACGCCCTAAATGCCCGCTCGGATCAGCAGTCTCTGTTTAAATTGGGCTTGGCTACAAATCGCTGGCTGCTGGGAGGCATCGGCCTGGCTGTAGTCCTTCAGTTGGTGATCATCTATACCCCTCTATTGCAGTCTTTGTTCTATACCATACCTCTCGGGTGGGATGACTGGGGGGTGGTGATCCTGGTGGCGGGCAGCATTTTCGCGGCCGAAGAGGTTCGTAAAGCAATCGCTCCGCGGACCTTCGGGCGAGGGAAATAAATGGAAAGAAATAATATTGCTGGAATGAGAAAAATCTTCGGGAGACTCGGTTGAAACGGAAGGCTCTTTTTCTAGGCATTTCTCTTCTGGGAGTTCTTCTCCTTTCTATCCCCTGGACTTTAGTAGCCCAGAAAAAGCAGGTCTATCTCATCCAGATCGGCGATGCCATCACCCCGGCGATCGCCGATTTTATCAGCCGCTCCATTGAGAAGGCATCCCAGCATCGGGCAGAATGCCTGGTCATTCAGATGGATACTCCCGGTGGGCTGGATTTGTCCATGCGGGACATCATCAAAGCCATCATGAACGCCGACATTCCTGTCGTAGTCTATGTAGCTCCCAGTGGGGCCCGGGCTGCTTCTGCGGGCGTGTTCATCACCCTGGCTGCTGATATCGCCGCCATGGCCCCGGGGACCAACATCGGCGCGGCTCACCCGGTCGCTTTCGGCAGGGGCCAAATTGACCGGAAAATGACCGAAAAAATAGTCAACGATGCTGTGGCTTACATCCAATCCATAGCCCAAAAGAAAGGCCGGAACGTAAGGTGGGCTGCCCAGGCAGTACTCGAGAATGTGTCGATCACCGAGACTGAAGCGCTGCAGAAAAAAGTCATCGACCTTATCGCCAAAGACCTGGAGGATCTCTTGGAAAAGATCGACGGCCAAACCGTGGAGAAGTCCCGGGGGACGATCAACCTGGCTACCAGAGGACTAAAGATAAACTTCCTGGAGATGGGTTTTCGAGAACGATTCCTGGCGGTCCTGAGCAACCCCAACATCGCCTATATCTTGATGATGATCGGCCTGATTGGGCTTTATTTTGAACTCTCCAATCCCGGGGCTATCTTCCCGGGGGTCATCGGAGGCATATGTTTGATTCTGGCTTTATTCGCTTTTCGCACGTTGCCGGTCAATTATGCTGGCATATTGTTGATTCTGTTAGGAGTCATCTTCTTCATTGCCGAAATCAAAATACCCAGCTATGGCCTCCTCACAATAGGAGGGTTGTTATCCTTGGTCCTGGGGTCAATTATGCTCTTCGAATCGCCGATTCCCGCCCTGCGGGCTTCCCTATCGGTAATCATTCCCACAATCCTGTTCACAGCGGCTTTTTTCATCTTTGCCGTGACCATGGCCCTGCGGGCGCAGATGGCCAAGCCCGCCTCCGGTGCTGAGGGGTTAATCGGAGAGACCGGCGTCGCCAGAACCCAGCTCGATCCGGAAGGAAAAGTCTTCATCCACGGGGAGATTTGGAACGCGTATTCAGAAGGGTTGGTTGGAGAAGGAGAAAAAATTCGCGTTCTTAAAACGGAAGGACTTAAATTAAGAGTAGAAAAGATGAGGGATCAGGAAAAGTAGAAGGGGCTTCCATTTTGATCGATTTCCGATTCTGGGATAACCAGGTATTCAGTAACTTAGAAGGGGTTTTGGAGACCATTCGAGATGCCCTTCTTACCCCTCACCTTTACCCTGGGGAGTATGGAAACTTACTCCACAGGGGAGATAACTTTTGACAATACGGGGAAGGGCTGCGGGGGGTGCAAAATGAAGTCCGATCAGAGGAGGCAGATTCCGGGACAATCCGATACCCAGCAAAAGGACCCACGAAGTGCAGCCCGCAATGTGGAGTCGGAGAGAAAGGCGACGGGGCTCGCGTTTTCCCTGCTGGTCCCATTTGCGCTCGCCCTCGTCGGTTGCATTGGCCCGGTCGCTCTTCACCAAGCGGTCCTCGGGTACGACAAGACGGTCCATCGTCTCGAAAGTGAGATGTTGCTGCTGAACGTCGCCCGGATACACCACAATCTGCCGGACCATTACACGGTCACCTCCGCGATCGTGGCGACCTTTGACTACCGGACCAACGTGGGCTTCGGGGCCGAGCTGCCAGGGTTCAACACTGGCCAGAATAAATTCTCTTTCAATGCCGGGGCTGCTGCAGCAGAGAACCCCACCCTGAGCATTGTGCCGGTCCAGGGCGAGGAATTCACTAAGCGCATCCTGGCCCCGATTGAGGAGGAAAAATTCGGATTCTTGGTCTTCCAGGGCGCCCCCATCGATATGGTCATGCGCCTCATAGCCGACGGGATCGAGGTGCAGAAGCGCGACGGAACCTTCGAACGCTTTATCCTGAATCGACCCGAGGCCCCCGAAGAGTATCGGGATTTTCGCCAGCGGGCTTTGCATCTCCAGTGGCTCAACAAGAACCGGAAGTTATTTGTCGGGACGATCAACTTCAATGAAGGGGTGCGGACGCGATTGGCCGTTGCGCCTTCGGCTGGGGATGTCGCCCGGGCTCTCGAGAAGGGCTATCGCTGGCAGGCGCTGAGCGGCGACGAGTATGAACTGACCAGAAGCGTGATGGGTCGGGTTGCGGTAACCAACTATGATCCCAGGGTACTGAGCAACGCCGAGCGAGCGGCTCTCAATGCCCGTGCAGCGGCCAACCCGAAGAATTTCGTCCTCGTGGATGTTCGCCCGGGCTATCCGGGCGGCGACTACCCCCTATTCGGAGCGATCAAACTGAGGAGCCTCAACGCGGTGCTCTCCTTCCTGGCGGAGGGCATCAGCGATAAGCCGGAGTTCGATGTTACGCCCGACCCACATACCGGGCCGATGGAGCCAAACCCGCCGCGGACTCTGGCGGTCGAGGTGAAAAATGCGGTCCCGGATACCATGCTCCGGGCCGAGTTCATGGGAAAGTACTATTTCGTCCCCGACACATCCTGGGACCGCGGCGCCTTTGTGATCCTGAACAAGCTCTTTCAGATGACAGTCACGGAGGTTTCCGCGGCCGGGATCCCGATCACCATCGCCAAGTAGAGACTTGTCTTCGCCCTGCGACGATTCGGCCGTGGGCGAAAAGGAGCGTTCGCCAGCTCCTGAATGAATCGAGCTGGCTTCCGGCTTTGTTACTGCCTCAATGGATTGCTAAATGGGAAGAGATCGATGATCTACATGCGAAGGTCATTATTTCTGTGACGATTTCTCTTCGCCCATCACCATTAGCTTCGGAGGGACAGCAACCTCAAAGAGGTTATGCTCTGCCATCAGGGAGGGTTGGGATACGGCATGCAGAGATGCAGGGAATTCTTTCGGCAAGAAATAAGAAAGGCAGTTTTTTCTGATCGCTAAAATAGGTATTAACAAATAGCTGAATACGCTATAGAATAGAATGATTTTTGGCCCCTCCTTTGGTTGCCCAAAAATTTTATGCTCCATCGGGGCTCTACTTTAAAACTTAATTTGGGCTGAAAGTGTCCAGAATGGGGGTATAAAATGAAGACTGTGTTAGTTGTAATCATTTTAGTTGCAGCTCTTTTGGTGGGGGGATATTTTGGTCTGCCAATATTAGTAAAAAAAGAGACCTCTGGGCTTAAGTCTGAAATTCAAGATTTGAAGGAAAAAATGCAAAAAATTGAAGAGTTCATTAAAAGAGAGGAAGACATCAGAAAGGCTGGAAAATTATCTTCTGACGCAGATGTCCAGAGAATCATTAGAACTGTGAATACTATTTTTTCAAAGGTTACGTCGCTTGAAGATTTTTATAAGAAGGAAATGTCCTCGATTCATGAAACCATAAAAAAGCAGGGGACAACCACTGAAGAAGCTTTAAGAAAACAATTTGAAATCATTGATAAATCTAATAAAGAGAATCAGTCTAAAATACAAAAGATTAGGTTCGATGCAGGCATGACAAGCATTAGAGGACATCTCTTAAAGGTGCAAGTAGATCTGAAATCCAAAAATATTGGGACCGCAAAGAATGAAGTTGACTTGATCAACGAGATATTTGAAAAGACAAAAGCCTCGGTTTCTAATGAAGAGAAGAAGGACATTGAAGAACTTCAGGCAGCCCTTAGAAAAGCAAAAGAAGATATAGAAATTAATTTACCGGCTGCTCTCGACAGGATCGACCTTTTATGGCATGAAATGGGTAAATGGGTAAGGGAAGGCTCATAAACATTACTTTTTTATTTTGCACTACAAAGGAACGAAACATATCTCAATGTAGCGGATTGTTAAAATGGCAGGATATTTTTCCCTATTCGGTGGAGTATAATCCCCCCTAATGCTTCGCTTGATCAGGTCAACATAAAACCCTTTTCCCACGAAATGTTTGGCCTGCTCTCGGCAAACATTCTTAAAATTTGGCTTTGTACACGACTTTTTCTCAGCGATGGGGAGAGGGACTGCAAAGGTTGACGAGACCTCCTTTCCGAGAGGGAAACAGGGGCTTTTCCGAGCAATCGATCTGGCCTAGCAAGTCAATCCTAAGTGCCGTTCGCTTCTGGGTTACCGCGGATGCACCGCGGCCATCAGGACCAAGGGCATAAAGCTATTCTGCCGAGAAGATGTAGAAAGACTCTATTAGCGTATTATTTCTACGTAAGTTAACAGGATGGATCATAGCAATGGAAAAACATAGAATTGTTCAGGTGGAAGACTACGAAAAGTTGATCGGCCGGCAGGCCGTCGAGCGGATCCGGAAAAAGGCGCAGTCTCTGCAAGGGCTGCACGTGGTGAACGTCAATTCCACTTATTATGGAGGGGGCGTGGCAGAACTGCTTTCCTCCCTCACTCTTCTGATGAATAGCGTGGGCATCAAGACAGGATGGAGAATCATCCAGGGGCCGCCGGATTTTTTCAGCATCACCAAAAAAATGCACAATGCCCTTCAGGGGGATGAGATCAATCTCAGTGAGCGAAAAATGGAAATATATGAGGAAGTCATTTACGAAAATGCCATCCGGAACCACTTGGAAACCCACAACATGGTGATCATCCATGATCCCCAGCCTCTTCCTATGATCAACCATTATAAAAAGAACGGGCCCTGGATCTGGCGCTGCCACATCGACCTCACCAGCCCCAACCGGCAGCTCTGGGATTACCTGGCGCCCACCATCGAAAAGTATGACGCTGTCATCCTGAGCCTGAAGGATTACGCCCAGAACATCAAGGCCCCTCAGGTCTTCTTCATGCCGGCCATCGACCCCTTCAAGATCAAGAACCGGGAGATGAGCGAGGAAGAGATCCAAGAGAGACTAAACCACTACCATATTCCCACCGACCTCCCTCTCGTTGTCCAGATTTCCCGCTTCGACCGCTGGAAAGATCCGGAGGGGGTCATCGAGGCTTTCAAGGTGGCCCGGAAGGAGGTGGACGCCACCCTGGTGCTCCTGGGCAACGTAGCCACCGACGACCCTGAGGGGGCAGAAGTGTACGAATCTCTCCTTAAATGCCGGGAGGAGCGGATCATCATTCTGAGCGTCCAGGATACAGCCCTGGTGAATGCCCTGCAGCGCCGGGCGGCAGTCGTGCTGCAGAAATCGATTCGGGAAGGATTTGGCCTAACCGTGACAGAGGCCATGTGGAAGGGGACGCCGGTCATCGGAGGAAATGTCGGAGGCATTCGCTATCAGATCCAGGATGGGGTGAATGGTTTCCTAGTCTCCTCTGTCAAGGAAGCCGCAGGGCGGATTGTCCAGTTGATCAAAGACGAAAAGCTAAGGAAGCGCTTGGGGCATATGGCAAAGGAAACTGTGAGGAAACATTTTTTGCTGACCCGCTACCTGGAACAATACCTTGATTTATTTAACTCCTTCCAGACGATCTACCGGCTCACCAGCCTGCCCAAGGAGGTGCCCTCTTTTTATCCCTGAAATTTATCTTTAAGCTTTTTCAGCAATCTCCTGGCCCAGACAAATTCGGTGGCCAGGATGGCTAAACCCAAAGGGATGACTATAATAGCAGGACCTGGCAACACGATCATAGCCAGCCCGATCAAAAGCACGGTAACCCCTATTATTCCGATAATGATCCTTTTGATCCGCTGAATTGCTTCTTCCATTATCCTGGAAACACCCTTATCTAACCCGTTTTTTTCGTTCCCTAAGGAACGCTCGGGAAATCCTGATGTTCATGCATAAAAAATACTAATTTTTGACTCAAACGTACTTAAAAATATAAATTTTAGCTTAAGAATGTCAAAAATGAAGGCCAGCAGGAGGAAATTTCAATTGACATCTTATCCTTAATTTAATAAAATTATTTAATTTTTCGGTTAGATTCCCCATTGAATTCCCTATTTATACATCCACAGCTTTTAACCCTTAAGTTGTAAATAGCGAAACATAAGGGTTTTGAGGAAGCCAAGAAGTGAATCTCCACCCCATTTCCTTTTCCAAGGTAGTGGGGTTTTTTATTCTATCCCCACAAAGCAAAGGAAGCGGACTTCACATCAGCATCGAATCCTTTTTTAAAGGACCATGGAATCCCCCGGCAAATATTTAAAAGGGATGAGGGAGCTTCGAAATCTGTCGCTGGAGGAAGCTGCCAAATCCACCAAGATAAGGGAATATTTTCTAAGGGCCATTGAAGAAGACAATTATGAGGTTCTGCCTTCTGGTTTTTATGTGAAAGGGTTCATCATTGTCTATGCCGGATATCTTGGTATTGACCCCAATGAGGTAATCCCCCGGTATCAAAACTACTTGAAAAGCCTGGCCCCTGCCGAGCCGCCCAAGTTACAGGAGCGGATTCCATCTTCCAAAAAGAAAGTAAGCTCCCGGCTGTTTTTCATTCCATTCCTGGCGATAATTCTATTGCTGGCCTTTTATTTATACACCTATTACATCCCGCATAAGCCCCGGGAATTGGTCCCTCCTGTTCCTGAGGAGAAGCAGAGTTCAAGAATCGAAGAAAAGGTGGAAACTCAAACCATTCCTCAAGATATCCAGAGGGAGACTTTAAAGTCCAAAGAAGCGGAAGATGAAAATGTTCTTTCCATCGAAACCCCTTCTTTCAAAGTTCTCGATGCCGGCATGGGAAAGGGGATTGAGAGAGAAGGTGGCCGACTGATCCTCACAGGAAAATGTGCAGAATTCCCGTGCAATAACCAGAGAGTATACTTCTTCACAAGAATACGGACTCAGAAAAAAGGTTGGGTGACCCATGTATGGCTCTGGAAGGGTAAGGAATTTTACCGCAAAGAAATGGAAGTCAAACCACCGGCCTGGTCGGTTTATACCTGCATTACCCTACGTCCCCATCACGCCGGAACCTGGATAGCTCTGTTAATGCACGGAGATAAAATTCTTGCCAGCCAGAGCTTTAAAGCCATTGAACCCATTCTCTCCAGTCGGGAAAAGCAGTAGGTAGAGGGGCACATCCCTTTTGATCATGTGGGATTTCCGCTAAAGTCGATTCAGGGAATAATTTAAAGATCCAAGCATGAATCAAATGGGCAAGCTGCGGATGAAGGCGGCTGTTTCCTCGGGGAGGGCGGTGTTGATGAACATCCCAGTCCCCAGTTCAAAGCCTGCGGGAGTGACCAGGCGGGGCAAGATCTGGAGGTGCCAGTGGTAATAGTCCTCGTGCTCATCCTTGATGGGAGCGGTATGCATGATGTAGTTGTAATCTGGATTGTTCAATCCCCGGTACAATTGGAAGAGCGTCGTCTTGAGCACCCGGGCAAACTCTTTGGCATCTTCCATGGAGATCGATCCGAATGAGGCTTGATGTTCTTTGGGAAGAATCCAGGTCTCAAAGGGGGCGCGGGAGGCAAAGGGATGAAATACGGCAAATCGCCCTGTCTCCATGATCAAGCGGGTACGCACCCGCAGGCCTTCCCGGACGATGTCACAGTAAACACAGGTTCCGTCATCATCGAAATGGCTGGCCGCTTTCTCGAAGCGATAGCGGATGTTCAGGGGAACGATGGGCGTGGCTACCAGTTGGCAATGGGGGTGTTCAAGGGAAGTTCCCGCGGCCAGGCCATGATTCTTGAAGAGGAGGATCAGCTTGAAGCGGGGATCCTCCCGCAGAGTTAAATATCGTTCCCGGTAGGCCAGAAGGATCTCTTCCACCTGCTTATCTTCCATAAGGGCGATGCACTGGTTATGCTGGGGGGTCTCAATGATCACTTCATGGTGACCCACCCCATCCATCTTCCGGAATAAACCCTCTTCTTCTCTGCGGGAAAGGTTTCCCTCAGGGACCAGCGCGGGGAACTTGTTCGGTACGGCCCGTATCCACCATCCAGGCCCATTGGCCGGCCCCTCTTTGCGATAAGCTAGAGTCTCGGAAGGGGTCATGCTTTCGTTGCCGGGACAGAAGGGGCAATCGGGCTTAAAGGAAGGAAGGGGCTGCGGCGCACCGGATTTCATAAATTCATGGGGCCGTTTGGCCCGCTCGCGAGCGATGATCACCCATTGTTTTGTGGCCGGGTCCTGTCTTAGTTCAGGCATGGATAACCCCCCTTCTTCAGGATGATTCTTTCCTCCCCTTTTCAGTGAGATTATTGTCAAAATCTAACCGTCGAGTAGAGAGCAGGCGCGCATAGGGACAGATCAATGACTTCCAAAGTATCCATCGTTTCCGATTTCGTGGCAAATGGTCATCAGATCATACCTAA
>Ga0315312_1001032_pt1 | contig 24381 bp, 16 predicted proteins | sample TDP7_MG_FD_203629 | JGI IMG/M metagenome (GOLD analysis project Ga0315312, IMG submission 203629) | Freshwater sediment microbial communities from Lake Towuti, South Sulawesi, Indonesia - TDP7 | ecosystem: Environmental > Aquatic > Freshwater > Lake > Sediment | place: Indonesia: South Sulawesi... | reverse complement strand
TTTCAATTCCGCGTTTTCCTTTTCCAGTTGTTTTATATATGTGTCCTTGTCCATAAAATCGTTATCGGACAAAAACAAGTGTTTGCTAAAATTTACTTCAATTACTCAAAATTGGGTGAACGCTTACAAAAAAGTCAAGGTGTAAGCAAGCCAACAGAATGGATATCACAACCTCTTTTCGAAGGTGAGGATTGGTATTTCTATCTGTATAACCGACTTATTGAGGGACCGGTCGGTAAAGACGCTCTGCCGGATTTCTCTGATGGCAAGATTGTATTTATTACATTCAACTACGATAGATCGCTGGAGCAATTTCTTTATGAGAGTTTGACCAACTTGTTCACGGAGTTTCCAGAACCTGAGATTAGCAATTGCCTTAAAAAGCTCAAAATCCTGCATGTTTATGGCCAGATTGCACCTCTAAAATGGCAGGATTCGGAGGGTGGAGTAGATTATCGCAAACAAATTAGCGATGAGCTTTTGCAGAAAACGGCTACTAATATCAAAACAATATATGAGCAGAAAGAAAGTCCGGAGTTAAATGAGGCGAGGCAACTTCTCTCACAAGCGGAGCAAATTTTTTTTCTCGGTTTTGGTTATGCTGAAGAGAATTTGGAAATTCTTAAACTGACGGACAGAACCAAGAGAGCAACTTCAATTTACGGGACAACTTTTGGATTGGAAATTAGAGAAAAATTCGACATTCATAGAAGAATTAAAGAGTGGCTGCCAGCTGAGTTTACTAATCAAGTGACAATCGGGCACATAGACAGTACAGAGAATATGGATTGCCTTAAGTTATTAAGAAATTATTTGTAATTTATTCTCTGTATGAACTGTGGCTTAAAACAAAAAGGACAATTTATGTCAAATGATAATAATTTATTGGCTTCAGTAAGTGATACTTCGACTGAGAGCGAGTTTTTCTCGCCGGTGCCGGCGGGGTATAAAAAGGGAAAGACCCGGTATATCTTTGTCATGGGCACGGTGATGAGCGGCTTGGGCAAAGGGATATTCTCATCCTGCTTAGCTTTGCTCTGTCAAAATAAGGCGCTCAAGGTCGCACCAATTAAACTCGAAGGCTATTTGAACGTAGATTCAGGGACATTAAATCCGTTCCGGCACGGCGAAGTATTCGTGCTGGACGACGGTATGGAATGCGATATGGACCTGGGCACATACGAAAGAATACTCAACCAGGATTTAAGCAGGGCAAATTTCGCAACAAGCGGACAGATATTTACCTCCATCCTCCATAAGGAACGACACGGCGACTATCTCGGCAGAGACGTACAGATGATACCTCACGTTACCGGCGAGGTCAAATTGAAATTGCGTCAATTAGCAATGGAATCCGATGCCGACATTGTGTTTGTCGAGATTGGCGGCACCGTAGGCGACCTGGAAAATGCCTATTATATCGAGGCGATGCGCGAGCTGGCTTACGAAGAAGGCCCCAATAGCAGTTGCTTCGTGGCCCTGACGTATATATTGGAACCCAAAACCTTAGGCGAACAGAAATCAAAGGCGGCACAATTGGGAATAAAGCAGCTTATGCAATGCGGTATTCAGCCGGATATCATCGCCTGCAGGGCAGCCAACCCCGCAACTCAAAAAGTCCGGCAAAAAATTAGTGTGTATAGTAATGTCCCCTTTGAAAGGGTCATAAGCCTGCCGGACTCGGCCAGTATCTATATGATACCGGCGATGCTTAGAGATGCGGGCTTAGACTTCGAGGTCTTAAGACTACTCAAAATCGAGGACAGAATCAATCTGCGACACGAACGCAAGGCCTGGGGCCGATGGTGCGATTTCACCGACAAAATCGACGCCCTTAAATATAAAATAACGGTCGGCATTACCGGCAAATACACAGCAGTCCGCGATAGTTATGCCTCGATAATCAACGCCCTCGAACACGCCGGCATCGCTCTGGCTTGCGATGTCAATATAAAATGGATAGAAACAACCACTATTACCAATGAAAACGCCGCGGAGCATCTGGCCGACGTCGATGGTATTATTGTCCCAGGCGGATTCGGAACCCGAGGAGCAGAAGGAAAAATTGCCTGCATAAAATATGCCAGAGAAAATAATTTGCCTTACCTGGGTCTGTGCTTCGGCTTCCAAATGGCTGTTGTAGAATTTGCCCGTAACGTCTGCGGCCTGACGAAAGCCAATAGCACCGAGATTGAGCCGGACTGCCCCGAGCCGGTAATCGATACACTGCCGGAGCAGAAAAAAATAGAAGCGCTCGGGGGGAATATGCGCCTGGGCGGGAGCGATATAGAATTAAAAACCCAGACGTTAGCGTGGAAGCTTTTTGGCAAGGCGAATTCTGTTAGAATGCGATTCAGACATCGCTATGAGGTTGACCCGCGTTATATCGAACGGCTGGAAAAAGGCGGCCTTGTATTTTCCGGAAAAGCCCCCAATCAGCCGATTATGCAGATATTGGAGCTACCTTCCCATCCTTACTTTTGCGGTACTCAGGCACATCCCTGCCTGACATCCCGGCCGCTGGCGCCACAGCCGATGTTCGTAGGACTCGTTGCAGCGGCGATGCAAAAACATTACCCCGATGAAAAACTGCCCGATTGCATACAAGCTGTTCAGCAAGTATGCAATCGCACCGATTAGTAGCTGCTAAAAAAACTGAGATTATTCGAGCGGCTTCGGCTGCGCTGCTGGCTGTTCTTCGACTTTTTTCTCAGGCTGCTGGGCTTGCGCTTCAAGTTGCTCTACTTGGGCTTTGAGCTTTTTGTTTTCCTTGCGTAGTTTTGCGTTTTTCTTCATAATAGCGTCCAAAACGCTATTTACCTGGTTTCTAATGTTTTGCCGTGACTTCTCCTTCCAGGTCTCTTTTTCCTCCTGACATTTTGCAAGGAGCTCTTGTTGTTTCTGGATTTCCTTACCATGCAGCTTTTTTAGCTCTTCGATGTCGCTGCTGAGCCGCTCTAATTCTTTTTTCAACTGCATATTTTCAGCAGCTATGAGTCTGCTCTTTTTTGCGTTTTGCAGTTGTTGTTCTTCACAGCCTGCAATTAACATAATAACAACAGCGCTAACTGCTAAAACGAATCCTTTCCTGATTACTTTTTTCATTTTCATCGTCCTTTCAACTATTCGAAGAGCACTTTCAACTTTTCTTCGTCAGCCATCTTGATTTGGCTCTGGTCGGTCCAAACAGCCAGAGCAAGACTGTCTCTACAATGACAATCCTCGCTGACAAGCTGGCGCTCACTTGTCAAAACGGCCTTTATAAGTTCCAGACAATTGCTTGTTGCCGCTTGTAAATTCCCGATTATCTCTTTGAGCAGGGTCTGCTTATTTTTCTGCGTCTTGTGCGGTTTCCAGCAGTCATAATCACTGGCCAATGCAATCAGAGCATAGCAGATTTGTGCTTCTCTGGCCAATTTTGCTTCCGGCAAAGCGGTCATACCAATCAGGTCGCCGCCCCATTTGCGGTGCATAAGCGACTCAGCCCGTGTGGAAAATTGGGGCCCTTCCATACATACATAGGTGCCCTTTGGATGGGTCTTTATATCGATGTTTTTTGCCGTATCTGTAAGTATCTTTCGCAATCGCCGACAGGCCGGCTCAGTCATCTCGCAGTGCACCGCTCCAAAACCTGCGAAGAAGCTATTTGTCCTTTTAAATGTCTTATCAATAAACTGGTCAACGATGACCAGGTCTCCCGGAGCGATTTGCTCCCTAAGGGACCCTACCGCTCCGCTGCTTATCACGGTATGAACGCCGAGCCTTTTGAGGGCGAAAATATTTGCTGCTGACGGAACCTCAGTCGGTGAAAGTTTGTGTCCCTTACCATGACGATTCAAGAATGCAACTCTTTTTTGTCCTATCCTGCCGACTAAAATGGCTGTACTTGGTCTGCCGAACGGCGTATCGATATCGAGAAATTCCACATCCGCTATATGCTGAGCCAGAGCATCGCCCAGGCCCGTGCCACCTATTACACCGATCAGCTCTTCTGCCATAATCTTTCGCTCCTTTGCCCTGATTGTCAACTATAGTAATAGCTTTGCCACTCATTTACAATTGTTTTGTATAGACTAATGCTGCATGACAGGCACATTAATGATTGTAATTGTGAGCGAAAAAAAGGCTTCAGTCCTAAATGAAGGCGAAGGGAAATAATCTATATCATTCGATGACGTGAGATTGCCATGGTCTCCTGATTTCTTGCGAAAGCAAGATGGGGCCCTGGCAATGACAAAAAAGATGTACAGAATTGTGGAAAAAAGCAGAGAGTCCTATAATTTTTCGTTAAAGTTGGCAAAGTAATATGGTCTAACCATTTTTTTATGAAAAAGGGACGAAGAATTATGCCCATCTCTCTTTTCTCAAAAAGTGTGCTAAAATTCTTCATCGAATGGCATTGTTCTTTGTTATACTTCAATATTTTTTCCTTATGAACCCGCTTCTTGCAGTTTAGGTTTCGTGTAGCGGTCGTAAATTGACGTTCAGATTTAGCAAAAGAATGGTCTCAATCCGGCGCGGCGTTAGTGCTTGCCGACGGAGGCAGAGTTTAAGTCAACAATGATAATCTGCATCCACGGATTGAACCACGCAGCACCGCTGAATTTGGTCGTTTTGCAGAGAAGAAAGCAAGATTTACCCAAGGAGACAAATTATCATCTTATGTAAACTTTTCACGAATTGTACGATTAATCTTGCTTTTCCCTTTTTTCGATGTCCCATTCACTATTCTATACTTCAAGGCTCTAAGAATTTTTCTGCTCAGCGGTATTTTTTTTCGGCCAGCCATCCAGAGGTTTCGAAAATTTTTGTGACATACAAGGCTTGCCAGAACACTTGGGGGTGTTTGTTTTCTCTCGGACAACCTTAACAATCTTTCAATCATTTCTTTGAAGTCGTTAATAAATCGATGACGAATTTCATCATCACAATTAGGACAGGGCCCAATAATGCCTCCGCTATTTACAACAAAATCAGGAAGAAGCATCATGCCTTTTTCGTGAATCTTCGTTTCTGCCTGGAGTGTGCAAGGTACGTTTGCTGCCGGTACAATAGCCCTGCAATTTAGGTTACTGGCTACTTTTTCGGTAATCGAATGAATGCGGGCGCACGGAATATGAATATTCATTGGCAGAGAAAACAAATCCTCCCGACAACAAAGCATCTGCCAATTTCTATTTTCTTTTACCCACAAATCATTACATTTCTCCGAAGTTTCCAATATTTCTTTTACATCAAGACCCTTAAGGTTAGCCACTGCACCGAGGCGTGTTGATGCGCCTATTAGCTTGCCACCCCAACGACTGATTTCCACAGCTAAGTACTTGCCAACTTTTCCGAGCCCCTCAATTGTAATCTTACACTGTTCTGGTGGGATGTGGTAATATTCAGCCGACGCCATAACTGCGGCAAACGTTGACATGGCGGTACCATAGGCCGAGTTGTCTGGTGGGCTCCTCTTTATTCCAGCACCTTGATATATGTCTACAATGTCGTCTGCAGAACAGTTCATATCCATCCAGGGCTGATAAATCTTTGACCGCAACAGTGAACCAATATGCTCACCGAACTTCCTTAATACCTTCGCTCGGTCAGCGGCGGATATGTCAAAAGGTAATTGGACCACGGCCTTTGCACCGCCCCGATCTGTTATTCCGTGGAAACAGTATTTATAAGTCATAGCTCTTGCTAACAACTCAGCCTCTTGACGAGTGACATCAGGGTATAACCTGACGCCGCCACAAGAACAATGAGAACCTAATGAATGGACTACCACCCACGCCTGTAGGTCAAACTCGGGGTTTTTAACTTCGGTTACAAACAGCGGCAAATCGGGAACTTTTTCCGGGATTAGAGCTTCTATTGTTCTCTCATTCATGATTTAATTGAATCCTATATTGACCATAAAAAGCCTCCGAGGCGAGATGTCATATCAACTGAGGTTATTCCTACTTTCATTGTTGTGTATAGCTCTCAAATCGACTGCTTTAATCGAAACCATACTGGTTCCAAGCGATTAAGGAAGCTCTAATCACCATTATAAAGGATTAGTAAGCATTTTTGCAATTGGATGCTCGATTCTCGTCGTATATCCTGTATCGAGTATCGAGTTTACCTTCACGACTATTTTTCGGGGATTTTTCATATCGAAAAGATGATTTTCCTTGTGCCCGACATAGGGGGATATTATCATTGCTGGCTGAGCCGGCTAACAAGACGTGCTAAACTGAATTTTGACTGACGGAATGAAAAGAGGACAGAGGACAGAAGTCAGAGGACAGAAGACAGAGGTCAGATAATCTGATTTCTGGCTTTTGATATATGTGTTGGGGTAATTATACAATGAAAAACATAAGGGAAGGGCACTAAAAATGGCGGAAAAATTAGCAATTCAGGGCGGCCCTAAGGCTGTAACAAACAAACTGATAGGCTGGCCGAATTTCGATGAAAAGGCAATAAAGGCTGTGGAAGAGGTTCTCAGGTCAGGCAAGGTCAATTACTGGACCGGTCCAAAGGGCATGGAATTCGAGAGAAAATTTGCTGCCTGGCAGGGCAGTAAATATGCCATTAGCGCCTCAAGCGGCACCTCGGCTCTGCACATTGCTATTAGCGCTTTAGGAATCGGGCCCGGCGATGAAATTATCGTGCCCAGTTACACCTTCATCGCCAGCAGCTTTTCCATTGTACAGGCTGGGGCGATACCACGCTTTGCCGACGTGAATATCGAGGACCATTGCATCAGCGTCAAGTCTGCCGAAAAGCTGGTCAACAAACGAACCAAGGCGATTATGCCGGTGCATCTGTATGGCAATGTCTGCGATATGGACAAAGTGACGGCCTTTGCGAAAAAGCATAATCTGTTTGTCATCGAGGACAACGCTGAGGCCTTTGGCGGGGTCTACAAGGGCAAGAAAACCGGCACTATCGGTGACATCGCGGCTTGCAGCTTCTGTCAGAACAAGACGTTTACAACCGGCGGCGAAGGCGGCATGGTAACCACCGACAACGAAGACCTGGCCTGGAAGGCAAGAAGCTTTCGCGACCACGGCTATGACGTAAAAAAGCGTTTGAGCCTGCTGGAGCTGGAACAGAAACTGCCGTACATTCATAACATTGTCGGATGGAACTACCGCATGACTGAAATGCAGTCGGTCATAGGGCTTGCTGAGCTGGAACGGATTGACACCTGGAACCTGCCCACGCGCAGACGTAACGCTCATATTATAATCGATGCAATAAAGGATTTGCCACAGGTCAAATACACTCCTGTTGATACCGAGGAGCGTCAGAATGGCTGGTACGTTATGGCGTTTTCTCTGGATATTGAGAATATGACCTGCGATATAAAAGAGTTTGTTGACGCGTGTGGTGCCGAAGGTGCTCCATGCTGGAGGGTATTCTGGCCACAGTGCCATACGGAACGGGCCTACCGGGAATATCATTCTTTCGGAAAGAGCGGGTTTCCATTCAAATCTGAGGAGTATACCGACCCCGAAAGTGTGGACTACAGTAAAGTCAAGGTGCCCAACGCACTCTGGCACCAGAGCCATACGTTTACTTGCTTTGCATTTCCAACCTATACAGAAGAAGATTGTCGGCAGATAGGCAATGCGTTGGCCAAGGTAATAAGGGCGTATTCAAAGTAGGAGCGTGAGGATTCTCGTTATGGCCAGAAAAATCCGATGGGGCGTAATTGGCTCGGGCGGAATCGCCCGAAGAAGAACGATTCCGGAAGGCATTTCAAAAGCTGATAATGCCGAATTGTCCGTCGTATTTGATATCAACGCGCAGGTGAACGCTCAGGTGGCCAAAAAGTTCGGCGCCAAGGCGGCAAAGAGCGTTGAGGGCCTGCTGGATGCCGATATCGACGCTGTCTACATTGCCACCCCCGCGGGCCTTCACAGCAGCCAGGTCCAAACTTGCGCCAAAGCCGGCAAGCATATTCTCTGTGAGAAGCCTTTGGGTATGACGGTTGCCGAGGCAGAAGCAATGATTGAGACGTGCAGGCAGATGCAGGTTAAGCTCGGTTGTGCATTCATGATGCGTTTTGTTGCCCAGCACGCAGAGGCGCTGAAACTCATCCGGGAAGGCAAGCTCGGCCAACCTACCTATGCCCGAGCCCAGCTTTCCTGCTGGTATCCGCCCATCGAAGGTGCCTGGCGCCAAGACCCAGCCAGCGGTGGAGGCGGGGCACTGATTGATATGGGAGGCCACTGCATCGACCTGCTGGAGATGTTCTTCGGAAAAGTCGCCAGAGTTAGCTGCTTTGTAAATAACATTGTGCACGATTACAAATCCGAAGATAGCGCAGTGGCAATGCTGTTTTTTGAGAACGGGGCACTAGCCACCGTTGATACCTTTTTCTGCATTCCCGACAACAGCAGTAAGAATGTGCTCGAACTTTACGGCTCAAAGGGCTCGATATTAGCGAAGGGAACCATCGGCCAGGGACCGGCCGGCGAGATGGTCGCATTTCTCGAAAAAGAAGATAAGGATTACGACGCCCAGCAGGCACGTATGGAGGCTAAGAGCATGATTATTGCTCCCGAAGCGATAAACACCTATCAGGCTGAGATTGAAGAGTTCAGCCAAGCGATTATGGAGGACCGTGAGCCGCTCATCGGCGCTGAACTTGGCCTACGCAATCAGAAAATCTTAGCTGCCTGCTACGAGTCTGCTAAGCGGGGCAAAGTAGTCAAAGTAGTTTAAAGACCCATGGTTCATTGTTCTGAGTTCATAGTTCATCGATGAACAATGAACAATCTAAATTGCGTTTTGTAGAGGCCGCTGAAAAAGAACATGGGAACAGAGGCACAAAGGCACAAAGTAAATCCTCTCCCTTTGTGCCTTTGCTCCTTTTTGCCTAATGATAAACGTTTATGGATACTATTAGCCAGAACGTCTTAAAGGCCATCCGATTTGAGCGGCCGGAGTATATCCCTGCTGTTTTCTCGATTAACCCTGCATGCTGGCATCATTACCATCCGGACGATTTGCTTGAACTTATGGCTGAGCACCGCATCTTGTCGTCGTGCGTTGTGCGTCGTGCGTCCGCCGTTAGGCGTCCTGTGGAGTGCGATAAACTTAACGCAATACGCAATACTCAATACGAAGTACGAAATACCAGTGGAGAACTAATAACACAGATAGCGCCGTGGGAACGCGCCGGGGTGCCTTATACCGATGCCTGGGGTTGTGTCTGGGAAACAACTGATGATGGTATCACGGGCACGGTGACGGGCCACCCTCTGGCAGATTGGGACGCATTTGAACATTTCACTGCGCCCAATCCGGCTAAGACGAACGGCATGGGCGAAATTGACTGGCCTGCAATCAAGGACGGAATCCTCAAAGCCAGGTTGGAAGGAAAATACTGTGTCGACAGCTTGGAACATGGTCATGCGTTCCAACGGCTTAGCTATCTGCGAGGGTTTGAAAATCTTTTATTTGATATGGCAGACAGAGACGACAGGCTTTGGCGACTGATTGAAATGGTTGAGACGTTCAGCATAGGGATTGTCGAACGTTACCTTGAGCTGGGCGCTGAGATGATATGTTATCCCGAAGACCTTGGTATGCAGGTCGGTCCAATGATTTCGCCTGAGCACTTTAGGACCTATATCAAGCCGATATACGAACACTTGATGTCACCGGCTCACAAGGCGGCCCGACTCGTGCACATGCATTCTGACGGTGACATCCGAGACCTGGCCAATGAACTTATCGGCAGCGGAGTAGATGCTCTTAACCTTCAGGACCTCGTTAATGGTATTGACTGGATAGCTGCGAATCTCAAAGGGCGAATCTGTATCGATATTGACATAGACCGACAAAAAATCACCCGCTTTGGCAGCCCGGAACAAATTGATAATCTGATTCATCAGGAGGTCCAAAAGCTTGGAAGCCCCGAAGGAGGCCTTATGATGATATATGGGCTTTATCCGGGTGTGCCCCTTGAAAATGTAAAGGCAATAATGGACGCAATGGAGCGATATGCGGGCTTCTATGCGTAAGACCTTATTTTTCAGGAATTTCGGTATAATTGAAGGAACCGATAGCAACCGGTAATGGGAAAGGTAACAGAATATGAAAAAACTTGGCGCCGCAATTATCGGCTGCGGTCAGGTGGCGGAAGAGTACATAAAAGCTTTTGAGAAAGACGACCGTTCGCAAGTGCGTTCGCTGGTTAGCCGGAATCGCGCAAATGCACAGCGGTACCGCGACCGCTACGACTTACAGTGCACTATCGAGACCGACGCTTCGAAGATGCTTGAGCAAGATGATGTCGATATCGTTGCGGTATGTACGCCGCATAATGTACACACCGAATACGTGGTAGCCGCAGCCGAGGCTGGTAAGCATGTTATCATCGAAAAGCCGGTAGCGTTGACAATGGAAGATGTACGAAAGCAGCAGCAGGCCGTCAGAAAAAACAAAGTCAAGACCATCGTCGGTTTTGTACTGCACTGGAACCCGTTGTTAATGACAATCGACCGGCTAATCGGGCAAGGTGCGCTTGGAAACGTCTTTATGGTGGAGGTCGATTATTTGCATCGGATATGGATGACGAGGGATGTGAAATGGTATGCAAGCCGGCAGCAGAGTGGAACGGCAATTTTGACCGGCGGCTGCCACGCGGTGGATGCGCTGCGTTGGTTCGCACGCAGCGATGCCGAGCAGGTCTGCGCATATCAGGTAAAAACAGAGAACCCCATAGAGTATCCAGGGACGATTTCAGTTAATGTGAAGTTTAAGGATGGCAAGATTGGGCGAAGTACAACGACCTTCGATGCCCGAATGCCGTACCGATTCAACATAGGGGTCTATGGGACCGAGGGCACCATCCGTAATAACGAACTGTTTGCGCCGAAACTTTTTCCCGGCCAAGACGATTTTCTGAAGATTCCCTGCATTCTGCCTGACAGCGCCGATGTTGCTCATCATCCTTTTCGCGGTGAAGTCTCACATTTTCTTGATTGTATTATTGAAGATAAACGACCTTTCCCTGACCTGGATGACGCAGCTAAGACCCAGGCTGTGTGCTTTGCAGCGGACCTTTCGGCGCAATTGGGCAAGCCGGTGGCCATCAGCGAGTTAGAAAAACAAACGATGGTGTAGCAGCCCAGCACTAATTGTTCCTTCGATAGCAAAAACAATAATCGATGAGTCTGTACAATTAGTGCGGGGTCAGCATCTTTCGAGTCATTTATGTGATGATTACAATCTCAGGCACACTTTCAAAAGGATGGATGGCCAAAACGCTGGGTGTGGTGTTTGACCGCGACTATTATTTTGAGCCGAGCAGGCGCTATACCATTGATTGTCAATGCAACGAATACGCAGCGGAAAAGTTCGCCGGCATGGAGCTTTTCTATTCAGAATCCAACTTGGGACAGAGCGACTATTGGGACAAGAGCCAAATTCAAATTGGAGGTATTCAGCCAAATATGATTCTCGGAATGCTGCTGGGTGCTGATTTTATACCGCGTGACAATGGTGACGCCGATATCACACCAGGCTGTCTTGCAGGAAAGAATACTGCCGAGATGCCCAGGCCTGAGAGTCTGCTTGGTCACCCGTTGATTACGCTTTTTGACGAACAGATTCGTCAGGTCCAGGATGATTCCCGGAGGAAGCTTCGCGGATTCCCAAACGCAAAAAGACGCGTTTGGGGTCTGCGTCCTATTCCGCCTTTCTTCTGGGATATATCCGGCCGTGCCACTATACACGGGGCAGTGACATCCGCTGCGAAATTTCTTGGTGAAAACATTTTTATGGACATGATGACTGAACCACAGCGGGCCTTGAAAATCCTGCACTGGATTGCAGAAGCCTTTATTGTTCTTTGCCGGCACTTTTCGGAAATAGCCGATTTGCCCATAACGGGGGTACATGTGGGAGAATGTTCAGCCTGCATAGTCGGCCCGGAATTGATTGAAAGATTCGTAGTGCCGGTAACGTCAAAGATTGGACGTGAACTCGGCCCCATTCGCCTGCACTCGTGCGGAGCAAGTACAGGCCTTCTTGAGGCATTCTCCAAAGTTACGAATCTGTATTCTTTGGACCTCGGCGGTGATACATCCATCAGCCGCGCGCGTGAAGTATTCGGAGAAAAAATGCTAATCAGTGTGGCTGCCTTGCCGCATGATATGTCCGTTGAAAGTACAGAACCAATTTTGAGCTGGGCCAAGCGCGTTGCCGAAGAAAACAACGGCGGCAACCTGGAATATGTGTATCATCTTGAACCCGGTTACAATATTAATACTATCTATGCTTTAACAGATTTCGTAAAGACTCTGCGAGCTTCGCAACCGCAATCGAGCGCCGAGCTGTAAATCGTCGGTCGGTTGCGCCGCTTGTGTAGTTAGCGGTGACACAATCGCAGCAAAGAATTCAATATTTCTTCATTATAATCATTACATCAGTTGTAACTTACGCAGCAGGATATTGATATTGTGGATACGGACATCGAAGGCAGGATGTGATGAGAAGTAACTGCCGAGAGCGAATTGGTTCGCAGGCGAGTTCAGTTTGCTCAGGCGGCTCAGTAATTGCACGGCCGCGCGAGGGTTGTAACCGGCAGCGGCAGTAAGACGCACACCGAGATTGTCCGCTTCCGACTCCAGGTCCCTGGAATAGGCATTTTCGAGGAACTGCACACCAACCGTGCGCAGCCAACCGGCCAGTAGGCTGCGAACCGGCGCGGCCCGGGACGCGGCGGCAATAGCGGAATTGCTGACGATGCGGCTCATTGCATGTCCTCGAATGACATGGCCCATCTCATGCCCGAGAATGAATGCAACCTCGTCATGATTCCACTGGCAAAGTTCCAGCAGAGACCTTGTTATAAAAATGAAACCACCCGGCAGAGCGAACGCATTAGGTTCGGAGCTTTTGAAGGCATCAAAACGAAATGTACGAGACTTATTAGCCACGCAGGCGGCAAGACGAGGACCTACTTCATTCAATATTTGTCTAATCTGCGGTTCCTGGTCAAGCCCTAACTGATGCTGGATTTCGCGCGCCAGGTCGTGGCCGACGTCGTGTTCGACTTTGATGGCGTCGGCTTCGTTGCCAACCATTGATTGCCATATCCATTTAGCCTTGCGGACTTTTGGGCCGACCGCTCTGCCCAAATTGTAGAATAGCCTGCTCACCTCGCGAGACCTCACTTATGAACTATACATCCGGGCATAGCCCATGTTGTTCAGCGTTTTGCCCTGGCTGTCTGCCGACACTTCCGCTGGATTGTCTGCCTCTCTGATGCCTGCATAAATGAGAGTGTTGGGACTCGAACCCAAGACCTACGGCTTAAAAGGCCGTTGCTCTACCTGCTGAGCTACACTCCCAACAAATTCTGGATTACCGTAATATAATGGTTTTCCAGACATGCTGTCAATCCTTATAGTAGTATTTCATGAAAACACGTGATATATTCAATGGCATTGCCTAAGAACATATGATATACTTCGGAAAATAAAAGCCCGGTGTAACAGAAAAAAGCTCGATGGAAACATCGGCTGAAATCCGGGGAAACCAACAACATATTCAGAGGAGTTACTACAATGTCCAGATGCCTGAACAGACGCGAGTTGCTGAAATATCCGATGGCCCTTTCAATAGGTTGTGTGGGAGCACAACTGGCGAGCAATGATGCGCTGGCGATCGACTACACCAAGCCGGTACCCGGCAGCGAAAAGCTCACAGTGTATCAGAACGAGTCTGTAATCCTTGCTCGTTGGAACAATATGCCGTTGACCGCGTACAGAGCTCATACCACCCAGAAGTTCCCATATTTCTACCCGGTAAGTGGGCCGATGTCGGGGATATCACTGACCACCGAATCAGCGTTGCCATATCCGCATCATCGGGGGCTTTGGCTGGGGTGCCAACCGCTGAACGGCGGCGATTATTGGGGTGACACTTCGTTAGACAAAGGCCAGATTCGCTCCGTAGAATTGAGGTTGGGCGAAATAACGGCTAATTCGGCGGTGATTCTCGACCGCTGTAACTGGATTTGCAAGGATGTCCCTTCACCCCTACACGATGAGCGTAAGTTCACTATCTCCGTGCCGAACGAGAGAATGTGGTTTGTCGACTGTCAGTTCAACTTAGCAGCTCAAGAAGATGTTACTATTACCAGTGCCAAGCATTCCTTCTTCGCCATGCGAGCGGCTCCTGATATTTCGCCGGCTTACGGGGGAGTACTTATGAATTCGGAAGGCGACATCGGGGCCCAGGGGACCTTCGGCAAAGAGGCAAAATGGTGCGGTTATCATGGCAAACGGGCTGCACGGCCTGATGTGGTCGAAGGCATAGCTATTATGACTCATCCCGACAATCCGTGGCGACCGATATGGTTCACACGTGACTATGGTCATCTGTCTCCTTCGCCTTTTAGTTTCTTAGATAAGCCCTGGCGGTTTGACAAGGGTCAGTCCATACGGCTAAAATACAGAGTTGTCCTGCACGCCGGCACTCCGGCTGAAGCTCAATTGAATCGGCTGTACGAACAGTGGGCCGTGTGAAGGGAGAAAGAAGAGGCAGAGCCATTTATTATTTACTCAAGGGGGCAAGAACATGAAACATAGAAATTCGAAGGGCAGGAGAGGTTCGGCAGTTATCCTCCGTAAGGAGTCCGCAGGACTAAGCGGGGTCATGCTGATATTGTTCTGTCTTATTCTGTTAGCAGGACAGGTCGTGCAGGGGAGTGCTGGATGGGAGCAGGTTAACGGCATACTAAGCAGGATTAGCGCCCCCCAGTTTGCGAATCGGGACTTCAAGATAACCGACTACGGTGCGGTTGGAGATAGACATACGGATTGCACCGAGGCTTTCAAGAAAGCTATATCGGCTGCTCATGAGGCCGGCGGTGGTCGGGTGGTAGTCCCCGCGGGGTCGTTCCTCACCGGTGCGATTGCTCTGCAAAGTAATGTTAACCTGTACATTTCAGAGGGCGCTATTGTCAAGTTTTCACTGGACCCTAATAAGTATCTTCCAGTTGTGTATACAAGATTTGAAGGCATTGAGTGCATGAACTACTCACCCTTAATCTATGCCTACAAGCAGGAAAATATTGCCATAACAGGCGAAGGAATACTCGATGGACAGGCCAGCGATGAGAATTGGTGGCAATGGAAGAAAATCCAGACTGACGATGTTGAAGTACTGCGGAATCAGGGAGAGACTGGTGTACCTGTTGAGCAGAGAATCCACGGCGAAGGCAAAAAATTAAGGCCCAACATGATTCAGCCCTACAAATGCAAAAACATTCTAATAGAAGGTTTAACAATCAGGAATTCTCCTATGTGGCATGTTCACCCTGTGCTTTCAACAAATGTGATTGTCAGAGACGTAAAAGTCGTTGGCCACGGCCCCAATAACGATGGCTGCAATCCTGAGTCGTGTAGTGATGTCCTCATCGAAGGTTGCTACTTTGACACAGGAGATGATTGCATTGCCATAAAATCAGGCAGAAACAACGACGGTAGAAGGGTGAATGTGCCGAGTGAAAATATCATTATTCGGAATTGTGAGATGAGAGATGGACACGGTGGTGTTGTCATCGGCAGTGAAACGTCGGGAGGTGTCAGAAATATTTTTGCCGAAAACTGCACAATGGACAGCCCGAACCTGGACCGAATGTTGCGAATAAAGACCAACTCAGTTCGCGGCGGAATAATCGAAAATATTTATTTGAGGAATATAACCATCGGCCAGGTTGCTGAAGCGGTGATTGATATTAACTTTCTTTATGGAGAAGGGGACAGCGGTAATTACACGCCGACCGTTAGGAATATCAGTCTGGAAAACATCACCAGCAGGAAAAGCCGATACGCATTGTCAATCAGAGGTTATGACCGTTCACCGGTAACAAATATCCGCCTGAAAGATTGTACGTTTGATAATGTTGAGAAATCAAACGAGCTTGTTGGAGTTGAGAACCTTGTTTTTGAAAATGTCAAAATTAACGGTAAGGTTCTTGATAAAGCTGTCAATGAGATTACCCCCTTAGTCAGTTCAAGCTCGCGGTGATGGCCCATTTCAGTAGTTGTTGTCATTACTGATTTGAAGTTAATTCCATAAATTTGAGAAAAGTCGACTCCTTAACCCGAATTTTTCAAAGCCACAGAGAACACAGAGAATCAATTTTTATTAGCCACAGAGGACACAGAGAACACAGAGAATCAATTTTTATTAGCCACAGAGGACACAGAGAACACAGAGAATCAATTTTTATTAGCCACAGAGGACACAGAGAACACAGAGAATGAAGTGAACCTTATTAAAGAAATTACGACATTCGACATAATTTTAGGCGTTTTTCCAAAAACAACAGTCTGTAATTTTCGGCTATACATGTAACCTCTTAAGTAATAAAAAGTTAATTCGCATTTTCACAAAACTCATGAAATATGCGGGTTAATTATTTGTTCTGTGGTCGTTCAAAGCAGGCAATTTTGCCATCCTGCGTCGCGATATAGAGTCGTCCGTCGGCCGCTGCCAGACCATCGAAAACAGGTGGGGCTTCGAGGCGATACTGCGCTAAGGTTGCCCCATTAGAAGCGGCAACGGCCAGAAGCAGCGCACCGGCAGCTTCGTCAGTGACGCCGGGACCATTCTGTGTGTTGATGGGAGAGCCAGCCGCGAATAGTATGTCATTGGCGAGGAGCATTGCCCGCACCTGCAGCGGCATATCTCTGGCCCACTGTTGCTCGCCCTGCCCTTGCCGAGCACGAGCAAAGAGTACATAAGGGCCATCCTGCAGTTGATTTGACCAATGGTACGTCTTGCGACCATACCCATAAATGGTCGACTCATCAAAGACCAGCAACCTGCCGGATATGAGGTTCTTATCACGCTGACTACAGCCGGTAGAGAGGGAACAATGTGTTCCGAATATCCAATAGGACCGGTGAGGCCACGAGTCATCAAGGAAGCCGGTAAGAGTGAGTAAATGGGGTTTTCCTTGTGGGCCCTCGACGCCCCGGTTGTCAAATACCATGTCGCGAAGGTAGACGTGTTCGCCATCGCCGGTAAGGATGTCCGACAGGGCGCCGGGCATCGCATAGGGCGCAGATTGTGGAGGCTGCTTGCCGGTATTCGGGTCAGGGCTGTAGACCCGTGTTCTCGACAACATCTTGCCGGTTCCCGCATCGAGCCGGTAGAGGTTAATGCCGCCGTCGAGGTACGATGACCTGCCCATCGTGAAGTACGCGACATCGTTTTGCACCAGGACACTTCCATGCGCAGGTAATGCCGATTCCAGTTGGTCAGATGCCACAATCAGCCGTGGAGCAGGTGTGCTTTGGAAACGCCATGCTAATGAGCCGTCCGAGGTTCGCAGGCAGTAGACCTGGCCATCGCGGCATCCGAAGAGCGCCCTGTCACCGTGGATGGTAGGGGGCGAGTCTACGCGGCCGTCTGCGGTGAACGTCCAGGCCGTCGTTCCGGAATCGCTTTCGATGGCAATTACCTCGTGCCGGTCCCTGCACGCGACGTACACCTTTCCTTCTGCAACTGTGAGACTGCTCAGCCTTCCGCCGACAGGGATTTGCCATCTCGGCTGCAGGGCGGCACCAACGACAGAATGCGTGCAGCCGCTCCTTTGGGCATCGTGACGATAGGTCGGCCACTGCTGAGCGGCGGTTGCAGACTGCCGGATGCGGTTTTCTTGCGAGTACGCGGGGCCTCGCTCGAGAATGCCTTCGTCGTGCGTGCTATCCGGCAGTCTTGCGGGCGTTTCGGACGCGAGAGCATAGAAGCCGGTCAGCTTCGCTGCGATGTAGCATCCGCAGGCATGAGGCGGGGCGTACAGCAGTCCGTTGCACGGCATGATACCGTATTTGCAGACGCCTCGCACCCAGCTATGCCACAGGACATCGCCAGACTGAAGATCGAAAAACTCGACGCCTCTCCTGCCGCCGAGAATATAGCGATCGGTAGCCTTGTTCCTCCAGCATCGATGATGATGTCCTGGATTCTCGGGCTCAATGTGCGTCAGCATTTTGCCTGTAGCCAGAGCACGCTGCGTTACAAAGTACGGGCCCCACGCCGGTCCTCTTTTTCCCTCGATTGGCTTGAATCCGCCCATCCATAGCGAGCCCTTGATAACAAAAGTATCCCGAATATCCGTCAGCTCGGCGGGCTGGGTCCACAGGGTCTTTCCGGTCTGGGCCGACAGGGCTGTTATAGTCTGACCGTCAGCACAGACGATGCTGCCTTCGCAGACCACACGCAGAGGAGCAGCCTGAACCGACCACAGCACACGTGCAGTCCTTAAATCGAGGCAGACAACGTCTTTGCCCTCCTGATAGAAAACTCGGTCGCCGCTGGCACACAGACTGACAGGTTTTAGTCCGGCAGTATCCATACCCGTTTTCTTCCAGAGCAAACGGCCTGTATCGGCATCGAGGGCAAGGATAGATTTCTTGGCCGCACCTTCGATTGAGCGAAATTGGTCGACCAGCGGCTGGGCGGTCTCTCTCTCGTACAGAGGAGAATCTTTTTCTTTTGCAAGCTGTGCCAATTTTTCAAGTTCGGTGACTCGTTCGTCGGTGACGCTTCGGACAGCCAGCAGTAGATTTCCCTTGTGGTATATAATTTCCTCCGTGCCTTGCGTCTGTTCGTAGACCTTGATGACGTCTCCGGTCGCGGCGTCCATGGCGGAAAGCGGCGCGTGAAAGCCGAGGGTGACATAAAGGCGGTCTCCAATGGCAATGAGCCTGCGCTGAAGTTCGTAGGGGGTGTTGCCCCAGTTAAAGATGTAGGGAAACCAAGGATTGAAGGAGCGCTTCCAAAGCAGAGTTCCATTGTAGGCATCACGGGCGACAAGATGCCATTCGGGAGTCTGTCGGATGGATGCAATGGGAGCCTGGTCGGCGATGTAGAAGATACGTCCGCCAGATGAGACCAGAGCGTTGATGCTCGGGGTGTGTTCGTGACTCCGCGTATGCTGGGGCTCTGCAATCCACTGGACATAGCGAGGCGGCCCGACCATTTCATCATGGGCCACTGCATTTCCGCTTGCATCATGGAGGAAGTGGGTCCACTCGTCAGTGTTTTCGGGGCGTAGCTTGATGGTTTTGCTCCAGTTGCCATTTTGTTTTAGATACAGCGCGCCGCCGGGGACCAGCACGCGCATCAGTTCGTCCCTTGTGACGCTGCTCCCACTGCTGGCTTGCGTCGGTAAGCCGTAGGGGGCTACGACCAGGTTCACCAGGTTTTCTGCATACGGCAGGCACTTGCCGTCGAAGCGTTCGACCGACACTGGGCCGTAGAGGCCCATTTTGCGGATGTGCTCTCTTGCCTGCTCTACTGCTTGGGGGTCGGTATCCAGGCCGTGGACAAGATAGCTTTCACTGGCGCGGAGTGCCGCCGTCAGCGTGCCGTCGCCGCAGCCGAGTTGAACGATGAGACCGCCTTTGATGCCGGTGGCATTTAGAATCTGCTCGGCTTGCTGCCCCGCCTGCCCAGAGTATCCAATGCAGGAGAAGGAACATCCGAAGGATGGTACCGCCGTAAGGCGTCCCCAAGTGGAGGCGGGCAGGTCATATCCGCTCGGCTGAGCCGTTACAGACGATAATGTACATGAAATCCACAGAACAATTGCCCCCCTTTGCAGCGACCATCGTCCATCATCTATCTTCAATCGTGGGGCGAGGGAGGGGGGACGAGGGACGATGGACGAGGGACGAGGGACGAGAGACGAAGGACGAGGGACGATGGGCGAGGGACGAGAGACGATGGACGATGGACGATGGACGAGGGACGAGAGACGAGGGACGAGGGACGAGAGACGAAGGACGAGAGAGGAAAGCTTTTTTAGGAACCAACACTTCGTTTTCATAAGTACTTCTCCTTAACTGTACGATTCTGTCAAAAACGCAACGCGACCATTGTAACAAATACGCTTGCTACTGGCAATCAAATCCGTAGCAAAGCTGCTGAGGAGTATGGGCAGACAAGTTCTTACGAAAAAACTTGGAATTCGCAGGTCGATTTAGCTAAATAGATGCCGGCCGCGTCCATCATCAATAGTGCCTGTCGCAGGCTATTTGAGGGGTTGTCATGCTGAGCCAAAGGCGAAGTATTTGGCCTTCGCAAGTGAGATTCTTCGCTTCGCTCAGAATGACACTCATCATTTATTTAGAGACAGAGCACAAGTGCTCTGTCACAGATATTGATGGATTGCATATTTTATGCGAGGTTGTCAACCCGAGACCGCCAGATGCAGGTCGAGGGGTCTATTAAAACAGATTCCTCGACTCCGCCCCCGTGCTTTCTTACGAAAGCAAGAATGGGGGGCTCCGCTCGGAATGACAATCCCTCAAATCATGCGTGAGAGAAAACTGGTCCCTCGTTCCTCGACTGGCGAAGGACGATGCAGAACAGAACAGGCCCTGAATAAATAAGGAAAACGCAAATATTTATTGCATACAAAAGAAGTGATCGGTATTATGGTGAACGAATTGATTCTTTATTTTTGGTGTGCAGTGCACACCCTACCGGCGGGATTCTCGCTGAGCATTGAGCAACGAGTATCTCCCTATGGGACACCTTAGGTGGAGCGTCGAGTATCGAGTTATTTTTGGTGGGCTAAAGACTACCCAACGAAGAGAAGGAGATGGGCTAAAGACCACCCTACGAAGGAGAAAGAGGTGGGCAAAAACCACCCTACAAAGGAGTTAAGATGTCAACAGATTTGTCCAGAAGAAAGTTTCTGAGTGCCTCAGCTATCTCAGCAACGCTGGCAGCATTTATGACCCAAACTCATACGAGTGCTCATGCAAAGCAAGACAGAGCGACATCTCCCGTTTCTGCTTTCGCAGAAAGCACGGGGGTACAGGTCTATAAAAGCAACAATCGGCCATTACGCCTCGGGTTGATAACTTATAACCTGGCTAAAGACTGGGATATCGACACCATCATAAAGAATTGCAAGGAAACGGCATTTGAGCACGTTGAACTGAGGACCACACATGCACACGGCGTAGAAGCGACCTTAACAAAAGACCAGCGAGGGGAAGTTCGTAAGAAGTTTGAAGATGCCGGAATAAAGGTCAGCTTGGCCAGCGCATTTATGTACCATTTTGAAGAACAGCAGAAGCTCCGGGAGAACATAGAAGGCACAAAAGAGTATAGTATTCTTGCGCACGATGTCGGGGCAATCGGCATTCGAGTATTCCCAAATGCCATTCTGGTTGATAAGGGGATTCCAGAAGAAAAGACTTTGGAACAGATTGGCAAAGCACTGGCGGAGGTAGGCGAGTTTGCACATAACTACGGCGTGGAGATAAGGGTATGTAATCATGGCAAAGGAACTAATGATGTAGCTCGTATAAAGAAGGTCTTCGACTACTCGGGCAGCAAATATGTTTACATGAACTGGAATTGCGACAAAACCGACATGGAAGGCGTGGGTTTTCAAGCGAAGTTTGACATGGTCAAAGACCGCATTCGAAATCTTCACATCCACGAATTAACGGACGAGACATATCCATACCGCAAACTTTTCGCACTTCTGCGAGACTGCCGTTACCAGGGCTACTGCGACGCAGAAATCCAGGCGAGTCCCGAGCCGATTCGCCTGATGAAATATTATCGAGCCTTATTTCTTGCTCTTCAAAATGTTTATTGATGAGGTGAAGTAAAATGAACAGAATTTCCCGAAGACATTTCATAACAAATTCGCTTTACGCTGGGGCGGCTGTGATGCTCCCTCAAGCTCGTGTTTTGGGGGCTAATAACGATATTCGCATCGGCGTAATCGGAATCGGTTCGTTCGTCAAGCTCGGCGGCAAAGGACGAGGAGATATCGAGGACTTCCGAAAGATACCGGGCGTCCGTGTCGTGGCCTTGTGTGACTGTGATGAAAATCACCTCAACTATGAGGTGAACCAGTTCAGTAAGTGGGGCGAGAAGGTCAAGGCCTACAAGGATTTCCGCGAGCTGCTGGATGATAAGGAGGTCGATGCCGTCTCGATTACGACGCCGAACCATTGGCATTCGCTGATGGCGATTATGGCCTGCCAGGCGGGAAAAGATGTGTTCGTGCAAAAGCCCGCCTCGCACAATATCTTTGAGGGTCGCAAGATGGTCGAGGCCATGCGCAAGTACAATCGCGTGGTGCAGGCTGTTCACGGGCCTCGTAACAGCGGCGCGATTGAGGAATCGCTCGAATACGTCTGGGCCGGCAATATGGGGAAAATCAAGTGTGTGTACGGGATTAACTACAAGCCGAGGATGAGCATCGGCAAGGTAAATGGGCCCCAACCCATACCCAAGTCGTGCGATTACGAACTCTGGTGCGGCCCGGCCCCCAAGAAACCTCTGATGCGCGAGCAACTGCACTACGACTGGCATTGGGACTGGGACACCGGTAACGGCGATCTTGGAAATAATGGCATTCACGCGATGGATGGGTGCCGCTGGGCCTTAAAGCAAAAAGCGCTGCCGAAGCGGGTGATTAGCATTGGAGCACGTCTGGGCTATGATGACGATGGCCAGACTCCCAATACGATGATATCTCTGCTGGATTATGAACCAGCTCCCATCATTTTTGAGGTCCGCGGCCTGCCCCGGAATAAATCGTTTCGGCAGTCGGATTGGGTCAAGAACGGCCGGCTGAGTATGGATGACTTCCGCGGGGTACAAACAGGATTTGTAGTACAATGTGAAGGTGGTTACCTGAAGGATGGCGCGGCTTTCAAAAATGACGGAAGGCTAATCAAGGAATTCACTCGCGAAAGACCAAGTTGCAAAGAAAACTTCATCAGTGTCGTCCGCAGTCGGCAAACTGCCGAGCTTCTGACGGACGCTCTGGAGGGACATCTGTCCTGCGGGCTGGTCCATATGGCGAACATCTCGTATCAGGTCGGCAAGTGCAAGCCCAATGACGAAATCCGTCAGGCCATTCAAAGCGATGCAGAACTCTGCGAGTCATTTGAACGGCTGATTGACCATCTCTTCGCCAATCGGCTTGGCATCGATAAGGAATTGCTCGTCCTGGGCTCAATGCTGACTATGGACCCCGATAAAGAAAGATTCATCGGCCCAATGAGTGAAGAAGCGAACAGATTGATTTCGAGAGAGTACCGCAAGCCATTCATCGTATCTGACAATGTGTGATAGCCCCCGCCGTTTGGCTAAGCCAAAGCGAAGCAGCGGGGGTAGATTTTTCATAAAACTATAGACCAAAATTAAAAAACGGCCTCAATTTTTAGGCCAAAAACTGTGTTTTTGGAAACTCGCACATTCAAGACCCCAGACTCCAGACCCCAGACTCCAGACCCCAGACCCCAGACCCCAGACCCCAGACTCCAGACCCCAGACTTAAGGCCATTTGGGTTTTGTGTCTTGGGTCTTGTGCCTTGGGTCTTGTGTCTCCGCTGTATCCGATTTCTTAGCGCAAATATTTTCTTGGCATACACTTATTTTTTCTTGACAAATGCGAAATGAACCTTAGAATTAAGGTTGGTTTTTGCGACACTGCCAAGAAAAGAAGCAGCGTAGAGCGAATAGGAAAAAAACTGAACGCTATTTGCTCTCAAAGTCAATCATAGGAGGATAGAGTGATGAAAAAGTTATGGTGGGGGGTTATTGTACTCGTTCTTGTGCTATCATGTCCAATCTTAGCAGCTATAGTTTACTCGGGGTCCCGGAATGTCACGATTGAGTTTAAAGACGGCGTTCCCCAGCCTATGGTGGCAATAATCGACGTTGCCGGCTCTCATGATGATTGGGACGACTTTAGGCTCAGTCTGTGGTTTGACGATATGTCAGGCATGATGGACACGATGGGCATTTCCCATTTGGCTATCTATTCGCCTATGGGGATGGGAGCTGTGGGAATGGGCACAGTGGGAATGGGCGCAATGGGAAGGGGTATGATAGTAGGGTTTGATGTCTTCGCAATGAACCTGCAGCCTGGCGCCATGATTGGCCCAACTTCTCCTATGGTTATTTGGGGGTACCTAACCGACTATGGCGGGAGTCAATTTGGCGAAGAAGGCGGCTATATCGGACTTATGTTTGATATCCCAGGCAACAGCCCCTGTTTCGGTTGGCTGCACGTGTCAAGCCAGGAAAACATCGGCACAAGATTCCAACGCACTACGATTGACGGATGGGCATACGAGGACCAAACCGGTATCCCCATCGCTGCTGGTGCGATACCTGCGCCGGGTGCTTTTGTATTGGGCTGTCTCGGCGTAGGGTTTGTTACCTGGCTCCGCAAACGCCGAGCGGTTTAGTCGACTTTGTTAGTTAAGATTTGGACCAGGGCTGTGGCCGAATGCTTTCAGCCCTGTTTTTTTAGGTCGATATTCAAGATAAACTAAATGTGACGTCTGAGAAACCTGCCAAGTGAAGCTTGGTGAT
>Ga0315312_1001031_pt1 | contig 24448 bp, 30 predicted proteins | sample TDP7_MG_FD_203629 | JGI IMG/M metagenome (GOLD analysis project Ga0315312, IMG submission 203629) | Freshwater sediment microbial communities from Lake Towuti, South Sulawesi, Indonesia - TDP7 | ecosystem: Environmental > Aquatic > Freshwater > Lake > Sediment | place: Indonesia: South Sulawesi... | reverse complement strand
AGGTCTTCTCCGCGTCCGTCAAGAAGTCATTGTGCATCGAGTGCGGGGCAACGGTGGAATACGAGGTAATAGATGGCCACCTGATCGGGAAGTGCCCTTGCTGCCTTGAGCAGTACGGTGCACCGTCAGGGTTGCTTAATGGATCCTGATAAGGCATAGATGATTTTCATGGATTAATTTCTACTCATAGACTAGTGGCAGAACATGCTGAAAGTATCATTGAGATAATAAAGAGATTTAGCATGCCCCAAGGTGCTGATCGATTATTTTATCAGAGGCGATGAATTAGTGTTATCGGCCTTTCTATGCTTTGTGCCCTCTAATAGGTTCTGCCAGGTTCCAATTATTCCACCAACCGATGAACTCAAATTCCCCAGACTTCTCGATCAGCAGCAGGAACTCTTGCAGGAAGATCACCCTTACAATCTCGGTCGTCTCTAGTGGAGTTATCTTTCCATGATCATCGACATGGGCGATGACTTTGTTTTTACATGTCTGAGCAGCACGATTTCACTGGAGGTTGTGAGTGAGCTGGAGTAGATTATTTCATACCAGCTAGAAGATGCGATGAACATATATGAGTTAACATCTATATGATCTATTATAGGGACTATAAGCTCTGGATAAACCTTTGCACTGGTGTCTGTGAGATTTAACCATGGTAATGCGGATAGAAATATATTCGAAAATTATATATACATTTATGTCAAACAATAGTTGTTAACTTTGACAGACATTCGAGTAGCATTTTGGAACTTGCAAAACCTGTTTGATATAACGTCTTCTGATATAGCTGCGGATTTTACATTTACACCAGAGGAGGGATGGGACCAGACGGCCTATGATAACAAGGTGGCAAATTTAGCCAGCGTCATTAATATGATGCATGGAAAAGGGCCTGACTTATTAGGAGTATGTGAGATTGAAAACAAAGAAATTGCAGAGAAGCTTATTGGTGAATTAGATCGTAATGACTACAAATTAGCCCATATAGAGAGCCCCGACATACGAGGCATCGATGTATCCCTTATTTATTCCGAAAAAATATTCAAGATGGCTGACGTGCCCAAAGGCGAACAAAATCCTGTTGCCCATCGCATACATTTTCGATATCCTACTCGAGACATCTTCCAAGTAAAACTTAACGTACTTGAAAATGATGCTGAGTTGAATATTCTGGTTAATCACTGGCCCTCAAGAAGTCAAGGACAATACGAAACAGAGCCTTATCGAATTGCAGTAGCTGAGCATTGCGCAAGCATTGTTGGCGACATCTTAAAGTTCTCACGCGATGAGTTCAAGGAGCTTCCAAACACGAAGGAAACCCTTGCTAAACTTAATACGCGTTGGAATGGGAATATACTTATTATGGGTGATTTTAATGATGAGCCATTTAATAGAAGCGTATTAGATAATCTTCTAGCTTCCCGCGACTTGGACCGTCTCGTAGTAGAAATCGATTCCCCTAAGGATAGTAATATTCCTACTCTTAAAGAATATCTTACGCGACGCGTGTATCTGTTCAACTGTATGTGGGGTCTGGTTGGGCAATCAGATGTAGGAACGTTATATTTCAACAAATCCACCAATACGATGAACCTATTAGATCAGTTTATCGTATCACGAGGATTATTTTACGGCAACCAAAAGTTGAAAATGGATCTTGGAAGTGTTGAAATTTTCAAACCAAGCGTAATGACTAAGAAGAGAAGGCCAATATCTTTCGACAAGAAGACGAAAAAGGGATATAGCGATCACTTTCCTGTAAAATGTATTATTAAGATGTGTTAGTATATAATCAAGTGGCCATCGTATGATGTCCCACAATTGCCTGTTTTCTAGAGATGGACATTCAAGGAATCAATACACTAGCCGCTTTCCACTCTGTTCGGCAAGTCCGAGGAGCTAAAGGGTCTTCAGTTCAAATGATATCCCCCTCATTGTTCTCTCTATCTGTCTAGATCGCATCCACCATCGGCAGGAGCTCGATCCATTTCTCGTCATCGAAGGCTACGGCGATCCTTTTTAAAAACGCCGCTGCTATCGCCCTCTAATTCGCTATCTCTCTTCGCTTTCTGTAGTCCTTGCGCAAGGTGCCGGGGGCCTTCGATTTTGGCCGCATCGGCTTTATCCCCATGTCATGCAATATCCTCCCCACGCTCTGGAAGGAGATGCTTATGCCCTCCCTCCTCAGCTCCTTCGCTATGTCCCTTATGACCCACCTCCGCTTGATATAGCCGAACTGCTGCGGGTCTTTTCTGAGAAGTTCTGGGATAACAGCTCTGGCTCTGTTCCCCCTCTCTGGGGTCATTCCAGGGGGTTTGCGCAGGATCAGCCCCCTGATCCCTTTTTCCCTATATAATTTGCACCACATGAAGACCTGCTTTGGCGACACCCCTAGATTCTTTGCCACCCACTTTGCCGAATGGCCTTCGCCTCTGAGCAGAACCCCTTTCATCGCCCTGAACGAACGCGCATCATTGCTATCTATCATGGCTTGCCTTAACCTATCCTTTTGTTTTTCTGAAAGCCTGATGCCGACTTTTCCGTCCATAGGAACTGCCCTATGGGATTTATGTTACATTATTTATAAGACTTTACTTAAATGGAAACTTCAAATCCTGAAATGCTTAAGATTATATTGCAGAGTATATAAAGTGCTTTAACCATAATACCTTTATAGTTTATTATGATTAGTTTAGTTCTAAAATATGGCAAGTGATGATTGAGGGGGAGAAGCAGAGAAAAGGAATTTTGTCCATCATCGCACTATCCTGGTAGGTGGTCTATCTTTTTGCTTAACCTATTGACGCACCAACTTCAAAGGATATTCTCTCCTGTGTCTTATTGGGATGCCCAAGGAGGTATTTTACTACCAGATACGAGATGGGAGACGATAGCTTGGCCATCTTTATCGCAACTAATCCATAAGTATGTGTGACGTATACATAATACGGAATGCCACGAAGATGGGGATTGTAGCAATGGATATTAGGAGAGTGGGACAGAAGTGATCCATCCTAAAGGCATCTTAAAGAATAGATATATTGTATTTAGATCTTGTTTCAAAACCCTCATCCTGACCTTCTGAACCTTTCTTCCCATGTCCAAGCCTGAGAAGGTTCTGACCGACGATCTCTGGGATATGATAGAGACCTCAAGATTATGGGGAGTCATTGGCTTATTAACTGCTACTCACGATCTGAAGATGATCGACGTCAGTGATAGGATATTCTGGATCAGGGATGGCAAAGTGGACAGGATCGAAACCAGAGTAGAAGTTGCAGTAGGAGCAGTAGAGTAATTTGATTCGAGAAAAATAGAAACCAGAATGAGTAAATCTCGTTGATCTTCCATGCGATTATAATGGCAAGGCCAATGGAGTATGCGATGAACGCAAAACGAGATGCCCAGCCCCGCCTCCCCCTCCTCAACCAAAGGTATGCCTCCACATCCGCAATCGGCAAGCTGAACAACGTCACGAGAGTGAAAGCCATCGTGACTTTATATCCTAGCACCACCCGCTTTCTACATCGGTTTGATTTATGTCGCCAAAGGTATGTTGTTCTTCAACTTGCCGTTAGCGATCGCCATAGAAGGCTACCATCCATACAAGTCTTATATATTCAGACAGCCATTTGTTTCGTTGGTATCGATGTCTCGTAGTATGCAGAAGTTCGGTTCGGTAACCGTGGCAAGAGCTCAGAGCTCAGGCGACTTGAAGAGGCTCCTAAAGGATCCGTGGCTGAAGAGCGACACGATCATCATCAAGCCCAATTGGGTGGGCACAGACCGCGAGTATGGATTTACGGAGAGCGAGGGGTTACGCATGCTGTTGGAGGCATTCGATGGAAGAATCGTAGTTACCGAGTCTTACAATTTGGGAAGGGCGCCTCCGGAGGGCGGCATGAAGTTTACCGCGGACGGAAAGGAAGTCGACTGGAAGTGGCTATTTGCAGGCAAGGGTTGGAAGTGGCTTGAGAGTCACCCAAGCTGGGACTGGTTCAGGGAGGGAGGGCACTGGGACCGCATCAGGAAGTTCGATAAGTGGTTCCTCGATGAGTATGGCTTCACGGATCTTTTCAAAGAACATGGGGTCGAATATGTGAATATAACGGAGGAACTCTGGCAGGAGAGGGTGGCGGACCCGAAGAAGATCAAAGAGGCCGTGGAGGGCAAGTTCACCCCAGTTTTCAATGAAAGGCTGTATGAACTGGTGCCTCAGAGGCTCTATGAACTACGTGGCGCCAGCTTCATCAGCTTTGCGAAATTGAAGAGGCCGAACAAGGAGATAATCAGCTTCACCGTTAAGAACCTTTTCGGTTTGCTCCCCGATCCCCTCAGGGCCTGGTGGCACAGGTGGTTCGATGAGAGCCTGGTTGGCGCGATCAAGGTCTACGCATCGATCTTCAACCTCTACGGCATCTGTGAAGGCCTACGCTACGCGACGTGGTGGAGGAAGGAGAGGGTCATCAGGGACCTCGGCGTACTGGCCTTCGGACGGCACTTGGCCTTGGTGGATGCAGTACTTTGTGGCCTTGTGGGCATCGATCCGGAAGAGGTCTCCTGGCTCTCATACCTGAAGTCCAAGGGCCCTCTACAGGAGGTCTTTGGGGCCTACGAAGGACGTCATGTGGAAAAGGCGAAAGCTGCAGGAGCGAATTGGTTCCCATTCTAGATCCACAGACTGAAAGCTCCCCCCTGGCATACCAGATACTTGTGCACATGAAATACCACATCGATTCTATCTCGCTGTCTAGGCTGTGCTACAAGATATGCATTCTAACGTAGATATATACATCATTTAACGCACGTATATACGTGATATTCGATAATTTCTAGAACCTTGGGGTTGAGCATTCTCCTCAAGCAATCGACTACCTGTTTGTATATTTAATCCAAGGAGAGGTCAGGGGTTATGGGTATAGGCTTATAGGCAAAGTGAGCACTATACTAGCAGAGAGGAGAGAATGGTGATAAGTCAGAATATGAAAGACCCTAAAATACTACCCATCGCAATTCTATTAATTGTGGGAATAGTCGTTGGCGGCATTGTTGGTTATGGGGCAACCGCTGGACAGATCAACTATCTTCAGACCCAGATAGTGGGCCTTCAGAATCAGATAGCAAGCTTGCAGTCAGATAAGGTTCGATTACAAGGTCAAATAAATGCCTTGAACTCGCAGATATCAATTTTAAGTGCGCCAGTCTTTTCCCTTCCAGCTGGAACGTATAATAGCGATCAAATCGTCTATATTTATTCCACTTTACAAGATGCCAGGATTTACTATACACTAGATGGATCCAATCCTTCTAACTCTTCCATTCCATATTCAGGACAAACTCTTGAAATTCGCCAGAATGGAACGACCTTGGTCAAGGCAATTGCCGTTAAAGACAGCTTTGTAAGCGACGTTAGTGAAGCTACCTATATCATAGACTACGGAAATGTACCATTAGGGCAAATTGGCGGTTTACATTACATATGGTGGAATTTCGGACAGGGTAATTTCAGAGCGCTTCATATAAACATCACGATATACTCCGAACCTGACAGTCATGACGGGCTCTATTATCAGATGTATCAGGGCTACATCAATGGTGAAGGATTTTACTTCGGACTTCAGACAGCAGTCTACAGGCCAGGCGTCGGTAATACAGGCAAGGGCATAATATTCTCTAGGTGGGGAACCAATGACCTCTCGAACGCGATACCAGCAGATGGAGGGTGGGCTGATAGTGGTTACGAAACGGGAAGTTATATTGGCGTGAGATTGAACTATCCTTGGACAAGCCATCGGTATCAGTTGGCTATCGAATACCATGGAAGTGATAGTGTTGGAGATTGGTATAGAATTGAGATATATGACATAACGACGGATTCTTGGAGCTACTTGGGGACTATCAGATTCCCTTCGGTTCCATCAAGTAATTCGGGCATAGCTGATGGTGGTGGAACTTGGACAGAACTGTATATGAAGGATATTCCACAGACGCCAATTCCCAGTTGGCACGTGTCCATCGACAATATCTTTGGAGTTGATGTCAGTGGTGTCAGATATTACCCATCACATGCAACTTCCGACTACTCATCGATTGATCACACAGACATTTACTACGACATCGTAACACGAAAAATTCACTTTATAATGGGTCCTACTGTCTCGAGAGAACATAATACGCTTTTAGCTACAACCCAGATGGATAAATGTGGTCGCAATGGGAGCACTTTATATAAAGTCTTTTTATATCACCTTCAGACATTTCCCCTCTCCACTTCCCTTTCATGCCCAATTTTTGCCTATAAGCTTACCTATTCTATAAAGGCAAGATGAAGATAGGAGGTCTGTCATAGGTGCAACAACGCCGTGCTAAGGTTGATTGGCTACTTTAAAATGACTATCATCTTCAATTAAAAGTTCATTTAGTTCTGGATATCTATTCAGGATTCATTTGGGCTTATATCGGATTTTGAAATGGACTATAGAGGACAATGGTCAAGTTCAAGTCAAATTGCCGAGATTGCCAGCATCTTAACCGCGCCTACCTGTGGTGCAGAAGACATTACAAGGGGATAGAAGATCCTGAGAAGGAGGCCTGCATCGATTTTGTGCCCCTCCTTTGGGAGCTGGACTATTCCAAGAAGAAGCGAGGGGACTTGAGAAGTAGAGGATAAGATGGCTCATTCATTCCGCTCCTCACTCACCATGAAGTGTCAAATCCGCTATTTAAGCCATGAAGGTGACCCTTAACTGGGAGGGGGAGTTGATAGAATATGGAGAGGCTGTAGGCTATAGGTTGGAGCAATCGTCATGAGCGGCGGGCAAGGACCCAAGGGTACTCGACCTTGACGTGGCTGTGGGGCTCGTCGAATATCAGGTAGTTCCAGACCCTTCGCCTGTGGACCCCGTGGGACTCCTTAAGGTGCCTGCAGGCGTCGCTCAACTTCTTGAAGACCTCGCCGCACTCCGAACAGGTGAGCATGCATATGGAGACGCTGTCATTCATCATAAGTTCGACGGAATGAAAAGTTCTGGAGGGGTCGGTGAATATAAAGATGGTTTTTTATCGAAGGAGGCAATAAAGGGTGATTTAAGGAAAATGGAGCTCAAATGGTTCTAATAGGGAGTGAATGATTCCAATGTTGCAATTCATAGCTAGCCATTTATAGATTATAGATTCATCATGTGAAGTGGATTAAAAATGGAGCCTGTAAGAAGGATTAGCAAGGAACTCTATGCAGTTGATGGACCTGATGGCATCTGGTGGTTAGGGAATGCGGGATTTGCTATACGTCTCCAAAAACAGTATATTTTCATAGATCCTTGTGTTACAGAATATCATGAGAGGAGCAACCCACATGCTGTTTCTGAATGGACACGGCTTCACGAGTTCCCTTTAGAGGCCAACGAATTCATGCGTGCTGACCATGTCCTCTATAGCCACGAACACTCTGACCATATGGATCTTGGCCTCTTGCCAAAGCTTGTGGAATTAAGGTCAGATATCTGGGCACCCAAGAATTGCGAACAGAAGCTAATTAATGAAGGTGCACAAAAAGAGAAGGTGCATATCGCCAGAGCGGGAAACTCCTTCAAAGGGGATGGCTACACAGTCGAATTCACCCGTACTAGACATGTGTCCTGCGGGAAGTGGTATTATCAAGATGTGAAGGATCAGGACGAGTGTGGTTGTGGTTTTCTCATGAAGACACAATATGGCAACATCTTTCAACCTGGCGATACATGCTATTTAGAGGAGCTATCCAAACTTGATGTTGATTACCTTTTGCTGCCCATTAACGATACTAATATGGGAGTCGGGTGGACAGGATCGAGACCAGAGCGGAAGTAGCAGTTGGTGCAGTAGATTAATTTTAAATAGAATTTGTAACAAGCGATATATTTCTTCTCTATCTACAGATAGCTATAGCTCAGCGTCGAATTTCGTCCCACACACACCATTCCGAGTGAATGTTTCCGGGTCTTGGTTCCGGCGCGTGAAGGGCTCCCAGCAAGATAGTCGGCATTCCTGATTCATAGGTGCCTATGGGAAATCATATAAACTTGATAGAATAGCCTAGGATTACAAATAAAATGAGTAGACACCATAATCAATAACTTAGGTGCATGGGGATGAAGGCAAGAAGGAGCCAAAAATCATCAATCAGGCATGGACAGCGATGGGGCACGTGTACGTATGCGATTAAGGCCACAAGGCTGAACCGTGGCGAAAAGGGCGTTTGGACGGTCGAGTGGACAGGGCCACATCACGGCAGGATTGTTGGGCATAGTGTTGTGGTATCGAAGTATGAGGATGAAGACGAGGAAAGCTGGGAGTGCAAGGGCAGGTGGAGTTACGGTTGCTGGAAGGAAAACTTCGAACACACGGAGGTCGTCAAGGACTACATTGCCCAGACAAGTGAAGGGGTAGGGGGATCGATTCAAGGAGCATCGTGACTTATGAGGCAAATGGTTAAAATAAATGATGCACAAGCTAGAGCCATTTGCAGGAAATTAGGTGAGGATTTCGTAGAATTCTCATTTCTTGAAAGTGGATATCACAATGATACTTTTTTGCTTAAAACGAAGGGGAATAAGTATATTTTAAGAGTGGAACAAAAGAGGGTGACTTATAAGGTTTTGAAAGGGGAATATGAAATTATAAAGTCCCTCAAAAGAGGCTTGGGCCCCAAGGTTATTTTCTTTGACAGTTCCCATAGGATAATTCCAACCGATTTCTTAGTCGAGGAATTTGTTGAGGGGGAACACCCTAAGCAAAAAGCAACGAATGAATTCATCTTAGCAATGGCCAAGTGGATGAAGAGATTGCATTCGATCAAATCATCGATTGCAGTCGGTTGGAGAGAGAGATCGAATAAATCACCGATTAAGGAGAGAGAAGGATTAATTAAATCATTATCCTCCGCAATTAAGGATCAACGCAATAATTTTGATAAATATAAATACACTTTGCCAGGCAAATTGGCAGTAGAATTAGAGTCTCTATTTGATTGTGCCGTAGCACTTTGCAGGAAGAATGAAACCCTGTTCAGGAATTACAAAAAATATTCATTGCTGCATTTAGATAATTGGCCAGGAAACATATTTATAAAAAATAATGAGGTTAGGGGGATTGACTGGGAATTTTCAGGATATGGCGTTCCGGAGTGGGATATAGTTACTTTTCTTAACGATTATAAAATGAACATTTGGCAGAAAAGGCTTTTCCTTAGGACGTATGGTTATCCAAATAGCCCAGCAGCAAAGGAGCGGCTTAAAATGATTAAATTATTGCTTACCTGTGGCTGGATATGGGATTCATTATGGGAGCTGGATCACCTAATCAAAAAAGATAGTGATGCATACTTACGCCAAGGGCATAAAAAAGCTTTTACTTACGTATATTAAGAGGATTAAAAAAACAACTGATAAAATTATTATGAAACGTTATAGCATATTCCTATAGGCTAGGCACTTCAAGAGGCATCTGCGGCTTATTTTGTCCTGATGCCGTATAGCTGGAATTGTGCTCTGATCTTCATGGCTATAGACCAAAATCTGTACATATTGTAGATAACGCATATTAATATAAAGGTTGTGTAAATGGTCCAGATTATGGCCCATTTTTTGATAATTATCGGTCCAATCAATTTTTTTCCTAATTGTTCAGCTTTATGTTCGATGGTTTCTACAGATAAATACCGTGAATTTCTACAGGATTTATACAGAGAAATTTCTTGTGATATGAGCCAATAGAGAGGCAAAAACGTAGACATATTGAGTCGACAGGCAATGGCATTATTGATGAGGATATCTATTCTTCCGAATATCTCTAAAGTCTTTCCGACCAGCGCCTCGACGTTCTTCTCTTCGGCGGTATCCGTTTTGAGGAATAAATGTGAAACAGATGCGAGCTAACATATCAATGCAATGGCTACGACTACGGGCCCTTTGCCAGGCTGTATTTCGAGGGGGTCAAGAGAAGGAGTTTGAGGCTCGAATGAGCCGCATGCTTCCAGTGGTTCGTTATGAATGGGGATGGTTCCACCTACCCCATCAGTTAAGAGATTAGAAATTAGGGACCATCATGAGAATAATAAAAACAAGGTATAAATAGTACTTTTAATGATAATTTAGTAGATAGTTATGGCCTACGAAGTCAAGGTGACGAGACAGGGGCAGACCACGATACCCAAGACCCTTAGAGCCAAGTATAGGATAGACGAAGGGGACAGGGTCATATATGTTGATTTGGGCGACCACATGGCCATTCTGCCGGCTCCGAAAAATCCCTTGAAAATTTTAGAAGGACTAAGGGTTGACGCAAAGGAATCGTTACGCGAGATGAGAAGAGAGGCCCTGGTAGCCGCCCAAAGACTTATCGATAAAAAGCTTAAAGGGTGATTCCGATCTTAATCGAGTCCGACCTTCTAATGGCCTCCATGAAGGAGGAGGACAGACTCAAACCGATAGCGAAAAGGATTTTAGATAGAGTTGATTCTGGCAAGCTTGTAGGCATCTACGCTTCTGTGGTCACGATACAGGAGATAGTCTTTTGGCTCTACAATAGGCAGTTGTTCGGTGACATGGTTAAGGCAGTCAACGCCCTCATACATATGAAAAACGTAGAGTGGATCGAGTTAACGCCTCAAATATGTTTGACCGCTTCCGCGCTGATGAACGAGTATAAGGTCAGCCCTTTCGATGCTTACCATTTAGCAACGGCGATATCCAGGGATAAAAAGATAGTAAGCACTGAGCACGTTTACGATAGGATTAAAGGGGTCGAGAGAGTAGATCCCAAAGAACTCTTTTTAGCATTATAATGGGTAGAGGTATTGAGTTTAATCAAATCGTCATAACCGTGTATTACTAGCGTAAAGGGAAGAATGTGGAATGGCTGGGGTGCTTCTAGCGGGACAATTGTTCCAACTATCGCGGTCTGAGCTCACATCATGTGAGTTATGTTTATATTCTACAATCGTGTCCGATGAAGGAACTCTAAGGGGACAGGCATTACCAACCCCTGAAGCATTTGATGCCTATGATAGAGTGGCCAGACACTTACGTAGTATCATCGCTTATAGTCCCTAATTATTACTCTTTGTCGTCTCCTTTACTCTTCCCTATACGACAGAGTACCATATGCTTGTTGAGAACGATGTAGATTCTATAAGATGATGAAATCCTTGTGCGATCTTTTTCATCTTCTCATGTGCAAAAATCTTTTTATTAATCCTATCCATGTCTGCTAAGCTTGCATATTCCCACATTTCAATGTACATATGAGTCGTCCCGCCATATTCTTGTTTGAAAAGCTTCCACGATTTCAGTCCTTGGAAGAGCTTTGGATTTTTCTCTTTAAACCTTAGAAATTTGTTAAGTTCCGGAGTGAATTTGTCCAGCTTCTCAGGCCTAACTACATAAGTTTCAACAATGTAGACGCTCATTTTTTCACATATTTTTTATCCATTTGTTATAATAAGGTTTTCGAAAGTATCTATACCTGAGGGGGTCGATGCCAGGCTGATAGAGCTTGTGGCGTAAGGAAAGGCGTAAAGCCAAGGCATCAAGTGCCACCCACTGCGGCTACGACTTTAGCCAGGAGATCGAAACCAGAGCGGAAGTAGCGGTCGACGCAGTAGAGTAGATACTTCAACCGTCAGTTTTGGTGTATATTGCATCCAGGGATGCGATTATAAAATCGTATAATCCCTCTTCCTTCCATAGATGTCGGTGGCCAAATAGGCTCTCTACGATTTGCCAGTAACTTTGCTCACAGGGCTTGCGTGGAATGTCGTCTAAAGTGACGGCGTCCCCACGCCTCTCGATGGCACGGATGACATTGTTGAGCGCTTCGAGCAGACTGCCACGTCCCCTAACATACCGATCATTATTCGTGACCGCTTCAATCCGCCTGAAGGATTGACGTACCCTTTCGCACTCGAATATCATTTCCAGAAGCGTAAGGCCGATCTCGCCCTCGATTTGCGATAGGAGCTGCCCTGGCCGATGGAGGCAGCCGAGTCCGAAGACGAGATGCGATCCGGGCTTCTGTTGAGCCACAGTGGGAAATAGGTCGAAATAGATGACCCCTTGACCATTCTCGGGATACGATAGCCCGAAAAGCCTCTCATTGCGTTGAAGGACTAAGGGAAGGTCCGGCTCGGGAACTGCTTTACGCAAGAGCTTCACGAGCTTCCCCTGTATGCTCGGTCATCGCGACAGATATTCGGGGAGGAGCCTTTGGGCGATTGGAAGCAGCTGGCTGCCGCAGTATCGAAGGCTATCGCCGGCGCATTCAGGGCAGTTGTGCATCGTTTTCGATAACCAGTCATACCACATGTCCCCCACATCAGCGAGATCGGCCTGCCCCACAATGCCGTACTCTTGCGCAAAAATGGCGTATGGATCGGATTGAGGATCCATCCAAACCCATGAATCAGGAAAGGGGGAGATCGCGAGTTGAGCCTTCCCAAGGACGTAGTAGGGGAAGTTAATGCCTTCGGAAACACGAAGATTTATTCGATACATTTACCTATTCTCCAAAAGATTTTATATGATATTATGGTCAGGTTTCTCGATAGGCTCGATCTTGGACTGGTTCATATTCCACCCTGATTATTCCGTATCGATGGGAATCCCGAGTGCATCCTTATTTCCTCAAGAGAGGGGCGTTCAACAAATTGTATGAACATCAGGCTGAAGCCATTGATGTCATTGATGGCGAAGGTACGTCCACCCCATATCTGGGTCTCTGGTGGATAGCCTATATCCCATCCGCTTTCGACCACCCTCCTGTAGACGGCATCGACATCATCCACGATGACATAGAATGTCGTGTTGGGATGATCCTTGGGATACGGGGGTGCCCCTTGATCGTATCTTATGAGGTTGAAATAACATTCCTCATCGCCCGTTACACTGCCGAAGTTGCAATTTCCATCCCTGCCGAAGGTGTCGTAGTGCCCTTCCCAGCCGAGTACCCTTTTATACCATGCTGCGGTTTCCTCTATCGAAGGGACTGAAAGCATGACTTCTAACTTCATGAGAGAACCGCTACTTCACACGCCAAATTAAAACATTACGCTTCATAACTTCAACATCCATTGCGAAATATGGTGGTCGCTTGTGAGTTTGAAAGTATATAGGGCCAAAAGGAGCACCTCTTCAGGGGTCTTCGCCAGAAATCCGACCCTCTACTCTCCCTCATCGGATACCTCACGTTCTTCCATAGTGGAAGGGCCCTTTATGGCCACCCTGAACGTCCTATCGCCCCTTTATAGTGAAGGTAGACGGCTCCGTCTTCCGTCCTCTCGACGGCCGTCACCCTCTAGCCGTGCACCTAAATCCCTGACGCGTCGATCCTGCGCTGACCGTCGTGGCCTCGCCCTCGCCGATATCTGATACCTCATAATTCATAGTCACTGGAAGTTATGCCATATAATCTAGCAGAAAAGCTCGATCTACCAATTCCGCGTGCCAGAACGAGGACGGAGTAGCGAAGTTAAAATGCTTTGTTAACAGCTCTCATTAGGACGGCTCTGGTTCAAAATTCCCCTAATTCGATAAGGTCATAACACCGAAGAAGGAATCGTTATGTTGTAATTAACGTATCAATCATAGAGTCGCTCTTGTGCCTGCTCCTATCCTAAATGGCTGTCACTGATCACCCTCCGCCGTCCCACTTCGCGTATTCCTTTGGCCTGACGATCTCGATCTCCCCGAGCGCAGTAGAGATTTTGTCCTTCACCCTGGACCAATTCGACTGTATCATTTTCCAATGCCCAAGGTCTTCGGTTATTACGGTCGATATCCCCGTCCTCGCCATGGCAGACGCGTGTACGGCGTCATAAGACACCCCGGTCTCCAGGGCTATCGTGGCCGCGGATTGGATCGTGCTCTCATCAATTGGGATGATTTTAACGGGCAACGACAGGAAGGCCCTGACCGCCCCAATGGCAATGTCCGCATCTATCTCCATCAATGAGCCGAGGATCTCCACGGCCACCAATATCGACCCGTAGGTCTCCAGCTTCCTCTCGTAAATGTCCTTAACGATATTTTTGCAAGCTTCACCGTACACGGGATGCTTTAGTGCCACGTAGTCATAGATGTTCGTGTCTATATACGCATTCGTGGACGGCCCGCCCTCCCGACCGAAGTAGCCGCACGCCTCCCCTTCTTCGGGACTGTCCTACCCCAAGACCCCTCGACCAATTTCACTGCGTCGACCTTCAAAGGTTCCTTCGAAAGGTTCCACAGGAATTCCACCGGATCGGGTACCCGCTCGGGCACCTCGAAGACGACTTTCCCCTTCTCCGCCCTGACGAGAAGTTTGTCCCCTACCTTGATCCCTACTGTTGAGCGCACCTCCTCTGGGATCGTAACTTGGTATTTCCGAGTGACCTTGACCTCGCTGGGCATAGTAGTGCGTACTACGTTCTACAATATAAGCCTTGCCTCAAGCATCCGTCGCAGCGCTGAAGCCCTCGTCCCCCCATCTTAGGATAGTTTCCATCGCCTTTTCCTCCTTAAAATCCCAGGTCTTCGCCGTCGTGGATGGCGAGGCCGATCTGCTCGATGTCACCGCGGCGACCATTATACCATAACAACCAGTTGTTGCCGTCGAGGATCGCAAATGGTTTGTAGCATGCCTCAGCGTCCCACGCGCCGGGAGTTGGCCGGATGATCGGGTTCGCGGGATGCCGTTGCCAGCCGGTGATTCCGTCGTGGGAGCGGGCAATGCCAATCTGCGCGTGGTGAACGTCGTGGAAGCCGATGTAGAACATCACGTGCAAGGCGCCGAGCCTTAGAACCTGGCAGGCGGCAACCTTGCGCTGTTCCCACATGCTTTTCGGGTTTGCCACAAAGATCGGGTTTGATTTCCACTTCACCCACTTCATGCCGTCATGGCTGATGGCATAACCAATAGCGTCAGGCTCGTATTGCTCGCCACCCGAATACCACATCCGAAACATCTTCGCTTCGTCGTCCCAAATCACGTGAGGGCACATCACAGCATCCTTCTCCCACGGCGATTCGGGTGAGAGCACTGGCTTGTCGCTCATGAGCCCCCAAGTCTTGCCGTCGTCGCTCGTCGCATAACCGATCCACGAGTGGTTCTTCGCTTGACCCGTGAACCACATGTGATATGTGTCGATACGCTTGACAACGATTGGGCGATTGATTTCATCTTCCCAACCGCTCTCTTTATTCGGGCCGAGCACAATCATCGGCTCGTTCCAGTGAATGCCGTCCCTGCTCTCCACAAGTGCAATGCTCTTCTTCGGTCGCCACGAAAACCACATCCGGAACCTGTCGCCATCCTTCAACAGCGCGACATCGAAACAAGTGCCGAGATTCCCCCCCATGACGGGATTGGCAGCCCACTTCGTCCAGCCACCTATGGTATTCGATTGCATTTTATCGCAATCAATCTCCCTTGAATTTCTATTCACTACTTATGCGCAGAGACCATGATATCTTCTATGATCACGCCATTTAATATGCGAAAGATATGAACATCCGTATACATGGACTTCATGCCAGTAGGGGCCCTTCCACGAAATTCCCCTGTGTTCGTCCCCGTCACTTTAACGCGAACCCAAACCCTATCTCCTTCCGCGATAATGTCCTCAATGGTCATAAGTAAATCGGGAAAGCCCTTGATGAGCGTGGTTAGGAATTTCCTGACATCGTCCAGGCCCCTTAAACGATTGGTATGGTCGACATAATCATGTGCTAATAAATCGTCCAGTGAGGCCAGGTCACGCTTATTAAAGGCCTCAAACAACCTTCGTACGACGGCCTTATTCCCTTCCAATGACATATTGCATCCCCTTATTTCCCATTCCCTAGCAGATGACCTTATTTTGAGGGGGCCCCACCCATTAAACTTACTTGCTGCATCAATGTCGTCATGTTCCAATAATCGGAGTTACGTCTAATTTTCCCTTTGTGAAATTGGATGATGGAAACGCCCCGTACTGAAAAGCCCTTGCCTACTGCGGATGGTATTCCAGGAAAGTCGGCAGCCTGAGTGCCAGTCATGAGCCATTCACATGCTCCCCAATCGCCAGCGACGAAGACGGATTGAACCTCGAACCTCAAGTCGGGGAAGGAGGCGAACATGGACTTAAAGTAGGCCTTCACTTCCTCTTTTCCGCGGTTGACCAACCCGAGGGCTACATCCTCCCATACACAATCATCCGTGTAGAACGAGGCAAACTTATCTACATCCCGTGAATTCTCAGCTGCTACCCAATCCCTCAACATCCTTTCCATATCGCTCGTCAAATCGTTCACTCCTTATAACTTCTATCTAACTTATAGGATATATATTGAAAATGTTATAGAGGGGACATCAGGATACCATCTCCCACTGACTTTTGTAGGCGGTTCGCCCTTTACTCCCACCAACAATAGGCAGAAATTGCTGTTATCTTGAACGTCAAACCTTTCTTCAATTTTCCCTTCTCATGTATGCCAGCTGTAATGACTTTCAAGTAGATTCAGCCTTGAGCTTATAAAATTGAGTAATAATGAAGCGGACAAGTACCTGCGCATTTAGAACAACTTATATGTTGAAAGTCTAATGTTACCAAGTAGTGGCTTAATATGTGGGGGGTAAATGTAAAAAAATTATTCCTCATCGCAACTATACTAATTACAGTGATGATATTGATCGTATGGCATGAATTATATAAGGCTCCGACGGGAAGAACGTTGGCTGGTTTGGAACCAGGGGAGATCACATTCCCAAAAATTGATCGTCAACCACCACCGTCGGAATTCAATCGCGGCGAGATTACGGCGATCCCCACTTTTGATCCAAACTCAACCGATCCGTGGCAGATGGATTTGCGTTCTTATGATCTCTCGACTCTTGACCTGAGAGACTCGATGAGCGATCTCATGTATGCTACCTTTGACGAAAGAACGATCTGGCCTCCTGACGATCGGATGCCCGAGGGCTTTGACTGGTGGCGAATCATGGAACTCGGCAAGGATCCGGGATTGGGCGTCCATAGCCTACACGCGCAGGGGATCACCGGGCAGGGCGTCGGCATCGCCATCATCGATCAGACGCTGCTGGTAGACCATCAGGAATATGCTGACCAGTTGCGCCTGTACGAGGAGACGGACGACATAGTCGGCGGATGGTTAGAGACGCAGATGCACGGCCCGGCCGTCGCCTCCATCGCCATTGGAAAAACGGTCGGGGTAGCGCCAGAGGCTGATCTATATTACATTGCCACTGCCTTCTTTGGGAGAAGTGATTTTACTTATCTGGCGCGCTGCATCCAGCACATTCTGGAAGTGAACGATCAATTGCCCACGGAGCGCAAGATACGGGTCATCTCCGTGTCAATCGGTTGGGCAGAGGGTGTCATGGGCTACGACGAGCTCATGGCCGCTGTTGAGGAGGCGAAGAGCGCCGGGATGTTCGTCGTTTGTGCGAACATCGAACAGATACACGGCTTCAAGTTCCATAGTCTGGGTCGTTTCCCCCTAGCCGATCCCGACGCCTTCGAATCTTATGAGCCTGGAATGTATAGGGCCAAGGCCTTCTATGCTGGACAGCGTACTTCTGATCGACTGTTAGTACCCATGGACTCTCGGACGACCGCCAGCCCCACAGGTCAAAGCGAGTATGTCTTCTATCGCCAGGGCGGCTGGAGCTGGTGCATTCCCTACATCGCCGGCCTATACGCGCTGGCGGCCCAAGTCGATCCTGGGATCACGCCGGAACGGTTCTGGTCGTTGTCGATCGAAACAGGGCGGACGATCGAACTGAGGCACGACGGAGAGACCATCCCACTGGGACCCATCGTTGACCCGGTGGCGCTGATAGAGAGGATACAAACAGAATTGTCAACCCAGGATTAAAAGGACATAAAGGTAAAAAAGTCAAGAGAAATTCAATACTGCCTTATCTCGCTTTCCAACTTAGAGGCTGGATATGAAAACTTCACGCCTTAAACTGGGGGTTTCAAGGCAAGCAGCACGGGATCGATCATGATGGGGCAGATTCAGCTTGCAAGGGTGCGAGACCTCGAACGGGCAAAGCGACGGATATTTGCAAGTAGAAGCTACCCCGGAGCAAGCTCCGGGGCTCTATGCTGCATCCTCTTGTCTTCGTAATGCATCCACTCAGAGCAAGTACCTAGGTGGGGGAATTCATCGCCCGGGGCAAGCCCCGGGGTTTTCTTCCCCCACACCCGTAAATAAGGAGGAGATCCTGTAGGAGGCGAACGCCCAATCGAGAACGCGAAGGGCGATCGACGTCGAGGTGAGACGCATAGATACCCCAAGGGGTCCCATGCTTGTAGTCGAATTATCGGTTGACGCCAACGATTCGATGGGCGCGAACGTGGTCAATTCGATGTGCGAGGCGGTAGCGCCATTGGTTGTTAACTAGGGGAAGGGAAGGCGAACCTGAGGGTGGTCTCTAATCTGGCCGCGAGGAGGTTGGTGCGCGTGGAGGCCATCGCGTCTAAGGGCGATGTCGGAGGCCCCGAGGTCGTCGATCGGATCGTCGATGCGGTTGATTTCGCGGAAATATACTTGGGATCTCAATAAGGTTTGATTGCTTCTCATCTCCAGGATAAGCAAGTTCCATCCTTCTGCCTTCCTTTCAACAACTCTTAGGATGATCTCTTTCGATCTCAACAATCGAAGCAAGCACATTATAGTGGGAAACATTTTTATATTACGTAACACAATTGTATTACATGGAAATCCTCAACATCAAGGTCGAGAAAGAGACGAAAGAGAGGCTGGAAAGGCTCGTCAAGAGTAAAGCCTACAAGAACAAGAGTGAGGCCGTGAGAAGGATGTTGGATGAGCACTTCAAGGAGCATCCCGAACTTTTCGCCTCCGATCAATTAGTTGATATCCTAACAGAGGCAGATAAAATGTCGGACATCGAATTCTACAGACTCGCTGCTGAGATTTTTAAAGGCTCGAGGACCGCTGCGGAACTTGTGGCAGAGGGGAGAGACAGGTACTAATGAGACAATTCTACATGGATACCAACGTCTTCATATCTAGGATCAAGCCCGATGACCCATACCACTCAGAGGCAAAGGTCATTACCAAAAGCTTAGAAAATGATGAAGTCCACGCCGAGACATCGGTCCTATCCCTTTTAGAGATGGCATCGGTAACGAGCCGTCTATATAGGGCCAGGAGGGTTAGGGGAGGGACCGATAGGGAGCGGATGGCCTTCATAATTGAAACCCTAAAAAGATTCGCGGCACTCGGGATCAGGTTCATTCACATGTCAGGCGATTCCCCCATAGCAGAAAGAAACATTCATGCAACCATGCCCAGCATATTCAATGAAGCGATTATCTTAAGTCTTCAGACAACGCTCCGAACCTTTGACTTAATTCACCTTGCCGCAGCAAAATACGCAAAACAGACAAATCATGAGCTTGGCGCCTTCGTCACGGGAGACCGCGAATTCCTATCAAGGAAGGATGAGCTCTCTAAGATAATGGAAATACCTATACTCTCGCCGAAGGAATACATGGAAGGCCTTGGATTAAGGAAGTAGCTCCCATAGCGTTCAGGTTGAGTTGCGTGCAATTTAAAATGAAGGCAATAAAGGAACTTGCCTATAGAGTTTAATGTCACCGATCACGCACGACCTTAAGTTGATTGATGCTAGTGATAGAATTTTTTGGATCCGAGATGGAAAAGTAGATAGAATCGAAACCAGAGCAGAAGTAGCAATAGGTGCAGTAGAATAGATTTTAGGAAATATCCATTAAAATGAAGCTAATATTATAATAGAACGAAGAGACATCCGTTAAGGTTGAGTAAACACTATTAGTATTAGGATGGTTGCGCTAACCGGAGGGGGTTTAATACTATTTGTTAGACGGTAAAGATCCTGTTACAAAATTCGAGCTCATCGACGCTCAGACCAGCGCATATCACCGTTATGCTTTCCTTGTTCAGTTTCAGTAAAAGCTTAACTATGTCATGTGCCTCGGGCTCCTTTAATCCGTCGAATGGATCTTCGAGTAGCAAGAGAGATGGCTTGTTGATCAGGGCTTCAGCAATCATCAGCTTCCTCTTGTCGCCCTGGTCCAGATCGGACACGATTGCATCGGCGCAATGCTTCAAGTCGCACCTCTCGATCAGGTCATCCACTGCCTTCTCAAAGCCCCTCACGCCATCGAGCTTGGCAACGAAGGTCAGATTCTTCCGGGGTGACAATTCCCCATAAGGGCCCGTCCCTTGAAGGAAGATGCCCATTTTCATCTTCAACTCCCCCCTCCTGCTGTAAGTATCCATGCCCCTCAATTGCACGGAGCCCTCGGTCGGCCTCCTTAAGCCAGCAATCGCCAACAACAAGGCCCTCCTCCCCTCACCCACTAAGCCCACGATCTCGCCCTCATTCACGCTGAAATTGACCCCCCCGAGGATCGTCTTCCCCCTTGATGCAACGCTGACGCCCTCGGCCCTGACCATCTCCTCTGCCTGGCCCCACCTTTCGGATGAAGGCGTAGCCGCCCACTGAAGCATCATCTTGCGGACGGCCGATGCCGTCGTCCTCACGGCCTCTTCAGGTAAGTATGCGTAGAGGCTGGCTATCCTGATGGCCAAATCCAAGTCATAAATTAATGAGCCCTTATTTCTCGTGGCGACGAGCTCATTCTCCGTCTTAAAAGCCCTCGAGCCCTCTATGGAAAAACTGTGCGTGAAGAGCAGCTTCCTCGTCTCCTTATCCCCACCGATCTCATCTTCCATTCCCGTCTTCATCATCTCATCCTGTATCCTGCGAGGTAGTTGCGACTCGATGAACCTGAAGAAGCGCTCGACCTCGAGCTTCGATACGTGTTGCGGGATGTGAAGCTGCCACATGTCACTCGCGGCCGGAAGGTATTCCAACTTCCATTTTCTGGGCAGCCTCGGTGTCGCTATCGTCGACGCCTTCAGGGCTGGAATGGCCGATGCCGAAACCGCCACGACCACGGCCATCAGTATGACCGCGATGCTCCAGGTCCACGAGACCTTCTCCGTGAGGAAGCCCGGCCCGCCGAGGCTGAGCAACAACCTCGGCCCCCCGAGCCCCAGGAGATATCCCATCGTTCCCCCCAAGAAGGCGATCAGTCCGGCCTCCGCCAGGAACATGTAGCCTATCTGCGATGGATTGAGGCCGACCAAGGAGAGCGTCGCGATCTCCCTCCTCCTCTCGTAGACCGCGTTCAACGTGCACGCCAGGACGTTCAATCCCACGAGGACCAGGAGCATGGGCATCGCCGTCCCTCCCGAGAGCTGAAATAGTGGGCTGTAGGTGAATATCCTAGAATCACCGTTGGTCGATGCGTAGACGATCCAGTGCCATTTCCTTGCAAGTTGGGATGCGAGCGGCATCACGTCCTCCCCCCTTCCAGTTTGGACGTTGATCCTCGCCAGTTGCCCGATGTGGAGCCTCATCAACTCCTTCCAGTTAAGCACCACGGTCTCTTCCGGACTGATGTATATCCTGCCACCTTCAGTTACATAATATGGTCGTATTGGGTACCCATCCAGATCGATGATCCCCTCGAATATCAGATCGTCCAATAAGCCAACGACGGTATAGTTCTCGATTACGTGTCTCGTAATTAGGTGCCTTTCATTCTCTCTCTGCCATAAGAAAGCGACAAACTTCACCTTATCACCTGGAACTACATGGAGCCGGTCTGCTGCCATTGTGGATATCAGTATGCCAGGCGCGCTGGCATTCTCCTCCACCTCCATCACGTAGAAGCCCTTTATCACGGCCTTGTCCAATGGATTCATCTTAACCTCGTCGCTTGAGACTCCCATCATCCCCCTTATCGGGATGTTGGCCCCATTCTCGCTTATGAGCTGCGATTCCCAACCGACTCCTCTCATCAAGACGAACGCCATCTCCATCTTTGGCGCCACAGAGCTCACTATTGGATCGGCTCTCAAAGCCTCTACCATAAAGGCCGAAATAGGATAGCTCCCTGCGGATGTAGAAACTATCATGAGGCCCTCGGGCGGCCCTTGCTGCGGATACGTTGGCGGGTATATCGGCGGCAACACTTTCCTGACCGTTATGGTTGTCTGAATCTGGAACGACGTAAATATCGTAAATCCAAAGACGAGGATGAGTATGGAGACGAGCATCAACGAGGACCTCAGCCTCCTCCTCTTCAGGTTCCTGGTCGCAAGGGAGAACGTTGAGGTCAGGCTGGACACGAGGCCGACTCCTGTTTGGGTGATGATGTCCTTACCGATCCTCGGAAAGAGAAAGGCCAAGCCGATGGCCATCGATGCCGCCAAGATGCAGGATGCAAGGAGGAGGAGCGGGTCGGCCAGCCTCCAGCCCGGCGAGACGTAGTAGTAGAGGCCGAGGAAGAGGAGGCTCGCCAGGAGGCCCGCACCCACCCTTGCTGCATTTTTCTCGATGAGGACGCTGGCAAGTCCGAAGCCCGACAGCACGAGCAGGAACGTCAAGGGTATGGGTGAGGCAACCACATCTGCCAGCGTATCCTCTGCCCTTGAGCGGACGCCCTCCCCCATCATGTACGCTCCCCTGAGATCGAGGAAGCACTCATAGTAGACGCCATCGCGAAGGGCCAGCCTCGCCGAATCGAGCAGGCCGAATGCCGTGCTCAAGTCATCCATTTCGGATATGACATCTATCCCGTTTTGGCCGAGTCTCTCGACTTGCAAACACGTTGAAGCCAGGCCATCCCTGACTAGGGCGAAATTCCTGTTCATGGTCGCCCCGCTTATGTCCACGGTAGTTTTGCTCCCTTGGGGGAATCTATAGAAACAGCTGTCGTTATCGTCCGTGATTCCGCCTGCAGCGTTTATGGCCCCGGGCGTGTCAGAAGGGACCACGATGTGGCCGAACTCGAGGTCCAGATCCGACCATATTCTGATATCATAAAACTTAACGGATCCGGTGAGCTCAATATCGCGTAAACGCGGGTCAGCCGTTGAGAAGGAGTATGCCATTCCCTCTGGAGCACTCCCGATTTCCACCAACTCGGGGGATCCCGTGAGGATGACCGATGCCCCAGGAATTAGCTCGAAGTCTACGATGAGCTCACTGACGCTTGGATCCAGACCCCAGAGCTCAAGTGGTGTGCGTGCTGGGACATAATCCAGGCCAGGGGTTTCGGGATTGTCCGCTATGACGGTCATCAAATAGTACCCATCTGGTAGGATCGTAACGTAATGCCCCGTTTCGTTCGTGGTGAGGCGCGAGTCATAGGGAATCCCATACGAGATGCTGACGATGCGTATCTTCACTCCTTCCAGGGGGCTGTCCGTTTTGGCGTCCACGATCCTTCCCGTCAAGCTCAGGATATGCTGGGAATTAGCAGCTGAGATCGGGATGGTGAAAAGGCCTACGATGAGGAAAATAAGGGACCACATCTGCCTGTGGGAAGTGCCACACTCAAGGCCATGATTGAGCCGGAGCAACTTCCATTCGGGCCAATACGATATGAGCCGTGGACGATATAAGATTATATTATATCCATATTAGACTCTCATATTCCAATGTTAGCCTGAAGCCGAGTAAAACGTAATATGTCGTCGTTTGGACTTTCGCCTGAAACCATGCGTTGACGTCCAAAATCCAAACGTCTTCGCTTTCCCTTACAAGTGATGCGTTGCCTTGTTCGTAAAGCACTGAAGGGAGCGCGGGGTTTGTTGCATTGTCGGGTGGCGTTAAGTCCCTGACACATTCGATAACGCGCTCGCCACTCTCCATATCGTCGAGGACGAGCCAAATGAAGGGCTCCAGTTGCTCTCCGACCTCAGCCCTATACAAACCCTCGTAATGGGAACCGAACTGGATTGCCATGCGGTAATCTCCTGTCGGTAACACTGGAGAAATGGCATTCATATTAGCATCCTTCCAATGGGCATTCTCAAACCTTACCGAGACAAATCTATTGGATCTGCCTTGGTCGTCGAAAAGTTACATGAGGAACCCCCATGCCGATTTTTGCGCAGATATATGTTGAGACCTCTCTACGTAGGGTCCTAGCCCATCGCTCGTGATGCCTTTATCGTCAGAGAACGTTACATGGGCCATCTTGGTGGTGTGTAACCCCCAATAGGCAAAAAAAGCAAATGCGGCCACGATCGCCACAATTACGAACATAATGAGTTTCATCTTCAACTATTAATCCCCTCCGCCCTCTGCTGCAAAGCTACTTACGAAGATAGTTCACCTTTATCTTCTATATAGAAATTTAATTTATATATAATCACACTCATTCAACCCCCCTCTTCAAGTGCCTCAATTGCATCACCTTATACCTTCTAGTATATCTTGCTTACATGAACTATGGCCTATAAGTCTGACTAATTGTGAAGTATCTTGATTTATACATTGTTTATATAAAACCATCCATATGGGATCTTGTGATCATGGTTCTCAGATACTTAGGGGG
>Ga0315312_1001030_pt1 | contig 24469 bp, 17 predicted proteins | sample TDP7_MG_FD_203629 | JGI IMG/M metagenome (GOLD analysis project Ga0315312, IMG submission 203629) | Freshwater sediment microbial communities from Lake Towuti, South Sulawesi, Indonesia - TDP7 | ecosystem: Environmental > Aquatic > Freshwater > Lake > Sediment | place: Indonesia: South Sulawesi... | reverse complement strand
GCGGGTTATGGTCGGCTTCACATACTTTTCGATGTTGATGCCACCGTAGAGGAAAAAGGGATCACGGTTCTAGTCGGTCCAAATGGAAGCGGAAAAAGTACGCTGTTGAAGACGATAATGGGAATAACAGAAGTATACTCAGGTGATATACTCTTCAAGGGAAAGAACTTAGTTGGACTCCCGCCGCACATAGTAACGAAGCTCGGCATTGCCTACCTGCCACAGGTGAACAATGTCTTCACAAATCTAACTGTCAGCGAAAACCTACTTATGGCAGGTTACATTATAGGCAAGGACGAGGCGAGTAAACGTACACAAGAGGTGCTTGAGGATTTTCCAGTGTTAAAAGGATACTTGGACAGGAGGGCTGGAACACTAAGCGGTGGGGAAAGGCAGATGCTTGCGATGGCAATGGCGATAATGAGAAGGCCCCAAGTCATGCTGTTCGACGAGCCAACAGCAAGCCTCGCGCCAAAAATAGCAATGGAAGTTCTTAACAAGATAGTAGACTTAAGGGACAACTACGGAATCACACTGATGCTGGCAGAGCAGAACGCCAGAAGAGCTCTCGAACATGGGGACAAGGCCATTCTCCTTGTGAGTGGGAAACTGATGTATGAAGGCGATTCGAGAGAGCTTCTTAGTCACAAAGATCTGGGCAAGGTCTACTTGGGTATAAAGACGGATTAACCACATCTCTCAAGCAAGGTCTCTAACACAAACTAACCTCTAGACCGTTAGAATTAGATGCACAAACACGCTATAAAAAGTCATCTTAACAAGCCAAGGTATAGATGACCCAGCATTCTATCTTTGTTTTCAAGAATCGACTTGTTGACTTTGATAGTGCTAGGCAATCGTCCAGGTTTTATACATGGCCTGATAAACTAATGTGGATCTTACGGCTTTGAACAATTATCGCCTTGGTTATGAATATATATTCAATGGCAACAAGCTGTTTTCATAGATTGAATTTAATGTCTTTTATTCTTCCTTCAATTGCAGATTTGAGGATAGACTCAATGATTATGATGTCCTTATACGAGTCCAATCCGTTGGAGACAGGTTCCTTATTTTCAGATACGCAGTCGACGAAGTGTTGAGCCTGCCTTTCGAAGGGCCATGACCAAGAACCATGCAGGAATTCGTCTCGTTGAACATTGCCTGCGCGATAGACATGTACCTTCGTGGACACATTTCTCAGCAAAGGTGGAGGAGGCTTCAGGTCAATCCAACCATTCTTGAAATATATGATTAGCTGTTCATCCCAGAAATCCGCTGTGATTGAACCCATCTCCAACAGAAGAGGGTAGTCCTCATAATGCAGAAGAGCTAAAAACCCACCAGGCCAGAATTCTAACGATTCAGCAGCTTTTGGGTCACCAAGGAAGTATCTGGGCAGGTTTATGTCGTGAATCTGCTCGAGAAGATGATCCATGATATGCGTGAGACCCTCTGGTAGGAAGTCTGGGAACCTAGGCTCAATCTTTGGATAGGGTTCGTCAGTCTCTATCCTATCCTCAGCTGTTGGACCGCATATCCAGTCTCCTCCGAAGAGGTGGGATCTGACATACATGATTTTGTCGGTTTTTGCGAACTCTTTGAAGACTTCTTTTGCCTTTAAAACGCCTGTGTCATATCGTTTCATATAACCAACCATAAGTTGGACACCATGTTTTCTTGCTGTTTTAACCATCTCTTCAGCGTCCTTGCTGTTCGTAGCGATTGGTTTCTCTGTGAAAACGTGCTTCCCCGATTTGAGAGCATCTATGGCTATGGCCGAATGCGCAAACTTATTAGTTACCTCGACTATAGCATCGATCTCTTCGTCTTCAACCATCTCGAGATGAGAAGAGTAAACTTTTTTGATCTTCCATCTTTCTGCGACGGCTTTGGCGAGCTTCGGTCTTAATTCAGCAATAGCAGCGATCTCAGCATTCTTGACCTTGTGAAAAGAAGGCAAGTGAACGCACTGTCCCATCAAACCGCAACCTATAAAACCCAACTTGATTTTTTTCTGCATCTCTTCACCATCACTTAGAGATTCTAGTAGAAGTTGCCTGCGGTGAGATGTTAGATAAAACTGGTATAAATATGATGTTATAGTTGTCAAGGATTAGTTTTGTGGGAAGCCAGCAAAAAGGGAAGGAAGGCGTTCATGAACCGTTTTCCTTACTGGATTGCGGAGAACATTCGGAAGATAAGGCCTAACGTGCTGTAAAGATAGATTGACCCTTTCACGAGAATTCATATCAAACGTCTTGTACACTGTATCTGTATGACGCAAAAAAATACTTTGTTAGTTAGTTTTAAGAGATCATGCAATCTTAGCTAACGAATAATTCTAATATCTCATAAAGCAACTGTTATCAATCTGACATGTACTAATCTAAGCCAGAGGCAATGATATTGATAATCTATACTGAAAAGGATTTGGCGCTGAATGGTGGCACGAAGGTTGTACAAGGGTTTCGTGGGCGTCAGGAGCCGAAGATAGGCTCTGAAGAGTTTATTGAGCTCGTCGACACCTGGGGATACAGCCAAAAAGCAGTCGCTGAGATTAAGGCAATTATCGAGAAAGAAAACATTTCCGCGCCGCATCTCGCCCGGTATTATGGTTCGAGAAGTTCAAAAGTAAAAGAGCTCGAGGAGTACGCGAAGACTCTTTTCGGTGTTCAACACGCATTGGCTGTTAACTCAGGAACCTCGGCTCTTAGTGCAGCTTACATTGGTTGTGGGATTGGACCCGGCGACGAAGTCATAGTTCCTGGCTACACGTTCTTTGCGACTGCTGCTGAGGTTGTAGCGGTGAAGGCGATTCCCGTGATAGCTGAGGTTGACGACTCGTTCACACTTGACCCTAAGGATGTTGAAAGGAAGATTACACCTCAGACTAAGGCAATCGTGCCTGTTCACATGGTCGGCAACTGCAGCAACATGGATGCCATAATGAGGATAGCAGGAAAACACAACCTGAAAGTCATCGAGGACAACGCACAGTCATGTGGAGGTAAATATAAGGGTAGATGGCTGGGCGCAATCGGAGACGCAGGATGTTTCAGCCTGAGCACCTTCAAAATAACGGGTGCTGGTGAAGGCGGTATGGTTATCACAAACGACGAACGCATATACGTGAGGGCTACAAGCTACCATGACACCGCAGCCTGCTGGAGACCCAACCGGTACGCTCCCGAACGTTTTCCGGGCGAGCTCTTCTGCGGACAGAACTATAGAATGTCGGAGCTTGAAGGCTCAGTCATTCTTGTCCAGCTGAAAAAGACGAAGGCACAGGCTGAGAGGTACAACACGAACATGCGGAGAATAATCAACGAAGTGAAAAAGTACAAGAAGGTAAAACCGAGGCGAAGCAACGACCTCTATGGAGACGTAGGATATAACCTGGTTTTCTTTGCGGAAACCCCAGAGTTGGCTGGAAAACTCGTGGCGGCTCTAGAGGCTGAAGGCGTGCACACATGGGATCGCGGTGGGAAAACATCTCGTGACTGGCATATCTACGCGTATTGGGAGCACATACTAGAACAGAAGACTGCGACACCTGAGGGTTGTCCCTTCAAATGCCCATATTACAAAGGTAAGCTTCCCGATTACTCTATGGATATGTGCCCGAACACGCTGGACTTGGTGAACCGTGCACTACACGTAAGCATCGACCAGTGGTGGACCGCGGATGACTGCCGCGAGGTCGCCAAAGCCATAAACAAGGTTTTCAGCGTGTACTGTTAAAGAGCGCAGCACACATGACCGTTTTTGTCCCAGCTTACGATGTGGAGGCGCCCAAGTGCCTGCCGGCTTGCCGTAAAATCGTTGAGCTTCACAGAAGATTCGATGCACACGCTACATTCTTCATTGTTGGAAAAATTCTAGAGGCGAATCCTGTAGAGTACCGTAAACTCCTCGACAAATCAACTTTCGAGGTTGCCTCCCACACATACTCCCACAAGATGCTGCGGAACCACCCCATATGTGGACCAGCCGCCTCAAGTGAACAGAAAAGGATAGAGATTCTTCAAGGAAGAACCTCGGTTGAAAACATCTTTAAAAGTTCTTGCTTGGGAATTCGACCTGGCTGCGGATTTGTAGACGGCTTGATAGGGGCTCCAGACGTTCTCAAACTCGTCTCTGAAGCTGGTTTCCGTTATGTGAGTAGCATGCTTTGGGGTCCAGATTTTTCAATGCCCGCGCCTCTTAACCTACCGTTCCGGTACTGCGGCGAAGGCTATCCGGATTTGTGGGAGCTTCCAGGTCATGGCTGGCATGAAAACGTGCTAAAAGGTAACACCAGCGTAAAAGATAAGCGTATCCTTCTCTTTCCCCCGCTTCTGCCAGAGATGATTCCTTCGACATTTATCAAGACGCCTAACGAAGAGTTCAAGTTTAACAACAAGCCAATAATTGACCGAGCGGTCTCAGAAGACAAGCCATATGTCAGCCTAGTATGGCACCCTTGGAGCCTAAACACCTTTGACCCTGAAATGCGGATGCTGAACATGACATTCAGATACTTGCAGAAGCTCGGCTTACAGACTATGTCCTTCTATGAGGTGCTTTCGCTTCTTTCAAGATAGCTTCACATCTTAAATCCAACCCTGTCGCGCACACTCTCGATCTCCGCGTCAGATAGTGAGAGGAAGATAGCGAGAGGAAGTCATCTCTTCTCCGAGTCTGTGATATTAACTTAGGTCGAACTGGACTGGGCTAAACCTATATAGGAAAGATGGCTGAAATAGAGAGCGAGGCATCAAAATTGTTTGTGGGATTTCTCACATTTCCACTAGGAAACTGGAAACTTAAGGATCTTGTAGACTGGGCATCAGTTAATGGCTTTAAGGGTTTGGAAATGGGTGTCTCGCCAGCATCGAAGCAGCTGGACATTGACCGGGTCTTAAGTGGAGGAGCGGGAGAGGTGAGGCGTGTCTTATCTGGCAAAGACCTTCAGATCACCAGCCTAGCCTTTTACAGTGTAAAGATCCTTGAAGATCTGCAAGAGCAGAAGTTCCTTGAGAAGGTGTTAGAAGCCGCGTCAATCTTAGATGTCAAAGTCGTCTGTACCTTAGCTGGTTTACCTGTTGAAGGCAAAAATAAGAAACAGACTTTGAAGGAGGATTTTCCCAAGGTCTTCGGTCCTCTGGTTGATAAGGCCAGAGAGCAAGGTCTCAAGATCGCTTTGGAGAACTGGTTTGCCACGAACCTCCAAGGTTTGGATCACTTTCAGGCAGCCCTAGAAGCAGTTCCTGACAAGACTCTGGGTCTTAACTTTGACCCGTCGCATCTGTTCTGGCAACACATTGACTACGTTGAGGCAGTTCATACATTTGGCACTAGAATACATCATACACATGCTAAGGATACAGAGGTCTTGAAGTTCAGACTTAGGGAAGTGGGTGTTTTAGGAGAGGGTTGGTGGCGATATAGGATTCCAGGCTGGGGAAGCATAGATTGGAACGCTTACATAACAGCCCTTAAGGAAGTGAAGTATGACTACGTACTCAGCATTGAACACGAAGATCAATTCTTCTCTCCAGAAGAGGGCCTGTTACGTGGAAAACGATTCCTTGAAGGCTTCCTTTAGCCATTCAAGCAAGAACGAAAGACCCTATAAGTTCGCTAAGGTGCGCTAGTTGTTTTCCTAGCGTTTGTAATGAGGTCTGTGAGGAGACTGAAGGCTCTCACAGCATCCTCCCTGCCGAGTACTATTATGGTCTCTGTGAAGCAACTGATAGTCTCCTCAATGTTAATTTGTGCCATGGCGATAGAGTTATAGAAAGAAGCGATGCATCCAGGAGTGTCGACTATTCCCCTTGGACTCTGCACGATTATGGCTGTTAGATATTCTTTCTTTTCTAGTGTCTCCTCTTCTCTGAAGACAGACTGGACTCGGTCAAAGATTCTCTGATCAGTAACCAGGGTCAAAGTAGTTGCGCCTTCCAGCACTTGGAAAAAGGCTTCAGGAAAGTCTGCTGAGATAAGCCTTGCCTTCTCGAGGTTTCTCCTAGTCTTCTCCAAGGATATCTTGGCAACATCCGTTCTGAGGTTTATGACGCTCTCTGCAATGATCTTCAAATATTCCGACCTAGGCACGAAGACAGGCTTGGCTCTCTTGACAGCTGTTATCAAACCTTCGAGTGTGGCCTTCCTTCCTAAAGCCTCTTCTACCTTAGGCTTAAGTAGACGGGCTATGGCACTGTAGTTTCCATAACCCATCACAAGAGCCTCTTGAAGTGGGGGATCATCCTGTATGAGAGACTGAACCGTTTTTGTAAGCGAAGCTTCGACCATTTTAGGTCACTTATCTGATTTTTTGTCATAATTTGACCAATAACTATATATAAGTTTTTCGTCTTCTCTCGGTAGAATCTTGGAGGAGGAAAGGCTTGAGGACCAAAATAGTTCTGGCCTATTCAGGTGGATTGGATACTTCGGTTCTTCTTAAATGGCTTCAGCAAAAGTATGAGTCTGAAGTGGTAACGGTTACGCTCGATTTGGGCCAAAAAGAAAATCTTGAAGTCATCGAAGAAAAGGCGTACAGTCTCGGTGTACTAAGGCATTATTCAATAGATGCAAAGGAAGAGTTTGCTAAGGATTATGTTTTCCAGGCTGTGAAAGCCAACGCCCTATACGAAGAGAAATACCCTGTCAGCACAGCGCTTTCTCGACCCCTCATAGCTAAGAAACTTGTTGATGTAGCAGAGAAGGAGGGTGTTACCACAGTTGCGCACGGATGTACTGGGAAAGGCAATGATCAGGTTCGCATGGAAATATCTGTGAAAGCATTATCACCTAGTCTCAAGGTGATAGCACCTGTTAGGGAGTGGAAGATGACACGGGACGCTGAGATCAAGTTCGCCAAAGTAAACGAGATCCCGATCCCGGTTGACGTGGACAAGCCATACAGCATAGATCAAAACCTTTGGGGTCGATCAGTTGAATGTGGGGTTCTAGAATACCCAGACCAGGAGCCGCCTGAGGACATCTTTGAATGGACGGTTTCACCTGAGAAAGCCCCAGATACACCTGAATATTTGGCATTGAAGTTTGAAGAAGGTATGCCAAAGGCTGTGAATGGGCAAGATATGGAACCTGTGACCTTGATACAGACCATTAACAAAGTTGCGGGTAAACACGGGATCGGACGTGTCGACCACATTGAGGATCGGTTAGTGGGTATCAAATCCCGTGAAGTATACGAGTGCCCCGCAGCCACTGTGATCATCGAGGCACATAAGGACCTTGAGAAGTTGGTATTGACGAGGCATGAGCTATTATTTAAACAGGAGGTTGATGCTTTGTGGGCCTACTTGACTTATACTGGTCTTTGGATGGATCCGCTTAAGGATGACCTTGATGCCTTTGTCAATAAGACTCAAGAACATGTCTGCGGTGAGGTTAAGGCCAAACTGTATAAAGGTTGTCTGCGAATAGTTGGGCGTTCTTCTTCTATGTCACTTTACGACAAGGACTTGGCAACGTACAACATTGGTACTACCTTTGACCAGTCGTTTTCAGCTGGTTTCATTGAGCTCTGGGGTTTGCCGACAAGAGTGGCGAACGCTCTTAAGAAAAAGGTGGGTAAGAAGGATAATGTCTGATCTCCTAAGGAAAGGTAGGCTTACATCTGTTAGAAAAGACGTTGTTGAATTCATCTCTTCAGTCAAAGATGACGCAAGAATACTGAAGCACATCATAAACATCAACAAAGCCCATGTGATAATGCTGGTCGAGAAGGGGATCCTTGAACAGAATGACGGGAAGAAGATTTTGGAGGCCTTGATGAGGCTCGACAAAGGATTAGATTTGAGGCCAGATATAGAAGATGCTCACATGGCCGTCGAAGAGAAAGTACTCAAGGAGGTAGGGAGCGACATTGGCGGAAACTTAAACCTGGCCAAAAGCCGAAACGACCAAGTCGCCACAGCCATAAGGATGAACCTACGTGAGGAACTTCTCAGTCTGATGGAGGCTTTGCATAAGCTGCAGGAAGCTTTTATCCGAAAATCCCAAGAACACCTAAGCACAATCATACCCGGATACACGCATCTTCAACCAGCCCAACCAGTGACCTTTGCTCACTACTTGCTTGCACAATTTGACTCTTTAGAGAGAACTTTAGAAAGGTTCAAAGAAGCCTACGCCCGCGTTGATCTCTGCCCGATGGGAGCAGGAGCCTTGGCGACGACGAGTTTTCCGATAAGCCGTGAAAGAGTTGCAGATCTGCTGGGATTCGATGGGGTTCTCGAGAACTCCTTAGATGCTGTGACCACCAGGGATTTCTTGCTTGAAGTCTTGGCTATAATGTCAATAATGGCTGTGGACATCACCCGTCTCGTGCAAGACTTGATAGTCTGGAGCACAGTCGAGTTTGGTATGGTTGAGCTGCCGGACGAATTTGCTTCAACGAGTAGCATTATGCCTCAGAAAAAAAACCCTGATGTTCTGGAGGCTATTCGTGCCAAGATGAGCCTCATCATTGGCGATTTTATGGCATCTGCCGTGGTGTTGAAAGCGTTGCCATCTTCCTATGACTTGGACTTCCAGGAAGTCACACCTAGGTTATGGGGCGCAATCGATAATGCGAAGGGCTGTCTAAGGATGTTCACTGATATTCTTTTAAATCTTAAGGTGAGACCCGATTTCCTAGATAGTCCTGCGCTGAGCTTCTTAACCTCGACAGAACTGGCTAATACCCTTGTCAGAGATCATAGGGTACCATTCAGAACTGCTCATAGAATTGTCGGGGCTGCGGTCAGAGTCTTAATAGAGAAGGGAAGACCACTGAGGGACTTGACGCCAGAACTCCTATCGGAGGCATCGAAAGAATTTCTGGACACCCCGCTCGATGTAAAAGCAGAGGAAATATGCAAAGCTGTTGACCTCTCCAGTTTTGTTAAGTCTCATAGTGCCAGAGGTGGACCAGCCGAAGGTGAAGTAGAAAGGATGATAAAGACAAGGAAGACAGCAATGGCTGTTCCTGGTAAATGGATTTTAGAAAAGAAACATAGACTCGAGGAAGCTGAGAGAAGCCTGAATTCTATAGCTCAATCATACATAAATGCAGTGAGTAAAACGCCATAAAACCGCAAGGCTTAAATGTGCGTTCCTTAATTGCTTGGGGAAGGGTCGTTTGAAAGTCGGAAAGCGTCCTCATGAAGCCCGAAAAGCTGTTCTTATTCTTGAAGATGGGACTTTTTTCATAGGTAAGGGTTTTGGGGCTACGTGTAAGGTTTCTGGTGAAGTTGTTTTCTCGACTTCTATGGTTGGTTACCCAGAGTCTTTGACCGATCCGTCTTACCAAGGACAGATTTTGACTTTGACCTATCCATTGGTTGGTAACTACGGGGTTCCAGCCTATGATGACTTCATGTTTGGGATTCCGTTATACTTTGAATCCATTGGCATAAAAGTCACTGGACTAGTTATACACGAGATTTGCAGAGAACCCTATCACTGGGCGTCCGAGAGGACATTAGATACTTGGCTTAGAAGCGAAGGTATTCCTGGTATTTACGGTATAGATACACGTGGACTTACGAAGAAGCTTCGAGAAAAAGGGGTCATGCTTGGTATACTAGAAGTGTGCCCAAAGGGGAAGGAACCTAAACTCGACAAGCTACCAAAAGAGGTGGAAACAGTTCCAGACCCAAACATGCGGGACTTGGTCAGCGAAGTCACGATTAAAGAGCCTATACAATACAAGCTTAATGGAAGCAAGAAAGTAGTCGTCATAGACTGCGGCGCGAAATCCAGTATCATAAGAAACTTATTCAAGCACAAGGTTGACATTGTCCGTGTGCCTTATGACCTCTCATGTGACAAGATTCTTGAATACAAGCCTGACGGGGTAGTCATAAGCAACGGACCGGGTGACCCAAAAAGATGTGAGAAGACGATTGAGGCAGTCAGAGGCTTATGCGGAGAGAGGGTTGCTGTGATGGGCATATGCTTCGGGAATCAGATACTCTCCTTAGCCCTCGGAGGTGACACCTACAAGTTAAAGTACGGTCACAGATCACAGAACCAGCCTGCTTTCGACCTTGAGACTGGACGATGTTATATAACAACTCAGAACCACGGATTTGCTGTGAAGGCGGACTCGCTTGAAGGCACAGACTTAAAGGTCTGGTACATAAACGCGAACGATAAGACAGTTGAGGGAGTTAGACACAAGGACGGAAGGATATTTGCTGTGCAGTGGCATCCAGAGGCTTCTCCAGGACCATATGACACGGAGTTCATCTTCGACTCGTTCTTGAGGAGCTTGGGGTGAAAGACGTGCCGAAGTTCGAGTGGGTGCGAAAGGTCGTAATCCTGGGAAGTGGCCCTATAAAGATTGGTGAGGCTGCTGAATTCGACTATTCAGGAAGCCAGTGTCTAAAGGCTTTGAGAGAAGAAGACGTGGAAACCATCCTGGTAAACCCCAACATAGCGACAATACAGACTGACCCCCGCCTAGCTGGCAAAGTTTACCTCCTGCCTGTTACGCCCGAATATGTTGAGAAGATCATTGAAAGGGAGAAACCTGATGGGATTCTACTCGGTTTTGGTGGGCAGACAGCACTCAACTGCGGCGTCCAGCTTGCGAAGGGGGGCATATTAGAGAAATACAATGTCAAGGTTCTAGGAACTCCGATAAGAGCAATTGAAGACACTGAAGACCGAGAGCTTTTCAGACAAGCCATGATGAGGACAGATATCCCTATACCGAAAAGCAGATCTGCCACTTCAGTTGGAGAAGCAAGAAAGATAGCCACCGAACTGGGCTACCCGGTCATCCTGAGAGTAGCCTACACTCTTGGGGGAAAAGGATCAGGCGTAGCCCACAATGACAAGGAGTTGGAAGAGATTGTCAACCGTGCCCTTGCTCAAAGTATGATAACCCAAGTTCTAGTTGAGGAGTATATCGGGAAATGGAAAGAGATCGAGTACGAGGTGATGAGGGATTACGAGGACAACTGTCTAACAGTCTGCAACATGGAGAACTTTGACCCCATGGGGGTCCATACGGGTGATTCCATCGTCGTAGCTCCATCGCAGACATTGACGAACCGTGAATACCACCTGATCCGCTCAGCATCAATAAAGGTCATCCGTAGCCTCGGCATAGTTGGCGAATGCAACATACAGTGGGCTCTACATCCCAAATCGGAAGACTACCGAGCCATCGAGGTCAATGCCAGGATGTCAAGGAGCTCAGCCTTAGCAAGCAAGGCTACAGGCTACCCGTTAGCATATATTGCAGCTAAATTAGCCATCGGTTATCTTCTGCCTGAGCTGATCAATAAGGTTACAGGGGTCACCACGGCTTGTTTTGAGCCTGCCCTTGATTATTTAGTGGTGAAAATTCCGCGATGGGATCTTAGGAAGTTCAGAAATGTCAATCCCCATCTTGGTCCACAGATGAAATCAGTCGGCGAGGTCATGGCGATTGGTAGAAACTTTGAGGAGGCGCTTCAAAAGGCAGTTAGAATGCTTGACATCGGTAAGGTTGGCGTCGTCGGCAACGGTGATGACGAAATGCCTGAACCCGTTGGAGATATACTAGACAACTTAGAGAATCCCACGGATGAGAGACTCTTTAAGGTTGTTAAAGCCATAAAGATGGGTATTCCGATTAGGAAGATTTACCAACTGAGCGGGATCGATCCTTGGTTCCTATACAAGATCCAGAACATCATCGAGATAGAGAAGAAGCTGAAGGCATTGAACCTAACCAGCGGAGACGCCGTGGAACTTATCAAAGAGGCAAAGCGTTTGGGTTTCGCAGACAACCAGATTGCAGGATATCTCAAAACAGACGACATGGTCATCAGAAGGTTCAGGAAGAGAAATGGGGTTATGCCTGTAGTCAAACAAATCGATACTCTGGCGGCTGAATGGCCAGCAAAAACGAACTATCTTTATCTAACCTACCATGGCGATGAAGATGATATCAGCTTTGATCTGGGCAAGAAGAAGGTCGTAGTTCTAGGCGCCGGTGTCTTCAGAATCGGCTCAAGCGTTGAATTTGATTGGGGGGGCGTGAACACGATCTGGGCCTTGAAGAGACGCGGGATAGATGAGGCGATAATGATCAACTACAACCCTGAGACAGTCTCAACAGACTACGACATCTCAGATAAGCTGTACTTCGAAGAGTTAACGCTTGAACGGATTCTGGATATCTACGAAAAGGAACGACCCCTAGGTTTGGTTGGGAGCGTTGGAGGTCAGATTCCAAATAACTTAGCGTTAAGGCTAGCTAGGGCTGGCGTAAATCTGCTTGGCACATCAAGCCAAAGTATAGACGAAGCTGAGGACAGATCCAGGTTCAGCGCACTTTTAGACCGTCTTGACATTAAACAACCCAAGTGGAGCAAGCTGACCACAATCGAGGATGCAGAGAGATTCGCTGAGGAGATTGGTTATCCAGTTTTGATCCGGCCTAGTTATGTTTTATCCGGTTATGCGATGAGGGTTGCGTGGAGCCAGAGAGAACTTAGGGATTACCTGGAGTTAGCGGCAAGCGTTTCCCAAGAACATCCAGTTGTGATCTCCAAATTTGTCGAGGGGGCAAAAGAGGTCGAAGTTGATGGTGTCTCAGATGGCGTAGATACTCTGATTGGAGCAGTGATTGAGCATGTGGAGCAGGCAGGGGTCCATAGTGGTGATGCTGTTATGAGCATTCCACCTCAAACCCTTAGCAGCAATATCATAAAGAGAATTGAGCAGTACTCGCAGGCAGTTGCTAGGGCTCTTGAAATAAAGGGACCTTTCAACATCCAGTTCCTTGTTAAGAACGACGAAGTCTCAGTCATCGAATGCAACCTTAGAGCATCAAGGTCGCTTCCCTATGTAAGTAAAACCAGAGGTGTCAATCTTATCGAGGTGTCTACAGCTATAATGCTTGGCAATACACTCCAAGAATTAGGCCTAGGCGAACTTCCCCCAATCGCGCATGTCAGTGTAAAAGTTCCACAGTTCAGTTTTATGCGTCTGACCGGGGCAGACCCGATTTTAGGTGTCGAAATGTTAAGTACTGGCGAAGCTGCCTGTATAGGTGAGAATTTTGCAGATGCGCTTCTTAAAGCTATACAATCGGTCGAGTTCAAGATGCCAGATAGCAACAGTTCTGTCTTAATTACGGTTGGTGGCGAGAAAATGAAGAGGAAGGTTGTCCCCTTGGCAAAGAGCCTGAGAGCTCTGAGGTTCCAGATTTACGCGACGGAACATACTGCAGACGCTTTGAGAAAGGCTGGGCTCAATCCTATCACTGTCCTCCATAAAGTCAAAGAAGCAGAAAAAAAGCCAAACATTCTCGATTACCTTATCCAGCAGAAAGTTGATCTGGTGATTAACATACCAGTAACAGACTCAGAAGAGGAGAGAGCTGACATTCTAGAGGATGAATATACGATTCGAAGGTTGGCGGTTGAATTCAATATCCCAGTTGTGACGACGTTGGAGTTGGCTTCTGCGCTCGTGAAGGTGCTCAACTACCGTGCTGCCAGCGAAACCATCATTCGCTCCCTAAACGAGTACATGGACAGCCTACCACTCAAATATTGGTAAAAGCCTAGACACTACTACTATGAGGATAATCTTGTACTGAAAGGATCTACGTTTACCCTTCTCGTTCAAAACCTGCTGACGCAAAAAGAGGTTGCTTGAGATTCTCAATTGTGAAGAAATAGGTGGCAGGTATCGTAGAGAAAGTTGTGAAATCGGGAAGATTGACGCCTAATGGCCAAGCAAAGGTATATTGCATACGGTCTGTTTTACCCGGCTTAACGTCCACTGAAAAAGGCTCCAAAGGAAGATTGAGTTTCATTCCCTCTGGGATTGAAGCGCTCCAAGTAGTCCGTAAAGTTTCAGACCCGAGATTCCATATGGAGACAGTAAATCTTGATGCTTGTCCCTGTTTGATCACCTTGTCAAGGTCCTGAACAAGCACATCTAACATTGCATCTTCTTCTTTGAAGGAGAATCCGGCAATCCTTGGCATGGTGCCTTCAAGAGTCTGGCTTGGTTGTCCTTTAATGTAAAAGGCTAACTTCTCTTGGGTCTGGGGGTCAGTCCAAGACATGCGATAGAGCATCCTGCCATGAAATTCGACCTTTGATTGTGACACTGAGGGTTCAGCGAATGGATGTCTCTTCAGGAATTCTGATGCACAACAGCTATCTGAGAACCTGAAAAGCCACATATGTCCTCTTGAGGCGGATGGATCGCCTAAAATCGCAGGTTTAAACCCGAATTTTGAGTAAAGTCGGTAAGCGGGCAGGTTCCCAACGGGGTCAGTCATAGTTGAGATCAGCAAGCTTCCGAGGTTAGATACTATGTCGATGCAGCCTTGGACGAGACTGGAACCAACCCCTATGCCACAGTAGTCTGGGTGAACGTAGAGGTTTACAAGTTCCGAATAGGGGTAGTATGGCGCCTCAAGAATTACTCTGCCAACAACCCTTCCATCCAATTCCGCTACGAGGTGATGGGCATACCATTTCGGTTCTATGGCTGCTTTTTCCAAAAATTCAAGTGATCTTTCTCTTTCCGTTTTATTACGGATGAGCCCATATGTCTGGAAAATATCCACCACTGCTTCAGCATCGGTTTCCCGGAATTTCCGCACTACAGCTTTTTTCAATGCGGTTCCTCAAGGATATGCCCTATATTTTTCAGCAATTCGTCTTCATTCTTATAGGTCCTTTGAGGCAGATCCCTTAATAACTCTTCGAGCCTAACTTGTCTGCCATCCTCTAATTCGATGAGCCTCCATCCTAACTTCCTCGTCAGCATACTCGTGGTTGTTGGATATTTTGCTCTGTTGATCATTTCCCGAACTGAATCCAAGCCTTTAGTTCCAGTTAGAGATGGAAAGCAACTGTGCTTAATGAATGAGAGAAAGCGTTTTGCATCTTCAAACATGGACAAGTTATTGAATAAAACATAAACATTCCTGTTGGCTGCATCAAAAAGTCTAACTCGATCGTAAAGTTTCTGCAACTCTTCGTTTTTATATTGATAATAGTACATCCGTTCGCCAAGACCGTGGAGCCTGAAGTAGGCTGTCTGACTGGTATAGACAGGCATATTCTTGAAAGGGTCGGTAACATGGGGAATATCCAGCCTTTTTAAGACTGTTTTAAGTTTTTCCCTAGTGGTGATATTCTCCCATAATGGGCCACGGGTCTCCCAAACGAGGGTTAGGTCCTTATGGTTGATCTTCTCGAAGAATGTCTCAGCCTCATCGATGCTGTCAGGCTTGAAGGAGGCTGCTGTCTGAATAAGCAATATTTTAGCGTCTAGTGTTCGGCAGATTTCCTTCATTCTCTCAAAAACTTCTCGAGTAAATTCCAGTCTTAGCCTATGTTTGTGGCTTATGTCTTGGTGAGCCTTGACAGTGAACTCGAAATCTTCTTTGGCTTCTTCTCTCCATCGCATAACAGTTGAGATCATCGGATAGCTGTAGAAAGTGCTATTAACTTCGACAAGGCTGAAGACCTCTTGGTATCTTTTCCTATCAATTGGGTACCCACAGCAACCAATCCTAATCATTTTGCATCTTCCCCTTTCACCTAGTCAGACCTCGCTCCCTTTGCATATCATAAAAATTCGAACTTACATTGTTAAATATAGAAACATCGGTAAATAAAAAGAATGGGTGTTGCAGTAGCTTGGTTATAGAAAATCTTGTCGGTCCCTGCGGTCTGTATTGTGGATGGTGCCCCTTCTATGTCGTCGGGTCCAAAGAATTCACCTGCAAAGGCTGCTGGTTACGAGACTATTGCCCAATAAGGGATTGTGCTAAAGGCAAAGGGCTAAAACTCTGTACTTACTGCCCAGAGTTTCCATGCCAGAAACTTTATGATATGTATAGGCATATGAACGAGTTCTTTGATGACATTAAGAAGACTTTTCCAAAAGGGATTAAACAAGCCAAGTGAAAGTATCTTATTGATTGCACAGGTCAGCTGAAAAGAGTTCCTCCAACAACCACTTCGTGCAGACAAAGGAACTTCAGAGCGTTCAGTTTTCTTGGCTACCGTTCTATCGAGATGACACTTTGGTTATCGTGCTTCTCAAGCCTTATGACATGATCAGCCTTCTCTGCGAAGGCTTCGCTGTGAGTTACGGCTATGATTTGTTCAACAGTTTTTAAGCGTGATAACGACTCAGCCAATCTATCGATGGAACCGTCTTCCCTACCTAGGCTTTCAGTCGGCTCGTCCAAAAGGAGCATGCGAAGCCCGTGGCCAACCCTCCACTGCATTATCAACTGGCCAACGCCAAGGCGGTAGGCAAATGCGAGTAATGTCCTCTCACCGCCTGAGAGATTTGTTATGCTCCTTTCGTATCCGCCTTCACCTTCTATGATAGGCGTGTAGTTCTCGTCAATCTTCACCGGTATCATTGGGCCTTCTGATCCAGTAAGTTCGTCCAGCACTTGCTGGACAACCCTTTCAAGATAGGTTATGAATTCTCCTCTGAGCTTCGGTCGGATGCTTTGATAGGCTTGCCGAATCTCTTGGGTGAGTTCTATTATCTTTTTGACCTTATCCAGCCTCGCCGCCTTCTTCTGTGCGTTGTCCAAGCGTTCCTTAAGCGTTTCCAGTCGCTTCAGAATCTCAATCCTCTGCGACTCTATGTTTTGTGTCCTATATTTCAGGCTTGAAAATAGCTCGAAAGCGGCTGTCCGCAGGCTCTGTGCCTCTTCAAGCTCTGTGATGTTAAATTCTTTCATAGTCATTCGTAAGGTATCAATCTCACTTTGAAGAAGGTCTCCTTCTAGTAGTTTTTCTTCAACTTGCTTTTGAGCCGTGGCAAGAAGAGCCCTTTCTGACTCCATCTGCCTAGATACTTCCTCTGCTCTTGTATGGATCGTCTGAAGATTTGAAACGACAGAGCTTACAACGTTCCGCCCCCGCTCCAACTCTCCCGTGGTCTTCTCTATATCCTTAAGCTGCTGACTGTCATGAGCAGACTGTTGATAGAGCCGCGTCATTAGCCCTTCCTTGTATCCGGGGCTGAGAACTTGGAGACAAAGTGGGCAGATGCTTTCCTTTGCGAGGTTGGATATGCGTTGCGTAGACCGTCTAATTTCGTTCTTAAGACTTTCCTCCTCGCCAAGCTTGCTCGATATCTTCCCCTGCAATGTTTCCGCATGTTCTTTCAGCCGTTCAACGGCAAGATTGGACGGCAGCCCTGCGTCTTGCAGGTTTTGTCTATATGAGTCTTCTTGGGTCTTTAGAAGGCTCAAACGCTCTGCTAACTCCTGAATTCTAGCTTTTCGACCGTCAATCTCTTCAGTGAGCCTTCGGGTCGATTCTTTCACACCTGCTATTTTAACCTGGATTTCGGATTCATTCCTCCGAAGTTCTTCATTCTTTTGGCGTACACTTTCAAGTTCCTGTAGACGCGAGGAAGCTTCTTCAAGGCTTCTTTCCGACTCTAGGAGTTGAACCCTTGTTTCCTCGATCTCGGATTCCTTAGCAGAGAGCTCTCCAACTGCCTCTTCATGTCTAACCTTAAGTTCTTGGATTCCGATGATATCTGGGTCATGTTCCAGAACGCTTCTTTCACTTTCATACCATCTTAGTATTGGTCTGAGGTTTGCCCAAGAGGTCTCATAATCCGACAGTCCAAAAAGTTGGTCGAGGCGTCTCTGCCTCTCGCTTGGTGGCATGTTCAAAATGTCTTTGAGGTGTTCCTGTTGCACCCAGACGATCTCGCGGAAGATCTCCCTATCGATGCCTGTTGCAGACCGTAACTGTTCAGCAACAGCATCGCTCTTCATCTCAGCTATAAGTCTTTCCCCTTCAAAGAGCTTAAGGTATTCCATGTCTTGGTTTATGCGGTCATTCTGTCTTTTCAGTGCCCTCTGTATAGTATACTCTCTTCCATCCTGGACAAACTTCAAGGCAACTCTAGCTGTGTCTGCTCCTTCACGAAGCATATAGTCATAGCTCCGTCCTATAGGTTCGCCGAACAGTGCAAAGTCAACGGCGAACAGAATGCTGGATTTCCCTGTTCCCAATCCACCGACGAAACAGTTGAAACCGTCTTGGAAATCTACAAGGCTTCGCGTGTGGGATCTAATGTTTTCGAGTTTTATACTTCTAACCTTCATTTGAATGCCTCTTCCAAGAGTCTTTTCGGTGCATCTTCATCTCCCTTTACTAAGAGCTGAATAAGGTCCGAGGCTAGGTGTGCCATCCTTTCAGTGTCTTCTGGCTTGAAACGCTTGGAAAAGAACTGGACGAAATACTCGAAGGATTTGGCTTTGAGGTCCTTCATTTCACATTCAAAGATTGAACGAATTGTGTCTTCAGGAATGCCCATCTCACTCATTGAGACCAAGGGCCGTACAATAAGCGCTTGTTCAGCGGCACTTCTTATCCTAGGCAAGTCAATCTCTCTCCGTTTTGATTCGGCTGGAAGGGTTCCCTTCAACACAGGAACAATGACCGCTCCAGGCTCATCGGATTCTTTGACCATCTCAGCTGCAAGCTCAGTGATCTTCTCGGGAGTAAGCCCTGTATAGTCCTTTTCTAAGATTTTAAAGAGGCGTGGAGTCTCCAGCTTTACACGGTTTATCTCCACATCACTGATCTGCCTAACTTGGACATAGTAAAATCCTTTCATGATTCCAGCGTCCTCGTAGCTCACGGTCTCTGTTGAGCCACTATAGACGAGTAGGGCCTTTTTAAAGGGGAACTGCCATGGCGTGTGGACATGTCCTCCGGCATAATAGTTAAATCCTTCGGGTATGTATTTGGGAGAAGCTTCAGCTATGGCTGCGGGATGCTCTTTCAATATTTCTGGTATGTCGAGGGCCATATGGAAGACAAAGATGTTGAAAACCTCTGGGATGGGTTTAGGCCTCTTTATATCATAGAAGGCCGGCAGCTCCCTTTCGGTGCGTTGCCGAGTTCTAAAATTAGGCACTCCATAGACATAACAATTCTCGTTCCTCCAACAGGCCTCCTCACGTCGGGGTAAGTAATAGATGAGACCAGCCGTGTCCAAGGGGTTCAAGATTGTGCCCGTGATCACATTTGGGGCAGCATCATGAGATCCTTCTACAGCGAGGACAGGTATCCCCACCTCTTTCAATCTCCTGAAGTTACCGATCGCCCTTTCTAGCGTCGTGTTTGAAGGACGCGCGTGGTGGAAGAGATCACCGGCAATGATCATGAAGTCAGGCTTCAGCTTAATAGTCTTCTCAACAACCTCGTGAAACGACCTGTCGAAGTCTTCGCGGCGCGTGGCTAGATTATACTGTTCGTAACCTAGATGAAGATCAGCCACATGCACAAAACTGAATGGCTTCAAGATAGCTTACCCCTATACTTTCTAAACATTCGATTGGTATATAATCTCATACTAACTGAGACCGGAGACAAAAGCCTTATTCCTTCTTTATCCCCCCACGGCAACTTAGCATGCTCATAAGCAACGATGGCATGACTGCTCTAACCAATTATCTCAGGTGCAGGCTTCCACGAGAAATCTTTGTCAAGTGGATAGATAGGTCTTATGACATTCCTATAGTCAAGTTGATCTAGTTGGAGGTTTGTGAACCCAGATGAGAGAGCCATAAGGTGGAAAGCTGCTACTCTTCTAAGCTCCGGAAACAGGTAACCTTGCTTGACAACTATGATACGGTGTTCAAGCGGGTCAATATCATATGACATGAAGCTGTCAAGGGTTGTGAAGGCTTGCCAATGTGCTGTCAGGATTACATCTATCCCATCAGTCCTGATCATAGCTCCATCACTTGATGCATTGATTATCCTACCCTCAACCTCCAAAGGATACCCGTTCATCTTGTCAAGTTTTCCGCCAATCTCAACTCTCAACCTGCGTTCAACTCCTTTATACTTACAAAGGGATGCTGCACTGGGATCTAGTATTCCCGCTACCACGGCTTCCTTTGCTTGCGAAGCGATTAGACGCTCAACGAAGAGTGGAATGTCTCCCGCAGCACCACCTGTAATGTTGTCTCCAGAGTCAGAGATGAAGATTGGTCTCTTAGGATGGGACTTCGCTATTCTTATTGTATCATCAATTAAGCCGGAAGGCGCATCTAAGTGAAATTCAGCCCTCCTTGCCCAGCATTTCCTGGCAAGATTGCAGGCTTTTTCATAAGCTCTGTCTGAATAGTCCTTGTCCTTTGCGACGACTATGATGCTGACACCTGCATTCGGGGTGTCTGCCCATGCCATACCAACCAGAAGAGATGAATCAAGCACATAGCTGAACTGATCAATCCCGTGTAGCTTACGATATAGGCTGAATGCGGGTTCAATGCCTGTCACAGCCATCTCCCCTGGCAGTAGCATGGGCAGTTTGACGGTTACTGAAACAGGTTTCAGTTTGTTTCTGATGCATTCGACGAGCAGTGAAGCTGCTTTGACTTTGGTCTCTGAGACATCGATGTGTGGTGCTGTCCGATAGGCTGTCAATATATCCGCCGATTTTGATAATTCTGGTGCAATATTGCCGTGAAGGTCTAGGCTGGCAGAGATCAAGGCATCATCACCAACTATTTGCCGGATGCTGTCAACAAGATCGGTCTCACCACTGCCAATCTCCTCCACTTCCATAGCTCCATGAAGAAAGAGGCATACGCCATCAAGTTTTCCAGCCGCCTCAACCCGTCTTAAAAGCTCTTCTCTCAAGTGGAGGTAAACATCTTTTGGTATAAGCCCTGATGGGGGTGCAGCTGCATAAATTGCAGGTATAACTTCGATACCGTCTTGCGTCAAAGCCTTCACAGCGTCATCTCTGAGCAGATCCTGTTCTTTTTGGATTTCAAAAGCTTCAAGACCTGTGGGCATAGTGTTAAAAGTATTCGTTTCGTGAGCAATCCCGCCTATAGCGATACGCAACTTTCCACCACTCCGGTCTTTACGCTTCACTCATTGTTGAATCTGGGTCATATATAGCTATACTGCAGGCTAGTGATTGATGCTAGGGTGAAGAGGCTTACCAAAAGGCTTCTTAGAAATGGGTTAATGCTTTTATAGATGCATATTCCCCTTTAAATTTGGTGATCTCGTTGAAGATTGCTCTATGCGGGTATTTAGGCTCAGGCTGCACCGAAGTTGCTGAAATCCTTGCTTCAAGATTCAAGCTAGAAAATTTCAACACAAGCAGTATTATCAGATCCATAAAAGACTTTGAGTCTCTAAGTAAGTCTGGAGAGATTGACTTTGACGTAATCATCAATACCAAGCTTAATGAAATTCTCAAGAGAGACAACATTATCGTCGAAGGTAGATCAGCTTTCTTGTTGTTGGACAGGAAAGATGTGATAAGAATCTTCCTAAATGCAAGCTTGGAAGACAGAATCAAGCACGTTGCCCAAAGAAGGGGCATACCAATCGCGGGAGCAAGAGACGATGTGCAAAGAAGCGACGAGGAGAGAAACCAACTCATGCAGAGAGTCTTAGAAAAAACTTGTCTAGATGTATCAAGTTACGATCTATCGTTGAAAACGAATGCGAAGACTTTTTCGAAGGTAGCTGAGGACATTGCCTACTTCATAGAGTCAACGCTTTGATATAGTACGGAATGGCTTCATTGACTATATCGCGAGTTCTGTGAAAATACGGTCCTTACACTACTTGCAAGCTTCGTCTATAAATGAGCGGATGTTTTCCTGATCGGGTTTTGTTCAAGTGACAATATTAAAAATGATTTATTGTAACTAGCTTTTCCAAGATTTCTTATCTAATCCTATTTTTGAGATGATCCTTTCTTGGAGGGCAGGATTTATCTCGATGCCTATGCACCTTCTTTCTGTGCGGAGGCAGACTTTCATTGTCGTTCCTGAACCTAAAACTGGGTCCACTACTAGATCGCCTTTGTTCGAGGATGTGGATATGCATTTCTCAACTAACCTTTCCGGAAGCTCGTTGCCTGCTGTTCTCACCCCGCGACGATACGGCCTTTTGATGTGCCAGACATCCTCTGCATAATGCGCTGGCTTATTGAAAGTATAGTCCTTAATATCCTTGACCAAGAGCAAGAGGTGGTAGTGGGAAGTCGTGAACCGTTTCCTCGTGAAGACGCCGAACTGATACTTCCAAATGCAGTGATTGAGAAGATGGAAGCCTGACCCTTCGATAGCGCTCAGAACGGTACTCAGGTTGTTCCAGCCAGAAAGCAACCACATACTTCCTGAAGCCTTAAGCGTATTGAAGGACCAATCTAGAAGGCTTCGGATGAAACTAGGATACTCTTCCTTTGGAACCTCTAGATATGTCAATGCATCAGGTGTTCGATGATAGGTCAGCATATTACCTCTGAAGTCAATGCCAAATGGTGGATCGGCGAAAACAAGGTCCGCTTTTTCATCCAGCTTAATGTTCCGAAAATCGTCAAAGATAATCCTGTGATAAGCGTCGATCTGGATCAGAGGATGCAAGATATGTCACCTAATAGTTCCTCAATCACAGACATATCAGAAGGTGCAGGTTGCCTTGGATAATTATAGATGGGTCCACCAGGTCTTTCGTTATAATAAGGCCTATTACAGCCTGGGCATCCGGATGTTCTGAATGGTTTACCAGTCCTTATAGTTTCTAGAAGCTCTTCTTTTAAGAGACCAAAGTTAGTAAGGCGACCATCCCTGAACTTCATGTCCTCGTAGCGGCTTATCCCATGTGTTATAAGATATTGGGCGACCTGGAGTCTTCTGTACTTTACTACAGATGGTGGAGGACGATCCGCCATGACTGTTCCCGGTATAGGTGTGAAGGCGAAGACAGCAGGATAAACCCCTGAGTCGACGCATCTCTGAATCATCGTAACAAAGTCTTCTTCCTTCTCTCCTAGGCCAGCTATGAGATGGGTTGTAACACGGTCTCTACCAAATATTTCAATTGCATTCTTCAACGCCTCGAAATGCCCTTCCCAAGTGTAAGGCCCGCCAATCAATGTTCCTTTTACCTTGTCAAAGAGCTCCTTAGTCACGGCGTCCAAGGCAATGCTAACTCTCTCCACACCCGCCTCATTCAGTCTTCGCATATCCTCACGGTTAAGGGGCTGGCAGGAAACCGAGATCGGAACTTCTGATGAGGAGCATACTTCTCTTGCTAAATAGATTATGTCCTCTTGTACTCCAGGATAATTGAGTGCTTGAATGCATGTCCTTCTTATCTTTCCCTTCTTGAAAGCCTCTCCAATCTGTAGAATAACATCTCGCGTATAGAAAGCGGGCCACACAACTCGTGAAAGAAGGTCTGCCCTTCCCTCGCTTACTGCTGATTGAGGGCAGAATGAGCAGCTAGCAGAGCATCTTCCCCTTTTATAAGTAAGCATGTATACAGTCGTCGGCTCGGCGTCAAGTCTAGCATTAGCCAAACCAAGGACGACTGCTGATCCTATAGAGACCCTGACCCTATTCGGTAGATCGTCTCGGGGCATCTGATGACTCTCCAACATCGAGCGGACACGGAAGACATCAAGAGGTTTTTATCCGCTCCCTGTAAACCGTGTTTACCCACAACTTTCTTATTGGATATAAACAGGCTTAAAAGCATTCAAATATAGTCCCATAAAGAGAGTATTTTCTCTCCGAATTCTATAATTTTGTCGCCAGATTTTTGTCCGCAATTGTTATAGGATTGGCGTACTTACACTAGCCTGAAAACCGTCCTTTGGAGGTTGAAAGTTGGTTAACGAACTAGAAGCCGTTAAGGATTATCATTTAGCCCCAAGCATTACTGTCAGCGAACTAATTGAGCAGATGAGAGAGGCATGGGGGTTTACAGCTGAAAAGATCGTCACCGGCGTTGACATTCTGAGGAACATGATCTCTGATCGGCAATGTGTCAAATTTCTATCCTTTCCCGCATGCATAGTCGCGACTGGAACAAGGGGTGTCTTGAGAGAGATGGTTAAGCGCCGTCTTGTGGACGTTATTGTTACGACATGCGGTACGTTAGATCATGACTTGGCTAGGAGCTGGAAAAAATATTACCGGGGATCCTTTGACCTTGACGATAGCGAACTCCATAGGAAAGGTGTGAACCGCCTTGGAAATGTGTTAGTGCCTAACGAGAGCTATGGCATGATCATCGAAGAGAAGATGCAAGAGCTTTTGGGAGATCTCTGGAAAGAAGGCATACACGAGGTTTCCAGTCGGGAGCTCACTTGGGAAGTGGGGAAGAGAGCGTGTCATGAAGACTCTATATTATATTGGGCAGCAAAGAATGAGATTCCAGTTTATGTGCCGGGTCTGACTGATGGGGCTATAGGTTATCAACTCTGGCTGTTCTCTCAAGATCATAGGCTGAAGATCGATGTTCTTAAGGATGAGCAGGAGCTTAACGATCTGATCTTCGATTCTGAGAGAACTGGAGCCCTGATCGTTGGGGGTGGGATTTCGAAGCATCATGTCATTTGGTGGAATCAATTTAAAGGCGGACTTGACTATGCCATATACTTAACCACTGCGGTTGAGTGG
>Ga0315312_1001029_pt1 | contig 24476 bp, 20 predicted proteins | sample TDP7_MG_FD_203629 | JGI IMG/M metagenome (GOLD analysis project Ga0315312, IMG submission 203629) | Freshwater sediment microbial communities from Lake Towuti, South Sulawesi, Indonesia - TDP7 | ecosystem: Environmental > Aquatic > Freshwater > Lake > Sediment | place: Indonesia: South Sulawesi... | reverse complement strand
TCTTCCGTTCATTTGTTGTCACCGTTCACCCTGAGCCTTCGGCGTGAGCTCAGTCGAACGCTTGTCGAAGGGTGCGTTGCGAGCCGCTCATGCTTCGACAAGCTCAGCACAAACGGCTGTAGATTCAGGCTGCAGTGTCCATACAATTATGGACTGATTAGTAACAAGCCTGATCTTAGGGATATGGAGGTTCCTCATGAAAGACGTTCTATATTTTGCTCCACAAAAAATGAGCGAAGCGTTGAAGCTTTTGGCCACGCATAAGAAAAAAATCACCATCTTGGCTGGCGGCACAGATCTTGTCCCTAAGATGAATCATCATGTACTGAAGCCAGATATTCTTCTTTACATCGGCGGACTGGGCCTGGACTACATCAAGAAAAAGAATGGGAAGTTGGTCATCGGTGCGGCAACTCCTTGGAGCAAGCTTGTTACCAACTCGCTGATTGCCCATAAGGCCGCTGCTCTGCAGAAAGCCGCGCAGACCTCGAGTTGTGTGGCCATTAAAAGCGCGGCCACAATCGGGGGCAATCTGGGGAGTGCTTCCCCAGCAGCTGATCTGGCAACACCGCTCTTGGTCATGGATGGGCAGTTGCGCTTGGCCAGCGCCCGCAAGAAACGCCTGGTCGCTTTGAAAGACTTTTTCAAGGGTCCCGGAGAAACGGTGCTGAAGCCAGATGAATTGATCGTGGAAATCCTTGTGCCGCTGCTGAAAGGCAAATCTGTCTTCTTAAAAGCGGGCCGCCGCAAGGCGCTGACCCTCTCGGTGGTGAATGTAGCGGTAAGGCTGGAGATGGCTGGCAAGACCTGTAAAGATGTGCGTATTGCCCTGGGTTCAATGGCGCCAACGCCCATACGATGTTACCAGGCCGAGAGATTACTCCAGGGGAAGGTAATCGACCAGGAGTTGATCAAGCGTGGCGCTGCCGAGGCCGTAGCCGAGAGTGATCCCATGGATGACGGGCGGGCGACGGCCTGGTATCGGATAAAAGCAGGGACGGCTTTGGTTTGCCGAGCTTTGGAGCAGGCTGCTGGCATGCAGGCATAGGAAGGAGGCAAGGAGACTATGAAATATGCCCTTTCATTTACTCTGAATGGTTTCCCAGTGGACGTGTTGGTCAAGCCTACCGAAACCCTGCTCGATGTTCTGCGAGAGCATCTGGGTGTGAAAAGCCCGAAGCGGGGATGCAACGGGGGGGATTGCGGCGCTTGCACGGTTTTGCTCAACGGAGAGCCTGTCCGTTCCTGTATCACCATTGCGCTGACCGCCGCGGGCAAAGCTGTCACCACTGTCGAAGGTTTGGCCAAGGGAGAGGCCCTGCACCCGTTGCAGAAAGCATTCCACGAGCATCACGCCACTCAGTGTGGCTTCTGCACACCGGGAATGATTATGGCGGCCAAAGCGCTGCTGGATAGCAACCCGAACCCCAAGCGGGAAGAAGTCAGAGAGGCTCTGGCAGGGAACCTTTGTCGCTGCACTGGCTATGTAAAGATTGTTGCTGCGGTCATGACCGCAGCGGAAGAGATAGCCAGCGCGAAAGCCTAACAGGTAGAAAGGTGGTGCACCATGGCATTGAAAATTATCGGCCAGAGGGAGAAACGATATGACGGGTTGGCCCACATAACGGGAAAAACACAGTATGTGGATGATGTGATTATTCCCGGGATGCTGGCAGTCAAGGTTTTGCGGAGTCCCGTAGTAAAAGGGAGAGTGAAAAAGCTGGATACGGCCGCGGCTGAAAGGGGTGCAGGGGTCGCAGCTGTGATCACGGCCAAGGATGTACCCAATAATGCTTTTGGTCCAATGACTCCAGACCAGCCCGTCCTCGCACAAGAGATTCGTTATAGAGGGGAGCCGATCGCTGCGGTCGCCGCAGTGGATGAAGATACGGCTATGGAAGCGATCGCCCGGATCAAGTTCGATATAGAAGAGGAGAAAGGGGTCATTGACCCGCTGGAGGCGATGAACCCGGATGCTCCGAGGGTGCGCCCGGAAGGCAATTTATTCATGTTTGGCGACAAGCCCTTCCGGGAAATCATCTCTGGAGATGTAGAGGCCGGGTTTAAAAACGCAGACGAGATTGTCGAGGCGGATTACGTAGAGCCCTCCTTCGAGCATGCTGCCCTGGAGACGCAGTGCAGTGTTGCTGTTCCCGAGGCCAACGGCAAGCTGACCATCTATACTGTGAGCCAGTGTCCCTGGTTTCATATCGGCCCGTTGTGTAGCGTTTTGAAGATGCCCATGAATAAAGTGCGCTATATCGGGGGCACAATTGGCGGCGGTTTTGGAGGCAAGAATGATATCCACGCTGACCATGTAACGGCCTTACTGGCCTTAAAAACAGGACGACCTATGAAATGGCGATGGACCAGAGAAGAGGAGCTCCTCTACTCAACTCATCGCGGAGCATGGCATATCAAGTTTAAAGACGGGGTGAAGAAAGACGGACGAATCTTAGCCCGTCAGGTGAAGAGCATTCGCGATTCCGGGGCCTATACTTCCTTGAACCCCTACGGGGTGGAAATCCATTGCCTTACGGTAAACGGCCCCTACTACATTCCCCATGTGCGCATTGCGGGGTATCTGGTTTACACCAATAAGCCCATGTCTATGTCCATGAGGGGCTTCTCGATCAATGAGGCTAACTATGCTACGGAAGTGCAAATGAATAGGGTTGCCCAGGCAATCGGGATAGACCCGTGGGAAATCCGTTTTATCAACGCCTACCGCCAGGGCGACAAAATGCCGGTGGGGAAAGTTCTCGACAGCGTGGCCTTGATCGAGGTTATGCAGGCTCTGGCTCAAAAAGCCGGTGTAGATCTGCCGGGCAAACTGAAGGCGATGACTTCCGCAAAAAGAGAGGTGCAGCCATGAAGAAAAGAGGTATAGGAATCGCTGCCGGCCTATACCCTACGGGGCTTATGGGCGGGGGTGATCCAAGCCAGGCGATGGTTAAAATCAAGCCTGACGGAAGTGTTGATCTAATCGTCGGTTCTACGGACTTAGGTCAAGGATGCAAGACAGTACTGGCGCAGATGGCCGCTGAAGAATTGGGGATTAGATTTGATCAGGTAAATGTGCTGAATGCGGATACCGATGCTGGCCCGCTCTGTTTGGGTACCTTTGCCAGCCGGGTAACTTTTATCGCTGGCAACGCCGTTGTTGCGGCTGCCCAGGAAGCAAGGGGAATACTGTTCGACTTGGCGGCCAAAGAGCTGGAAGCCTCTCCGTGGGATCTTGTGGCAGCAGAAGGAAAAATCTATGTGATTGGATCGCCGGATAAATCCGTGGCCATTGCGGACCTGGCTGGCAAGAGTCCCTTGATCGTCGGCCGGGGGACCTATGTTCCAGCCCCGGCAGCGCCAGATCCGAAAACAGGAGTGTGGAATGCTTTTCATACTCTGGCCTGGGGAGCTGTGTTAGCAGAAGTGGAAGTGGATACGGAAACAGGCGAAGTTGACTTGCTGCGCCTGGTCTGTGCATTCGATGCGGGCAAAGCCATCAACCCGCAGCTTGTGGAGGGTCAGATAGAAGGGGGCGCAGGGATGAGCCAGGGGCAGGCCATGATGGAGCAATGGCAGCCGTACTACCCTTCCCTGGACTGGCAGCCTACCACGCTGAGAGATTACACTGTTCCCACGGCGATGGATGTCCCAGATGTCGAGTCTGTGATCTACGAGTGCCCATCGGCTGGTGGGCCCTATGGGGCCAAAGGGATTGGAGAGATTACGGCGAATGTTCCGACGCCGGCAATCGCCAGCGCAATTAACAACGCCATAGGTGTCTGGATTAACGAGATTCCCATAACGCCGGAGAAAATACTGCGAGCCCTGGAGGCAAAGGCTATTTCGTAATAATTCTCCATGGCCAACTGCCCACCCACGAACGATGCAAACTCTTGTTTTCCCCGGCCCGGCCCCGCACCAGAGAAAGTTGCTATTTTCTAACTAAAGCAAACGAATTAATTTATTTTACCCCCCACCCTCCCCTCCCCCTCAAGGGGGGAGGGTTAGGGAGGGGGTGATGTCACTTTATTTATTACGTTTGTATTAATTGAAACTCTTTCTCAGGCCCCATCGATGTGATGCCTTTCTTTGATGCGGTACCACCCCGCAGGGTCCTGGAAATATTCGTAAGTATCCTGGAGGGAGAGGCGATGCTCCCTTTCAATAGAGGAGAGTAATTCATAGAATTTTTTCTCGGTAGGGTCCTGAGCACTCTGGGCCAGGTCGCTGTAGAACTTCTCCCCTTTGGCCTCAAAGTCGATGGCAATCTGAACTGCCTGCATATCGTCCGTATCGGCTCGGGAAGACGTATCCACCGCATCCACCAATTTCTGGATGATTGCTTTCACCTCGGTCCCCTTTACCTTGAGGGGAATTGTCTCGGGCCATCTTCCTTCTTTTTGCAATCGCTTGTACAATTCCAGAATCCTTTGATAGTGTTCATCCTCATCACTGGCAATGGAGGCGAACATCAATTTCCCGAGAGGGCTAATGGTTCTTTCCTTGTGTTTGAGATAAAAGTCTCTCTCCCGCGCCTCATTGTTGAGGGCCACCTCCAAAGCCTTTATTCGTTCTTCTGCTTTGGCATTCATCTTCTCTCCTTTGCGAGCCTCGCAAATTTCGATTCTATAATTTAATTATATATTCCCATCCCTATTTATGGAAGCCAATCCCCTCTATCCGCAGATGGTTTCCCTCCACCCTAACCTTCGCCCCGAGGATCTTCTCCCCAAGCCATAGGTTTGACTCTATATGTTCTACCACCCGGGGAATTAAATATTCTGTCGTTCCATTAGCAAGGGCGGCAAAAAGGATCAACTGATCAGCCAAGTGGCGGTCGGTTGTAGCTTTTGTGCGCAGGTCTTCGAGAAGGGAATGCACTACGAATTCGGCGATCGCCTCTGACCTTCGGCCAGGTTTACCCGCTTGGTCCGCACCCAGCAAGCATCCAGTCTCAGTCTCTGCTCTGAGAAAAAGGGCCGCCCCTTTTTGCAGCGCGGTCTTGTCGCGCAGAGTTTCCATCCGGACCGGGTAGCCCTGTTCCTCCAGCAGCTTTTGACATTGGTTCGCCATCCTCTCACTGACTCTTCCCTTTTCCAGGTGGGAGGCGAGCGAGATTCCAGAAATTTCCCGAACTTCCCCTTGCTCGACCATACGGAGAGGATTCAGATGGCCCTCCAATGGCCTAACTTCCAGCACCAGATGGCCATGCCCTTTGGGTACGTAACCCGGCCGGAGGATTTCCAGCCGTGCTTCTGCTCCCATCTTTTGCAGGAGAGGAATCAGAACCCTCTGCATATGGAAGGCGCTGGGGGCATTATCTTGAAAAAGGCCCCCTGTGATGGAAAACCGACAGGGGTGCTGGGCGAACAGAGCCAGGGGAATCAGCGTAAAGGCCAGCATGGTCGTGGAACCGGCCGTTCCAATATCCCATTGAAAATTTCCACCCCTCAGAGACTTTCCGGGACGATAGAAAATTTCCAGGGATTTCAGCTCCGCCCCTTCTAACTCTCCATCAGAGAGAGAACAACACGCCCGCACGGCCTGAAGATGCTGGGGCATTAATCCCGGCTTTTCTCTTTTGGCCCTTATCCGGGTCATGTGTAGCGGTTCTCCTACGAGCGTAGCCAGCGCAACGGCGTACCTTAAAAGGGTGCCGCTTCCAGAGTGCATGGATCCATCGATCTCGATCATGAAGTCCTCTCGGTAAAAGAAATTATATTTCCCTAAATTACTCCCTGCTCTATAATTAAATTATACTCACGATTGGAATTCCCAGGATAATTTGTTTTGCAGAGAAAAGAAAAGTATGAACCTGGAGGATCATCATGAAGAAGACAAGCGGATGGTCTAAGATTAGTTTTTTGCAGGTTTGTTCGCTTTCAATCATTGCTCTGGTCCTCGGTTGTGCATCCATGAGACCAAAAATACCGATAGAACAGAGCTCTGTTGAACCTGCAAGTTCTGTAACCCGAGGAGGGGCGCCATTTAAATTGCTCGGCTCGCCCATTTCCTTGGGGAAGCCGTTGCCTTCTGTTAAGTTGGTAGATGCCCTGAGCATGAAAGACGTGGACCTTTCTCATGAGAGAGAGGCGGTTCTTTTTTTAAGCATTGTGCCCTCCCTGGATAGCCCGGTTTGCGACGCCCAGACCCATTACCTGGGAGAGGAAGGCGACAAACTTGCTAAGAAGGTCAGGCGCATCACTATAAGCCGCGACACCCCTTTTGCCCAGAAACGCTTTGCCAGGGAGGCTAAGCTCACAGATATTCAGTATTTGTGGGATTACAAGGAAGGAAGCTTCGGCCGCGCCACAGGACTTTTAATGGAAGGAACCATGCTCCTCGCTCGTTCAGTTGTCCTCTTGGACAAAAAGGGGATCATAAGGTTTATCCAGGTTGTCCCGGAAGTCACCCATCTGCCCGATATGGAGAAGGCTTTTCAGATAGCCATCGAGCTGGCAAAAGAATCTTAGTTGATGATAGGTCCGAAATCCTAAACAAACCCAAAATTCCAGACTCCTTTTCTGTAGGGCAAATATTTTCTATACTCTATCTTTTTTTCCGGGAAGATATATTTTCCCTTCCGGAAAGCCATTCATCCAAAGTGTTTTTCTTGAATCTCCAACTCCCCCCAATTTTTCGGCCGGGGATCTCTCCCTTTTTGGCCAGACGATAGATTGTTCTGACATGGACGCTTAAATACTTGGCGGCATCATGGGGGGTCAAAATTTCCTTCATGGATTTACTCCGATCGAGGAATCATAAATCTTTTCGCTCAGGAAAATCTCTAAAATGTAAGGATCAAATTGTTTTCCTTTGCCCTTCTCCAATTCCATAAGGGCATCTTTAAGAGGTCTGGACCCCCGATGGTATCTAATACTGGTTATGGCATCAAAAGCATCGGCTACCAAAATGATCCTCGCCTCCAAAGGAATGGCCTCTCCCCGCAATCCATCTGGATATCCACTGCCGTCAAAGTGTTCGTGATGATGAAGAATCATGGAAAGCTTATCTTTAAAAAATTCTATCTCTTCCAGGATTTTAGCACCGATCAGGGGATGCTCTTTAATCTGTCGATATTCTTCTGAACTCAGGCGCCCCCGTTTCTGCAGCACACCATCCGCGATCCCAATCATCCCGATGTCATGCAGAAGTGACCCGTATTCCAGGTTCTCCAGAATCTCCTCGTTGAAGCCCAACTTGATGCCTATTTTTACGCACATCTTCCTCACCCGATCAGAATGATCCCGCGTATAAGGGTCTTTGGCCTCGATCGCCTTGACCAAGACATTGACCGTATCTAAATGGGCTTTCTTCAGGATCCGTAGAGCCTCTTGCAGTCTTTTTCTCTTTTCCTCCTCCAACTTCTCCAGATGGGTATGATAGCCATCGATTACTTCTTTTAACTTGTTTTTAAGCAAAGCTTTTTTAACACTTAAGACCAGTTGGTCCAAATCGACTGGCTTTCTGACAAAATCAAAGGCCCCCATCCGCATGGCCTCTGCGGCCATATCGATTTCTTGATCATCCGCCATCATGATCGCCGTTATGTCTGGATGCATTGCCTTTGCTTTCTTTAAAAGCTCAAGCCCATCCATTTCGGGCATTTTGATGTCCGAAATGAGCAGGGAAAATTTCTCCTTAGAAAGATGATGGAGGGCACTCTTTCCGTTATTGGCCGCAACGCCAGCATACCCCTCCTTGTTGAGCCGGCGAGTGATGAGGGAACTAATTTTTTCCTCGTCATCCACGATAAGGATTCGGTTTTCCATGGAAGATTCCTCTATTCTTAGCTGATCAATATGCAAGCTTTATTCCAGATTGTTCCAGACCCTCGTAGTTTTTGGGTTTTGCACGTATGTGCTTATTATTTAAAAGTTTTTAGATTGACGATGGTTGGGGAAAAGGAAAATTAAAAGCAGGCTTGAGGAACAAAAGCGTACAATTCATGAAAAAATTAGTCAAAATATGTCAATTCTTGGCATACTCACTGAAGCCAATATTGACATGCTTCTCCGGAAAACGGCCAGGGTATTGTCAAAATCTAACCACAAAGGTCACAGAGAATTTACTAATTCAAACGAAGGAATTATCTTGACCATAGACTCCTTCTCCCTTGACGGGAGAGGAAAACGATTTTGAGTCAAATGATTTAATGCGTCGGTATTAGTCTTCAGGAATTCACCACGATTAAAGCCCAAAAAGCTTTTGGGCATTCTTCAGAAGGATCTTCTCCTTGACTTCCGGCTTCATCTGGATTTTTTCGAAATCAGCGAGCCACCTTTCCGGCGTTACATAGGGATGGTCTGATCCAAAGAAACACTTGTCCTGCAAAAAGGTGTTGGCGTATTGGACAAGCGATGGAGGAAAATATTTGGGGGACCAGCCGGAAAGGTCCATATACACATTTGCCTTGTGCATAGCTACAGCCAGCATCTCCTCTTGCCAGGGCCAGGCCGGATGAGCTCCAATAATGGTCAGCTCCGGAAAATCCGCAGCCAGGTCGTCAATGTATGGAATAGGTCGGCAATACTTCAAGCGAATTCCTTCCCCTCCAGGAACTCCCGCTCCAAAGCCCGTATTGCCCATGTGGAAGAGCACGGGTACCTTGAGCTCGGCAATCTTTTCCCAGAGAGAATAGAAACGCTTGTCAGTGGGGTAGAAGGCTTGAGCCGCCTGTTGGAATTTAACCCCTCGCAGACCAAGACCTTTGATGGCTATTTCCACCTCTCGCCTGGCCACTTCACCCTTCCAGGGATCCACGCCGGCAAACCCGATGAAGGTCTTGGGATACTTCTTCACCAGCCCGGCGATATATTCATTCGAAACTCTTCTATTGCCGGTGTTCGTTTCCGCATCCCAGCCCAAGAGAACTCCCATAATATCCAGAGACTGATATCGCTCCACGAGTGCTTCCTCTGTTAGCGCTTCAACCTTTTTCCCAAAGAAGCGGAAGGCATCCTCGATGTATTTACCCCCACAGTCGATGACATCTTCTTTCGTTCCCGGATGAACATGCGTATCGATCGCTCTCATTTCTATCTCCTCCCTTCCTTTTAGGTATTATCTAAATCTAACCATCCTATTTCTTCTTCCAGCAACCCAAGTAAACATCCCACCCCTTTGGATCAGCGGTGATCTCTTCCAGGGAGCACAAGTCCTTCATCCTATGGCTGTAGAATTTTTCTTCCAAACAAACCATTCCCTCACAGAAAGCTCGAATCATTTCGTGATTATAGATTCTGTGGGCGTTAAAGGCAATGGCCGGTTTCGCTCTCGTTATAGTAGTGGTGAAGATCAAACGCCCCCCCGGTTTTAACACCCGGAGCATCTCGGCAAAGGCTCTTTTGTCAGCATAAAAATCGAATTCATCCCCATACCGGCCAAGGCCGAAGTGCTCCAGGGCGCACAGAGATAGAACTAAATCAAATGAATGATCCGGCAAATCCAGCTCTTTGGCGTCTCCGGTAATGACAATCTCACCCTCCGGGAGAGGCTTCCGGCTGCGGACGTCGATGGTAGTAATGGGAAAATGGGCCAGCAGTCCCAAAAGGAAGTGACGGTAGGATCCAACATCCAATATCTTCTGGGGGTTCGCCTGGCGAATATGGAAGGCGGCAAAGGCACATTCATGATCGGTAAAATTTTCCGGGTGAGCCCCCCCTTCATACAAGGGCTCTGCAAAGATATAGAATCCCCCGGGGTTCTTCCTTAACTCGGCCAGATTCTTTTCGTAGATTGTCTGAAATTGTTTCGGGATCATCATCAAGGCAAACTCTGTTATTCAAGAAGAAGGGGCTTTGGGCAACAGCTTTTGCAAAAGCACCGGCACCAAAGTCATGCCGATCAGGGCGCTGAAACCAACACCCATCAAGGCCACAGCTCCCATGGACCGGAGTCCAGGATATCCTGAAAAAACCAGCGAGCCAAAACCGACCAAGGTCGTCAGCGCTGCCAAGACAACTCCTTTGCCTACCTGAGCCAACCCTGGTTCAAAGCCGATCTTCCCGCTTTCCAATCCCCGGTATAGGATGTGCAATCCATAATCAACCCCCACGCCCAAGACCATTGTGAAGACCACGAGATTCATGAAATTTAAATCCATCCCCGTTATGCCCATCACTCCCAGAGTCCACAGAGAAGCCAGAACGACAGGCAAGAGGCTCAAGAGGCTCAGCCGCCAGGAGCGGAAGCTCAGATAGATTAGGGCAGAGACTCCGCTCAGAGCGATCAGGAGCAATTTCCACGCCTCCTTTCTCATCAAGTCTTCCAGCTCCCTTTGCACCAGTTTTGCCCCGGTAATCTGAATCTTAGGCCCAGTTTCTTCAAGCTCTCTTAGGAAATTTGTCCCTCTGGGGTCAACCCAGAAACCTGGCTGCACATGGAGGTAAGAGGCACAGATAAAGGCCTTCCCATCCTCTTTCAAAAACCTACCTTTTACTTCCTTTAGAGGAGGCTCCTGAAACTGTTGCCAGGTTAACATCTCTCGGTTTGTCAGCATCTCCCGCAGCATCTTCAGGCCCGGAGCGAAAGGCTCAACCCGGAAGCCTTCTTTTTGCAAAGCCTTGCTGATTGATCTTTCAATTCGATCGGGATCAAGAGCTCCTTTTTCCCGGGCCCTTATCCATTCTATGTTCCTTTTTTGACGGGACGGCGGCGGGATAAATGCTGCCAGACTTTCATACCGAGAAATGGGCAGGCCTGAGGCCTTCCCTGCCTCAAATTTATCCCGCAAAATACCCTGAACCTCCAGCGCCTCATCCATCCCCTGACTTTCAGCTAAGACCATTAAAGTCTCCAGCCCTTCTCCCATCTTCTTCCGGATTTGTTCTTCCAGAATAAGCGATGGATACCCAGCAGGCCGAAGTCGCCCCGGGTCATTGTTCAACTTCACCTGGAAGGCAAACCCCACCGTACCGATTGTCATCACCGCTACCAAGAATATGACCCAGAGTGGCTTTTTCAGGGACAGAAGGCTCAGCTGTTCAAGATGAAAAGAAGAGACTGATGGGAAGAGTTTCTTTTCTTGCTCCCCCTTTTCCTTCCAGGCCAGCAGAGCTGGGAAGAGGAGAAAGGCACACAGCAAGCTTAGTAGAATACCCGTGCCCGTGAGAATCCCTAATTCTCTTACTCCCCGAAAGTCTGAAAAGAGAAGAGCGTAATAGGCTGCGCAAGTGGTCGCCGCGCCTGTAAACACACCCGGCCCCGTTTTGCTCAGGGTTCTCTCCAGAGCCCCTTGAATACCCCGGCCGACGTTCCTTTCCTCCAGGTAACGGCCATAGAGGAGGATGATGAAATCGATGGAGAGGCCTAAGATAATGGCCGAAAAAGCCCCGGTCGATTCGCTAAACTTCCCCAGGAATGGGGAAAATATACCCAGAGTGAGCAAAGGACTCATCAGCAGTGGGAAAAAAGCATAGAAAATCGCAATCCTCCGGCGAAAGGCCAGAAAGAAAAGGGTAATTACGCCACCGAAGGAAAGGGAAAAGTTCAGCAGCAGTTCTCTCTTGATCGCCTGACTGTCTTCCAGGGCAACCATATATCCGCCGGCGAGGCCGATCTTAAGGTCCCTAAAATATTTTTCTGCAGAAATACTCTTTTCCTTGGCAAAAGCTTCTTGGGCAGCCTGCTCCGCCGCCTGGACTTTTTCGAGCAACATTTCATCATAGCGGACATCCGAAGGTGAACCCTTGGGCTTGGCCATCAGGATCATCATCTTCCGGTCAGGGGAGAGCAGATATCCAGCAGAGGCAAATCGCCCATCCAAAGGGATATGTTTTTGGAATAGCGGCCAGAGATTCAAAGGGTCCCGAGCTGCCCATTGAGCCGGAAAAGACCCGAAAGGAGAGTAGAGCCTTGCTTTCAGGGTCTGAATTTCTCGCTGAATCGCTTCCTCCATGACTTTAGCCTCCAACTCCCGCAGGGCTTCCTCTGGGAGATAAAGGAGGGCTTTGCGGATGAATTGTTTCTCCATTTTTTCTCGCGCAGCTTCCTGCTCCCTGCCCTGGATTTCCTTAAACTCTCCACTCTCCACCAGCCGCTCAGCCAAAACATCCACAAAAGGGACGAATGATTCTACTTCCCCTCCGCTTTTACGTTCCAGGACCATGAAAAGCGAGTCCGTTCCCCCAAATTCTTTGAGAAACTTCATGAAAGCTCCGGTCCTGGGAGCGTTCGCCGGAAGGAGATTGAGCACATCGCTTTGAAATTGCAGGCGGCTGATCAAGAGCATGGAGAGAGCTCCCAGGAGCAATGTACCCCAAATCAGGTGCCTGTAGCGGGTACAGGAAAACTCTGTCATCCAGCTAAGAATTCTTTCTTTAGTCGAGTACATGGGAATTTTTTACTTTGCCACCCTCCAGTTCTTAATCCGTACTTAGCTCATGTTTGACTCCCTTTCCTTTCCTTCCGCCATCGGGAACCCCGGCCCGTGCTCAGGAGCAATAAGTGCCTTATGCGGGCGAGGACAGCGGCCCTGCGCCCGAGTCCGCCTCAGGTCTATCAAGAAATGACTTCCCTTCCTATGGAAAGACTGGAGGGTGGCAAAGAAATTTTTATTATTGCGCATAAGAGACTTTTTTGGTAAGTATATTCCAATTCCGTTTAACAACTTACATTCCTTTTGTCAAGGGTATGAGAATGACCGCCGAGGAACAAATTTGGGCGATCATCCCTGCTTTCAACGCGGAAATTTCCGTAGGCCAGGTAATTGACCGCACAAAAGAATATGTAGAAAGAGTAATTGTTGTAAACGACGGCTCCTTCGACCGCACCGGAGAAGTGGCTCGCAGCCGCAGTATTGAACTCATTTCCATCCCTTATAATCGCGGCAAGGGCTATGCGCTGCGCCTGGGTTTTTCCCACGCCTTTAAAAATGGGTGCCGCGCCATTCTGACTTTGGATGCAGATGGGCAGCACGACCCCGAAGACATCCCGAAATTCTTGCAGGCCCACGAACAGGACCCCCAGGCCATCCTGATCGGCTCGCGCATGGCTCAGGCAGAACGATTCCCCCGCCAGCGCTACTATTCCAACCGGGCAGCAGCCTTTTTTATTTCCAGGGCTCTGGGCCAATACCTCGACGATACCCAATGCGGTTTCCGCCTTTACCCTGCCGAAGCTATCCGCTCGATCCAGTTGACCACTTCCCATTTCCAGACCGAGACAGAGATCCTCCTGCGCGCTGCCCGCAGGGGAATTCGTCTGAGCAGCGTACCCGTTGAGAACATATACTGGAATGGAAATGCTCCCCGGAGCAATTTCCGGCCCGTGGTGGATACCTTTTTTATTTGTCTGGTAGTCCTCCAGGGTTACTTACGCATTCTTTAAGAATTCCATGAAAAGACAGGGCAACATATGAAACCACAGAGAACACAGAGAACACAGAGAAATCCTCTGTGGTTAAATTTTGAAAGTACCTTTCGTCTTTCAAGGAGGAACCCATGAAGCGCATGGCCATGTCGGGTATAAATCCATTCTGCCTGGTCTTCGTTACCCTCCTCTTTTCTCTGGCTATCCCTTTCCATGCTTTTGCCGCCTCCGGGAAAACCCGTTTGGCCGTGATTGACTTCGAGCAGAAGGGGCTACAGGAATTCAAAGGGCGTCAAATCGGAGAGATTGTGGCCGAATGGCTGACTACTTCCTTGGTAAGGACCGGACGGTTTGAAGTTGTGGAGCGGGCCCAGTTGCAAAAAATCCTCAAAGAGCAACAGCTGGGAATGACTGGAATGCTCAGTCCAGAAACCGCAGCCAAGGTGGGAGAGGTCTTAGGGGTGAAAGTGATCGTCACCGGGTCAGTAATCCAGATTGGCAATACTTTCGACGTGAATGCCCGTCTGATTAACGTGGAAGATGGTTCCATCATCAAGGCAGAGAAGATCAGGGCGCCGGGGTTGGAAGCAATCGAGCGCCTGATGGATTCCCTGGCCGACTTGATAAAAAAAGATTTTCCCATCGAAGGCTATGTGGTGATGGTCAGCGAGAAGCGGGCCATGATTGACCTGGGAAAGCTTCATGGAGTCGAGCCAGGGATGAAATTCTTCGCCCTGCGCAAAGGCGCGCCTGTGCGGCATCCCATCACCGGGAAGATGCTGAAAGGCGAAGATATTAAAATCGGTGAGATGGTTGTTAAGAATGTAGAAACGGAGACCTCCTGGGCAGAAATCCTCCGTGAGGAACCTGGTCTGCAGATCACTGCCGGGAATCCGATCAAGTATAGTGGGGAAGAAGTCGTCGCTATTGCCCCCAAGCCCGCCCCTGTGAAGCCAGCCCCAAAACCAGCCGTAAGCTGGGTGGGAAAAATGGCGTCGGAGAAGATAGTCGTTGACTGGAACGGGGACGGCCTTTATGACCTGCTCTTAGGGGACCCAGATGGCTTTGTGGTGGTTTACCTCAACCAGGGAACCAACGACTCTCCCCGGTATGCTGCTGGGATGAAGCTGAAAGCTGGAGGGAAGGATATCAAAGTAAGGAGCCCTTCAGCCCCATGCCTTATAGACTGGAACGGAGACGGGAAAAGGGACCTTCTGGTGGGCAATGGCGGGGGCTACCTGCACCTCTTCCTCAACCAGGGCTCTAACGAAAACCCCAGCTTTGTCCCGGATGTGATGGTCCGGGCTGCGGGCAAAAACGTGGATGCGGGCAGCAGGGCTTCTCCATGCGTGATTGACTGGAACGAAGATGGCCGAAAAGACCTCATTCTGGGAAACGGAAGCGGTGAGATCTTTCTCTACCTTAACGAAGGAACCAATGAACAGCCAGTCTTTGGCAAGCCGGTCAAACTCAACGGCGGAAGCCTCGATGTGGGCTCGAACTCTTCTCCTGATATGGCCGATTGGGATGGAGATGGAAAGAAGGACTTGATCATCGGAAACAGTGATGGGGAAATTTTTGTCTTCCTCAACAGGGGAACAAACGAAGACCCCCAGTATGAAAATAAGGGAGATAAGCTGGCGTTGAAGTTTGGCCCGGATGCTTCTCCCCGGGTGATGAATTGGAGCCCCTCCGGCTTGAATGACCTCGTGGTGGCCGACCGGAATGGAGAAGTGATGCTTTGCCCCAATACCGGTGGATCTCAGACCCCCACTTTTCCAGAAAAGAAAATTTTGCGCTCTGGAAAGCGCTAAGCAGGAATACATCTTTCCAGCCCACTTCAAGATTCCGACCTGTCAAGGAGACCCTTTAATGAAAAAACCTCTCATTCCGATGGGCATGGCCATTTTTGCTCTTTCCCTTTTCGGAAGCCTTTTGTCAGCCCAATCCCAAAGCCTGGAAGCCTCTTTTTTCCTTCGCCCTCCGGCCGAAGTTGCCTCGGACCTCTTCCTAAAGCTTTTCCTCCTGGACCCTAAAGATGGAAATAATTATCTTCGGGTGGGCCTGGCATATTTTGAGAAGGGGAAAGAAGAAAAGGCCGAAGAACTCTTCGGCCAAGCCCAAAAAGCAAATCCCAAAAGCTACAAAATCCCCCTGAAAATCGGGATTGCCTACCTGAAAAAAGGAAATGAGCAGAAAGCCGAGACGATGATCCAGCAGGCCATTAAAATAAAGCCCAAAGAGGAGAACCTCTACCTGGATGCTGGCTTGGCCTACTTGGAAAAAGGTCACACCGCCAAGGCTGAGGAGATGTTCTCTAAAGTTTACCGATACGACCCGAATGACGAAGATAATTTTCTCCAGATCGGGATCGGCTATCTGAAGGCTGGCCAGAGTCGAAAAGCTTCTGAGCTTTTCGAAAAGGCTTTCAAAATCAATCCGGACCGTTATCGATCCTTTATCAAAGCGGCCATTGCTTACCTCGAGGCTGACCAGGAGCACAAAGCCTGGGAGACGTTTGGCCGTGCTGTAGGTGTTAAGCCCAGGGAGGAAAATACTTACCTGTGGATGGCCATGGCCTGCCTGAGAAAGGGGCAGAATTCAAAAGCAGAGGAGCTTTTTGCTAAGGTGGCCCAGCTTGATCCCGGGGACGAAGATAATTATCTGGACCTGGGGGAAATCTATGCGGAACGGGGTCAGCTTCAGAGGGCTGAGGAGCTTTTCGGAAAAGCCATCTCCATCGCCCCCAGAAAGGAGAACGTTTATTTACGGGTGGGGTTGGCCCTGCTGAAAGCCGGCCAAACAAATAAAGCGGAAGAAAACTTTTCCAAGGTTTATCAGCTGGACCCAAAAGACGAAGATAATTATGTGGATATCGGAGAGGTTTATCTCGAAAAGGGAAATTTCCCAAAGGCGGCGGAACTTTTTGCCAAGGGCTTAAACCTCAAGCCCAATAAAAAGAAGCTCCATTGGAGGATCGGCCTCGGGTACCTGAAAAAATCTTAGAAACATGAATTTTTTTCCATCTTCCGGATTCCCCTCATGTAACCAAAATTCAGGGCCAGGTAAAGACTGAAATGCTGGAAGGAGAATGGGCGCCGCTGCCATAGGGAGCGCCAGTTGTAAGTTTGGCGGTAGGCCCAGAAAATCTGATCTTGAAGAGCTTCCGGAGTGAAGTGCCGGGGCCAAAAAACGACATTCTGCCGGTCATACCGGGACCAATCTCTATGAAGAATCCGTCCCTCCTGTTCCAGTTCTGAAAAGAGCCTGGTCCCGGGAAACGGGGTCAGGCGGCAATAGTTTACCCCTGTGAGCCGATTCTGCTTTACAAACTGCACCGTGGCCTGAATGCTTTTCGGAGTGTCTTCATCGAAACCGAAGATGAAAGAGCCTTGGATATGAATCCCTCGCTCATGAATCCTTCTAATGGCTTCTTCATATTGGCAGCGGAGGTTACCCCCTTTTCCGATGGAACGCAAGACTTCGGCAGAGAGGGATTCAAAGCCAATGAGCAGGCCAATGCAGCCGCTGCGGGCTGCCAGCTCTAGCAGCTCCGGATCTTCGGTAATGGATAATGAGCACTGCGAGACCCACTTTTTCTTCAAAGGAATCATCCTCGCAAAGAGTTCCTTGGCGAGGTTGGGATTCGCGGCAATATTATCATCCACAAAGATCAGCAGCTTCTTCTTGAGGGCCTTGATTTCATCCAGAATTTGAGGGATAGGACGGGAACGGTAAGACCGTCCGAAAAAGGAGCTGACCGAGCAGAAAGAGCAGGCCGTGGGACATCCACGGGAAACCTGCACAGTCTGAGGCATGAAATATCTTCGAGCCTGTAGAAGATCCCAACGGGGAGCAGGCAGGCGATCCAGGAAAAAAGGGGAAGAATCCTGATAGACCCTTTGCAGCTGGCCGGCGGCAGCGTCTTCCAAAACTCGAGGCCAGAGGTTCTCCGCCTCCCCGATGACCACCGAATCGCAGTATTGCAGAGCTTCCTCGGGAAGGGTGGAAGGGTGAATTCCTCCCATGACCACGGGTATTGCCCGAGAGCGAAAATGAGCTGCCAGGGTATAAGCCCGGATAGCGGTGGCTGTCATGGAAGATAGACCTATTAGGTCTGCTTTAAGGTTGAAATCTACATCCTCCACAGCTTCATCAATCAAGCGAATTTCACTCCCTGGCGGGGTAACTGCTGCCAGAAGAGGCAAGGCCATGGGCGGAAGCGTAAAGGCAGCCCGTTTTTTCCGCCAAATATACGAAGAAGGCGCAGGAGCGATTAAAGTCACGCGCATTCCTTTTCTCCCCCAGAAGAAACGATGAACGATGAACAAAAAAGAGGCTGGCTCATGGTTTATGGCTCATGGCTCTTGGTTCATAGACTAAGCATTATGGAGCCTGGGCGAATGGCCTGTCAAGGGTGAAATCCATTTTACGGCTTGACACCCCCTTCCGCATTCGCATACAATCCCAGCAAGATTCCCATTCTATAGAACTCTATTACATCATTCTCTTAAGCTTTTGGCTGGTTTGACCCGATGGATTAGGGATTCCGAGGCCTAAAGCATGGAAAACCACCTCCAGCATTTTAAAGTCGCTTATTTTCAGTTCCATCTTCAGGCCATAGATTGCCTGAACCTTCCGGAGTATAAGGGTTCGACATTCCGGGGCGGCTTTGGCCATGCTTTCAAGAAAGTTGTATGCGCCCTTAGATCGAAGGAATGCCCGGAGTGCCTCCTCAAAGAGAAGTGCATTTACTCCTATACTTTCGAAACCCCTCCACCTGCGGACTCCCGCATGATGAGAAAATACCCATCCGCCCCCCATCCTTTCGTTCTTTGCCCTCCGCTCGAAGATGACCGTATTTACGAACCGGGAGAAGAGCTCCAGTTCCAGCTGACTCTCATTGGGAAAGCGATCGATTACCTTCCCTATTTCATTTACACCTTTGAGGAGCTGGGGAAAATGGGAATAGGAAAGGGCCGGGGCAAATTCGCCCTGCAAGAAGTTAGGGCAATTCCTATGACTGAAAATTTCCGGGGCAAAAATGAAAGGCACGATAGGAAAGGAGCAAAAGGGGAAAGGATATATTCCGCGGATGATAAGATTCTTCACAACATAGGAGGTGAATTTTTCGAATTTTCAAACGCTGATCCTTTACCCCTGGCGCTTTCCGCCTTGCTCCTCGTTTTTTTAACTCCTACGCGGCTGAGATTCGAGGGCGAGCTCACCTCTGATTTGAAGTTCCACATTCTGTTCCGCAACCTGCTGCGCCGTATTTCCCTCCTGTCCTATTTCCACTGTGGCCGAGAGCTGGACGTTGATTTCCGAAGCCTGATCAAAGAATCGGAAAAAATTCAGACCTCTAAATCTCAGCTTCGCTGGTACGATTGGGAAAGGTATTCTGCTCGGCAAGACACAAAGATGAAGCTGGGCGGCTTCATAGGAGAGATAACCTTTCTCGGGCACTTTGCGCCTTTCTGGCAATACCTTGTTTTGGGTGAATTTATCCACGTCGGCAAGGGATCGAGCTTCGGCCTGGGCAAATACGAAATCTTATAAAATCCCCCTCTCCCTTGATGGGAGAGGGCCGGGGTGAGGGTGGTTAGCGAATTTGCCATAATTCCAATTATCTCTGGGCCCTCTGTCGCTAAAAATTTTTCAAAACCTTGCGGAAACGTTGTATTTGTTGAATTGGCCCTTTGCCTTAGGATAAATTGGTATTCATCCGGATACTAAGTTTTTCCCTGCCCCTTGGGAGACTCTGTCGGAATAAGGGGAAAGGTCGTCATTCCTGCGAAAGCAGGAATCCAGATCCTTGAAATTGTTGTCCTCTCCAACTGCCTGGATGCCCGCTTGTGCGGGCATGACGAATTGCGACACAATCTCTAATGGGGAAGGGCGGGGTGGGAGCGATAAGGCTGATGGAAACAAAGAAATATCGCGAGATCCTCATCTTTGTTGCCGGGGCCACACCCCAGATCATTACCGAAACGCTTTATGGCCTGATCTTGCAGAAGAAGCCACCGGTATGGCCGGATGAAATTTTCATCTTGACCACTGAAGCGGGCAGAACGAAGATCCAGGAAGAGCTGATCGAGAAAGGGAGGCTGGCTGATTTCCAGAAAGAATTCGGCCTGAAGGCCATACCATTCGACGAGAGAAACATCATCGTCCTGGCCGATTTCCGCGGACAGCCCCTGGAAGACATACGCGAGGCAGAGCACAACGAGGCCGTCGGGAACCTGATCGCTGACTTCATCAGAAAGGAGGCCGGGGACCCAGCCTCTCGCCTCCATTGTTCTTTGGCGGGCGGGAGAAAGACTATGTCTTTCTATCTGGGCTCCGCTCTCCAGCTCTTTGGTCGGCCCTGGGACAAACTCTATCATGTGCTGGTCAGTCCGGAATTTGAGTCACATCCAGAGTTTTTCTACAAGCCCAAAAAGAATCGATTTCTAACAGTGAAAGACTCGCGAGGAAATATCCTAAAAAGGCTTAACACCAAAGATGCCCAGATTTCCCTGGCCGAGATTCCCTTTTTAAGCCTGCGGGGTAAACTATCCCTTAACGGAAAGAGCTACCGGGAACTGATCGCGGAGAGCCAGCGAGAAATTAACGCGGCCACCATCCAGCTTCCGCTGAAGGTAGATTTCCGGGATCACCTGGTGGAGATCGGAGACCGCACCATCGAAATGGTCCCCATGCAGCTCATCGTCTATGCGGCCTTTTTAAGGGAGAAACTTCACCGATGCCGTTACCTTGAACGGGAAACCTGCCTGGAATGTACCGCTTGTTTTCCCACCCTGGTCGATCTTTCCAGTAAGCAGGCCCTGGAAAAGATGGCGGAAGATTACCGCAGGATCTACGGCCCCAAATCCGGCCGAATTGATGATTTTATTCGGCAATGGCCTGAAGGAATTGAGGTTGAGGCTCTGCGCCAGCACAGGAGTAAAATCAACCAAACTATAAAGGAGGGGCTCCAGGATGAAACTCTACTTCCTTTTTACCAAATCACGGTCTCGGGCAAGTATGGAAGTAAGAGGTATGGGGTGAGGGTGGAAAAGGGGAAAATACGGATGGGGTAGCAGTTAAGTTAGGGAGAATAAGGTAGCCGGAGGCTTTAACCGGCGATTGCCCGTAAGAATATCAAAAATTGACATTTGAAGATGTGGCCCCAAGTGGGGGGCCTGAATCCAAATGGAAAGGAGGAATTCTCATGAAAATGGAACGCAGGGATTTTTTGAAAACAGGCGCTGTTGCCCTGGGAGCTGCGTCTCTGGGAACAATGGCCGGAGGGGTAATCCAGAAATCGGCGGTTGCCGAAGCAGCCGAGGCCCCGGATTACAAAGTTTATGCGCTGAAATAGGCCGGTCCTTTCACCAGTTCAGTAGCCATGGTCATTTACATGAAGGATTGGGACAAACAGATCGAAAGAAACTACTATTTCTGGGCAGTTCAGGGCGGGGGGAAGACTATTATCTTTGACTGCGGCGTACGTCCCGCCCTGGCCGCAGAAAGGAAGTTGCGGAATTACGTCAGCCTGGACAAAGTTCTGCAGCGCATCGGGATCAATGCCGCTACTGTGGAACACCTGGTAATTTCCCACAACCACTTTGATCATAATGGAGCTTTGGAACTATTTCCCAAAGCCAAAGTGTATGTCCAGAGGAAAGAGTTTGATTTTTGGGTTTTTGATCCCATTTCCAGGAGGCCTACCTATGCCGGTGTAGCCGACCGAGTAGCAATCCAGCAACAGTGGGAACTCCGGGGAACTGATCGGCTCGTCCTTCTGGACGGCGACACCAAGCTCTTCCCGGGTGTTGAACTCTTATTAACTCCGGGGCATACTCCGGCCCTGCAGTCCATGGCACTCAAAACCGCCAAAGGCCTGGTTATCTTGACCTCAGACTGCGCTCATATGCATAAGAGTTTTGAGCTGGATACGCCCAGCTGCCTGATCACCAACATGCCGGCTTGGCTGAACAGCTATACCCGTCTGCGGGAGAAAGTAAACGGCGATCTAAAGAGGCTTTTCGCCGGGCACGATACAAATATGCTCACGGACTATCCGAAAGTCGCCGAAGACGTAACCCAACTCGCGTAGCCAATACGCCCTTGCCCCTCACTCTTTTCCCCCCTTGGTTGGGGAGGTGTGAAAAAATTTGATCGAACATAATTCCCCTCCCCTGGCGGGTGGGGATGAAAGGGAGGGGGATAGATAACCTAAAGGAATTCCTTCATTCTTCACCCTCACCTTTACCCTGTGGAGTTGAAAAACTTACTCCACAGGGCAAGCCCTCTCCCATCAAGGGAGAGGGGGGGATTCTTGAATTTCTTCACACCCTCCGGGAGAGGGGGAGGGGCTTGGGCAATAGAAGAGGAGGAAATTTTTAAACTATGAGAAAAAGTCATAAAGCAAGGCTTGACCCCAAGCTCCTGTGACATATCATTTCTTAGGAAGAGAGCCACGGCAATAAACGCTACGGTATGCGGGTAGAAAAGAGGAAAATGCATCTAAATTTTTGAATCTTGAATCTTGGATTTGTTTGGGTGTGCTAAATCTTGAATTTTAAATGTTGAATTTGCTTTCTCCTGAAAGCTCGAGGCATGGAGTGAGGGTGGAGAGAATGAAGATCACGGGAATTCACGAAAATTTCTAAAAATGTCTGGTCTCTCCCCGGGGAGAAAACTGAAGAAGTGTTGCTTTAAACTCTCCGCGTGAATGAAGTTATAAAGTAATGACCGTCTCAGGGCTTAGGGCAAAAGAATAAGGGAATGGTTGGATGTAGAGCATATGGATTGAAAATGGAGGAGTGAAGATGGGATTCGATCCAAGAGAATGTCATGCCACGATTTTAGGGGCCCTATTGCACGACATTGGGAAGTTTGTTCAGCGGGCGCAGAATAATCCAATGAAGCAAGACCATTGTCATTGGGGAGAGGAGTGGTTCGAGAAATTTCTTGCCGAGAAATTAAGCCGGATCTTTAGCGAAAATGAGAAAAGAATTGTCAGATCTGCCATTGGCAATCACCACGGACACGAAGAATACGTCTCACTGGCGGATGCCATCTCAGCAGGCATGGACAGGATTAATATTAATGTTGATGAGGAAGAAAAAGGCGACCCATTTGCTGACCGTTTGATCTCCATTTTTTCCAAGGTTTCTATTTCTGAGGAACCAAAAGTGGAAAAGTACCATAAATTAATGCCATTGCGACAGGATCGACTTTCGGACATATTTCCGGTTGATGAAAAGAAGTGTTCACCAAAAGAATATTCGACTCTCTTGGGCGATTTTGAGAAAGAGATTGAAGCATCGAACTTTGACAACCTAACATCCGAGAAGATCATTGACTTCCTGTACTTTTTAATTTGGAAATATTGCTGGTGCATTCCCAGTGCCACGTACAAGATCGAGCCAGATGTGCCGCTGTATGATCATCTCAAGACAACTGCTGCGATTACCGGCTGTCTTTACGCTTACAACCGGGAGAACCCAAACCAAACGCTGAGCATTGATAGTCTGGCCTTCTGTTTAATTGGCGGAGACATTTCAGGAATCCAGAGCTTCATCTTCGATGTACTCACCCAGCAGGGAAGGGTTGCCAAACGTCTTCGTGCTCGGTCTTTCTTCGTCCAACTGATTTCGGAAATTGCCAGCCACAAGATACTTCACCTATTTCGTTTGCCTCTTTGTAACTTAATCAGTTCAGCCGGAGGAAACTTTTACATTCTCTCTCCCAACCTAAAAGATGTCAACCGAATGATAAACGGACTGCAAAAAGAATTCGATCATTGGACCCTGAAAGAATTGGGCGGCGAATTATCCGTCAGTATCGCATTTAAGGAATTATCGGGAAGAGAGTTGGCTAATTACCCTCAGGTCTTGGATAGATTGAAAACGGACCTTGCCCTGAAGAAATACCAACCCCAGGCAACTGTGCTTTCTGATAAGAGAAAATGGATCGAACAGGAATTTCTGAGGCCAGAGGTCGTCGAAGGCGATGAGAAGGTCTGTCAGGGATGTCGTAAGTTCCCGAGAAAAGAAATAGACCCAACAGAAGAAAATCTTTGCGAGAGATGTTTCGCTGACACTCAAATGGGACAGGTGCTGCCCAAGACCAGATACCTGGCATTTTTCGGCGACGACTCACACCAATACCCAATATTCAGTTATTCGGTTGAATTATGGATCGACAAAAACTTAGCCTGCGTTTCGAAAGACAGCCCCTATTTTATCTTGAGCCTGAATAATCCTGATTTCGGTTCAGGAGGGAGAGGTTTTAAATACCTTGCAACCTATGTTCCCACTCGGCCCGATGTTCCCTCCAAGGATGTGGAAGTCGGACAACCCGTTCCCTTTGATGACATTGCAAACACTTCCAATGGAGATAAACTCCTTGGTTACGTCAAGGCAGATATAGACAGCTTGGGAAAGATACTGGGAAGGGGATTCAAGGAGTCAAAGCCCTCAATATCGAGGTTCGCCACGTTTTCCCGTATGTTAGAGACCTTCTTTAACGGCTATCTATTAGAAAAGCTGAAAAGTGATTTTAAAGAGGTTTACACCATTTTTTCGGGAGGGGATGATTTCTTTGTATTGGGTCCCTGGGATAAATCAATCGAATTCGCTCGGCTCATGAGGAAAGATTTTTCTGATTTTTGCGCCGGTAACCCTGATCTGACGTTCTCGGCTGGGGTTACCCTTGCGAAACCTCACGAGCCTCTTTCTTATTGTGCTGAAATGGTTGAGGCAAGGCTTAAAGAATCGAAAGGAAAGGAGGGGAAAGACAGAATAACTTTATTTAACCAAATGGTCAGATGGAATGAATTGGATACGATAATTAAGGAGGCGAAAAAAATAATAGAATGGCTTAAGAAAGACCCGCCCATCGTCCCGAGAGTTTTCGTGAATAATCTTAGAAGGTACGGAGAAATGGCTGAGACATCTGGCATCTGTGAGCCATCCTCCGGCATAAAGACGGAATTCCTGAGGTTTGTGCCTTTGCTTGTTTATGACATAAAACGCAATCTCACAAGGGCCGATCAAATGGTTGCGGCTAAATGGGCGGAGGATCTGGTCCCCACCGTCAATAAACCCCGAGGGGGCCACAATCTGGAATTTCTGCGAGCGATAACAGAGTACGTCTTGACCTACACA
>Ga0315312_1001028_pt1 | contig 24481 bp, 24 predicted proteins | sample TDP7_MG_FD_203629 | JGI IMG/M metagenome (GOLD analysis project Ga0315312, IMG submission 203629) | Freshwater sediment microbial communities from Lake Towuti, South Sulawesi, Indonesia - TDP7 | ecosystem: Environmental > Aquatic > Freshwater > Lake > Sediment | place: Indonesia: South Sulawesi... | reverse complement strand
CTGGCGTGCTCCCCAAAAATTGTACCAGTTTGAATTAGAGGGTATCCGATAAAACCAATATAGTTTTTTGGAAAGGATACCCACTATGAAAAAGAAAACCCACACCCCAGAACAGGTTGTAAGGATGCTTCGGGAAGCCGAGGCTAAACTGGCAACTGGCCAAACAATTGAGCAGGTTTGTAGGGAATTGGCAATCAGCGAGGGCACCTATTATAAATGGCGTAAGCAATACGGCAGGATGCAGCTGGACCAGGTCAAACGCCTCAAGGAACTGGAGAAAGAAAATACCAGGCTGAAAAAGCTGGTGGCTGATCTATCGCTGGATAAAGCAATTCTCAAAGAGGCTCTCTCGGGAAATTACTGAGCCCGACGCGGAGACGCAAGGCGGTAGCACATATTCAGCAAAGCATGGAGGTTTCCCAACGTCGGGCCTGCAGGAGTTTATCGCAGCCGCGAGCAACGCAGCGGTACCATCCTCGGCTGCCAGAGAAGGACAAGGCATTGGTCAAGCAGATAAAGCAGTTAGCCCATAAGCATCGCCGTTACGGTTATCGGCGGATAACGGCTTTACTCAGGGCTGACGGCTGGCCTGTTAATCGTAAAAGGGTTTACAGGATTTGGCGTCAGGAAGGGCTAAAAGTGCCAAAAAAGCAGAGGAAACGCAGAAGATTGGGCTGTCGCGACAATAACTGTGTCCGCAAACGAGCAGAGTATATCAACCACGTCTGGAGCTACGATTTTGTCATGGACCAGACTGAAGGTGGCAGGCCACTAAAGATGCTGCCTATCTTGGATGAGTACACACGAGAGAGCTTGACTATTGAGGTGGAACGAAGTATCACGGCTAAGGATGTTATTGCGACCCTGGAATATCTATTTGCGATTCGAGGTGCACCGGCTTATATCCGCAGTGACAATGGTCCAGAGTTTATTGCTGATGCCATTAAGCGGTGGCTCAGCGATTCTGGTGTGGGTACGCTGTATATTGAACCAGGCAGTCCTTGGGAAAATGCCTATAGTGAGTCGTTCAATAGTCGTTTTAAGGATGAGTTTCTCAATGGTGAATTGTTTGGCAATGTCCGGGAGGCAAAAGTGCTTGTGGAGGAATATCGGCTGGATTATAATCATCACCGTCCGCACAGTTCGCTGGGCTATATGACCCCGGCAGCCTTTGCGGCTCGATGTATTGCTTCGGCTTCGTCTACGGCTCAGCCGAAGCAATACAGGATAGAGGATGTAGAGAACTCTCTAATTGCAGCTGGTACATAATTCGGGGGCAGGTCATGCCCCTGAAGGCTCGCTGCCCAAGCGGGTTTTCTTTAATTTAACGTGATTAACTCTTTTTAGCCAGTGGCCACCTGCAAACTATTGGGCGGGATTTACACTGACCTGTAGCTTTCATCGGTTTTTATACCTCTGTGTTCTCTGTGTCCTCTGTGGCTTTGGAAAATCCAGGCTAAGAGGCAGCGGGCGATTCTTTGACCTGTTTATTGAACATTCGCAGTTGTACATCGATGGCACTTAAGGCCCAGTCTATATAGTGCAATTTGTGAGCGGGCCGGCGATGGGCCTCATTCATCAGGCCCTGCTGCACGGTTTTGATGAACTCACTTATGGTTTGACGGCTGATTTCCGTGGGTTCTGCCGCCCAGTTTTTCAGCTCTTCATATTCGCGGCGGAGTGTAGCATCAGCATTTAATTGATCTGCGCTTAAATAGTCGCCCGGATTGTAAGCCAATTGCAGACCCTTAAGGCACAAAATTAGAGGCTCATAGTTGGCTCTTTTCTCCAGACGAATAAATTTGTATTGTTGAACATGGGCGGTAGCCTGAGTGGGCACTTTTTCAGCAATCTCGTCATCGCCCATATACCATCTGCGTCTGCTGGTTCTGGCAAAGACAAGCTCCTCGCCGGCGCCGTACTGCTTTATTTCATCGTAGCCCATCCTTGAGACCCAGAGTCTGCCGTTGCGTTTTCGTCTTAGGCCGCCGCCAAGTGCAAGCAGGCACTGTACAAAGGGCAAGGGCAAGATTTTCTGTTTGCCGATCTGATTTTTGCGCAACTGAAAAGAAAGATGCAAACTATGCGGCTGGACGTCGTAAAAAGCGACGATCTCGTTTATCAAATTGTTAAGCACCCACGGGTCCGAAGTTGCCGAGCGGGATAGCTCGCCAGCGATATTAAGTCTGCCGGGCGCCAACTCCAAAAAGCCGAGCCTGCGCGCCCGATCAGTAGAACCACTGTGGTCGTCTATGTAGCCGCCCAGCTTCCACGCCAGCACATCCAGGCTGAAATCATAGAAATATCTAAAGTCGTCATACACCGGGTCAAAAGCCTTTTGGGCGCTTCTTTGTGGCTCCACCGCCGCCGGGCCAAGATTACTTAATTCCAGTTCAGCTCCGAGCGGCACAAGCCCCGGCTGCAGATTCGACCTTATCCAGGCAAGTACAGATTCGGCGATACGGCTATCGAACATACTATCTGCAGCGCGTATGGCGTATTTCACATAGTCGATAAGATCATGCCTGGTATAGGGCATTGTATTGAGACACTCGTCAATAAGTAGATCAACAGCGGAGCTATTGGCATTTATCATCCGCAAGGCTGCAAGCATACTTGGAGAGCGTTTGAAGTACCTCTCGGAGGTAAGCATATGCTCGAGCTCGAAGCGGAATCGAGCCTGGATTTTTTCGTCTAACTCATTGAACAGGACCTGCTTTACAACTAAAGTCAGATAGTTTTTGATGAATGGCTGGGCCTGCGGATCATCGTACAAGTGTTTTATGCTTGGGCGGGGCCGGTCCAGCTCGTGCTCAAGAAAGTAATCGCTGATAGCATCTCTGTGGTAATGGGTTATAACCAAATCCCGCTCGGTAGTTGCCAGCAACTGCCTGTCTGCTCGCCGCTCCAGGTCAGCATCAGGGGTTTGCTCACCAGGACGGGTATGCTTTTCAATAAATTTCTGTATTCTTTTGCGCAGCCAGAGTTCGTGTATCAGATTGACGTGGAACCTGTCGCCGAAGTGCTTTCTCATCGACTCGTGGCTGGCTAAATACGCCTGGGCCTCAACAAGGCCGCCGGCGGTATTAACGCGAACCGTGTCCCTATCGTAGCGTTTTCCTTCATATCTGTCGATTTCAGCCATCGCCGGAGCGGGCACATCGTGGATTACCACTCCTTCGATTCTGGAAGTGGGGCTTTCGACAGCATAAAAATACACATTATCAGGGCTGACCTTTCGGTAGCCCGGCAAAAACGCGGGTTCCGCCCAAAGATTCTGCCCATCAGCCTGAGAGCGTTCCAGAGCAAATCCAAAACCGCTGACCGATTTGAATATTTGCGGGTCAAGCAGTGAGCCGTAGATAAATAGATTAAACTTTCTTTCTTCCATATTATGAGCCTATAATGTATACTATTGCTTAATTCTGTTTGTTTGGGTTTGCTTTTTTAATCTGGCTGTGCAGTTTGATTAGCTCCTTAAAAGCTTGGATAATCACGCGGGGCTTTGCGCCGGTTTGTTTGCCGGCGGTTCGCGGATAATGGTGCACACCTCTTTGAGTTATAGTATAGCCTTTACGGATAGACCGAGCGAGGATTTCGGCGTTAATTAGAGCGCCGGTGCTTGACATTTTGATATTGTCAAAGATTTCTCTTTTATATAATTTGAAAGCACAATCGATGTCACGGACTTTCATGCCGAATAATAAGCAGACCAGCTTCGTCCAGCACCAGCCGTTAATCTTACGTATCAGATTATCCTGACGGTTCAGCCGGTAACAACTGACAATATCGGCCTTATCCATCAACGGAAGCAGAGGTGGCAACTCGGTAATGTCGAACTGCCCATCGCCGTCAGTGTAAAAGACCAACTCTTTTGTGGCTGCCTTAAAGCCCGATTGCAGGGCTGCTCCGTAGCCCAAATTAGTGTGGTGGTGCACTACCTTTACCTTGCTGTTCTGTCCAGCGATTTCATCGGCAATCTGGCTGGTTCTATCCGTGCTGCCGTCGTCAACGATAATTACTTCAAAGTCAGCGTTGAGCTTCTCCAGAACTTCAAGCGCCCGCCCAACCGTGAGGGCAACATTGTCTTGCTCATTGTAGCACGGAAAGAAAACAGCGATAGCCGGCCTTTGGCCGGAAAATTCGAAATTCGAAATTCGAAATTCGAAATTCATATGCTACCACCTTTTTTGATCGGATATTCTGTCGCGCTCACGTTCGTATTCTCTGATTTTGGCAAGGTAAGATTCGGCCAGCTTTGCGTTGCCTTGTGCACCAGCCACCTTTTGTAAATGTATGCACGCCAGCCGGGCGGCCTCCAATTTGAGGCGATAGCCGTGCTGCCCGGCGTAAACCTGCTTATTTTTTGTAAAACCCTCGGCATAGCTTCTGCAAAAATCAGTTACCTGGGGAACCAGCTCGGCAAACCTTGCGGCACTAACCATTATCTCCAACATCGGGGTCGGCGACGGATTTAAGTTAAAGGCCGCAATCGCAAAGTCTAAACCTCGTTGTCTCTGCTGCGTATCTTTGGCGTAAAGCAGCAAGTTGTGCGCCAGAGTAAGAACTCTGGAGAACTCATCCGGGTAAAGCGTTTTACCATTTTCTATACCATCAAAAAGTTGTTTGCCTTGGGGGATTGTATAATCGGCAAATATCTTCTGTTTGTCATTAAGAAATACAAGAACCCAATTCGGAGTATGTTCCAGGCCCCGGACAAAGACGCTGTCGAACTCAGCAGCCGGCATCAAAGCTACCCAGACATCGTACTTTTTGAGCGCCTGCTCTATCGAAGGGCCGATTTTCACGTAATCGGCGGAGGTCAATACGTCTTTCAGTTCTCGTCCCGTCATCCTGGCGATCACTTCGGCGCGCTGGACTCTCTGAAACCCTTCCGAGCCAGGCAGGCCGCCGGACATAATGTACGACCAGAGATCAAAAGTCTCACGGTTGTAGGCTGCCTGTGCGCGGCCATCCATGAATAACTGTAGCGGCGTCCGGCCGGTGTTCGGGTCAGGCTCTTGCGCCCAGGCGATGAAGCCACCTTCGGTCCAGTAATTGAACATATTGCCTGCCAGCTTATTCATCCTTATAAACTGGCCGGCACAGAACGGTTTGGCATCAGAAGCAGTCATGCGCATAAAAATCGAAGTCAGTTCCGGGTCGTTGGGCCAGGCGTCAAGATACACAAGCTTAAATCTACTGCCCCACCACGCACCAAAGAATACGACCGCTGCCGCAGCAGCAATCGTCAGATAAAGCTGTAAATTGTAGGGCATCGGCGAGACGAACAGGCGATTTTTCTTGTGGAAGTTGCGGGCTGCCGAAATCGCCCGGACTATTTGATCAACGAACATGGCCATAATCGGACAGCCAGCGATAGCCGCTATCGGAATGAACCTGCGAGATTTGTAAGCCATATAGATGGTAAGAGCAGCAATGAGCATGATTGGAAGATCAACTTTGGGCCATTCGTACTCAGCCAAACTGGCTGCCTTTTGACTGCGGCTCTGGCTAACCGAACGTCGCGTCAATGTCAAGATGACAATCCAAAGCACCAACACAACCCAGGCAATAATGTACATTACCAAGAAAGGTACAGCGGTGCCGACCGGATTATCCCATTCGAAGGCAGGGTGCCACTCATAAATCTCACGCCATCGGGCGGCGTGCTCGCTGACGCTGATGGCGAAAGTATGCGTCAGATTAGTCAAACGGAAAGGATTGAGCACCACCATAGCGAAAAAGGCAACGGCACCGGCTGCAACCGTATGGCAGATACCCCTCCAACCAATAGAAACAAGATTATGTTTGTAAAAAATCAGTGTGATATCCAAAACAATCAGCAAGACCAAGAACAAAAATGTGGACCATGTTAGACCGGTCCTGGACACAACAAGACCGTAAAACGGCCAGGCGGAGACGTTATATAGGATTGCAGTCAATTTTCTGTTGCAGGCGATCAGCAGATGCACCCCTATGAACGGCACGAGCATTATAAATGCGTAAATGTATCCGCCATGGACATTACACCAGAAGACCGTTACCGGGACGATGAGCCAGATGTACAGTATGTTTCGATACGCGGCAAGAACCAGCACCAACAGAAATACAGCTACGAGCAGGTTTGAGAATCCCTGGGGACGAATGTCGATGAACGACCGCCCCACAAACAGCGAAAAGCAGGCAAAGGCGGCAGATAAAAACGGATCGGCGCCCAATAATCTGCCCATGTAAAAGACACAAATAATGGTCAGTACGTAAACACTGAACTTCCAGTAGACAAGCGCGTTGAAATAAGGCTGTTGCTCTGAGCCCAGAGTAGTGGTCAACCAATAAAAGACAACGTGTGTCAGCCAATTCTGGTCAATGAAGCCTGTTGGATGCCAGTATTTGACCGTTTCAAGGCCCACTTTATCTGCAATCCATTGGGCCCAGCCTGGCCAGTTCTTGACTTCTTCCGGCGTCGGCCCTGGCTTGTGCGAATTGACGCTGAACGGCTCGACCGTATCCACACCGTGGTTGACAAAGTACCGGCCGCAGGCCATTGCCACCCACGTATCGCCGGCGGCGACCATGTGTGTGGACGCGTGTATGGCGAAGATGAGCATCGCCAGCCACGCCAGGACAGAGGACACAAGGCAGAGGACAGATTTCTGACTTCCGACCTCTGTCTTCTGTCTTATGTTTTCCGTCTTCTGTCTTCTGTCCTTTATTGGCCGAGCCATTTTTCCAGTCTATCCAACCCTTTACGAATCTGCTCCAAAGAGCAGGCAAAACTCAGCCGAACATTCCTGTCACATCCAAAGGGTAAGCCCGGTACAAGAGCGACTTTGGCCTGCTCCAGAATCGCCTTTGCAAAGTCCATGCTGCTGGTAATTTTCGCCCCGCCAATAGTTCGGCCATAATGGCTTGAAACATCAGGGAAACAGTAAAAGGCGCCGGTGGGTTCCGGACATTGAACGCCCGGAATCTTGTTTAATCGCTCAGCCATATATTTGCCACGACGCTCGAATTCCGCCCGCATGCGCTCTATGGATTTGGCTGCCGGCTCACCCAGAGCAGCAATTGCCGCATACTGGCCGAAGGTTACAACGTTTGAGGTCATGTGGTCCTGAAGACGCCCCATCGCCTTTATAACTTCCAGCGGCCCAGCCGTATAGCCCAGCCGCCAGCCTGTCATAGAAAAAGCCTTGCTGAAACCGTTCAGAGTCAAGGTCCGGTTGTAGGCATCTTCACTGAGTGAAGCAAAACTGACGAATTTGGTGTCACCATAGACCAGCTTTTCATAAATCTCATCTGAAAGCACTACAACTTTCGTTCCCTCAAGGACTTTGGCGATGGCTTTTAGCTCCTGGGGCGTATAAGTAAAACCGCCCGGATTGTTGGGCGAGTTGAGCACCAGCATGGCGGTTTTTTCGGTGATAGCATCTTCCAGTTGCGCCGGCGTGATTTTATAACTGTTTGCCCGGTCGGTCTGGATGATCTTAGCGGTACCGTCGGCCAATTTTATTGTCTCCGGGTAGGTCACCCAGTACGGTGCCGGCAGAATAACCTCGTCACCTGGGTCGAGCACTGCCTGCATCGCCTCGTAAACTGAATGTTTGCCGCCCATATTGACTATAATTTGCTCAGGGCTGTATGTCAGGCCATTTTCATTTTTGAGCTTGGCGGCGATTGCTGTACGCAGCTCGATGATGCCGGCTGCTGGCGTGTATTTTGTCTTACCGGCCTTTATCGCCTCGATGGCCGCAGCTTTGATGTAATCGGGCGTGTCAAAATCCGGCTCGCCTGCGCCGAAGCCAACCACATCTACGCCCTGGGCCTTTAGTTGCTGGGCTCGCGCGGTAACTGCTATCGTTGCCGAAGCCGGCACATCCTGAGCTCGCTTGCTAATTTTCATTTGTTCCGAACCCTTTCAATCTGAAGATTTTTTCCGGCCAATCACTGCAGGATAGAATAAATTAACAATTGACAGTTGACAATCGAAAATTGACAATTGGAAACTGAGTATGGTCCGTGCAATTCAGATCGCTATTTTAGTCTGTGCAGGTCTTGGCACCGTAGGCTGTGACGTTGCCAAAAAAAGCGAGCCTTCGCTGGAGCAGACCAAAATCGGCCAGATAGCGCCGTCTGGCCCCAGCAGTCAATCGAGCGCTCAACTACTAAAGGCTATAAATTTCAGCGTTTATATTTTTGAAATTCCGGCTGAAAACATCGCTAAACTGTTAGAGCTCTGGTCTATGCTGGACACCAGGCCACTGAGATTCAATAGTGCCGGAGCCTTCAAAGCCAATACGTTTTCAATTGGTTTGGGCCAAATTCAGATGTGGGACAAAGTCCATGATTTACTGAGTGGGGCCGGCGGCCAGACATTAACAACGATTTCGCTTTTACTGCCAGACGGCCAGGCCAACGACCTTGCCATAACCGGCCTTGATTACAAGCAGAAGGTCTCTTTCGTGACCAGTGACCTCTCATCGCAGAGTGCAACTGTTGGGCCGGGCATCCTTGCCCTACGGATAAAGGCTACAAAAATACCCACAGTAAGTAATGCGTGCACGGTTATTGCCCATCCGGTGTTCACTGTGCCAATTACCAGTCCAATCCCAGAATTGGCTGCTCGCGCCAAATCGCGCGAGTTTCCATTCACCGCTGCCGCTTTCGGATTGAAGATGAGCCCGGGCGATTTTGTCATTTTGGGGCCGGGCAGATACACCGGCGAGCTGACAACTCTGGGCGGCCTGCTTTTTAATAATCCTGCCGGCAGCATGTTTTTCGACCCGGACGAACGCAAGCCGCCCGAGCGCAGACAGGCCGTCAGGATATTTCTGCTGGTTTGTGTACGAACAAATCACTGACCACACCATGGCCAATCCAACCGTGGTATTGACCCGATGTCGTGACTATAGCCCGCCTGCGGTTGCGGAAGCGATCGCAAAACAGCTTGAGCTTCTGGGTGGACTCGAAAGATTTGTACGGCCCGGCGATGTCGTGCTGCTTAAGCCTAACTTCATTGCTCCCAGGTCCAGCCGCCACGCTACCCAGACGCACCCGGCGATAATCCTTGAGATGGCCAGGCTTCTGAAGAACTACGGGGCAAGGCCTTTTGTCGGCGACTCACCGGCCTGGGGCGATGTCTTCGCCTGCGTGAAGGCCCTCAGGCTGGAAGAGCCTTTGCAGAGATTGTCTGTGCCGGTTAAGCAGCTTGATAAGCTGAAATTGTGCCGTATTGGAGCGAAAAACACCAAAGTCGGAATAAGTTCGCTTGCTCTTGACGCTGATGTCATTATAAATCTGCCGAAGTTTAAGACGCATCAGCAGTTGGTGGCAACGTTCGCGGTAAAAAATATGTTCGGCTGTGTCAGCGGCAAACGAAAAGCTCTCTGGCACTTCAGAAAGGGCAAAAATTTCGACGATTTCTGCGAATTTCTTATCGACATATACAACTTTTTGAATCCTGCCTTTACCATCATTGATGCAGTTATGGCGATGGATGGCCCCGGGCCGATTAAGGGCAGAACCAGACCGCTGGGCTGGCTAATCGGAGGAACCGAACCGCTGGCTTGCGAAATCATCTGCTCCAAACTGGTAAACATCGCTCCAGAAGACGTGCCCATTATCAAAACCGCAAGGCAAATTGAGCCTGACTTTCCAGACCCAGACAAGATAGAAGTCCTCGGCGATCATTTTCCCCCAAACGTATGCATGGATTTTGAGCTGCCTGAGATGATTCCGCTGCGGTTTTCGCTGCTACGTGTCTGCAAAAGTGTCGCCAAGCAGATTTTGTTGCTTGCAAAATTACCGCTCAAGACTTTTCGGCCCAAGCGTTTCTGACTCCGAGCGATCTATGTTTTGATTTGCAGTTTTCTTACTCTATGGTTAACATAAGGTCCAATAGATACTGGGTTCTATCAGCATATCATTCTAAAGGGCCAGGTGATGAGCAAACCTGGGTCTGAAAAAGCAAAACTCACTCTCCTGTATTACACGATCCTGATTCTGGGGCTCCTGCCCGCCGGCTTAGTAGCTTACTATTTTGTACAGACGTACGGACATAAACTCGCCGAACCTGATGCCGGGACGGCATTGAACTGGGCAAAGCCGATTGAACTGCCCGGTCTACCGAATCTTCATAAAGTCTCGGATGATCTCTATCGGGGCGCTCAGCCAACCCCAGAAGGTATGCAGCAGTTAAAAAAGCTCGGCATCAGAACTATCGTGAATCTTCGCCTATTTCATTCCGATCGTGACAAAATCAAAAGCATCGGCTTTAGTTACCAACACATCCCTTTCATGACGTGGTACCCTCAGGATAAAAAAGTGATCCGCTTTTTGAAAATCGTAACTGACCCGAACAATACGCCCGCCTTTGTGCACTGCCAGCGCGGGGCCGACCGCACTGGGGCAGTATGCGCCATTTATCGCGTCACTGTGCAAGGCTGGCCTAAAGCCGAGGCCATAGACGAGATGGTAAACGGCGGCTTCGGCTTCAATCCCGGCTGAAGAAACCTGATTGAGTACATTGACGAACTGAATATTGAAGATATCAAACACCGCGTAGGCTCGACTCAATAGTGCCGCTGTTCACAGTGGCGTACCACCGAAACCGGCGGTGAAACCGCCGGCTAAATATTTACCCGCCAGACGTAAGGCGGGTTAAGCCCCGCGTTTTGCATGGCGTCCTGCTACCGTGCGCGTGCACCTTCGCGGATTGACAGCACCTATGCATCTGGCTAACATCTGCTTGATGCAGAAAAAAACCATAAATATTCTGGGCATTGAGACCAGTTGCGATGAGACGGCGGCGGCGGTGGTGGCTGATGGACGAGAGGTCAAATCCTCGATCATCGCTTCGCAGACTGAGCTACACGAAAAGTATGGTGGTGTCGTCCCTGAAATTGCATCCCGTGCGCATATCGAAAAAATATATCCGGTTATATCTGAGACAATGGCCCAGGCCGGTGTTGGCAAAGATGATATTGACGCAATAGCTGTAGCCAATCAGCCAGGCCTTACCATCGCTCTGGCTGTGGGCGTCACTGCTGCCAAAACTCTGGCCTTCGTGTGGGAAAAGCCGCTGATAGCAATCAATCATTTGCACGCCCACCTGCAATCGGCGATGCTGAAAGAGAAAGCTTTGCAGCTTCCCGCCGTTGCTCTTATCGTATCAGGGGGACATACTTGCCTTTATGAGTGCAAGTCGCCTTTGGAGCTTGAACTTTTAGGCTCTACTATCGATGACGCTGCCGGCGAGGCCTTTGACAAAGTCGCAAACATCCTCAAATTGCCTTATCCGGGTGGGCCAAGTATCGAAAGGATAGCACAAAACGGTAATCCAAATACAATCAAATTTCCACGCTCGATGCTGGGGCGTGACTCGCTGGACTTTTCTTTTAGTGGCATCAAAACCGCGGTGCTTTATTACTGTCACGGGCAAAATATGAAGGGCGAGAACAGAGTCGATTCAATGACCCGGCAGGAAATCGCCGACATTGCAGCCTCATTTCAGGCAGCGGTGATTGATGTCCTGGTGAAAAAGACGCAGCGGGCTGCGAAGAAAATTGGCGCAAAAACTGTTCTGCTGGGTGGCGGCGTGGCAGCCAACAATGCTCTTAGAGACGCCCTACAGAAAATGTGCAACGCCACTGTGCCTGCCAGAAAGCTGCTGATCGCGCCGAAACCATATTGCACTGACAACGCGGTTATGGTAGCTTCTTTGGGTTATCACAAGTTCAAAGCCGGACTCTTTGCAGACTTAACGCTTGAACCAAAAGCCAGCGGTTGATTTACCGCGGAGCACACAGAGACCGCAGAGAAAAAACATAATTTAAGCTCTGCGAACTCTGCGGTCTCTGCGGTAAAGTAAGGATTAAGGAGCTACATATTCAGGCGGAAAAATTAAAAAAGTTGTTGCAGCAGGTCAAAAACGGCAAAATTAGTATCCAGGATGCGATTGATGAGCTGCGCCATCTGCCGTTTGAGGATTTAGGCTTTGCCCGCATAGATCACCATCGTCAAATCCGGCGTGGCTTTCCAGAGGTTATCTACTGCCCAGGTAAAACTACCGAGCAAATAATAAAGATATTTGAAAGCCTCGCCGCAAAAGGCGATAACGTGCTGGCTACAAGAGCCGAGCCGCACGTCTTTGAGGCGCTGGCGAAAACCGGAAAGTTTCCAAAGGTACGGTACGAGCAATTAGCGAGAGCGATAGTATTGGAGCAAAAAAAACTTAAACCTTCAAAAAGTGTTCTGCCGATTGTAACAGCCGGAACCGCCGATTTGCCGGTCGCAGAAGAGGCGAAGGTCACCGCGGAAATCATGGGCCAGCGGACAGAACTGATTTGTGATGTCGGAGTAGCCGGCCTACATAGGTTGTTTGAACACCTGCCCAAGCTGCAGAAGGCCAACATCATTATTGTCGTAGCGGGAATGGAAGGGGCGCTCGCCAGCGTTGTCGGCGGCCTGGTCAGTTGTCCGGTAATCGCCGTGCCTACAAGTGTCGGCTACGGCTCAAGTTTCGAGGGCCTGTCCGCACTTTTGACGATGCTCAATAGCTGCGCTTCCGGCGTCACGGTTGTCAACATCGACAATGGTTTTTCCGCAGCGGTCACCGCTACACTTATAAACAGAAAAATAGAAGAAGAAAGTTAGAAATTCGAAATTCGAATATCGAAATACGAAACAATATCAAATAAATAAAATTCGAATGTCTCAAACAAACCATCGCTATTTGCTTTACCTGTTGTTTTATTCATTTAGGTTTTGAATTTTGAGCTTGTTTCGTGCTTCGGATTTAGAATTTCGTGCTTTTCATTACTTTCGTGCTTCGGATTTTTGGGCTGCCTGGGGATAGGTGCGATATTACCCCTAACTCACATTGGGCTGCCCGGCTGCTGCAGCCTTCGCCGCGCGACGAGCGGCAGGCTCTCAGGCTCGGCATAGACCTCCGCCGGCCCTGCTCTGCGAAACGCGCTACGCAGGGCGAAGAAGTGAGCAGGCTGCCCTAACGAGTTTTGGCAAAGCCGTTAACGATTTAGGTCAGTGGTGGCTGTGAGTCATCTGCTGGAGTGCCTTGTTAGTCTTGCTGTCTCAATAGTGAACCGAATTTGCTCTTATTCGCTATCGCATGCTCCCTAATAAAACTCTTTACCTTTATTACAGCCCGGCGTCGGTCTTCCAGAGTTCTCAAACCAGACATATCAAGCCAGACTTCGTATTGTGCAAGTCTCAAATACGGACTGTCTAACTCCGAAATCCTTATTGTTCCTTTATCGGTATTGAGATATTCTTGATTATCAAGTCCTTCATAAATCATAAGGAAATAAGGTTCATCTATATTTTCGTGGTCTATCTTGTATTCTCGCTTCAAGACACCACTGCCACGAACATAATCAAGGAAGTTATCAGACGGGATTATCGCATAAGGTATGCTAAGCTCTTCTTCAAACCCAGGAAGATCGCGTATTTGCACCACATCGTAATGGATGGATTTTTTGCCTGATTTGGACAGAACAAATACTCTGGTCTTACCATCAAAGACTTCTGCCAAAAGATGCTGAACCTGAGTCCAAAAAGATGAGTTCTCAAGCGCTTGTGGTATTTCGGCCTCAATAGCGCTAAGTAACTTCTTGTAACCAGCGCGAGAACCTGGACGAAAATCCGCATAAACAAGTCCTTTGAGTTGATCTGGAACTTTTACGTCACCCTTTATAACTGGGATCAAACGAACGCGCTCCTCTACCATCCTCCTTGTGGCGAGTTCGAGTTCGAACTTAAGCCAGTTTGATGTTATTGAATTCTCACTGATAACAATTATGATTACCTTCGACTCCTCAATAGCCTCAGCGAGTTTGCTGGAGAGTCTATCGCCGGGCGCAAGTTCTTTTTCATCAAGCCAAATGAGATACCCACTCTTTTCCAAGCGCGCCACAAGCCGCCGGACAAATTGCTTATCCAGCCACGAGTAGGATACGAATATTTTACTCAAGGTCATTTTGAAAACCATTAGGTACCTACAGAAGATGTCGTTTTTATCAATATAAGGTTAACGCATTAGCTCTGCTGCGTGGCCCAGCGCGACGCCTGGAGCGTGTTAATCCGCTTCTCCAGATGAAAGTAGAGCAGCCATCTTATCTTTACTGAGGTATCTTAGATGTGATGCTGCTTGATAGCATTCATATGCATGTTGTATTGCAAGCTCAGCATCCTCTCTCTTGAACAAATCTCTTGCAGGTGCGAGATACCCAGCTTCAAAGCCATACTTGGCTGTGGCGTAAAACTGAGCCCAGAAGTTCACCACAAACAAGAGTCTCGGCAAGTTGACGATATGATTGAGATATTGTGTTGTAAGCTTATCTATAAGTTGCTTCTTTTGAATTTGTTCTGCAATGGCCGCGAATTGCTTCTTGCTCTGTTCCCATCCATGAGTGGGCGGGAAAGTGACATCAAAGAGGGAGAGAATCGACTTGACCGATAATTCAACACATTCCTGAGCCGCTTGTATAGCTTCAGAGTATTGAGTGGGAAATTTTGAATGTTCTCTATCTGCTTGTAGCTGATTCGATGCTTTGTCAATCCAACCTTCTATGGTTATGCGCTTGTTACTGTTCATTTCACCATCTCCCTCGCAAGAGAGTCTTAGTTATTGGAAACAGCGGCCTAACAATAATTAGATTAGTCCGCATAACATTACAAATTACGCTATGAATGCAGTATAAGACGCTTGCGGAACAAACGTCATTATATATCTTCCGATCTCCTCAACAAGATTTTTTTTGCACTTCAAAGATTCAAATCGCGATGCCCTCTTTCTGAATGTTCTGGTAAATCAGGATATTATTATTAAAATTTTGCGGAAGAACTATAACATCGATAACACAATCGTATTCTAACTCTAAATCGTATGCAATATTAAACAAGTCTTCTTCAATGTTTCTATCTACTTTGGGTAGTCTTACCATTAAATCAATATCGGATGTTTTCGAATAATCACCACGTGCGAATGAGCCGAACAACTTCATCTCAATTATGTTATATTTCTTTTCGGCGGCTTGTCTGAATTGCTTTGTGATTGCTGCTACTTTATCTTTATATGTCATTTTTATTTATTATCTCCATTCAGAATTCGACAAATTCTTCTGGATAATGGGACAGATCCAATTTCTCTTGTTCAGGAATCAGCCGAATGCCCCACTGCTGCATCGCCAATGCACCAAAAAGAATTTCAATGGGAGTTCCTTCTTCATCATTTCCAATTTCATCGATAACCATCGCGTGGGTGGATATTCGTCGTCCTTCTATTTCAGCCTCTAAAAGCGCTGTTTCGGTTGTTTCTTTAACCTGGCCACCTATCGCAGAGCGAAACGGCTTTTTGATTTTTGAAGTTATCAACAATGAGGAAACTGATGGGACAACATAAGTATTACGTGCACCTGTATCAAATAATGTCCAGCATTCTCGTCCGTTGACCATGATCATTTGACGTATTCTTCCCATTGTAAGCCTCGTCATTAAATTTATGAAGACCAACTATGTATTATCTGATTCCCTATAAGACGCTTGCGGAATAAAAATCATTATACACTTCTGCCCCGCTTCACCGACCATCTTCTGCACCACGGATCCATACACGTGATGACGACTATTCGCTGGTGTCTTACTTGCGGCTTAATTTGCGTGGCGCACGTTGGTCTTGGCAATGCTGACCAGAGACCTCAACGCAGCATTCACCGAGCGTTCATCAGGGAAATATTTGGCAACATCCGGGGAAAGCAGGACCAAGTTCGTTCCCTGTTGAAACCGCTTGGCATACTTGCCTCGCACACCACCTTTGAGTTTGGAGAGGTCGTATTCCGGTCGCAAATCATCGGCCATTTCTCTTTTATTTACCTTCTTCATAATATTCTCGTTCCTTACGTGTCGTCTTTCTTGCACTAATGATCCGAACATTATCTCCGCGGTCTGTGTGTGCGACCATAAGCACCCTCCCAGACCGCGACACTCCCACTGTGATAAATCGGTGTTCCCTCACCGAGTGATCAGGATCGTAATATGTAATCGAGAGGGCATCACCAAAAACCGATGCAGCCTCTTGAAACGACACGCCATGCTTCTTCAGGTTGCTGTCGGCCTTGCGTGCATCCCATTCGAATTTCATAGCAATACTTTACCAGAGGCTTGAATCTCTGCTAAGACCGGCAGATTCTTTTACCACTGATCGCAAACAAACGCTTCGCTTTATTCGCTTATTATAACCCTTCTTTTTTGCTTTTCAAATCTTTTATTGACCATATCCTGCAGTATTTGTAGCATACTGCATGAAACGAGCCCATGCTACGTAGCGAACTTCGCAGAGTAGGATTTGTATGCAGATAATAAGAACAATTCCTAAGCTAAAGCCCAGGCCGGTTGACGGCCACAAGGGCGATTTTGGCAAGGTCTGCATTATCGCCGGCAGCGTCGGTATGAGCGGGGCTGCCGCTCTGGCGGGTCGTGCGGCTCTGCGGGCCGGTGCCGGACTGGTCCGCGTGGCGACAGCCAAAAGTGCCCTGCCGATTGTCGCTGCAATAGAGCCATCGTACACCACCATACCATTGGCCGAAGATGCTGACGGGCGAATCTCCGCGAAGGCAATCAACACTATTCTCAGTGCGGTTAGCGAAAATGACGCCGTAGCGCTTGGCCCAGGCGTCGGCGTCAGCACGTCCCTTCGGCTAATTGTCCAGACGCTCCTCGAACAGGAGCAACTGCGTTTAGTCATAGACGGCGATGGGCTAAATAATCTGAGCGCACTAAAAAGCTGGCCAAGCAGACTAAGAGCCAACGTCATCCTGACTCCGCATCCAGGCGAAATGAAAAGGCTCTGGTCGGGCCTGCTGCGAGAACAGTTGCCGCGCGATCGCCAACAACAGGCAGCACAATTGGCACAGCATACCAGAGCCATCGTGGTCCTAAAAGGAGCTGGGACGGTCGTTACAGATGGCCAAAAACTTTACGTCAACAAAACCGGCAATCCCGGAATGGCAACCGCTGGGGCTGGCGATGTGTTGACGGGCGTTATAACGGCGCTGATGGGCCAGAGCTTGAACAATTTTGACGCCGCCGTTCTGGGCGTTTATATCCATGGCCTGGCGGGTGACATCGCAGCGAAAAGGCTCGGCCAAGTCAGCCTGATCGCTACGGATATAATAGATGCTTTAGCCGAGGCCTTTATGAAAGTGCAGGGTATGCAGAAACGTGCATACCCTACAAGATTGCCGCGCTCGGCTACGCCTCGCTCGCAATGACAGCGGATACTACCCCATGTCATTGCGAGGAGCGAAGGACGAAGCAATCTTATTCGCGGCATAATAGTGAGACTTACAAGACATTGTATCGCGGACTTTTTAGAGGTGGCGTTATGGAACAGCAGGCAAAAGAGTTCTTCGAGAAATTCAAGAACGATGTGGCGAAAATGAAACAGCAGATTCCTGAAACCGTTAACGGATTCGCAGCGCTTTTCGCGAAAGTTATGCAGGAAGGCGCCCTATCGGTCAGGGAAAAGGAGCTTATTGCTCTGGGTATTGGTGTGGCTCAGCGCTGCGTGCCATGCATTAGAGCGCACGTACAGAAAAGTCTCGATGCTGGTGCAACAAAACAGCAGATTCTTGAGGCTGCTTCGGTGGCAGTTATGATGGGCGGCGGACCTGCGTACACCCATATTCCGGTTGTTATGGATACACTTGAGGCACTGCAAGGCTAAGTACAACCCAGCCTGGCTGAGTCAGTTCAGCCAAGCGTTAGCTGAAGCACGAATAACAGAAAGGAACCTGTTATGGGGCTGACTATTCTTGATATTGGTGTGTTCCTGGCATTTTTCGGCGTTGTGGTCGGGGTCAGTATATACAAGAGCCGAAAGGAAGAAACCAGCGAGGATTTCTTTCTCGCCAGTCGTGGTCTTTTCTGGCCTTTTATTGGCCTTTCTCTAATAGCAGCCAATATTTCGACCGAACACTTCGTGGGGATGGCCGGTCAGGGAGCAGGGATCGCGGGCCTGGCGGTTGCCAGCTACGAATGGATAGCAGCTATTACGCTGGTATTTGTGGCGGTGTTCTTCCTGCCGAAGTTTTTACAGAGCGGGATTTTTACCATTCCGGAGTACCTGGAATATCGTTACAGTCCGGCCGCCCGGGCGATCATGGCTTTTTATACGATGGTCATATATGTAGGAGTTACAATTGCAGCAGTGATTTATTCGGGAGGCTTGACATTACAGACCCTATTCGGGGATTTGCACAACCCAAGACATTTACTATATGGCGTTCTGGTGATAGGAGGTATCGCCGGACTCTACACGGTTTGGGGAGGACTAAAAGCGGTCGCCTGGGCGGACCTTTTCCAGGGCTCGGCTCTAATAGCTGGCGGTGCAATAACGATGATTCTGGGATTTAGGGCGATCGGAGTGCGGAGTTTCTTCGAGCACAACGCCGACAAGCTGCACATGGTTCTGGATAGAAACCATCCGGTACTTCCCTGGACGGCTCTGGTGGTCGGTTTGTGGATACCAAATTTTTATTATTGGGGTCTGAACCAATACATTGTGCAAAGGGCGCTTGCGGCCAAAACACTCAAACAGGGACAGATCGGCGTTATCTTCGCAGCAGCGCTGAAATTGACCATTCCATTTATCATCATCTTTCCAGGAATTATGTCCTGGCAACTTTATGGTGATCAGATGACCGGCAAAAGCGGAACGGATGCCGCATATCCACTATTGATACGCAATCTGATAGGGCCCGGGTTTAAGGCGTTTATCTTTGCCGCCATAAGCGGAGCGGTTATCAGCTCGTTGGCATCAATGCTGAATTCTGCCTCGACTATCTTTACAATGGATTTATTCAAGCGGCACCTAAAGCCGGACGCATCTCATAAAACTCTTATCTGGACAGGCCGTATTGCAACGGTGGTGTTTGCGGTAATTGGAGTGATGATAGCTCCGAAATTAGGTGACCCGCGGTTTATGGGCATCTTTACTTACATCCAGGAATTTCAGGGTTACATTTCGCCGGGTATTTTGGCGGTATTTGTCTTCGGGATGATTTTCAAGAAAGCGCCTCCGGTGGCTGGGGTCACGGGCTTACTTTTGACCGTGCCCGTTTATGGCTTCTTGCACTGGCAATTCAGTAAGATTGCATTTTTGAATAGGATGGCAATAACATTCGGGATAATTCTGTTAGTGATGGCACTTATGACGTACATCAAGCCGCTTGTCGAGCCGAAAGTACTGCCGGTCAGAAAAGAGTTCGATATGAAGCCCACGCCATCGGTTGCATGGTTGGGCGCTGCGGTTATAGTAGTTACCGTGAGTCTTTACATTATCTTCTGGTAAGGTGCTCCGCTTCACGGAAATCCGAAATCCTAATGTCTAAACCCTAAACAAATCCAAATGACCAAAATTGAAAACTAAGGAAACGGGAAGGTTTTGAACATTTGAAGTTTGAATTTCGATATTGTTTAGAATTTAGCGCTTAGAAATTAGAATTTCTCTTTAACTTTCATAGGGTGGTTCATTACGGTAAATAAGGGCATTTTTTCAGCGATCGTCCGAGCGAATAAGCAGATAGGGCAGCGGTTTTACCGGCTGGGGCTGGAGTTTTCCGGCGCGGGCGCTGAGGCTTTCGCCAAGTTCATGCCCGGGCAATTCGCTCAATTAGACCTTTCAACGGCTGGCCTGCCGCCGGCTGAAGCAATACCTGAGGATTTGGCCGACATAGCCCGGCGGGAAATCCTACTGCGAAGACCATTTAGTTTCGCCGATGTCACCAGCCGAGAAGGTAAGACGATTGCCGAAGTCCTTTATCGCGTTCTCGGCCCTGCGACCTTGCGAATGACGAAACTGTCACCGAGCGACTCGATAAGCGTAATCGGACCTTTGGGAAATGGGTTTTCGGTGCCGCAGGGCAAAAAGATAGCCCTACTGGTAGCCGGCGGCACGGGTGCTCCGCCACTACAGTATTTGGCCAAAATTCTGTCAGCCGACTATCCTTATATAGAGGCCATCGCCTTTGCTGGCGCCAAAACGGCAAAGGAATTGCCTTTTGAGGGTCGGCTTGACCAGATTTCGCAGCAATTAGGCTTTTCGCTTCCGGAGTTTGCCAGGTACGGCATAAAATCGCTCGTCGCAACAGATGACGGCTCTGCTGGATTTGCCGGACTGGTTAGCGACTGTTTGAAGCAATGGCTCGAAGAGACCCGCCCGACACCGCAGAGCGCCATTATTTATGCCTGCGGCCCGGAAGCAATGCTGGCAAAGATAGCCGAGATTACTGAGCGAAAAAGGATTGATTGCCAGGTCAGCATGGAGCGAATGATGGCCTGCGGCTTCGGCGTCTGCCAGAGCTGCGCGGTCGAATGCAGGGTTACCGGCTCGACTGATTCGGTTTACAAGCTCTGTTGCGAGGATGGGCCAGTTTTTTCCAGTAGTGAAGTGATATTCGCAGTATGATCGACCAAGTCGATATTTCAACAGATTTTGCGGGAATCCGGCTGGCGAATCCGGTGTTCACGGCTTCGGGGACGTGCGGGTATGCCGATGAACTGGCGGATTTTATGGACGTAAAGCAGCTCGGCGGATTTATCACCAAAAGCATCACGCTCAAGCCGCGACAGGGCCACGCCACGCCGAGAATTGTTGAAACCGATGCGGGGATGCTTAACGCGATTGGCCTGGCAAATATCGGGCTGGATAAATTCATCGAAGAAAAACTGCCCATTATTGAGAAAATGGCCGTGCCGGTTTTTGTAAATGTTGCCGGTGAAACTATCGCCGAATATGTCACCGTCACTGAGCGGCTGGCTAGCGAAAAAGCAATAGCAGGCTTCGAGTTGAATATTAGCTGCCCGAATGTCGAAAAAGGCGGAATAAGCTTCGGCAGAGACCCGCAGCAGGTGACAGAGATTACGTCGGCTGTTAGGAAAGCAGCCGGCCAAAAGATTTTGATGGTGAAATTATCGCCCTGCGTAACAGATATTAGCGAAATCGCCCGTGCAGCAGTTGATGCCGGGGCCAACGCGCTCAGCCTTATAAACACCTTTACTGCAATGGCTATCGACATTGAAACTCGCAAGCCGGTTCTTGCCAACAAAACGGGCGGCTTGTCCGGCCCGGCGATAAAACCAATAGCGGTTTACCTGGTCAATAAGGTCTACAATGAGGTAGCCAAAGCTCGCGGCATACCAATTCTAGGTATGGGCGGCATCAGAACCGTGTCTGATGCTATAGAATTTATTATCGCCGGAGCATCCGCCGTCGCTTTGGGCACGGCAAATTTCATTGAGCCTGGATGTGCCATAAGTATTATTAATGGCATAAAGAAATACTGTGCCCGCCACAGCATTGCCAATATCAAAGAACTTATCGGTTCACTTTCGGAGCAAAGAGCATGAAACCTAATCTGCTTGCGATTCTTCTGATCGCGCCAGTATTGGCTGGGCAGGAAAAGCTCAAGTTGGACGAGCGGCCGGCTGGCCCTGAAGAATGGGGCTACCGCCCTGCCGAAGGGACGGTGTCGCAGGTGAATCCGCCAAGCTTCAGTTGGCGTCCTCAAAAGGGATTGACCTGGGAAATACAGTGCGCGAGCGACACAAAGTTTGAGAAGATCGAATATCGAGCGGAAAATCTCGAATTTAATGTTCACTGCCCGCCGAGGGTTTTTCGGCCGGGAACATACACCTGGCGGTATCGTGGAAAGGATGCACAAGGCCGGTACACAAATTGGAGTCAGCCGCGAACATTCACCATCGCCCCAGACGCGGTGGCTATGCCGCTGCCGCCGCGTCAGGAATTGATTTCGCGGATACCAAAAAGCCATCCGCGGCTCTTTATGCGGCCGGAAAATCTGGATCGGCTGCGAAAACTCGCGCGGGGCGAATTGAGCGCCCAATATCGCGGACTTGTGCAAGAGTGTGAAAAGATTCTGGCCAAGCCCCCCTCGACCAAAGAGCCGCCGAAGTACCCCGCCGGAATGCAACAACTGAGCGAAGAATGGCGCGAAATCTGGTGGGGCAACCGGGAATATACTATCAGAGCGCTCAACGGCGCAGCGACTCTGGCCTTTACGCGCCTGCTGGGCGGGCAAGAAAAATACGGGCAAGAAGCAAAACGGATTCTGCTGGACTGTGCCAAGTGGGATCCAAAAGGAAGCACGGGCTACCGCTACAATGATGAGGCGGGTATGCCTTACGCCTACTACTTCTCGCGCACGTACACGTTCCTTAATGACCTTCTGACCGAGGACGAAAAGAAAATCTGCCGGAATGTGATGAAGGTTCGCGGCGAAGAGATGTACCAGCATCTATGCCCCCGCCACTTGTGGCAGCCATACTCCAGCCACTCTAATCGGGCCTGGCATAAGCTGGGCGAGGTCGGCATCGCCTTTCTAAATGAGATTGAGGGCGCCGAGGACTGGGTGTGGTTTGCGGCCAACGTCTTTTTCAATGTGTACCCTGTCTGGAGCGATGAGGATGGCGGCTGGCACGAAGGCTCAAGTTACTGGAGCAGCTACATCGGCAGATTCACATGGTGGGCAGACGTGATGCGCGAGGCTATGGGCATCAACGCATACGATAAGCCCTACTTCGCCAAGGTCGGGTATTATCCGATGTATTTGATGCCGCCTGGCAAAACCGACGGCGGCTTCGGCGATGGGGCCTGGCGTCGGGCCGCCTCAGAGAATGTCCCGCTGATGAGCGAACTGGCGGCTCAGGCCGGCAACGGGCACTGGCAGTGGTACGTCCAGCAGATGGGCGGCCCAAGGGAAACGACGGGCTATATCGGCTTTATTCGCGGGACTTTGCCGAAGGTACAAGCCAAGGCGCCTGACGACCTGCCCGCTTCGCGTCTATTTAGAGGCACCGGACAGGCCTACATAAATACGACACTTGAAGATGCAAAAGATGACGTGCAAGTGATTTTTAAGTCCAGCCCGTTTGGAACGCAGTCGCACGGCAACGAAGCGCACAATTCGTTTGTACTCTGGGCGTATGGCCAGCGGCTTCTGGTCCGAAGTGGCCACTATGACCTCTATGGAAGCGACCACCACAAAAACTGGGTCTGGAGCACGCGTTCTGTCAACAACATCACGGTTAATGAACAGGGGCAGGCGAAGCGCACTTCTCAGGCGACAGGCGAAATCACCGCTTTCAAAACTACGCCCGCCATTGATATTGTTGTTGGCGAGGCTGGACAGGCTTACCAGCCGCCGCTTCCGCGTTTCACCCGTGCCATTATTTTTGTCAAGCCGGAACTCGTCATTGTCTACGATCGACTGGAGGCCAAAGAACCTTCGACCTACGAATACTGGCTGCACGCCGTCAATAAGATTGCTGTCCAGGACCCGCACAATATTGGCATACGAAGCGGTGACGTGGTGTGCGACATCAATTTTCTGACGCCGGCAGGTTTATCTTTCGAGCAGACCGACCAGTACGACCCTAATCCGCGTGAGCGCATTAAGGCCCGCGAGTGGCATCTGACGGCCACCACGTCTGAAAAAACCAGCCGAATAGAGTTCGTGACGCTTTATCGCCCGCATCGGATTCAACAGCAGGTTCCTCAACAGGCCAATCTTGAGCGGATAGAGGGAGGTTACGCCCTGCAGGTGAAATTATCTGATGGCCAGTTCACCGCCCTTCTGCCAACAGACGACCGCGCCGCTTTGCAGGCATACGGCTTACAAAGCAAGGGCGCGATTAAGTGCAGGCTCGAACGGCCAGGACAGTCCGCCCAGATTATCGAAGTGCAGGAAAAACGATGAACACTAAGAATCAGGCCGTTAGTTTCTCTTTAATCCAGAGATTAATCAATGTCTCTATAGATGCCCCCTGCTTCTTTGCTTGTTTTTCTAACTGACGGAGTAAATCATTTGCAATAGCGACAAAAGTGATCCGTTCTTCCGGCCTATACTCAAATTGCACTATATGTGAAGGATAATCAGCGACACTATGGGAATCCCAAAATTCTGAGGCTTCCTCAATAGTCATATTTTTAGGAATACGTTCTTTTTTTCTTACCATATTGTTTACGCTCCTTTTTATCCATATCACGTGCGCTTATAATCAACGCAAGATTCCAAAACTTACGAATGAAAATAACTGTCACATAACGACCTGCATTAGTACGCCCATATGCTGAATATACATTTTCACCCTCAATTCTTCCTTGTTCCAGAAATCGATATTGTGGATTGTTAACAAATGCTTGTTCAACCTCATCTTTACTAATATGATGTTTCTTCGCAAGTTTTTCTACAATTTTCTGTAACCATATTATACCTGCAATTACCATTTGTGATTTTCTTTCCCATACGAGTAGATTCGACTTTGCCAAAGTATCAACTATTGAAAACATATAACATACGCCTAGAGAGCAGTCAAGCGTCTGATTATGTGAATTAGTGTAATCGACTCGCGCCAGTTCGTGCCAATGGTTAAAGCTCGTGCT
>Ga0315312_1001027_pt1 | contig 24487 bp, 19 predicted proteins | sample TDP7_MG_FD_203629 | JGI IMG/M metagenome (GOLD analysis project Ga0315312, IMG submission 203629) | Freshwater sediment microbial communities from Lake Towuti, South Sulawesi, Indonesia - TDP7 | ecosystem: Environmental > Aquatic > Freshwater > Lake > Sediment | place: Indonesia: South Sulawesi... | reverse complement strand
ATCCTTAAGCCGAAGCTTATGCAATACATCCGCCAGATAGTTCACAGTAAGGTTTAACGATTCACCGCCACCGAATCGTCAGTTGCAGGACACCGATGAACATGACGGTCAAGGCCAGTTAAGTTTACTCACTAATCTATAAGAGCCTACTTTAACGATTCTGAAGATGGCGTCGCATGTTCAAGTACTGGTTGCTTCCCAGACCCATCAGGCTCCGCATACTCAGCTACACCAACAGCTTCTACATCTTCCACTGGCATGACCTAAAGGGCAATGGCTTATACGATCCCGGCGAGCTGACTCAAGTGGCAACAGGCTGACATCTAGAATCGCGGGAAGCACGAAAACCTCAAACCTTTTTTCTACAAACGATACGTTAAATCGAGCCGAAGCCAATTAAGTCGATCGATTCGGATGAACATTGAACGAGCCTTCGACGAAGGTTTTTATAGGCTATTCCAAAGAACTGTGAGCCACACTAATCCGAGGACAGAATTCTTGAAAGAAAGACGGATACTCAGTAAGGCACAATGGCTGGAAAAGAAGATGGATATTCCATCCGCCAAGCCCTTTTTTCCAAGAGAGGATATCGACGAGATAAAGAGACATTTGGAGACGATACTTGAATCTGGTATGCTAACATTGGGAGAGTACACGAGAAAATTCGAGGAAGCGTTTTCAGATGTACGTAAAGTGAAGCATGCGGTCGCCGTAAGCTCTGGGACTTCTGCACTAGAGATAGCATTGAGGATAATAGGGTTAGAGAAGAACAGCGAGGTGTTGGTTCCCGTTAACACTTTTACTCCCTTATAGAATCGTTTCTCGGTAATCTCAACTAGAAGGTTAAAGGCTTATATCCCCCCCAAGAATCCAAGAATGAATTCGCAGACAAGAATCAACTCCCTTGGCGAAAAATATGTTTTTTGCAGGGCTATTGTTGCTTGTTCTGGTGTTCCTGAATTATGCGCTTATCTTGAAATGGCTGCCGAAGGACAAGAAAGACGTCTTCGTCTTCATAGCGTTATCCATATTCACGCTTGCTATGTTTTATCCATACTTTGTCGGGCCAATCAATGATTTTCCATTGGGGCATGATCAGACCGGAAGATTCTTCGAGACTTTCGTCACATCGACTGAGTTAGGTAAGATGGAAGACGCGGTCTGGAGCAACCTCTGGTACTGCGGATTTCCAGTGAATCATTTTTATACGCCTGCCGCAAAGTACGAGGGCGCCTTCTACGCCCTGCTTTTCGAGGGCTTAGGTTATTCTGCCATCGACTCAACCATATTGGCTATGAAATTCCAAACAGTGCTGGCATTTCTGTTCTCGGGATTCGCAATCTACCTACTACTGATGACTCTTAAGACCAGCAGGGAGGCCGCCGTTGTTGGGGCGGTCGCTTTCCTCGTGTCCACATGGCACATCCAGTCGATAACCATCTCGAGGTTCGCCGAGTTCTATCTCCTGCCACTACTGTTGGTTAGCTATCACAGATCTCTAAGTAGGGGCAGCTTTTTACCAATAGGAGTAATCGTCGCATCTCTTTTGCTCACGCATCAACATTCCTTCCTCGCCGGGGCGATATTTCTTGGGTTCTATGCGCTTGCGAAAGCGATTCAGACCCACGCCTTCAGGCCTTTGAAGATCTTTGCACTTGCAATTATGTCCGGTCTAGGTCTTACGACGTTCTGGTCCCTTCCCTACCTTCTTGAGGTCGATCGAACATGGGGTTACCTCTACGGTGGCTTTCCTTTGAACACAGCTTTATTCCAGTCATTACGAATCCTCGAAAGCTATGTCTCACGTCCTGTCACTCCGACACTCGGTTGGTACTACCCTACGTATGTTGGGCTTTCCTTAGTCTTTCTTTCGTTGCTATCAGTGAAAACTGGAGATTTGAACAAGTTACCTTGGTGGGCAGCTCTTTTGGGAGTAACCTTTCTGACTTTGCCGATTGTGTATCTAACGCCTTATTTCGGCAGCTTATTGGCTTCTCTTGTTAGGGCAGGTAGCACAGGCGTCCACGGTGACAGATACCCCGACCAGTTTGGATCATGCCAGATAAGACTCCTGACAGGACCTGTGATGGCTTTGTGCTACTTGGCTTCAGCTGGAGTTGACCGCTTATCTGAAATCTTTACTGAGAAGCTTCGGGTTCGAATGCCCAAGCCAAGGACGGTATTCGCTTCTTTCACTGTTGCTCTTATCCTTCTAGACTTCTCAAGCAGCATACTCTTAATTGCGACCTACCGACCGCCGATCCATGAGGAGCTTAACACGTGGATCAGGCATAAGGAAGGCATTTACAGAGTATGGACTGATCTTGATGGCGGCCCGCGTCAAGCAGAAGCATCCATAGCACCCATATACACAGGCAAGCCGTTCGTTTCGGGCTGGCAGACCCAGTCAGCGAACTGGCAACTAGTGCAATTCTTTAATGCAATCGCAGATATGCTAGACCAGAACATGCCCCATGTCCCTGAACTCTTGGGCGTGCTGAATGTGCGTTATCTTGTAATTTATCCGGGATACGACAATCTGCAACGGCACCTGCTGGCATATCCCGAATTCAAGCTGGTAGAATCCTTCTACAATGGTACAGTCCTTGTCTATGAGAACTCAAAGTTCCTCCCCATCATCCGTGCGGTAATACCGGTCTACCGTCCCTCGCAAGGACGTGTGCTCAACATGGTGGATTTCGCTCAGACGGAGTATTACAATTATGATATATCGTTTGTAGCATCTCCGCAGTACGGTGTTATTGAAACAGCCTCATATGAGAGGCTGGCAAATCTTACTGTTAGCCCTTTAACAGATCTGCATGTGAGACTCCTAGATGACGGCCTTACCGCCAACTTCAAAACGAACGGCCCGGCCTATCTTGCCATATCTCTTAGTGACTCATCTGATTGGACAGGATGCTTAGATGGACATTTGGTCGAACTCTTCCCGGTAGAGCCGGGAATGATTGGTGTGAGCGTCCCTGCCGCTGGGATACATACCCTCAGATTGAGATACTCGACTGACAATGTGCTACACGTGACAGCCGACCTCCTGACAATCCTGATAATCACTGCGTTAGTAAGCTATGGTTGCCGCAGGGTTTTCAAGAGGTTTCGAGTGAAGTATAATGTCTGAGTACGATGTGCCGCTTCCTAGAAATATCCTAGAGAACATTGAGACACGGGAGAAAGCTAGTGAAATGTTCAACCTGCCGAGGAGAACTGTATCCGTAATAATCGAATCCACAGACAGATCGATGCGAGGATGCTTTGAAAGGCTCCTATCATATCATAGCCTTTCAGAAAACCGGAAGTGATGAGAAGAATGAAGACAGAGACGTCTTCACGGCAGGCAATTCCACGTACGCTTGTCTTTAGCTTTAGGAGATGAGCCACGGGGGTGGGTTCCTTCTTCTTTGGTGGCGACGACAATGTATGAGTCGACATATCCTAGAATATCGGCAAGGTCTCTTAGGGCCTTCAATTTTAATGTTGGGTGACCGGTCCCATATATTTCCATTTTTGCGAAGATGTTCTTAAACATACTCAATATTTGCCAGCGCGTTAAGTGCCATTTGTGTGTGAAAGTCCCACCAGGAACCCGGGCTGAATGCGTTTGGGGTGGTGACGAGAAGGATTCCCTTCTGCTTTAGAACGCGATAAGCCTCCATGACTAATAGGCTCGGGTTGCTTACATGCTCTAACAGATCCAGAGCGGCAATGGTGTCGAATACATTTGATTTGAATGGAAGATGGAGCGCGTCGGCAATAACGTCAGGAGCCTTTTGCCATCTCTTAACGTCCAGTGCTACGTATTCGCCTATGAAATCGTTCTCATATAACCTGTTGTATGATCCGAGGTCTAGGCATAGACCTCTCGCATACCTACGGCATAGCTCCGCCTTCCACTCTCCCCTCTTGATCCTAACCAATCTGGTCATCCAGTTCATATGATCTCCCCTTGTTTGTGGGAACACATTCGTTGTCTTTTCGCTTCTTAGTCTACTAGTACCGCCTGACGATCGGATGCCGCATCTTTCCCAGTCCGAGCCTAAGCTCTATGCTGTAAGGAATCATCAATCTTCGTATGAAACTATCGCGAACTCTACGAGATCTCTGGATCTTGTGTCGTTCTTTAAGAGTATCTCTGATGTGGCGAAGATTCCATAGGTACGCGGCTGCCAAACCAGTTACTTCTCTAACATCTTTGTGTACAAGCGCGTAGATAATATGAAGTATCTTCAGAATAAGCAACGTGGGAAGCACGGTGATGAGGCTACGTAACTCATAGTTCTTCAAGAGTGTTCGAACTCTATTCTTCTCCCAAAGAGAGATTATCCTCGTCCTATCCTTCCCTATCGAGGCCATGTACTTGTGGAAAACCACAGACGAAGGATAATAGAGGATCTTGTATCCACGCAGTCGGATCCTCCATGAAAGGTCCACATCCTCGTGGTACATGAAGTATCGCCGATCGAAAACTCCAACCTCCTCAAGTACTCGACGCCTAACTAATGCCGCTCCACAACAGCCATAAGGAACAAAGTTTTCGTGATCATATTCTTCGCGATCTTTCTCGCCGATACCCTTATTGAACGCAAACCCATAGTAGTCGCACACTCCTCCTGCGCCATTAACCAATCCCTCAAAGTCATACATCTTGGGAACGGCTATCGCAACCTCAGGATCCCTCAAGCCCTTAACTAGCTTTTCCAACGTGTCAGGCTTGACGATGACATCATTATTCAGAAAGAAGACAAAGTCACCTCGGCATAATTCTATACCATAGTTATTCGCTCTAGAGAACCCAAGGTTGGCCCCGAGCGAAACGAGATCAAACTGAGGAAAATAGGTCCTAATATATTCGACCGACCCGTCCGAGGAACCGTTGTCAATCACATGAACATTGAATTTTGAGTAGTTCATCTTAGTTACGAAGGACAGGCATTTTTCTAGGAGAGCTTTTCCGTTGAAGTTCACGATTATTATATCTACAGAAGCTGTCATTGCGACCAATTTTCAGCGTCCGAGTTTATTTGCTGATAATATAAGATTTTCCAACTTAAATCGGTTCTGAAATTCACAGGTTCATATCTCGCCAAAAGTTCTAATAATTCATCCATGGCGGAAGTCGAACGTAAGGCAATTTCGTTCCGTGGTGCTGCTACTATCTCAAGCTGAAGCCGTAGGTTTTCCCGCTCGATTTCTCTACAAGGCTGTTCCTCTCAATTTAAATTGAACGCCATCGATCCCGCGCTTAAAAGGTGTGGGTCTTCTTGCTAACCTTGATAAATAGCAAATGCTATCGCAAAAATGATGGTCGCAATCGAAAACATGCCCAGGATAATTGAATGATTCAACCAAATTAAGGCAGAGTACATAATCCGATACGTTTGGTCAACTCGACAAATATCGAAACGGAAAGCAAATAGCGCTTGAGACGGCAGGTTCTGCCTTCACAAAAAATTAAGAAAAACAGCATACTACAAGCCTAGGCTCAGACTCGAGGAAGCTGAAACTGAACAGATTCTCATGGGGTTCTAGAAAACGTGACTAAATGTAACAATGCTTTCGTGAGGATTCATCAGGTGGGTTTTGGAATTCGCATGAAAACCAAGGTGGAAGGCATAGGGGGTTCTGCTAGGATCTCAAGCGCGATCCAATAGGAAAGTCGAGGCCACAGTCGGTTGAGTAATCTATAAGAGCTTTCCCAACTATTCCAAAGATGGCATCCCATGTACAGGCTGCTTCCCAGACCCATCAGGCTCCGTCTGCTCTCAAGTCTTAGACCTGTCTCTATAGTCATAACATGCAGAAACTATGGACGTTACTTGGAGGAAGCCTTCACCAACTCCTTGAACCAGACGAGAAAGCCCAAAGAGATTATAATAGTGGATGATGCGTCCACCGACTGCACGCCCGAGGTAGCTAAACGTCTTCTAGAGAAATATGGTAACGGTCGAGGCGTCAAGACGCAGTACATAAGGAGCACGGTCAAGCTTGGGGTTGCAGAAGCAAGGAACACAGGCGTACGGTCAGCAAAATCCGAGTACGTGATGGTCCTTGACGCTGACGACAAGCTGTATCCACTCTACATCGAACGAGTCGCCAGTTTACTCGACGAGAACCCGAAAGTAGCCATAGCCTACTCGAGCTACCGAGAGTTCGGTGAGCGGAACAGGACAGTGACGCTTCCACCATTCGACCCAGTGGCCTTACTCACAGATTGCATCATAATGGGTTGCGCCATGTTCAGAAGAAGCGTATGGCAGACGGTGGGAGGATACGATCCGAATCAGATCTTTGAGGATTGGGAACTCTGGATAAGAATAGTCAGCCAAGGTTGGAAAGCATTAGGATGCCAAGAGCACCTATACCTCTATCGAGTCCACGCCGACAGCAAAGACGCTGAAGCGAATATAATGAGACTTGAAGGGGAGAGAAGGATCTACGAGAAGCATATAAGCTTCTACAAGGCTGCAGGCGTAACAAGACTCGAGACAGGTGAGTGGAAGAACGCGCGTCGCGTCCCACCATTTCGATGACTTACTTTCACTTCTTAAGATTGGCCTTAAAATCTCCTCGGAAAGACGACTGTATACTTGCGAGTTACTCAAACTTGGCGCCGCGATCAGGATGGATAGGCCATTTGTCTTTTGATTGCCATACCTTGGTCACGCCCAGCTTCTTCAGCTCGACCAACATATATGGCACATCGACACTTTTATCCAAAGGACTGTTGAATCTATTTAGTCGAAGACGTTATGAGAACTGGAAGGCAACGACGCAGATTATTTTCTATTCAGCTGCTGGCGGTAATCATAACTATGGCATTGATATGCCAGCCGCAGCCTTCCTACTCACAACATCAACTGCAAGTGACTGTGGGAACGAATAAGACGCTTTACTCTCCTGGCGAAAGAGTGACAATCATAGGAAAAGTATTAGAATCATCGTCTCAACCTGTTTCAGGTGTCGAAGTCTCAATTCAAGTATCAAATCCGGTTGGAGGAATAGTTAGAATAGCGTTAGCGGTAACGAATTCTACCGGCTATTACATTGATCAATTCTCATTAGAGAAGAAGACACCCTCTGGAACCTATAGGATCCATGTAATCGCCAGCAGGGACGAGTATGCAGAGGGAGTTGCGGAAAGTACTTTCCAGGTTCAAGCTGAAACACCTGACTTTGAAATCACCCTTTCACCGGAATCTCAAAGTGTCATTCAAGGTCAAACGGCATGGCTGACTGTAACCATACTATCGAAATTTGGTTTCGATCAACCAGTCGCATTATCATACTCAGCTACACCACCTATGAGCACCTGTACCTTCAGCAATTCTCCAGTTACGCCAAACGCTACATCACTTGCAACAATGGCTACAAGCCCAAACGCGCCTCTAGGATACTACTCAGTGACCATAACAGGTTCAGGCGGTGGAAAGATGCATTCAGCAAGCGCACTTGTAATAATTCAAACCGCGCAGCCTCCATCAACGATAGACTTCACAATCTCAATAACTCCGGAATCGAGATCGATCACTGCTGGACAGATAGCAACATTCACTGTGACAGTAGTCCCAACTGGAGGATTCTCATCAACCGTCACATTGAGGATTTCCGCACTCCCTGAGGGATCAAGAGCCGACTTCAACCCGAACCCTATTTCAAATCTCGCTTCAGGAGGTTCACATTCAACTCTACAGATAGAAACGAGCAACTTGACGGAATCAGGCACATACCCGTTGACAGTAACAGCAGAAGGTGGAGGAAAGACCAGAACAACAACTTTAGCGCTAGTCGTGAGCAAAGAGGCTGACTTCACATTAAAAGTCAACCCGTCCTTTCAAAGCGTCTTGCAAGGTCAATCAGCTATCTACCAAGTGACGATAACATCGATGGGAGGATTCAGTTCCCCTGTATTCCTAAGTCTTTCAGTATCAGCCACATACGAAATAACGTTTGATTCGAATCCTATCACTCCTCCTCCAAACGGGCAGTCAACATCTACGCTAAGGATAACTACCAGTCCAAACACAAGTTTAGGCAATTATACGCTGGTCATAACTGGAACAGCAGGAACGGTAGTACATTCGGTAGCCGTCACATTAAAAGTAAGTGTACCCCAAGACTTCACCCTTTCAGCTACACCATCCCAGATAACGATAACTCCAGGCAGTGAAGGATATCTAACTCTAACTGTAAGCTCTGTGAACGGTTTCAACGCAGAAGTAAGCTTCATCGCGAAGAATCTCCCCGATGGATTAACAGCGATGTTCACACCTCAAACGATCATAGTAAACTCCAGTTCGAGATCAACTTTAACGATAACAGCTCGAAAGGACATTCCTCTAGGAATATACCATGTTAATATAAGCGCTCAATCCGAATTGCTCGAACATCAAATCGAAATAATCGTAAAGGTAGAAGGGGCTAAGTCGAACTGTCTAATCGTAACGGCCACCTACGGTTCGGAGGTTACAGATGAAGTTCAAACATTGAGAAGATTCAGAGACGATCGTATACTGACAACATTTGCAGGAAGACAATTCATGATAGTCTTTAACTCTTGGTACTATTCCTTCAGTCCAGCCGTAGCTGAATCCATCCGGAAGAACGGTTCGATTCGTGAAGGAATGAAGATAGCATTGTACCCTTTGATTGGAATACTTCGAATAAGCGAAATCACATACAGTAATCTACCGCTGGAAGGTGAAGCCTCTGTGATTATCACGGGATTCATAGCAGCTAGCCTGATCGGAATCATATATGCTACACCGTTACAAATAGCATTCAAGATACTGTTAAGAGCTTCAAGATTGAAAGTTAAAGCTTCAGTCGCCAAATACGAGGTTTTAGGGCTGTGTCTATCAACAATCCTCTTAGTAGTAGCTGAATCAACCTTTATCGAGACCTTAATGAGAATGGCGGCAGCAGCATTTGTTATTACATCCATAGCCGCTTCGAGTTCGCTAACCCTCAACATCCTAAAACGCATTCGAACGAGAATACGTTTTTAGAAAGTTCTCTTACAAAGATTGCGGGAGAAAGCTTCCGCCTTCAGGCGGGTGAGCGTCAAAAGATGCAGCAAAGCTTTTCAGTTTACTCATGGAGATGAATTGCATAGTTTCAACTGTCTCCGGGCAATTCGTCTTAAATTCTGGTATTGATAAGTATAGGTGAGCATCTGTTGAAGAGAAAAAACCATTGTCTTGCACTGCCGACGCGAAACCAGTTCAGCGCATTGTTCCAGTGGGAAGACTCGTGCGCTAAACTTCGAGGCTTCGAGAGATGAAGCTGCATCTCTTAGCGTACACGCTGGTCTTCCTGAGCCTTCTATCAACAATTCAAGAATCCACCTACGGCCTTGAAGAACTCCACATAACACTGACTATAGATAAGTCCGATACAGATCTTGGTGAACTCATCACAATCTCCGGAAGAATAACAGACGCTAAAGGTAATGGAGTATCTGAGGCTGAAGTATCCATACAAGTCGATGGGCCGAAAGGTGGAACCGTTCACATCGCTTTTCTTCTCTCCGACTCGAATGGATCTTTCTCAGACAATTTTCGGCTCCCAAAAGGGGCTATAGCAGGTAATTACACTATTCATGTGACTGCAAGCAAGCAGGGATATCAAGAAGCCTATAGAGACTTCAGTTTTAGCATCGAGGAAGAACCTGAGCGAAGCTATCGAACCGAATATTATCTCGCCGCATTTGGGATCATCGCTATCGCAGTCATGACATCGCTCATAATCTATCGAAGAAGGAGAAGAAGGATGCTTGAGCTACCCGAACCTAGTGAAGACATGGATTATATGGCCGTAGCTAGAGCTTCAGCTAGACTTGAAGAGCTCAAGGCTCAGAAGAAGATAGATGAGAAAACTTATCGTAGACTCAAACGTGAATACGAGCAAAAGCTAAAAGAGCTTGCGTAAAATCCTTACTCTGTATCCATGTAACACGGTTGAGGATCGTCACAAATGTCAATCCTTAAGGAGTAAGCCGGCAGATGATGAACGTGCAATTCAAGAAGCTCGTAAAACTTCTCGAAGAGATCGATGAAAGGTTGAAGATCCTGAACGGGAAGATCGAGAGAATAGATGAACGGCTCGAGTCTAAACTCATGTTTGAAACCTCAGCGCCTCGAACGGTAGCCTTGGACGCTGAAGTACTTCTGTCCTTTCCCGATCATCTAAGAAAGACAGCGATGTCTATCTGCAAGTTTGGAGAAGCGACAGCCGCTAAGCTCGCTAGGGACACAGGTAGAGCTAGAGCGGCTGAAAGCGACTATCTGAATCAACTAGTAGGGATGAATTATCTAGGCAAGAAGAGGGTTGGAAGACAAGTTGTCTTCTACGTCAAGAAATAGGAAGACTTTGGCAGTGCACTCCTATAAAGGAGGAACTGGCAAAACCTCAATATCAGCCAATCTAGCCGCAATATATGCAAAGAAAGGCTTCAACGTCTGTCTTCTGGATTATGATTTTAGAGCGCCAAGCCTGCACGTCCTGTTCAACGTCAAGCCTGAAAACTGGCTAAACAATTTCCTAGAAGGAGAATGCGGCATTGAAGATGCTTTGATGGATTTGACGGATCGATACTCCACTTCCGGAAGATTCAACATTGCCTTAGCAGATCCTTCCACAAAAGCTATTCGGCGCATGATCCTGAAGGATAGAGAGTGGGAGATGAAAAGCCTCCATAAACTCTTCGCTACAAGAACAGCTCTTCACGAGAAATTGAAAATCGACTACATCATATTCGATACCAGTCCAGGAATACACTATTCCTCAATAAATGCACTGGTCGCCTCAGACCTCGTAATCATAGTAATGAAGATGGACGAGTACGATATTCAGGGAACTCAGGAACTGATCAGAGGAATATACGACGTGCTAGGAAGGAAGACATGCCTGCTTCTGAATCAAGTAGTAGGTGAGGATGAAGGGTATGGAGAAGCCGTAACCGAACGCTTCAAGAAGATGTTTCAATTACATCAACTAGGGGTAATCCAATTCTATAAGGAGGCTTTATTGACAGGCGGTAGAGAAATATATGCGCTCGAGAGACCTGAACATCCATTCACCCAGTCATTGTTAAAGACCTCGGAGGAAATTGAAAGAGTGATGACTACGCCGACATCCTGAATGGATTGGCTTGACTTGACACGGAATCGGCTGATCCAGCTAAGCCTCTTGATAGAGAAGCTACAGTTTTAAGCAACTGTTCAGTTAGACTGCTTTTTACGGAAGTATGTGGGGAGATAAATCAAAAAGGTAGCGTCTAAGAATTGTTTCAGTATGGCGAGCTTGTGAGAAATCTGACGATTAAGGAGTTTAAGCTCAGGTACCGGAATTCTGTTTTGGGCTTCGTCTGGTCACTTCTCAATCCTTTAGCCATGATGATCATCCTTACGTTAGTCTTCTCAACTCTGTTAAGGGTTGGGATTGAGAACTTCCCCGTGTTCCTACTTACAGCGCTATTAGCTTGGAGATTCTTCTCGATAGGCACCTCCATGTCGCTCTCATCGATAATCGGGAACTCTCCACTGGTGACGAAGATCTACTTTCCAAGGTGGCTCCTAGTCCTATCGAGCAACCTTGCGAATCTCATAGGGTCCTCACTGGAGTTCGCCGCTCTCTTTCCCATACTGATCTTTCTCGGCATGAAGATAACATTCTTTGCACTTCTTCTCCCTGTGATCTTGCTCTTTGAATTCATATTGATTTTCGGGGTATCCCTCATACTAGCCCCCTTGAACGTTTACTATAGAGACTTCAATCAAATCTGGGACATAACGCTTCAAATAGGCTTCTTCCTATGCCCAATCATCTACAGCATAAGCTTGATCCCAGAAAGATACATCCTCGCATACGCACTCAATCCGATGACGCGCATAATCGAAGCGACCAGGAAGATCCTCTATTACAATACGCTGCCTACTTTCGTAGACTTCACAATCGTCCTAGCAAGCGGCCTACTCCTACTACTGATCGGCTACCTAATCTTCTGTAAACTAGAACCTAGATTCGCAGAGGAGATCTAGACATGCAAGTTATACAAGTTGAAGATCTATGGAAGAAGTTCAAGATCCCCCATGAAAGGAGGACGACAATCCTAGAGAACGTAGCCGGAGCCCTCCAGATCTTAGAGGGAAAGAGATTCACATACGAAGAGTTCTGGGCTTTGAAGGCGATCAATTTCACCGTTAACCACGGCGAGTCGATAGGGGTCATAGGCGAGAATGGAAGCGGAAAGAGCACTCTACTAAAGGTGATAGCGAACATTCTAAGACCAGACAGAGGAAGAGTTAAAGCGTCTGGAAAGATTGCGCCAATATTGGAGTTGGGTGTTGGGTTCCATCCTGATCTGACGGTTAAGGAGAACATTTTGGTCTACGGGTCAATAATGGGCTTGAAGAACAGTGATGTGAAAAGGCGGATGAGCTCCATGCTTGAATTCTCAGGTCTCGAAAGATTCAAGGATGCGAAACTGAAGAACCTGTCCTCCGGAATGCAGATGAGGCTAGGCTTCTCAGTAGCAATTGAAACAAACCCAGACATCTTCTTAATAGATGAGGCTCTTGCTGTTGGAGACATGGAGTTCCAGCAGAAATGCATGAATAAGTTCAAAGACTTCAAAGAGGAAAAGAAGACAATCGTCTTAGTCTCCCACGCCTTGAACCTTGTGAATGAATTCTGCGAGAAAACAGTATTTTTGTCAAGAGGTGAAATGATTAGTTTTGGGAAAACTGGGAACACAGTGAACGAGTATGTCAAGCATGTCGGAGGCCACAACTAGCTTAAAGAAACATCTTGAAAGCTCATATGAAAAGCGAATTTCAAATATGCAAAAGTCCAGGAGAGAGAAACGAGATAAGAAGCATCGCTGATTGATCAAGAATGCTCCTTCTTGTTATCAAATCTTACGGCAAGACCCATTCGAATCGGTGTGAGCACCAGTGCGTTTGACACCACCGCCTCCAAGCGATTCTATTGTCGCAGACCAATCGCAGGATTGAACTCATATTGAAGATCTGCATTGTCAATACATTCTTTCCTCCTTGGCGCGGCGGAGCAGAAACCTACACCTACAACCTTGCGAGAAAACTCGCTCTTCTAGGCCAAGATGTCGAAGTCTTATGTGGCAACGATCCGGAGTCGCCCGGCAAACGTACCATGGATGGGGTCAAGGTCCATAGACTGAGATCCCGTGGTCGAATATACGGCGTTCCAATCGTCCCGAAACTTGCTTACGAGCTAGCCAAAATTGACGCCGACGTTATACACGCCAACTTCCCAAACCCCTACAACGCCTCAATAGCCTCAGTCACTTCACTACTACGCGATATACCGTCAGTTCTAACATGGCACAATGACCTACCGCCCGTCACTTTAACAGCAAGCATCATAGCCTACATACACGACAACGTCATAGCACCAGTCTATCTGCAGAACTTCAAGAGAATAATCTCAACATCAGATTCCTACGCAAAATCCTCGAAGACCCTCCAGAGATACCGCGAGAAAGTAGTCGTAATACCGAATGGCGTCGACACCGAAAGATTCAGCCCGAGCATAGATGGAAAACGGATCAGAGCTGGTCATGATCTCGAAGACTGCAAAGTCATACTCTTCGTAGGCGCCTTAACGAAATGGCACCGGTACAAAGGTTTAGACGTTTTGATCAAAGCATTCATTGAGATTCAACGCCGGCTAGACGACGCTCGACTCCTCATAGTCGGCGACGGAGACCTAAAGTCAGAGTACCAAGCCTCATGCTTAACGGTAGCGGCGAAAGTCATCTTCGCCGGGAACGTCGACGATGATGAACTGCCAAGCTACTATGCGGCATCAGACCTCTTGGTCCTCCCGAGCATAGATCGGTCAGAAGGCTTCGGTCTAACTCTCTTAGAAGCAAACGCAACAGGGAAACCTGTAGTAGCATCAAACGTAGGAGGAATCCCAAGCGTAGTCACAGACGGAGTGAACGGCCTACTCGTTCCACCACGAGACGAGAAGACCCTAGCTGAAACCATAATAGACCTCATGAAGGATGAAGGCAAGCTTCACGAAATGGGTTTGAACGGCCGGAGAGTCGCTGAAGCACACGACTGGAAGCACATCGTGAAGAAGACTGAAGAGATTTACAGAGAAGTTCTTGAAGATAGTTAAACGAAGCCGGCAACAATTGATCCTTAACGATTAAGCGAGAGGATCGAGGGCTCTCTGCATCATCCTAGAAATAGAAGAAACTTTCATCTATACCTCTTCACCAAGCCCGAGATAGTGAACAAGATCAACCCAGCGAAGACGGCGAAGATCCCTATCAATAGCAGAATTGTAGAGATCAAAGCGGTTCCGGTAGGCAAGGTCTGAACCTCAGCGTACCTGTTTATAACCCAGATCCAACCGTAAAGCCCGACGCAGATCGAAACGAGGCCAGGCAACCCTAAGAAAGTCATCGGATGCCTCTCGCCGACGAGCGTAACGATCGTACCGAGAACAGAAAGCGCATGATCAATAGGATTATAAGTGGAACCTTTAAGGCCCCTATACTTGCAGCCAACAGGAACCTCAGCCAACTTCAAACCCTCAGTCTTCATCAAGATTTCAGAATCAATCCCTATCCCAAACTCAGTAACCTCCAAGCTCTCGACCGCATCCTTCGAGTAAGCCCTAAAACCGCTCTGCGTATCAGCAACCTTGACACGCCCAGCCGCAACTGTAGCTCGATCAAGAACCGTCCGACCGATCTGCCTGTACCTCGGCATCTGGCCTTCTGCAAGACTACGAGAACCTATGACGATGTCAGCCTTGCCGCTCAAGATCGGTTCAACAAGCTTAGGGATCTCGTCGGGGTCATGCTGACCATCAGCATCGATAGTCACAACAACATCGGCTCCAAGCCTCTTCGCAAAATCGAAGAGAGACCTAATCGCAGCGCCTTTACCAAGATTCCTCTCATGCCTAACCACGTCAGCGCCAAGCCTCTCCGCGATCTCACCAGTCATATCTGAAGAACCGTCATCGCATACGAGGACCTTATCCACATGCCTACCAGAACACAAAACGACTCTAGCTATCGTCCCCTCCTCATTGAAAGCTGGAATAGCAGCGACTATCAAACCTTCAACCTCAAAACAGAATTATAGGTTACATATTCATAAAGAAAGCTTTCCTCGAAGACTACTTCTGGACCTCGCACACTCTTTACACGCGAGCTGGCTGTCGCTTCCGCATTAACCTACTTCGAAACTCACTTCACCTCATATAAGGAATATCTCCAAAGGGCTGTCGAGGACCTCTCAGCAGAAATAATGTAATCCTCGGGATCGGGAGGTGTAAGCCCTCCTTATCTTAGTCAGCTTCAAACATAACAGCAATTCAAACTTAAGGTAGTTCAAGAGAGGAATCTAGGATGGAATCAAGTAGTTGAGTGACCGGAGAGCATAGTTGAACAACGACAATAAGACAACCAGCACCAACAAGAACTCGAATAGAAGAGAAGAACCTTTGCCTCCATGCGCATGTTGGACATTCAGAGACAATGATCGAGCCATATCGATTAAGATTTGAAGACCAAACAAAGCGAAGACTTGGAATGGAAGAAGATAAAGTAGCCGCCATTGATACCATGAATCCATAAGAACGGAGCCGGCGGAGATTAATGCAAGCCATGAGAAGAGAATTCTACTCGAGCAGCCTCCAACTCTTGAAATCCTATACGCACCGAGGAAACCTAGAAGATAGATTAGAGGGTTCCCGAAGAAACCTCCGACATAATACGTAATCGTGAAGACGATGATATTCCAGGCATTCCCCAAGAATGAAATGCTCATTGAGCCCAATACCTCAGTGTAACCTGAGTAAAGAGCAGCTACGGCCCCAATGCTTGAAGGAATGAGAGGCAGAGCTGAGAAGACCAAGAGAATCGGCGCAATGCAGAACGCTAGCACTACGACGGCGAAGGCTAATTCTCTACTCGCCTCAAACCTCGGCGTACCATCGAGCCTCCATCTCAATAGCGTGAAAAGAAGATACGCTGCGGCAACAGCCATCACAACGCCCCAAGTCCAACCATGAGTGAACAATAGGAGAAAGCCCGTGATGATAGTAAGGGTGGTCCACCGGCTTCTGAAGCCAGCTTCAGACCCTTTCAAGAAGAAAGCGAAGAAGAGCATAACCTCAGACATAGCCAGCCAGTTCGTGAAGATTCCTGCGAACATGCCCACAGTCGTATGAATCGAGAAAGTCGAAAGTATCGAGCCGACAGCAGCTAACCACTCATCCTTCGTCGCGACTCGCAGAAAAATGTAGCTACACAATGCTAAAAGAACAGCCGGCAATGCAGGGCCAATCTTGACTATAAAGATCGGGTCAAGCCTAGTCGCCATCTTCAAGCAGAAGAGCAATAGCAAGTAGGGCGCCCTAGCTTCACCGATCAAAGTCACTCTTAAACTCTCCCAATCATTCATCCCAAGAAGCTTAGGGTAATAGAAGCGGGCTGTATCAACCCCGAGCAGCCGCTCCTCATAGAAGTAGGGATAGTAGACCAGATATGCGCCGAGAAAGAATGAGAGAAAGAGAAGAAGCTTAGGACCAAACTTTAGGAGAAGCTTAACCCGAATAGGACCACTAGAAAACTTATCTTTCTCTTCACCAGATTCTCGCCGATCCGAAAATACGGCAGACCCAAGTCTACGAGAGAAACAGAGAAACAGAGTCTTCGAGATTGGAGTCAGTATCCAAGCGAAGAGGAGCACGAAAAGTAGGAAGGGAGTAGCCTCATAGGCGATATTGAATAACTGCGTCTCGACTGAAGGGAGAATCCATCTTGAGTCACCATCGAAAGGATAGTGAGGATCAAGACTGTTGTAAACCCAAGCGAAAGAAGATCCTAACTCAACTGGCAAGAGGACTAGTAGAAACCCGACGAGATAGATCAATAACGCCTTGCTTTTGCTAATCGAAAGAACAGAGTCAGACCGCCAAATAACAGTAAACAAAGTCGTCAGCCCAGAAAGAACCAGCAGCACGATAGATCCTTCATCGAAGCCTAGAAGATGTAGAGCCCCAGCGATCAACAAAGCCAAGTAGGCGACTCCAAGAGATCTAACGGGTCTCAATCCTAAAATGTACCTGAACAACTGGGGAAGAATCATCAAGCAAGCTAGAGAGGTCAGCCATAAAGAAAAATCCTCCCCCGGAGAGAATATTGAGATTTCAATGACACGCCGTTGATAAGCCAAATAGTAAGCAAGCTCAAGAGAGTTCGCAACAATCAAGATACTGAAGAAAGTGAAGAAAGCCCCGACCAAGAGAAAAAACGAAGAAAGAAGAGCGGCCACCCCAACCTTCCGCTTCAAAACCGCAATCCCAGCGAAAAGAAAAATGAGAACTAGCAAGACGGCGTAACGGTAGTCGAGAGTAAGCCGGGGTTGTGGCTTAATACTTAATTGAACAAACTCGCTAGTCGAGGTCGCGTAGACCTCGTCCCCTTCAAACCTAGCCCTAACCTTAATTGAACCCTTAAGCTCAACAGGAACGCTCCAAACATAGTTGAAAGTCCCATCCGCGCTCGTTAATGCGGAGCCTAGCAAAACCCAGGTACCGTCACCTAGATCATACTCAAAGTAGACTGTCCGATTCGGAACAGCGAAGTTCGCATTATCCTTCAACCAGCCTGAAAGCCTAGTAGAGCCGCCTGAAGAGAACACTCTCGGATCAGCGATCAAAGTCAAAGTCGTGAAAGCTGAGGCTGCAAGAAGATTCACAGTGGCATCCTCAGACTCAGAAATCTCGTACAAGCCCAAGCCATCCTCGAAATCCTCAAAGAACAATGGAACATCGTCCTCAACAATCAGCACAGAATCGATGAAACCTTCAAATATCATGCCCTTAGAGTCAACTTCCCCAAGCCTAGCTCTCGCAAGATTGAAACCACCCCCAACAGCCTCAAAACCGGTCGACTCACTCGTCCCAGCAGAGGTACCATTCACATAGAATGACGCCAGAGAGCCGTGGAGACTAATACTATAACAATACCACCAGCTTGGTTGCCAAGCCTCCTTCGCTGTAAAGACAGCCGACGCCTCACCGAAAGGATAATAGAACATAACACTGCGGTCACTGGTCAAATGGATCGAGAAACGGACACCGCCAGCTCCATCGATGAGATCGAATGCGAAGAATACACCAGCGGGAAAATTTGAGAAACGAATCACCTTAATCCAAAGCTGAATAACGTAATCTCTACTGTTCTTCACAGGGATATTGACATCACGCGAAACATACCCGTAATCACTACCGGTCGGAGTCTTAATGTAGAGAGCGTGTCCGCTGGGAGCTCGAGGGACACCCGCAACCACATAGACATCATGCTGGCAAGGGCCAAGCAGTATCGAGATGAAGAGAATCAGTAGGACTGAAAGAATCCGGATTGCGCGCGAGGACCTTGGCATGCGACCAGCCTTAACCATAACTGATTAATCAGAAACAGATTTCGACTATTAAAAATCTAGTATTAACCATGCGTCGTCTAGGAAGTGCATGCCTTGAGACCGCTGGTGGATTCTGAACAATAGATCTGAGACTCATTGAGATAGAAGATGTTGATAGGCAAGCTGAAAGAACAACGCTCTTCACTGAGAAAAGGATGCAGAACACTCCACAATCCCTCAAATCTTAATTAATCTAAACCGATATGATCTGGAAGACTGGAGATCCACAGCTATGAAGGCGGCGATCCTAGCAGGCGGCCCGGGCAGCCGACTATACCCGATCACCTACTATGTGCCGAAATGTATGATACCGATCGCTGGGAAGCCTTTCCTAGACTACGTCATCGAGTACTTGAAGAAGCATGAAGTCAAGGAGATCGTTCTGCTGCTCTCAAGAGACGATTACGAGGTTTTCGAGAACCACTATAGGAATGGGGAGAAACTGAATGTAAGGTTGTCCTACTCAGTCGCCCCGAGAATCGGGACGGCAGGAGCACTATACGCAGCGAGGAAAGAGTTCAATGAAACATTCATAGTCTACTATGGAGATGTCCTCACAGACTTCAACCTGAGAGAGATGATAGAATTCCATAGAAGAAAACATGCTTCATGTACAGTTGCGCTAACGAAGAGCGTTCCGATAGATTACGGCGTCGGCAACATAGACGCGTCGGGGCGCTTGATTTCTTTCCAAGAGAAGCCAGTACTTGAAGAATATCCTGTAAGCATGGCGGTCTACATCTTCGAGCCGGAGGTCTTGAAGTACTGCAAGCCGCATCGAGACGTAGCCTCAGACGTAATCCCCACATTGATCAAGAAGAAGCTGCCGATCTATGGGTACGTGACCGACAGACCTCACCATGACATAGGCTCATTCAAACACCTCGACATGGTGAGAGAGATACTTTCTGAAAAGAAGATGAACCTTTAGCAAGCCTACGATCTTACGCCACCGACTATCCTTGCAGCGGCAGAAGAGAATAGGCTGCCTGAAAGAATAATGGTGATAAGAATGAAGCTTGCTACCGCGATCTTAGCGAACGATTGAAACATCCCGGTTTCAGCTATAAGGAACCCGACAAGACTCAAGGCCCATAGTATGGTGAGAGGGATGAGGAAGATGAACTTAAGATGAGATGTTCTCCCTCTCGTCGCGACAATCATTAGGAGGAAGAGAATAGGCGCTAGATAGATCATGCCGAGAATAGCGCTAGCTGTGGTTATCGCCAAGGCAGCGCTCAAAGCCTGAGCCTCCTTGAAAGCTGAGAAGACTACGTTGCAAAGATCAGTCGCGAAGTCCAGTGGGTAGAGTAGAAACTTGAAAGATTCGCTGTAACGTAGACTCTTCTGAATACGCTCGCCAAGTGAGTGGACCCAGTTTCTGAAGAGAGCTACACTCAAGCTTGTCGCGAATGAAGAAGGGGTACTGGAAGCCTCCTTATGATCGAAGTCTCCTAACCAATAAGCCTTCACATATACAGTTCCCGGCGGAGTCGAATCCCATCTATATGAGTACTTTCCCTCCGAATCGGTCTGCACCTCAGCAAGCTGGCTCCAGGAATCGCCGTCGAGGCTGTAGTAAAGCTTAACGACAGCATCCTGATGCCCAGGCTCGATTGAGCCGGAGATCACTGCGGGCTCCCCTTGAACCTTCGTGTCCTGTTGAACGTCACAAGAGATTCTGCTCGCAGCTTTCTCACGGATGAAGTTGGCTGTAAGCGTATGAGGCTTGTTCACATTCAGAGGAGAGGCTATGTTCGACCAGTCTGAGTCATGCCAAGACTCTAAACTGTACGTTGAAGATCCTGCCTCAATCTTCAGTATCCGAACTGTGAACGAGACGGTAGCTCCAGAATCGAACCACATAGAGTACTTTTCTGGGAGTGTTACATTGTGCACAGCTCCATTCACATTAAGCTCAATGATTGTACCGTTGGGTAGACCAGCAGCATCAAAGCAGATTTGATACTGTTTCTTGTAGTTCGCCTCGATATGCTTAGGACTATCCATCAAGATCGACAGTGAAGAGTTCGAGGTCTGCAAGTCTCCAGTCCAGCCCGTAAAGACATGCCTAGTACCGTTCCAATGGTCGACCTCAGGTTCTATCGAGACAGATGCCGCTGAGCCGGAGTCATACCAGCCCGCGCCGCTAACGTTGCTGAAAGGAGACTTCACCGCTAATAGATATTGCGTTATGAACTTAGCGGTGAGAGTGATGTTGCTACCGACATTTATCTGTCTAGGGTTGGAGGTTGAGCCGTCACTCCATCCGCTGAAAGCGGCCCTCACGCCTGGATCAGCGGGGACGGAAGCCTCAAGCTGTAAGCTATGAATCCCAGAGGAGATTGGAACTTGAAGCCTCCCCCAGCTGTCCGTCTTGAAAGTGAAGCCGTTCACTTTCACTGAAATATTGCTGCGTTGCGTATTCACGGTCAAGCAATACGTCTTCTTTTGGATAGACCATGAAGCGTCATAGGTTCTGAAAGGGAGTGCTGCATAGTCGTTCAATCTCAATGTCCACCCGAGCATCACGTGAGAGTAGTCCTGTCTATTCATGTAGAGTATGCTGTAGTAGTATGTCGAGCCGTCGACCATCAATGTCCAAAGTTCATTCCAGCCAGTTGAAACATTTATCTGATTCAAGAGCGGGTAGAGATTGAATCTGTTTGAGCCGTTGAGCATGTAGCCGATACTGGATGTCATGTAGAGGCTGGGGCCGTATGCGAACAGCCTATTAACTGTCTTCGCTGTAGCGTTGATCGCCGGTCTAGGCACTTGAACCGAAGGAACTGGCAGAGTCTGATTTCGAACGTACTCCTTACCCGCGAAGCTGCCAGCCCACCAGTATGCACCGCTCGCATAATTGAAGACTCTGAGACCGAACCCCGCTGAAGAATCTCTCAAATATAGGAACCCTATGAAGAAATCATCGTTGGTAACGTTCGCTAGGAAGATCAGCCAGAGCTTATATTTACTCCAGTAAACATAGTTCCAAGGGATGACGTCTATCCTTCGACCTGAAAGCGTCAAGTAGCCTCCAGCGTTGGAGACATTTACGAAGTCACCAGTGCCGCTTCTACCTACCGCGCTAAACTCAACTACAGTATTTGCATTTGAGTAGGCGTCAGCTGTGAAATAGATGGCTTTGAATCGTTGAACATCTTGAGCTGAAACAGGCTCAGCATATAAAGCTAGTATAAAGAATAGAGCAAGGACTACGAATGCTACCGATTTTTCCAGTCTCATAGATAGCATCAACAGTTCTTCCATCTTCGTAAGGAGCTACCGCTCGCAACCCTAGAACAACAGCACTAGAAGCTTAAGATTTGGAAACATGAAACTGCGAGTTTCAAAGAAAACAACTGTTCATAAGAGCACAACCATGTTTAATGCAACGCTCCTGAATAGGCACAACCCAGTGAAAGGAGACTCGCTGAAATGTATCTGGAGGTTTATATAGCCAACATTGAGTTACGTCTCCGATCTTGATCGTTCCAAAATCCATTTAAGATTCCCTGAGCAACTATCGTTCGAAAGCGTGCAGCAGATTTGAAGGCCCAAATAGTGTTCATACTTGTTCTGACACTAAGCCTTTCGAACCTAGAAGCTGTTCAAGCGGTTGAGTCCACAATTGTAATTCAACCTTCAACGGCAGATACATACGCGAACAGCTTCGACGTCATAATCCACAGAGGGCCAGGTCACGGAGAAGACCTTGGTATGTTCGTTGGAAACTGCTACTTCGCACCGGATAAACTCTACGGGTCAGCACGCTCATACATCAGATTCAATCTCACAGAGATACCGAGCGAGTTTGAGATCGTAAAGGCTTCCCTCAAGCTTTATATGTATAGCGCTCCAGCTTCGCCGCAAATCTACGAAGCCTACAGGATAACTTCAGACTGGTCTGAACACTGGCTCAACTGGACCGTTCAGCCGAGCTACGCATCATACCTAACGAATTACACAACAATAAGTCCAACGCCGAGCACCGGCTGGATCTCATGGGACATTACAGAAGATGTCAAAGCATGGTACTCAGGCAGCTCTCCGAATCATGGAACGATGCTAAAGATAATGTTTGAGAGAAACGCTTCAGATGAGGTAGCAGCCTTCTATCCCAGAGAGATCCGCTACACAGATCTGAGGCCTAAACTAGAAGTAACCCTCGAAGGCGAGGCTCCGATACCTGAACTCCAAGCCTTCATGATTCCAGCGGTAATGGCCATAACATTTACCTTGACCGTATTCTCAATAAGAAGAAAGCAATGGAATTTAACTACGCTTCCTTCTTCTTAAAACAGCTACCGATATCCATAAAGCGAAGACCGCGATCACTGGCGCGGCGTAGAGAGAAAACTCCGGGATAGGCTCATTACTCTGCTCGAGATAGAAATCGTATTCAGTAGTCGAACCGTTCGTCACAGGGAGAAATGTTGAACTGCTATTGTAACCTACGAGGGAAGCAGTTAACGTATACTCTCCAACAGGCACGTACATCTTATAGTATCCATGTTCTCCACTTGAGGTAGTTTGCGTATAAGTCTCGTTGGTTACAGTTACATTCGCCCATGCCAAAGGCTTGAGATCACCCATGTAATTTCGACCGTATACATGGCCATAAACCATTCCTCCCCCCACAGCGCCTCTAGATTCAGAAACGTGGCTGAATGCAAAGACAGCGCTCAGACTAGCGAAGAGCAAACATACTAGCAGATAGGCTTGACGCCTCAAATCTAGTCCTCGCCTTTGAGTTCTAACAAGCATCGAAGCAATAAAACCTTTCGAGACACATGAGGATATAAAATCTCGAAGAACACTTTTTCCCTTTTAACAAGTTGCTTTCAATCAGCCCCCCTTAGCCGGGAGAAAATCTCTTAGACGACGGTCGCGGCGGCAGGAAATGCTTAAAAGCGGACGAGTTTTCGACGACTGCGACTCCTAAGAGCAGGCTTGAGAGAAGGATCGTTGTCAACACGAGTGTTGAGGTTGCGAACATCATTGAAGAAGCCAACTTGAAGAATTCGCTGACAATCAGTATCAAGATGCTCACCAAGAAGAGGGACGTCAAGCTCAAGATAGGCTTTCGACTCGGGAGCGCCCTTCTCCTACAAATCAAGACGAGCGCTATCAACATCATCGGGAAGACGTAGACAGCGCCGATCAATGCAGACGTAACCAAGCCGGCGACAAAAGCTGCAACCTCACCGTCAGAGACGAAAGGCCTTGAGGCCAATTCTGCCAAACTCAGAATCTTGATGAGTGGATATAGCAGAACTTTAAGCACGGATCTCGCTGCCGCGCTTCTTGAGATATACCCAGCGACGTTTGGGCTGAAGGAGTAGTAGAAGCTGTCGAAGACCGCCATAAACTGGCTTCCGGCGAAAGTAGGCAAGATCCTCGTATCCCTAAACCTCCTCAAAGACTGAACCTCAGGCGAGAGCTCAGAACCGTACGTTGCGGTAGCTATCAAACACGCTGAGCTCTGAAGATAGATCGCGGTCAACGTGTCGCCGCTCTTCGCAAACAAAGGCGATTCAACCCTCGAACCGCCTGGATTCTGCCAATGGCTGAAACTGTACTTGGTCCACTTCACAGAAATATTAAGAGGTGAGACGGAGAAAGAGATCGGCGACTTAGACTCAAACCAGTTCGAGTAGCTGTAAGGCGTCGTTCCGTTATGATAAGCATTATTCACAATAATCGATATCGAGATGTTTTCAGGGAGGTTTCCAGTTGTGAAGGAAAGCTGATATTCAGTCCTCCAATCTGCCAAAAGCTTCTTCGGTGAATCCATCAAGATCGAGCCGCTCGACTCGTTCCCAACGTAGTCTCCATGCCACCCTAGGAAGATCCTCCTCGTCCTGTTCTCATGCTCTATCGGAGAAACTAAGAAGTCTGCTTTTGATCCTGAATCGTACCAGTCTTCCCCTTGAGGCTCCCCGAAGCTCGAAGCGATCGAGAGATAATATTGC
>Ga0315312_1001026_pt1 | contig 24502 bp, 17 predicted proteins | sample TDP7_MG_FD_203629 | JGI IMG/M metagenome (GOLD analysis project Ga0315312, IMG submission 203629) | Freshwater sediment microbial communities from Lake Towuti, South Sulawesi, Indonesia - TDP7 | ecosystem: Environmental > Aquatic > Freshwater > Lake > Sediment | place: Indonesia: South Sulawesi... | reverse complement strand
TGATAAATGATTTCACGGTGAGGAAAATGCCGGCTAATTTACCACCACAGTACTTTGAGGCGGAAAAGAGACTTCGGTTGGCTAAAAACCCGGCCGATAAGATAGTCGTCCTGGAAGAGATGCTGGCGATTATGCCCAAGCACAAGGGGACTGACCACCTCCGTGCTGAACTTAGGAAGAAGATTGCCAGGCTAACTGAGGCAGCGGAAAAAAAACTTGCCACTAAGCGGGCATCAATGCTTATCGTCAAGGAGGGAGCTGCCCAGATAGTAGTCATCGGTCTGCCCAACGCTGGCAAATCTCAACTGGTTGGCAGTGTTACTAATGCCTCGCCGACGGTAGCCGAATACCCATTTACTACCCAGAGTGCCACCCCGGGAATGATGGAATTTGAGAATATACAGATACAACTAATTGATACCCCACCCCTGGGCGAACAGTCGGTGGTGTGGTGGCTACCTCATATGATTAGGCGGGCGGATGCTATACTGGTAGTGGTAGACTTAGCTGACGCTCCCCTCACCCAGGCGGAGGCTATCTTTGCTGAGCTAGCGGATAGGAAGATAGCAATTGGAGGCAAGGTTAAGGCGCTAATCGTGGGCAATAAGCTAGACCGGGCAAATGCCCGGGAAAACTACCTAGCGTTAAAGAACAGATACCAGGGGCAATTGCCAGTTATTGCTATCTCAGCTAAAGAGGGTGTTGGTTTGGAGGAGATGAAGCGTGAGATTTTTCAAATGCTTGATATTATTCGGGTATATACCAAGGCTCCGGGTCAAAAGCCAGACCTTACCGACCCGATAATCCTTGGGCGGGGGAGCACGCTAGAGGATGCAGCGGCGGTAGTCCACAAAGATTTTGTTGCCAAGCTGAAGTACGCCCGCATCTGGGGCTCAGGTAAGCATGACGGCATAATGGCCAGAAGGGACCACATCCTCCAGGACGGCGATATAATAGAACTGCATCTATAAGATTTTCGCCTACAATAGGAATTTCCTGATAGCTATGGCTAGACCGGCGTGGTCAATATCTAGGGTTATATAGTCGGCGGCGGCTTTGACCTCGGCTGGGGCATTGCCCATAGCTATACCCAGACCGGCGAGGGAAAGAAGGGGGATGTCGTTCGCCCCATCCCCTATGGCTATAACTTCGGTCAAAGATATCCCCAGATGTGACGCTAGTGCCTTCAGGGCTTTCCCTTTGGACACCCCGGGGGCAACTACATTGATAAAATCGACTCCGGGGAAAGCCGGGGTTCTAACCCGGGAGAAGTGGAGGCTATCTTTGAACTTAAGGCGAAATTTCTCCGCCTTAGCCGCTTCCTTGGGGGAGGTGGTTACCAGTCCGCCTTTAATAATCCTCTCCCGCTCCCATATTTTGTTGAAATCAACCAAGATAGGCTGGAGGCCGAAGAAGTCGTGGTGAACCTTAGACGACCGCGTTTCCCGCTCGATAAAATAATGGGTCGTAGAATACAAATCAAGGTCTATGTCATTTAGATGAGCAAATTTAATGGCTTCTCTTACTACTGCCTTACTCAGTGGTTGACTATAAACTTCTTCATTTTGGGCGGGATTGCTGACCAAAGCGCCATCAAAAAATATATGATAGCCATCTAATGCTAATTGGTGAATGATACTCAAGCAGGATTGGGCGGCTCGCCCGGTAGATACAGAAACCTTTATCCCTAAGTCACGAGCTTTGGCTAGTGCTTGTCTGTCCTGGGGTAAGATGTTTCCGTCCTTACCGACCAGCGTGCCGTCTATATCTACTACTAAAAGCTTGTAGGGGTGATTTATCACTCCCATCTCCTTGAAGGGCAGCTACCAGTATACCACCAAGGTACTACCTTTCCCAAGTGAGGAATCTTTGAGTAATAAGGTTTACAATTCTCGGGTCGGTTAGTATAATACCGCTGGCTGGGAGAGCCCAGATAAGATTTAATATAGATGGGGGACCAAGGTGAAAAAGGCAGAGGAGATGTTATGGGTGTAATTACCATAACCATAAATGGACGAGAGATCAAGACAGAGAGTGAGGCGACGGTTTTAGAGGTAGCACGAAGCGCTGACATCTACATCCCCTGCCTCTGTTACTATTTCAACCTCAAACCGCTGCCTGAGGTTGTGCCTGATATGGCATGTCAGCTTTGCCTAGTGGAGGTAGATGGCAGGATTGTTCTTTCTTGCACTACGAAGGTAATTGAAGACATGAAGGTCGAGACCGAAACCTCCAGAGTCAAGGAACTAAGGCGAAGAAATCTTATTGATATTCTGCGTCATCACCCCCACGTAGCAGTCGATGAAAGAAGCGTCCTTTATCCGGAGAATAGAATTTGCGGACTACGAAAGGTGTTAGACCACATCGGGGTAGGAGAACTACCCCCCTACATTCCCAAAAAGTTACCTGTCCGAGAGGACGGTCTTTTCTTTCTTCGGGATCATAATCTTTGCATCCTTTGTGAACGCTGCGTGCGGGTTTGCGATGATATAAGGGGGTTGCGGGCGATTGAATTTGCCTTCCCTTGTTATCGGGCTTGTCCGGCGGGGATAGATATCCCCCGCTACATTCGCCTTATTGCTCGGGAGAGACCGAGCGCTGCTCTGGCTGTAATCCGAGAGAAAGTACCTTTCCCCGGTGTGCTGGGGCGGGTCTGCACTCATGCCTGCGAGACTGCCTGCCAGCGTGGGCTTGAGGTGGACAACCCGGTACAAATTCGCATGCTCAAGCGCTTTGCCGCTGATAACGGCGATGACTCTTGGAAAAAACTATCGAAGAGGCTTCCACCAAGCAGGAAGAGCGTGGCGGTTGTCGGGTCTGGTCCAGCCGGCTTAACCGCAGCCTTTTATCTGGTCAAATTAGGGCATAAGGTTACTGTCTTTGAAGCCTTGCCTAAGCTAGGCGGAATGATGCAGGTGGGCATCCCGGGGTATCGACTTCCTCGCCAGGTACTTAACAGCGAGATTGAAGAGATCAAAAGTATTGGCGTCGAATTTAGGTTGAATGCCAAAATAGACTCCTTGGACTCACTTTTTGAGCAGGGGTATGATGCTGTCTTTCTCGGACTTGGTGCCCATGCGGAGATTCCACTGGGGGTTGACGGGGAAGATCTTCCTGGCGTTATCGGTGCCGTCGAATTCCTCCGTCGGGGCAATCTAGGAGAGTGGATAGATGTGGGGGAGAGGGTAGGCATCGTCGGCGGAGGAAATGTTGCCATAGACGCCGGACGCATGTCTCTGCGCTTTGGGGCAAAGAAGGTAACCATCTTCTACCGCCGCACACGTACTGAAATGCCCGCATCTTCCGAGGAGATTGACGCCGCCTTAGAAGAAGGCATAGAGATTATTTATCTGGTTGCCCCATCTAAGGTTGCCCGCGAGAATGGTACTCTGAAGCTGGAATGTATCCGCACGAAGTTGGGAGAGACGGATGCTAGTGGCCGACCTCGTCCTGTTCCCATTGAGGGAAGTGAGTTTATCACTGAGCTTGATACCCTGGTGGTTGCTATCGGGCAACGCCCCGAAGTTCCTACGGGATTGCAGGTTGAGGTGGAGCGAGGGAATGTGGTGAAAGTAAGCGCCGACATGAAGACCAGTCGGGAGGGTGTCTTTGCTGGGGGTGACTGTGTTAGCGGTCCAGCATCAGTCATTGAAGCCATAGCTGCCGCCAGAAAGGCAGCTGAAGCCATTGACCGTTATCTTGGTGGTAAGGGGGATATTTCGGAGTCACTCGTTCCGGCTGAAGAGGCTACGACCTGGCTAGAAGGAGGCTTTCCCGAGGAAAAGCTAGCCCTCGTTTCTCGTCTCCCCCCTGAAATCAGCATCAAGAGTTTTGACGAAGTTGAACAGGCGTGGGGGTGGGATACTGCGATGGCGGAGGCACAACGCTGTCTTCGCTGTTACGTTATCACTCCCCCGGACGAAAAGGTGCTTCAGGAGGCTGGTTGCCAATTCTGCGGCGCTTGTGTTGATTCTTGCCCTACTGGGGCCTTGGTAGAGTGGAGTGTTTACCAGGCTGGAGCACCAGACCGTGTGGTAACTACTATCTGTCCCTATTGCGGCGTTGGCTGTCAGCTTAAGCTCGAAATTAAGAATGAACAAATCATTCGAGTAGTTCCTGATTCCGAGGGCCCAGCGAACAGGGGACAGTCCTGTGTAAAGGGTAAGTTTGGTATGGATTTTGTTGGCGACCCCAATCGTCTGACAGTGCCGCTGATAAAGAGGGATGGGAAGTTTACCCCGGCAACCTGGGATGAGGTACTAGACCTGGTTGCCAGTAAACTAGCCAATTATAGACCAGACGAGGTGGCGGTAGTCTCCTCAGCCAAGTGCACCAATGAGGAGAACTATGTTATTCAGAAATTTGCCCGGGTAATGCTGGGGACTAACAATATTGACCACTGTGCTAGGTTATGTCACGCTTCCACTGTAACCGGTTTAGGTCAAAGCTTTGGCGCTGGGGCGATGACCAATTCCATTGGTGAGATTGGTGATGCCGGTTGCATCCTGGCTATTGGCACTAATACCACATCAGCTCATCCGGTGATTGGGCTAGAGGTAAAGAAGGCAGTGCGCAACGGGGCAAAGCTCATTGTGGCTAACCCTCGTCAGATTGAGCTGGTTCGTGTTGCTGACTTATGGTTACAGCATATGCCGGGCACCGATGTTGCCTTACTCATGGGGATGATGCGGGTTATTGTGGACGAGGGGTTACTCGACGCAGCATTTATCAAGGAGCGGTGCGAGAATTTTGATGCCTTTAAAGAGTCGCTTAAAAACTTTGACCTGGATACTGTAGAAGGCATTACCGGGGTGCCTAAGGATAAGATAGCTGAGGCAGCCAAGATATATGCTACCAATAAGCCGGCTTCCATTCTCTATGCTATGGGCATTACCCAGCACTCCCACGGCACTGATAATGTAATAGCCATTGCCAACCTGGCGATGCTTACCGGGAATATAGGCAAGCCATCTAGCGGAGTCAATCCGCTGCGGGGTCAGAATAATGTGCAGGGTGCTTGCGATGTTGGCGCTTTACCGAATGTCTATACTGGTTACCAAGCAGTAGCCGACCAGGCTACAAGGGAGAAATTTGAGGTTGCCTGGGGATGTAGCCTTAATCCATCTCCGGGATTAACCCTCACCGAAATCTTTGAGGGTGCTTGCCAGCGCCAGATAAAGGCTATCTACCTAGTGGGGGAGAACCCAGTGTTGAGCGAGCCTTGTTCCCATCACCTGGAGGAGCTGAAAAAGCTGGGGTTCTTTGTAGTTCAAGATGTTTTCCTGTCTGAGACGGCTCAGATGGCAGACGTTGTTTTGCCGGCGGCAAGCTTTGCCGAGAAGGATGGCACCTTCACCAATACCGAGCGGAGGGTGCAGCGGGTGAGGAAGGCGATAGAGCCTATTGGTGACTCCAAGCCTGACTGGTGGATTACCTGCCAGGTTGCCCGGAGGATGGGTGGCAAGGGCTTTGATTTTGAGCATCCGTCTCAGATTATGGACGAGATTGCCCGCCTTACCCCCAGCTATGGCGGCATTTCCTATCGCCGCTTGGATAATGGCAGCTTGCAGTGGCCCTGCCCTACCCCAGACCACCCGGGGACACCTATTCTTCATACCAAGCAATTTACCCGGGGTAAGGGTCGGTTCATACCCCTGGACTATAAGCCACCTATGGAGCTTCCCGATGATGACTACCCCCTGATACTGACCACTGAGCGGAGCCTCTATCACTATCATACCGGTACCCTGACCCGAAGGGTGAAAGGGCTAAATATCCTCCTTGGTGAGGGACTGGTGGAGATAAACCCTGAGGATGCTTCAGCTTTAGCTATTGCCGATGGTGAAATGGTAAAGGTCGTCTCACGGAGGGGGGAGGTGGTGGCTAAAGCTAGGGTAACCGAGGTTTCACCGGTCGGGGTGGTCACCATGAACTTTCACTTCGCTGAAAGCCCGACCAATATGATTACTAATCCAGCCCTTGACCCGGTAGCTAAAATACCCGAGCTTAAGGTCTGCGCAGTAAGGATTGAGAAGAATAGCGGTTAATACTAATCTGGTTGTTTATTAACCTCACCCCCTAGATATTTATTAACCCACCCTCTTTATCCCCCTCCCTTATAAAGGGAGGGGGAATTGGTTATATAAGGGAGGCTCCGCCTCCCTTTGACTCTCCATAATACGGATATATATTCCTATCACAGGGGAAGAGATTTTAAGAGAGAAGCGAAGCCTCCCTTTGACTCTCCGTAATACGGATATATATTCCTATCACGGGGGAAGAGATTCTAGAGAGGGACGAAATCTCTCTTACAAACTATCCCCCTTCCCTGAAAGAGGTAGATGAAGTCCTTGCATAAGGGGGTCTGGGTGCTGAGGGGGATAGGTTGCTAAACAATCTTAATATTAATCTGGCTTGACCAGCTTCCAGGTTATGATTTCACACAGCACGGTTATATCCTCGGTGGACAGGTAATCGGAGATGGTGGCATCAAAGATTATGCTCCCTGAAGGAGCAAACTCCTCATCACCCCGCCATAAGACAAGAGTTATCGGTACATGGTTGAAGGCATTAATGGTTACCGCCACATCGCCATAATCCGCTTTATGACCGCCCAGCTTTGCGGCAGCAGCTACCAGCCGATAAGGCTCGCTGCCAAAGTGGTCTAAGAGTGGTTTTATAGTCCGGTTAGAGAATGTTGGGAAGTAGTTACCCCCCTCAGGCAGTTCCTTAAAGGTAATCATCTTATTGGCAATGGGGGTGCCTTTGGCTAGGGTTAAATAGTGGAGTATTAGAACCTTGTCCTTTATTGGTACTTCCTCTGGGCTATCTATCAAGAAAATATTGCCCTTGGGCAGGGTGACTTGATACGACCTATTTAGATATTCAACGATGATAGCCTGTTGAGAGTCTATTTCGAGATATCGGGCACCGCATTTTTGGCATTGCCCCTTTATATCATCAATCTTGGTCAGTTGCTCACAGGCAAGCTTATAGGCAAGTTCAAATCCCCGATAAGAGCCCTCAGTGGGTAAAGCTGAATTTTTGTTTTCCATCCTAGGTTGATTTTCACAGTCCAGCGGCATCCAAGATTGCCGGCACCTTTTTCTCCCAGCCAATAGGCATAATGTGTACCCCCTGACACATACCCTTAAGCTCTTTGATTAGTCTGGCGGCGATCTCTATCCCGGTTCGGACTTTATCTTCAGCCTTGGACATTAGGGCAATTAGCTCTTCGGGCACAGAGACACCGGCGACATTTTTATTCATAAACCGAGCCATACCAGCCGATTTCAGGGGTATTATCCCAGCCAGGATAGGGATATTAAATCCCTCTACCCGCTTCATAAATTTGGCGAAGGTATCAACATTAAAGATGGCTTGGGTTTGGAAGAATTTAGCCCCGAGTTCGATTTTTTTCTCCATCTTCATAAGCTGCAGTTCAAAGGCGGCTTCAGTATCAGCCCCCGGGTTAACCACTGCCCCGGGGAAAAAGTTGGGCTTGCCTTTAAGCTCGTTGCCAACCATGTCGTAGCCTTCATTTAGTCTTTTTATCATCCACAGGAGCTGGACCGAATCTACATCATAAACTGGCTTGGCTTGGGGATGGTCACCAAGAGTCGGTAAGTCACCGGTGATAGCCAATACGTTTTCAACGCCCAGGACTGAGGCACTCAGCAGGTCTGACTGCAAAGCCAATCGATTTCTATCTCGGCAGGTCACTTGGAATACGGGGTCAAGCCCCTCTTCCTTTAGCAGATGGCAGGTAGCCAGTGAGCCTAACCTCATCACCGCGCTTTGTTGGTCGGTAACATTGGCGGCATCCACCCTGCCCTGCAAAAGCTGAGCAACCTCCCTTATCTCAGTGGTGTCGGTCCCCTTCAGCGGACCGACCTCAGCGGTTATGACAAACTTTCCGGCTTCTAAAAGTGATTTGAGGCTCATTTTATGTTTCTCCTTCTAGCTACTATAGCTCAAGCCAGGAGTGAGAATAGAGGGTTTCACCGGCAAGGACTCTTACCGTTTTCACATATTTCACCTCCTCTTCACTTAAAGAGGAGGTGTCAGGTCTCTTCCCATCCATTACCTGATGCACTAGATTAACCAGTTTGGGCATCTCACCTCTGGCAATTTTAACTAGCTCAGGGTCAAAGGCATCAACTATAGCTGAATAAAGTCCGTACTTCATCAGCATCATTAGGTATGTGCGATTAAGATAGGGTCTGAGGTCAGTAGGGGCGCCATTGGAGACGTTAGACAAGCCGACAGTGGATTTACATCCGGGGGCAATATCTTGGAGCATGCTCATAAATTCCAGGCAGGGCTTGACCTGGTTGGTATCGACATTGACCACCGGGGTAACTATAGGGTCGAACCAGATATTCTCATTAGGGATGCCCATTTCATTGGCTTTATACATGAGCTCAGCGGCGATAACTGCCCTTTCATCGGCATCTCGAGGCATTCCCTGCCTGCCCCACAGGAGACCAATCATATCGGTATTGTATTTTATGACTAGGGGTAGCTCCTCCTCCATTCTAGTCAAGGAGATGGAATTAATTAACGCTTTGCCCCTGTGTACTTTTAGCCCAGCCTCCATAGCCAGCGGGTTGGTCGTGTCCAAGGACAGTGGCTTGTCCGTAACCTCCTGCACGGTGTTAACCATCCAGGTCATGAACTCCTCCCCGTCCTTTCGGGCAGGGCCGATGTTGATGTCAAGGTAATCCATCCCTGCCTCAGCTTCAGCCTTGGCTATTTTTTGGATGGGCTCGGGGTTCCTCTCCTTCATGGCGGTACCGGCGATTTTGGTGGTGATATTTATATTCTCCCCGATAAGAATCATCACTCCCCTCCTTATGGTTGAGATTGTTTATTAACCTCACCCCCTTTATCCCCCTCTCCTTAACAAGGAGAGGGGGAAGAGATTTTAGAGAGGGGCAACGCCCCTCTCTTACCCTCACTCCCCCTTCCCTGAAAGAGGTAGATGAAGTCCTTGCATAAGGGGGTTAGGGGATAGGTTGCTAAACGACCTCTATGGTTTCCATGTTTTAAGATAGGCTGGAATATGAGCCCCTTCCCTGGGACCAATTAAGACCTCCCAGTCTTTTAGCTCGTCTTCTATCCCCCCGCTTTCAGCGGCGGCGTATCCCGGAATTATCAATTTGCGATGTTTGACCTTGTCTATAATCCCACACTTCTTGACAAAGGCAGCAATGTTATCACTAACGAATGTGCCGGCGGCCCAGGCGGTCATGACCGAAAGCCCATCGGTGTTCATGACTAAAAGGTAGGCAGGAACTCGGCTGGTTTCTATTTCACCGGAGACAATAAAGTAGGTAAGGGAGAAGTTAGTGGTAATAAGCACCGGGGAGTTTTCATCAGGACCACCAATCTCGTAGATTCCCTCTGTGGTCATCAGTGGTCGTTGAGGGTCGGTATAAATATTCAGCCTTTCTACTAGTAAGGGGAATAGGCTCTCGGCGTGAAAGTCGGCAAGAGCAATGATTCCGCTGTATTTAGCCACAAAAACGGAGGCAATTATCGCCTCCTTCATCGAGTCGTTAGTCATCTCGGCAGGGAAAACGATGGTGGGGAAGCCCAAGGGACGAAACTTTTTGACCAAAGCCGCCGTCCTAATGAATACCTGGTCTTCAAGTGCCCGGCGAATAGTTCTTGAGCCAGAATCAAGAACTATATCTTTAATGCCGGCTTCGGTCAATTTAGTCGTCAGTTGGGCAAGCTCTTCAAGGCTGGAGGCTTTTACTGCCACCGGGCAGGAATTTTGTTTAGCCAAATCTGCCACCGGCTCTAGGTTGTCTTTAGTGGCGGCGTATATTAGCGGTTTGTGTCCAGCGCAAGCCTTTAAACCGGCAGCCAAGATTTCGGGGTTGTTGCTCATTAGGATGATGCCGTAATCGCTATTTTGCTTTACTTTGTTAACCAGAGCCTCAAATTTGCCGGCATCTCCTGAATCGTCCTTTATCGCTATAAGGTCGGGACGAAGTTTGAGACCTACCCTCTCATATTGAAGCTCCTTGAGCTTCTTCAGCCTGGCATTAACCTCAGCATCATCCATGGCATCGCTGATAAGAAGGGCGAAACCGGGAGGGTTCTCAAACCTTTTCTCATGGCGAAACATAACGGTCTCGCCACCAATCTTTAGTGCCCTGTCGCCGACGCCGATAGTAACCGGTCTAATCGGTGGTGCTGAAGCCTCGGCCAATTTAGCTTTTGCCTCCTCAGAGATATAGGGGCAGGCACTCAGTTCCGCCTTGCCTCCGGCTAAACTCATGGCAAAGGCAAGACAGGTAGGCACTCCGCATTCACCACAGTTCGTCCTGGGGAGCAACTTAAATATCTCTATTCCGGTAAATGGCATTGGCAAACTCCTTTTCTATATTATCGGCTCCATGGTAAGGGCTGGGTGTCCCTTCTCCTGTAGGAAGGGGAGGATCTCCTCCTCGGTGGTGCCCACCGTCTCATCGGCAATCATATCAGGCAGGTCAGGCACACCAACCTCTATAGCTCTAGCCTTAAGCCGGTCGGCAATCTCCTCCTTTAGCATCTTGGGCATCCAGACAATCCTCTTTATACCACCGTCACCGATAAGGAATTTTCTCTGGCAGATGTTATATTTGCCATGGCCAACGAAACCGGGAGTACTCAATCCACCACCGACGGTACCAGCCAGGGTGGTGAACTTCATCCCACAGGGGGTCATCTCGGTAAATTCCCGATTTACTGTCATTATCCCGTTGCACAGGGGAAGGACAGCAGCCACACATTCACAGCAACCACAGGTGGTCATGGGGTCATGTACTACGCTGTAGAAGTTATAGTGGTCGAATTTTCCGCGGGAAGCCTTATAGAGAAACTCATTTACCCCTTTCCACTGTCCCAGCTTGGCATCAATGGTTTCACCCTTGGGCACTGGTTGGTTGGGTCCGGTGGGGTTAATTTCATAAGCCGCTTTGCAGTCCATCCAGTTATAGGAACCGCAGAGCCCAGTCCTTTCCGGGCTAATGGTACAAACATGAGACGGGGCAAAGGACTGACATAGGGTACAGGAGTAATAGACATCGGTGGTTTCGTCGGTCATGCCTTCAATTCGGGCATCTCTAGCTGCGTATGCCTCCCTTGCCTTAGCCAGCTTCTCCTTTACCTTATCCTCCTCGGTGTAGAGTTTTACCTGGAGTTTATCAAATATCCGGCCAAAATTCTGGTGCAGGGTGGCGTGAAGGACAGCGCCGATGTGGTATAATCTGAAGCCCTTGTTATAAAGCTCTTTGGAAACTCGTAGCCAAGCGATATCCCTTTGTCCATTGTGAAAGCAGCCTTGAATGTAGTTTATCTGATGGTGGATTTGCCGCTCCAGGATAGGTTCATAGTCGGGCTGCATCTCCCTTCCGGCAACCTCAACGGCTATGGCTAATGGCAACTGGGATTCAGGGGGTACGTCAGTTATATCGGGACCAATCACCTCAAACTTTCCATCCTCTACCTCATCCATCCGCTTAGAGGTAACCCACTCAACCATCGGGGTAAACCCGCCACCACACTCCAAATACCACTCTCCCTTCCGAACCCTTTCGCCCTCAAAAGCAGGACCAAAGCCAGTTGGAATCGGTACCTCACTTACGGCAACCTTTAACCCTCTTACCTCTACGGCTTTGGCGACTATCTTGTCGTGAGGGACATTGGAGACCACATGCTCGTAGGTACAGATGCCGGTAGGCAAAATCTCAGGTATCGGGGTATCGGCAATGGTGGGGAAGCCCCAATTGATTGCCCCAGCGGCATTAGCATACCACTCATCGGTAACATAGCCCAGGGGGAGGATGAAGGAGAAGACCCGGTCTTTATTATAGATAAGGATTTTTCTGAAGTCGCCAGGCTTAATCCCGCCGAAGGACATGGCTACTCTAGTGGCAAAGCCCATGGCAAATACGGCGGCGGTAATATCAGGCCCATAGGAGACCAGACGGGTGGGCCAGCCAATCTGGACTCCAGCCTCAACAAGTTGCTCGGAAAACCTCTTTCCGTCATACTCAGCACACATAAAGATGTAAAGGTTCTTCTGCTGCAGTTCCTGAGCAATCTCCTTAGCAATTTCAGGGCTGGGGGCAGCCCCACAGATGGCGGCGAAGCCGGGGGCAGTGCCATCAACGAATTCAACCCCCCGCCTCCTCAGGATTACATCATCGGCGGCACCCAGCCAGATATTAGTGTCAGTGATGTCTTCTTGCTTGGTGTAAAAGTCAGGCTCTTCCAGATATCTTATGGCTTCGACAATTTCCTCGGCAAAGAAGGTTGCCATACCGGCATCGAGGGCAGGTGCCAGGTAGGGCAGAGGACATTTTTCCCTTACCGGTGGAGGGAGGAGTGATTTACACTTCTTTAGCACCGGCTCCATGTCGCCCAGTTTTTCCACCGGAATGCCTAGAATCCCGTAAATCACCGGGAGATAATAGGCAGTATTGGGGAAGCCCACCGGTTCGTTGGCTCCCCATCTGTCCATCGCCTCCTGCCACTTCTTCTCGGCGCGGTCAACGATTTTGTGTGCTCCTCTAATAGCTGCCGAGGCAATTATCTTAGACATGTTTTATTTAAGTCCTCCATTTATCTTGTTAATAACTAGGTTTAAGCTGCTTCCAGCTCCCGTCTCATTGCCATATCGTAGAGTATCCGTTCTCTAGCTTTGTCAATGCCTAAGGCTTTACGCTTCTTGTCGATATGGCTAATCATGAGGTGGGCGGCTTTAATTGGGTCTGGTTCAAAGGCCCACATTCCGCCATATATAGCTTCAAAGTCCTGAAACAGGAATTTAGTTACCTCTTCATTGCCGAGGGTAGGCCAATTGACGCCAAATACGGTGAATACCCCTGAGCCAACAAAGTATTGACCGATGGAGATTGCCTTCTCGCTCATCCACTCAGGAGCAGCACCAGCCACCGGCAGTTCGCTGATGTCATCGCCTAAGCCGCCATCTTTTACCATAGCCGTGGCGGCGATTAGAATTCGGCTGTTATCGACACAGGAACCCAGGTGTAATACCGGCGGGATGCCTACTGCCTCGCATACTGAAGCTAGCCCCTCACCGGCGTATTTTGATGCTGCCTCCGGGGTCATCAATCCGGCTTTGGCAGCCGCCATGGCGCTACAACCGGTCTGGATGACTAATACATCGTTCTTTATCAGTTCCTTAATCATAGTAGTGTGAATATCATCATGCCTGACCCGGGGGTTATTACAACCGACAACACCGGCTACCCCCCTGATTCTGCCGTTGATGATATTGTCATTTAGCGGTCGGTAGGAAGCCCGAAACAGACCACCGAGTAAGTAGTTAATAGTCTCGTGGCTGAATCCGGCGACTAGGTCAGTCTGTTCCTTGGGGATATTGATATTATTCCCCCGGTTGGGGAAATTCTCAATGGCAGTCTTGACTATAGCCTTAGCCGACTCCATAGCGTTGTGCTCGTCAAACTGGATATGAATAGCCCCCGGGATTTTAGCCTTGGGTGAGGTGGTGATAATCTTGGTGTGGTAGCACTGAGCAATATCAGGCAAGGACTGCATTATACATTGGATATCTACCACCATAGCCTCTACCGCCCCGGTGACCAGAGCCAGCTCCTGTTGCAGGAAATTCCCGGCTAGAGGGATGCCATGGCGCATCAGTATTTCGTTGGCAGTGCAACATATGCCGGCGATGTTTATCCCCTTAGCCCCTTTAGATTTAGCCAAGGCTAGCATCTCGGGGCTCTGAGCAACGACTACAATCATTTCGGAAAGCAGCGGGTCATGACCGTGGATGATAAGGTTTACCTCGTCCTTGCTGAGCACCCCCAAATTTACCCTGCCCAGGACTGGTGCCGGGGTGCCAAAGAGGATATCCTGAAGCTCGGTGGCAATCATACTGCCTCCCCAGCCATCAGCTATAGCGCATCTGACTCCTTGGCGGAGCAGGTTACGGTAGTCCTGGTCAACACCGATATGGGTTCGGTGCATTATCTCCACCACCTCTCTATCTATGCCCCGAGGAGCAACTCCCTCCCGCTGCCATAGCTCTTGACGCTTTAGTGGTGCTCTTCTTAAGAACAGGACCTCGCCCTCCTGTTTACCAAACTCAGCCAGGGCAATTTCACCGATGTTAATGGCTATTTCCTGATTACTGCGGTCGCCAATCTCTACCCCCCAATCCAGAGCCAGTTGCAGCAGCTTCTGCTCGTCTTTAATCTCATAGTCTGGGGCTTCACCTTTAGCTACAGCTAAGAAAAGCTCGGCTACGCCTCGGGCATGGTCAGAGTGAGCCGCTGCCCCGCCGGCTATCATCCGGATGAAATTGCGAGCGGCGATGGTCTCAGCAGTGGCGCCACAGACCCCCCTTCTCTTTTGCTTTTCCTCTGGCGTTTCCTCCTTCCCTTTGGGAGGAGGCACCCGGCACGGTCCCATGCCACAGTCCTTACAACAACTGCCATCAACCCCTATGGGGCAGGGCTTCCTGATTTCGGCTCTATCAAAGGCGGTACTAACCCCGTCACTGGTTGCCTTGTCAATCATCTTTATACTGGCGTTGTCAATGCTCTTGGTTTCTGCTTCTGCCATCTTGTGCCACCTTCCAACTTTAGTGTTTTACCGTTAGTTCGGCTATCATTTCCCGGACTAACTTTATTGCCTCTGGGTGTCTCATAATTATCACATCGGCTCCAGCCAGAAGTAAGACCATAGCCGACATGGCTTCCATTAAGATGCCCCGCTTCTTGGCATTCCCCATATTGAGCTCATCATCGGCAAGGTGTAGCTCTTTGGTCTTCCACACCTCACTAGCTAGATTACAGATAATCGGGAACTGGAGCTTTTCATCCTCCTGGGTTAATCCTGCCATTCTCATCCTCTCCATCACCGAGTAGGCATACTCAATGCCATAGCCTATGCCACTAACGGTCGGGTCCATTATAATCTGCTCATCGGGTACTCCGAGATTGCCCAACAGGATGTTAAGCTGCTTAGCTAGGTTTATGTCTATAGGGGTTGATGCTATCACCGTATGATGATAGCCGATGGCTGAGGCGCCAATCTTCTTATGGTCTTTTTCCTCAACCGGTCCGATAATTAGGTTCTTCCCCTGACAGACCTCAGCCACTTTTCTTAGCACCTCGGTATCCTTCTCCTCATTACCCGTGCCCCAAACGATTAAGGGAACATCAATAGCATCGGCTACCTTCTTGACCACCTCAGTGGCTTCATCGGCTCCGCGGTCAAGCCCATTGGGGTCGGTGCTGATTAGTTGCAGGGCAATCATCTCTGCTCCGTAGTCGGTTATACATTTTTTTGCCCAAGCCACCGGGTCATCGGTTACCCCAGCAAAGGGCTCTAAGGCAGCTTCAGGCCACTCCTTAGGTGAGCAGTCCCAGACCTCCGTAGCTATTCTAGGCAAATGGGGCATCTCGCCCTCAAATAGGTAGAAGGGGTAGGATGTCTCCCCACCAACGGTTATAGCTTTGTCTCCTTCGCCCAGGGTTATCTCTCTGATTTTGCCGGTATATTTTGTCTTAGGGATTTCAAATGCCATCCCTTGCCTCCTTACTTAAGCCGGATTCTTCCTCTTCTCACTGCCATACCATTCTTTTCCATACCAATACCGCTCACCGGTCTGTAAGTATTTGAGTTTCTCCTCCCGGCTCCTCAGCTTATGTCTCCATTTTCCCAGTTCCTCACCCTGGGGTTTACCTTCCTCATAGGTTGCCCCGAGGACTTCTACTTTATCCCGGCCGGGAGCACTCTTTTCCTCAATCTCGTATTCCATCCGTTCCCCTTTCTAGGCTAGTCCAGCCGCCAGTTTTGCCGCTCTAACCGTATTTAGCATAAGCATGGTTATGGTCATAGGGCCAACTCCGCCAGGAACCGGGGTAATGGCTTTAGCCTTCTCCTTAACCGAATCAAAGTCAACATCACCGACCAAAATATCTTTACCATCTGCTGTTTTTCCTATCCGGTTAACGCCGACATCAATCACCACCACCCCTTCCTTAACCATATCAGCGGTGATAGCTTTGGGTCTGCCTGCGGCCACAATTAGTATATCAGCTCTCTTGGTGTGAAGGGAAATATCTCGAGTTCCGGTATGACACACAGTAACGGTAGCATTAGCCCCTTTTTTCTTCTGGAGAAGGATATTGGCTATCGGTTTGCCCACGATGTTGCTTCTACCGACAACGACTACTTCCGCCCCATCAATCTTAACCCCAGACCTGATTAGAAGCTGTTGGATTCCATGAGGGGTACAGGGTAAATAATCTGGCTCGCCAATCATCAATTTGCCTACATTCACCGGGTGAAAGCCATCAACATCCTTTTTGGGGTCGACGGCATAAAGCACATTAGTCTCATTGATATGCTTGGGCAGGGGCAGTTGGACTAGAATGCCGTGAATTTTGGGGTTTTTATTTAGTTTATCAATTAGCGCCAGCAGTTCCTTTTCGCTGGTATCTGCCGGCAGGTCATGCCTTTCTGAATATATGCCCAGGGCTAGAGATGTCTTTTCCTTCTGACCAACATAGACCTGGGATGCCGGGTCCTCACCGACCAAGATTGTGGCTAGTCCCGGTATGAGGTTATGCTTCTCCTTGAGTTCAGCAATCTCTTGTTTTAATTCCTCACGAATTTGTTTGGCAATCTCGGTGCCGCTAATAATCTGCGCTGTCATTTTTCACCCCCTTTATCTAAGATTTTAGCAACAAATCCTCTTCATTTCTCTTAAGGAGATTGTTTATTAACCTCACCCCCTTAGATATTTACTGGTAACCCTATCCCCTTTGTCCCCTTCCCCTTATAAAGGGGAAGGGGACTTGGTTATATAAGGGAGGCTTCGCCTCCCTTTGACCCTCCTTTAGTATTTACTCCTTCCCAAGGAGAGGGGGAGATTTTAGAGAGGGGCTTCGCCCCTCTCTTACCTAACTCCCCCCTTCCCTGAAAGAGGTAGATGAAGTCCTTTTATAAGGGGGCAGGCGGGTTCCCAGAAAAATCGTAGATTTTTCTGGGTGCTGAGGGGGATAGGTTGCTAAACAATCTCTATTAAGCAACTTAGCCATCAAGTTATTGACTGCCCTCACCGCCCTGGAGCTATCGGGCAGGTCAAGGAGTGGCTTTAGCTTGAGGTCATACTCATCTACTTCCTCATCATAAGGGATGGTAGCGATGGGTTCGATTCCTAGCCTGGCTAACTCGTTAGTGACCAGGGGGTCTAACTTTGCCGGGGCAAAGTTGATTACTACCGATTGCCTCTTCACCGCCAGTTTGAGTTGGGCAACCAGATCCCTTATCCTGGCTACAGTTCTAACCCCCTTTACCGAATGGTCAGAGATAATAAGCAGCTCGTCAATATTTTGGGTGGTTCTTCGTGAAAGGTGTTCCATCCCAGCCTCGTTATCCATCACCATATAGGCATAGTTACCCACCAGCCTGTCGGCAAATTTCCTGATAATAAGGTTGGGGTAGCAGTAGCACTCGGGACCTTCGCCCCTACCCATTGTCACCAAATCAAGCTCCTTGGTTTCAACTATAATCTCGTTCAGTTTATACTCTAAATAAACCTCCTTGGTCACTCCGGGAGGGATTTTTATTTTATCCTTTTGAAACTCATCAAGGACTAAGCCGACTGTCTGTTTTACCTCGAGACCCAGACTCTCCCCCAGATTGGCATTAGGGTCAGCATCAATGGCTAGGATTGGTCCAGAGCTGTTCTTTTTCAGGTAGCGAATGACGAGACTTGCCACCGATGTCTTGCCACTGCCGCCCTTCCCGGCTACAGCAATATTAAAACTCATATCTCTATGCCTTTACTTTTTGAAGCTTGCTAATCTTTTATAAACCGAGGGGAACTCCTCGGCATTGGGGTGGGGTAAGAACAGGCTGGCGGTATAGTTACTCATAAAATCAGCATTTACGCTCAATTCAAAGTTAGTCATCATTTTGGCTACCTTTTCCCCATCATCAAGTATGTCGGTGGAGAAGGAGGTTAGTCTTGCCCCCAGTAGGGAGCCGTTGCCAATGAAGATAAATCTATCCCGAGGTATATCGGGGAGAAGCCCGATAGTAATGCCCTTTTCAATATCAATATTACTACCGAAGGCACCGGCAATAATCACCTGCTCTAAATCAGAGCAGTTAATGCTGACACTTTTGGTCAACGTCCGGCACCCGGCATACATGGCGGCTTTGGCTCGTATAAGGTTATCAATATCTACCTCAGTAATAACAATATCTTTACCAATCTGGGTCTGTGGTGCCCAGGCTAGGACATACTCATAGCCGTCGTGCCCGTGCCTAATTCTTTTTGTCGGCAGGCTGGTGTTAAACTTTCCATTCTGGCCAATAACCCCGGCTTCAAGTAGCCCGGCAACGATGTTTATCAAGCCTGAGCCGCAGATTCCCTTCGGTTTGGTTTCACCAATGGTATTGATTACCGGCTCAAAGTTTGATGGATTGATGGCAAAATCTTCAATAGCGCCGTTGGTGGCTATCATACCGTGCTTCACCCCACCACCTTCAAAGGCAGGTCCGGCGGAGCAAGAAGCGGTTACCATCCAGTCTGAGTTACCAATGGCTACTTCACCGTTGGTGCCAATATCCATATAGAGCGTCAATTTTTTCCTCTGATATACCCCCGTCCCGACAATGCCAGCGACAATATCAGCTCCGACATAACTGGCTACTGAGGGCAGGGCATAGACATAAACATGCCCGGCTAGTTTAAGACCCAAGGAGGTTGCCCGGACTAAAGGAACGGTATTAACTGTGGGGATATAAGGGGCTAGCCTTATATATTTAGGCTCCAGACTGAGGAAGAGTTGAATCATGGTGGTATTGCCGGCGACGACCATGTAAGTAATATCCTCCATCTTGACCTTAGACTCAGCCAATAGCTTGGTGATAATCCCGTTGATGGTAGCCACCACCGTCTGGTGCAACTTTTTTAGTCCACCCGGTTTCTGACTATAGGCGATGCGGGAGATAACATCATCGCCGTAGCTAATCTGCCCGTTGTAGTCCAGCCCCTCACCCCGGACTTTCCCCCGATTTAGGTCTAGTAGTTGTCCACGGACACCGGTGGTCCCAATATCAAAGGCTAGCGAGTAGTGCTTGCCTCTAGTACCTCCTGGCTCTATGTTAATTAATTTTGTCCAGCGTTTGTCCGGCTTGATTTTGGTGGTAGTGACCAGGGTAGTCGCCGTGACCTTCCAGTCGCTATCCCGCAGGAGCTGGGGCAATTTGCCTAAGACATTAAAGTCAACTTCTACGTTTCTTAGGTTATAGTGCTTCTTTAAGCCTCTTAGTAACCGGGAGAGGTCACTGGTGTTATCCTTCAAGGTAGGTGGTGGGAGTTCAACATAGAGCTTGCTAACCGGGGGGTTAAATCTCCAGCCGGTAGCTAAGACCTCTGATGGTTGAATGTCACCCACCCTCTCCCGGTCAAGAACTGCCGTCTCCAGTCGCGATTCTACCGGGATGTCAACGACTAAATCGGTAATTATGCGACTTTGACAGGCTTGCCTTAATCCTTGCCTGTACTCCTGTTCAGCGAGCTTCTCAGTCCTGGTGCTTTCTACCTGTCCCTGTTTAATCAGGACCTTGCAGGTGCCACAAACACCAGCCCCACCGCAGGAAGCATTAATATGCACCCCAGCGGCAATAGCTGCTTCTAGAAGACTTTCACCTTGGTCTACAATAATATCAACATTATCGGGGGTAAAGTGAACTCGCCTCTTTTCCCTTGCCGCGTCCTCCATCTCTTACCTCTAGGTAGTTTCGTGTGTTAAAACAGCCCCTTAGTTAGTCCTGTCTCAAGGTCAACATCGACATCGACAAAGGCTGGCCTTGACGGAAGTCCAGGCATGGTTGGGAATACTCCGCAAAGGGGATAGAAGAAGCCAGCCCCGACCGAGGCGCGAATATCCCGGATCGGCAGTTTATAGTTCTTGGGCACGCCCACCCAATTCGGGTCGTGAGACAGAGAAAGGTGTGTCTTGGCCATATTAACTGTCATCCAACCAAAGCCTAGGTCAGTATAAAGCTTTACCCTCTGTGCAGCCTCGGCTGAATAGTCTACCCCATCGGCACCAAAGACCTTGGTGGCTATGGTCTCAATTTTCTCCTTAATAGAGACATCATCAGGGAAGAGGAACTTCATCTTGTGGGGTTTTTTCACCGCCTTTACTACTTCGTTAGCTAGCTCTAGGGCGCCTTCTCCCCCTTTTGCCCAACCCTCACAGATAGCAGCACCATCGGCGCCAGCCTCCAGGGCTTTTCTGCGTACCAGTTCTAGTTCCTTATCAGTGTCAGCGGTGAACTTATTAACCGACACCACCACCGGCACGCCATACATCTTAGCAATCTCAATATTGCGGGCTAAATTGGCGCAGCCCTTCTCTATGGCGGGGAGGTTCTCGGTCTCGGCTGCCTGCTTAACACTGGAATATGGCATTCCGGGGCGGAGGTGGAAAGCACCGCCATGTTGCTTAAGTGCCCTAACTGTGGCGACAATGACGGCACAGTCAACCTTCAGCCCACTCTGACGGCATTTAACATCAATCATCTTTATAAAGCCGCAGTCCACGCCAAACCCGTTCTCAGTAACCACATAATCAGCCAACTTCAAGGCAATCATGTCCTCAATTACTGAGTTATTGCCGTGAGCTACATTAGCAAAGGGGAAGCCATGGCACATCATAGGATGCCCCTCAGTAGACTGGACTAGGTTGGGCTTTATGGCATCCTTAAGCAGCACCGTCATGGCTCCGGCTACCTTTAAGTCCTCACAGGTAACCGGCTTGTTATCATAGGTGTAACCGATGACTGTCCGTCTAAATCTTTCCCTCAGGTCTTTGAGACCGGTGGTCAGAGCATGAATAGCCGCAGTCTCAGTGGCGACAGTGATATCATAGCCAGTAACTCTGGGGTAACCATCAGCTCTGCCCCCTATGGCGACAATGATAGTCCTTAAGGAGCGGGCGTTTACATCAACGCAATATCGCCAGGTAATATTCAACGGGTCGATATTCAATTTATTGCCATGCAGGATGCTGGCATCTATGGCTGCGGCGCACAGATTTTGAGCCGTATCTACGGCATGGATATCACCGGTGAAGTGGAGGTTAATCTGCTCCATAGGCAGTGACTGGGAATAACCGCCACCGGTGGCGCCGCCTTTTATGCCAAAGGTTGGTCCTTTGGACGGCTCACGGAAGGTATTTATCACCTTCCTGCCCTGGCGGTTCAGTGCCTGCCCCAAACCAAAAGCGGTTACCGTCTTCCCCTCACCAAGGGGGGTGGGGGTGATGGCAGTTACACAAATCATCTTGCCATTTGGTCTGTCCTTTAATCTCTCCAAGATCTTGGTGTAGTCAATCTTAGCCATGTACTTTCCATAGGGCTCAAGCTCATCATCCAAAATCCCAGCATCCTTAGCTACCTCAGTGATTGGTCTCAGCTCTGCTTCCTGGGCAATCTCAAGGTCCGAAGGGACTGGCCATCTAATTTTTACCGGCATTTAGTTTTAAACCTCCTTTTATATTTATAATTGTATATGACTTTGCCTTTCGCTAGTTATAAATAAGAGGCTGTCTCTAAACTCTGTCGTTTCCGTGGTCTCCTTTGCTCTGAGACAGTCTTACTTGGTTGCTGGCACGATACTTTTGATGGCAACCAGGGTGTCAAAATCATTAGCTGCTTCAGATTGGGTTTTCCCTTGTAACTCAAATAGTTTCTCCACATCCTGTCTTGTGAATGGACCTTCTAGCTTCCTCTTGATGCTCATGTAGTCACCTACCAGACCTGGGTAGCTCTTCAAGGGCTCTTGTCCCAGTATGTAGTATTGTTCTTTAGTCATTGCTTACCTCCTTCTAGTTTACTGTGCTTGGTGCCTGAGCACTATATAATAAAGCCTGATAGATATTTTTTACCTCGTTAGTAATCTGCTGGCTGGAGTTAAGAATCGGAAGATTGGCTAGGTCAGCATCTATAATGACTTGGTCGTAAGGGATAAAGCCGAGGAATTCAAAGTTTGGCAGGCTGGAAGTCAGGAATTCCCTATCTGATTGGCTTCGAATTTTATTGCCGACTATAGCAATATTTTGTAGCCCGATATCCTTAGCCAATTCACTGATTCTCAGGGCAGTTTCAATGCTCCGTCGGCTTGGTTCAACGACTACAACCAGTTTATCCACTGCCTTGGCTGTTCCTCGGCTAAGATGTTCAATCCCCGCCTCCATATCTAGGATGACTACTTCATCCCGGCTTAAGAGTAAATGGGTAATCAAGGCTTGTAATAAGGCATTTTCTGGACAGTAGCAGCCAGTGCCACCCCGCTTAATCCGTCCCATCACCATCAGTTTAATTCCATTTTTTTCTTGGCAGTACTTCTCGGGCAGGTCATCAACCTTAGGGTTCAACTTAAAATAGGAGGCTGTTTGACCAGGTCGTGCCCCAGTCCTTTCCTCAATGAGAGCGCTCATCTCAGATATAGGGGTTATCCTGTCAGCATTGGGAAAGCCGAGAGTGGCAGCTAAATTGGCATCTGGGTCAGCATCTATGGCTAGAACAGAATAGCCGGACCCAGCAAATGCCTGAGAAAGGAGGGAAGCTAATAGGGTCTTACCTACTCCGCCTTTACCACTAATAGCAATCTTCATTAGAATCTTTATTTTTACATAATAAAGCTGAGACCTCTTGGGAAAGCGCTCAGCTCTAATTAAAGCCTGTTATTTACGGCTTACCCTATATAATTTAGCCTGTGTTAACTGAAAAGTCAAGAAAGTGTACTCGTTCAATATCTTAGTGACACATAACCTCCTTTCCGTGTTTTTCCTGCCACCGCTCTATAAACTCTAGCGGAGTTAAATACCCTAAAGCCTTATACCCCGTTGCTTCAACTCTTGCTCAAATTCCGCCTCAAACTCAGCGCCACCGTCCACCTAGATAGCCCCGATGCTAAATAGCATCCTCGCCTCCAACTCATCCAGAAAGTCACTGGCAGTCGCTGCTGTTGCCCAGCGGTAAACACTTACCACTATAGTGTCACTAATCTATCTGAACTAGCTCAGAACTTACCGTCAAAGGGACTGATTAATCTTTTAGGTTACCTGCTATAATAGCCTATCCCCTGAATTGTTACCAGATTGTCGTTAACCTCGGTCTTGGCCCCCAGCATAGTCTCGGCAAGCCATAAATTGGTCTCCACATGCTCGGTGAGCCTCGGTATCCGATACTGGCTAACCCCGTCAGCCAAAGCAGCGTAAAAAATGAGCTGGTCGGCTAAATAGCGGTCAACGGTAGCCCCGGTAGCCAGGTCCTCTACCAGACTCCTGGCTACATATCGGGCAATGTCTTCCGAGGTTCGCCTTGGCTCGCCTGCTCTATCAGTACCAATGATGCCTCCGGAGCTGGTCTTGGCATATACGGCAAGGGCTGCCCCTTTCTGAAGGGCTAGGGTATCATAGATAACCTTTATCTGTGCCCGGTATCCGTTTGATTTAAGCACCTGGTTACACTTCTCAACCATTCGCTCGCTCACCCTCCTCTCCTTGAGGTGAGAGGAAAGGGCAACCCCATCAATACTGACCACATCCCCCTGGCTAGGCAAACTGATTGGCTTTATCTTCCCGGTTACTGGTTCTACCGTCACTTCTATAATTCCACCCCCACGGGGGACATAGCCAGGGCGAATAATGCTAAGTTTGGCGTTTATCCCCATCCTCTGAAGCACCGGGAAGAAGACATACTGCATATGGTAGGCGGAAGGGGCAAAGTCCTGAAACAGCCCACCAGATATCTTAAAGCTCATAGCTCCGGTGGCGAAACTGGCAGCCGGTAACAGGGTCATCACCAGCAAGGTGGTAGAGCCAGCGGTGCCTATATCCCATTCATAGTCGCCACCCTTAACCCTCCCCCCGGGTTTAAACCATATCTCACTAGAACCAAGCTCATCGCCACTCAGGGTGCCGTGGCATATCTGCTGCAATGCCTGGATAGACTTGAGGTGCTGCGGTCTTAGTCCTGGTTTTTCCCTCTTGGCTCGGATATTGGTAAGATGGAGCTCCTCGCCAAGCAGAGTGGCTAAGCCCACAGCAAAACGGACAATAGTGCCGCTCCCCGATTTCTGAGACCCATCAATATGTATCATTTGCTTCCTTTAAATCACCAGCGGTAATCTTACGCACTACCAGCTTAAGCCCCGCTTGTCCGACTACAATGACTTCCTCACCGGTGTCTATTCTCCCACCGGCTGATGTAGCCTCCCAAAGCTCATTCTTAATCTTGATGAGACCGCTCGGGGCTAATGGGCTTACTACCTTACCCTTGGTGCCGACCATAGTGGTCAGACCAGCCATCGGCTTTTTTCTCAGGGCTCGGCTAGCATGCCGGTAAGAGATAATGCCATAGGCACCCACTCCTGCCACCAAGCCAATAAGTCCAGGCAAGGGCATATGAAAGCCAAACCTGG
>Ga0315312_1001025_pt1 | contig 24505 bp, 26 predicted proteins | sample TDP7_MG_FD_203629 | JGI IMG/M metagenome (GOLD analysis project Ga0315312, IMG submission 203629) | Freshwater sediment microbial communities from Lake Towuti, South Sulawesi, Indonesia - TDP7 | ecosystem: Environmental > Aquatic > Freshwater > Lake > Sediment | place: Indonesia: South Sulawesi... | reverse complement strand
TATCTGTCCTCGGTCTTCGTGACAATCTTGGCCGCGACCTTCTAGGCCAGTAGGCCGATTATGAACTCCCGTCAGAGCCTATTTCTGACGCGAAAATGAGTGGAACTGCTCTATCAGCTCTCATTGCTTGTCATCCAGCACAACAACTCCTCTCCCTCAGCCAGTTCCCACAGATCCTTTTCTCCCCAATTTCATTTTTTCTATTGCCAACCTAACCATATGTATTGTGAGCCGATAATCGCTAAAATCATTGTTGACATCTTGATGCATTATGTTACCTACCCATCTGCTGATCTTGTTCAGGACAATTCTTAAGTACTTTTCGAGCTTCAGATTGTGCGAGGATGGGCGATTGTTCAAGTCGTCAAATATAATGGTGTGGTTGTCGAGGCGTCAGGAGAAGAAGATTCTTGACCTTTGCAAGGCCCACATGGACAAGATAGTCGAAACGGTTAAGTGGATGAGGCAGACCGTCCACTCCTTCTGCGACAGAAACTTCGACGAGTTGGAAGACAACTTCAAGAGGACCTTCGACAGCGAACGCGAGGCCGACGATATCAAACGTAGAATTCTACGCGACGTGTCAGCAGGTCCCCTACACCCGATCGATAGGGAAGAGGTCATAAGGCTAGTGTTGACGGCGGACGACATAGCAGAGAATGCCAAATCTGGGGCCAGAAGATTGCGCCTAGCGTCTCCAGAGCCCTTCGCAGATGAGATAAAGGCCAACCTAAAGGAGATGGCTGACAGGTGCGTCGAGATAGTCGAAAGGGTTAGAATAGCCCTTGACAAGCTGAGTGAAAGCGCTAGCGCGGCCATCGAGGTGGCCGACCAAGTAGAGATGCTTGAGGAAAGCATTGACGAGTTCCGTCTAGGCCTAGTGAAGAGGGTTCTCAAGTTCGGTGATGAGGCCAGGAGCTTAGGGTCTTGGCTCATGCTCCTCGACGCCATAGAGAATATGGAAGATGTATCTGACCGCTCAGAAGACGTGGCGGACGTCATAAGAAGCATTGCAATAATGGGTTAGCCGTTTAGCCTCAATCGGAGTTGTAACGGTGGAACTAAGATCCGCCCTCTTAGTAGCTGGTCTGATTCTATCCTTCTTTATGGCTTGGAATTTGGGGGCGAACGACGCAGCGACCCCCTGTGATACTGCGGTCGGTGCCAGAGTGGTGTCTCCGAGGCAAGCGGTCATTCTCTTCTCGATTTTCTCTGCCATAGGCGCCATGAGCCAAGGACATATGAACATCAAGACCATATCAAGAGGGATCATTCCTAGAATAGATCCTTTGGGCGCCATTACTGTAACCATAACGGCTGGTTTATGGTCGACTCTTTGCACTTGGAGGGGATTGGAGATATCAAACACCTACACTGTGGTGGGAAGCGTTATAGGGTATGCGCTCGTGGTCTATGGGTCCTTCGAATCCGGGGTGCTTCTTCAGATACTCATCTCTTGGGTTATCTCCCCAGTCAGCGCAATCGCGATGTCCTACACCATCCATAAGATAATAACAACACTGCTACATGACCTCCTAGACAATGTGCGGTTCATAAGGGCGCTTTCCATCTTACTCCTCGCCTCCCTCTGTTTCTCTGCCTATTCCTTCGGAGCCAACGATGTGGGAAATGCGACAGGCGTTTACGTCGCTGTAACCCAAGAAGTAGTGGGTCTTCCCGATTTCACTACCATGCTTGTCCTAGCAGCCCTTGGGGCGGCGGGGATAGCCGTTGGCGGCCTGACATGGGGACCTAGAGTAATTGAGACTGTTGCCTTCAAAATTATGAGGATCGATGTCCTCTCGGGATTTGCGGCAGAGATAACCAACGCTCTTGTGGTCTACCTCTTCGTGACGGTTCCTTACATCTACCTTGGACACGGTCTTCCTATCTCAACTTCAATTGTAGGCGTAGGAGCGATCGTCGGCACGGGCTTGGCTCGAGGTCGAGGTGTGATTGATAAGAGAACCATCGGACGCCTAGTGGTCACATGGGTCATAACCCTTCCAATCACGGCAACGATAAGCGCGATTCTATACGCTGCATTGTCGCGATTAATAACCTTGTCAACATAGCTTTCTTCCATATATTCTATAGTCTTCTCAACAGCATCTATCCTGCAAGAGATTTGTATTGAACCTCGTCTCTGAACGGCTCCGCATCTCTATTCGACTAAAACCTTCAGATAATGCCGATCTTCCTTCCCCCAGAATATGGGTCGCGCGCTCGGCGAAAAACATTGATTGCTACTTGAATCTATCCGACTCTGGATCCCAGCCTGAGGTCCTGAGATTCTCATTGAAGCTATCGAGTTTTCTCATGTCTTCATCGGAAATGCTGAAGTCAAACACTTTAGAGTTCTCGATGATCCGCTCCTTATGCGCGGACTTCGGAATCACGATAGCATCGTGCTGTAAGCCCCAACGAATTAATATTTGAGCGGATGATCTGCCATAATGATTTGCGATCTCAACCAGCTTGGGATCACTTAGTTTCACACCATGTGTAAGAGGGCTCCAAGCCTCTGTTTTAATACCTTTGCCCTCACAGTATCTTTGCAACTCTCTTTGATAGAGATAGGGAGTGAACTCAATCTGGTTTATAGCCGGAACCACATCTGCTTCTGCCAAAAGTTCTTCAAGGTGGCGAACCGTGAAATTACTCACACCTATCGACCGTGCCTTCCCATCCTTAAGAATTGTTTCCATCGCCTTCCAAGTTTCAACACGGCGGCCGGACACCGGCCAATGAACTAAATAGAGATCCACATAATCCAATTTGAGGTTCTTTAGGCTTCTATCTATGGCCTTAAGCGCATTATCATAGCCATGCTCATCGTTCCATAGTTTGGTGGTAACGAAAACTTCATCGCGCGGCAGGCCGCTTTTTCTGACCGCTTTCCCAACATCGCTTTCATTTCCGTATGCCTTAGCCGTGTCAATGTGCCCATAACCCGTTTCCAGTGCCCACAATACTGCATTTTGAGCAGTTTCACCCTGAATATGAAGAGTGCCAAAACCTAAAATTGGTATCTCGACGCTATTATTCAGTTTGATTTTTGATCTAAGTGTGAGTCTCATTTATGCATTCCTCATAGCTTGCGTCTATCAATGCCATATATATGGTTTTCTGTCAGCTAAGGTACTTGTTATTGATGCGGTTCATCTACTTCCATCGCCATGTCACCATATGAATAGAAGGGGTGTCTCCTAAGATTCTGGAGACTAAGAATGTTGGGTAAGAATAGGCTTAAGGAAGTTCTTAAAGAAGGAAAACTGGCTGTCGGTACATGCGTCTACTCTTGTAGTCCCCACCCTAATCGAACTCGCAGGCTTCTGTGGCCTAGATTTCTGCAGTATTGATACTGAGCACCGCTGGCCGAGGGGTGAGAGCCCCGAGGACATGATCAGGGCGGCGACGATCTCCGACATCGTTCCGATCCTCAGGATTGACCGGGATGATCCAAATGCGGTTAGGAAAGCGTTGGGGATGGGGGCTGAAGGCATACTGGTACCCCACATTAACACCGCCGAAGAGGTCGAGGAGGTGGTGAAGGCGGCGAAGTTCCAACCCCGAGGCGAGAGGGGCATCGGCACCTTGTGCTTCTCAGGGAGTTGGGAGACGGTAAGGGCCGCGGACTGGTTAGCATGGAGTCATGAGGAGCAACTCATCGGCATAATGATCGAGGACCATCGAGCCATAAGCCACCTCGACAAGATCATGGCCGTCAAAGAGCTCGACTATACCCTATTAGGACCGAGCGACTTTCGTGTCGATCGACTGCCAGGAGAAGTAAATCATCCGAAGGTGATGGATGCCCTCGTGAAGACGGTGAAGGCAGTAGACAGGTACGGGAAATACGTCTGTATCGGAGTCGGTTATCCTTTGGTCGAGAATGCGAAGAAGTTCATTGACGTGGCATGCCATATGATAGAGCTGGGACATGGCGTAACCATCCTTGGGACTATCTGGAGAAGGAATGGCGAGGAGGTAAGAAAGCTAAGATAACAGATAATTGCCTGACTTCTAAGACACTCTCAGCTCTTTCCGGATTCGGTCTTACTAGGTGGTTCTCATCTTCAGGAAGCAGTATTCCCTAACCACATTTATCAAAAGGGAGTCCAAACAACACATGCGATCTAGACATCACCGTCAACCGAAAAGCTGATAAAACAAGCCTCCCGTTCTAACGTGACCCCTCAAGGTAGAGAAGAAGTGTACAAGTACCTCACAGAACTCGAAACCCCGGAACAACTCGTAAATGAGAGGTTAATGGAGTGGCGCAAGGAACGAGCAATAACGCGGCTCGACAAACCCCTCCGCCTCTCCCGAGCACGGGCCCTAGGCTATAAGGCGAAGCAGGGCTTCGTCGTTGTCAGGGTGAGAGTTCGTAGAGGCGGCCTGAGGAAGCCCGTTCCTTCATCGGGGAGAAGGCAGCGCCACATCGGGTCGAAGCTCTACACGCCGCATAAGAGCATGCTACTCATAGCCCAGGAGAGGGCGGCGAAAAGGTTCCCTAACCTCCGTGTCCTCAACGGCTACTGGGTGGGCGAAGACGGTCAGAGCAAGTGGTTCGAGGTCATACTTGTTGACCCAAATCACCCAGGTATCGCGGCGGACAAGAGCTTAAACTGGATCGGACGACCAACCCAAAAGGGCCGGGTCCATAGGGGGTTGACAAGTCCGGGAAAGAAGATGAGGGGGCTTACATAGGAAGCTGGCTAAGGGTTCTCCAAGAGGGAGCTAGCTGAGTTTTCGCCCTACCAGCTTTTCCATTCCGACGACGAGGGCTTGGGTCCCTTCGTCTCCCAGACCCCCCGCCTCCGCTGCCCTGAAGACTTGCTGTACCAACCCTGTGGCCGGTAAGGGTAATTTCAGCTCCGCCGCCGCTGCCAGTGCGAGACGAATGTCCTTCAGCTGATGTCTGATACGGAAGCCTGGCGCAAAGTCCCGCCTCACCATTTTTGGCCCTAGATTACTGAGCTGCCATGAATTCGCTGCACCAGCCGTAACTACGTCGAGAAGACCGTTGAGGTCGAGGCCCCCAGCTGCACCGAGCATCAGTCCTTCGCAGACCGCCTGGATGTTGAGGGTACAGATGACCTGATTGCAGAGCTTGGCCATCTGTCCCATCCCGCTTCCACCCATGTAGGTTATGCGCTTCCCCATCGCCTTAAGGATGGGTTGGGCCTCTTCAAAGCGTTCTCGAGGACCTCCAACCATGATGGATAGTGTACCCTCCCTAGCACCGATCTCGCCTCCGCTGACAGGTGCGTCCAGCATACCCACCCCCTTCTCAGCTAGAGCTGCCGCAATTCTTCGGGTAGCCTCGGGCGAGATTGTGCTCATGTCGATGACGAGCTGACCTTTGCTAGCCCCTTCTATGACCCCATCCTTTCCTAGCACTACCGCCTCTACGTCCGGTGAGTCGGAGACCATCGTTATTATCACGTCCGACCTCTCTGCCACATCCCTCGGCGATTCGGCCCCTGTCGCTCCCATCTTAAGGAGATCGTTCATCTTCGACCTCGTGCGATTCCAAACGATCAATGTGAATCCCGCTCGAATAAGGTTCATGGCCATGGGTTTCCCCATGACGCCCAAGCCTATGAATCCAACTCTAACCAAGAATCTACTCACCCATCCAGCGAACACAATTAGGAAGGGCACTGTTTAAAACAGTAGCGATGAGAAAGGAAAGATACGCACCATGCCACGACCCAATGCCTCAGACGTAGAAATCTCCGCCTTTGCCCACGCGACCGAAGACTTATCGAAGGTCAGGTCTGCGATCCTCAAAATCCTACCTGACCACATAGCTTACAAGGTTGAGTTCACGCGAACCGATATGCGTGGCCACCATGGGAATCCCATAGTCGAACTCAAGACTAGCATCGCTAGGAGGAGGGATGCCTATGAGGTTCTTCAAGGGATTCTTTCAAGGCTCCCGTCCCTCGACGAAACCTTGCTTGATGAGGAACTCGCGAAGCATCTTGATGAAAGAAATCGTTTCTACCTTCGCCTAGATAAGCAACGGGCCTTTCTCGGCGAAGCAGTCCTCGCCTCTGGCGATGCCATCAGCCTCATGTTTCGTCTGAGGTTTCGTCCCAAATCGCTTGAAGAGCTGAAAGCAGGACTTGCTAGTGGAAAACATGGAGATGGGACTAACGCGAACCCATAGAAGACGATACGTCGCTTTCAAGTTGGATTCGCCAAGACCTTTGAAGCGGAAAGAGGTGGTTATCCTTCTCAAATCCATACTCGACGAGAAAGCTCCAAACGTCACCCTCTTAACCTACAATCCAGAAACGATGAAGGGCATACTCCGATGCGACCATAGAAACCTGAATACGGTTAGGGGCTTGCTTAACACATCTATACAAGGCTACGTGCAAGTTACTACGCTCAAAACATCCGGAACCCTTAAAGCTTTGAGGAGAAAACTTCCGGAAATCTCCTAATCAGAAAGGAGAAGCCTCTAATCTGGGGTCTAAGGAAAGGTTTTTAGAGGTCGGAATATCGATTAACAGCGAATATGCAAACGCTTTGTCTTAGGGTGAGTGATGAATGGCCATGTTTACAGCACCCGGCGCTTACGACCGGGCCATAACGGTCTTCTCCCCTGACGGCCGTCTCTTCCAAGTAGAATATGCGCTGGAGACAGTCAAGAGAGGTTCGACAGTTCTAGGAATGGCGTGTAATGAGGGGGTAATCCTAGCCGCTGAAGAGAGACCAGCATCCAAACTACAGGACCCGAGCTTTACATGGAAAATCTTCGAGATAGATGAACACGCTGGTGCCGCCATCTCAGGACTTAGTTCCGATGCACGCATACTCGTGGACAGGGCGAGGATATATGCTCAAAGCAACCGCCTCATGTACGACGAACCCATGGACATCGAAGCCATGTCCAAGAGAGTCGGTGACATTATGCAGCTCTATACGCAGCACGCGGGCGTCAGACCCTTCGGAGTCACAATAATCTTTGGAGGAGTCGACAAACTCGGACCCCAAATCCTGCAGACGGATCCTAGCGGCGCCTGCTGGAAATACAAGGCTGTGGCAATAGGCGTAGGCAGTGACCCTGTGAGAGAGATACTTGAGGCGAGGTATAAGGGAGATTGCCGGTTGGAAGACGCAATTATGCTTGCCGTTGAGTGTCTAGCCAAGGTCGCTGAGGGGGGGATTGATCCAGAGCATGTGCGGATCGTCACAATTCCAACCGAGACGAAAAAATTCACCAGCCTATCGAGTGAGGAGATTCGCAAGTACATTTCCAAAATCGCGACGCCTTGAGCCTGACAATCAGGTAGCTAAAGTTGGATGGAAAGCACACACTCGCCAGAATAATGGTGGCGGGAGAGCATTTCGAGATCCTCGTGAAACCCGACCCGGCACTTCAGTTCAAGCTCGGCAAGCTGTCAGACATCTCTAAGGTACTAATCTCCGATGACATCTATACGGACTCGGGTAAGGGGCTTCGAGCTTCCGAGGAGAAACTCAGGAAAGCCTTCGGAACCGACGACCTGTACAAGGTCGTTGAGACAATTCTCCGACGTGGGGAGCTTCAGCTAACGACGGAGCAGCGGCGAGAACTCGTGGAAGCTAAGCGGAAACAGATAATCAGCTTCATCGCACGTAACTGCATCGATCCGAGGACAGGCGCCCCACACCCACCACTCAGGATAGAACAGGCGATGAGCCAGATTAGATTGGTAATCGACCCCTTCAAGAGTGGGGAGGAACAAGCGAAGGAGGCAATAGATGCCTTAAGGCCCATTCTGCCACTCCGAATAGAGAACATCCGCATAGCCGTCAAGGTTCCTCCCGAATATGCCCCAAGAGCTATTGGCGTTGTGAAAGATTTCGGAACAGTCTCCAAGGAAGAGTGGCAGAGCGATGGGTCATGGATAGCCGTCGTAGAAATGCCTGCGGGGCTTCACACAGCCTTCCTAGAAAGGGTCGGGAAGATCACCCAAGGCAACTACCAAACAAGAATGCTCAAATAAAGGCCCTGAATCGATAATGGGCTTGAACTCACCCTCTAGATGATCATGGCTCCAGGACGCAAAGGGGGACTTAAAATTGCCACTACTGGTAGAAAGGAGACAACTTGTCATGCCAGGCGACATCTTGGCTGACGGTGACTTCAATCCGGGGCAGAATACCTACAGGGAAGGCAGCAAGGTCTACGCCTCCCTAATTGGACTTGCCAACATTGCGGGAAAGAACGTCTACGTAGTAGCCCTCAAAGGTTTTTACATGCCAGTGGTCGAGGACCTAGTCATAGGGAAGGTAATCGACCTTCGACTGAGCGGTTGGGTCGTGGACATAAATGCGCCCTATGCCGCGGTCCTTCCCACCTCAGAGGCCTTCGGCCGCTCCTTCAACTCACGCCGGGAAGAGATGACTAGCTACATCGATGTGGGCGACTTGGTTGTAGCGAAGGTCATCGCCTTCGATAGAACTAGGGACCCAGTGCTTACAACGAAGGATGGAGGGCTTGGCAAGGTCTCTAGAGGACGCCTTGTTCGGGTCACACCTACGAAGATTCCGCGCGTCATCGGCCGCAAAGGCTCGATGATAAATCTTCTGACCCGGGGAACGGACACCCGCATCACGGTTGGACAGAATGGAGTTATCCTAGTCTCTGGGGAGAAGCCAGAGATGGAGGTATTGGCTGTGACGGTTCTTCAGATGATTGAACGAGAGGCTCACACAATAGGCCTTACTGACAGGGTCGAGGAACTGTTGAAAAAGAAAAAAGGGACTGAAAGTTGAGTCAAACAAAGAGTAAAAGACTAATCAATGAAGAAGGCCTGAGGATCGACGGAAGAAAGTTCGATGAACTACGTCCAATAAAAATTGAGGTGGGAACGTTAGAGAAGGCGGATGGCTCGGCCTACATTGAGTGGGGTAAGAACAAGATCCTCGCCGCCGTCTATGGCCCGAGGGAAGTTCATCCTAGGCACCTCGCGTTACCCGACAGAACTCTCTTCCGATGTAGATACCACATGGCACCCTTCTCCACGGAGGAAAGGAAGAGCCCAGCTCCCTCAAGGCGAGAGATAGAACTTTCTAAGGTGATAAGGGAGGCTGTTGAGCCCGCAATCTTTACTGAACTCTTCCCGAGGACGGCGATAGATGTCTTCATAGAGGTGCTCCAGTCCGACGGAGGGACGCGTTGCGCCGGAATCACAGCAACCTCACTAGCCTTAGCAGATGCTGGGATACCGCTGAGAGACTTGATCGTAGCGTGTGCCGCCGGGAAGATCGACGGCCAGATAGTTCTAGACCTCGATAACATTGAAGACCAGAAAGGAGAGGCTGACCTTCCAGTTGCGATTTCTCCTAGAACCGGGGAGATTACTCTCCTACAGATGGATGGTATCATGAGTAGGGAGGAGTACGAGAAGGCCCTCAACCTAGCCATAGAGGGGTGCAGACAGGTCTACGCAATGCAGCAGGAGGCCTTGAAGAGGAAGTATGCTTCAGAGGAGGTAGGGGCAAAAGGAGATGATGAAGGAGAGGGGCTGAGTTAATGACCGAGTCTTATGGGGTACCGATAAGTATTAAGATGAAACACATCGGCGAACTGATCGTCCAAGATAAACGTCTTGACGGAAGAGCGTTACTCGACTACAGGGACATCAAGACAGAGGTAGGCGTTATCGAGAATGCCAACGGCTCTGCCCTGGTATTCTTGGGAAAAACAAAGGTCATGGCTGGCGTTAAGATTCAGACTGGAGCACCCTTCCCAGACACGCCTGAGGAAGGCGTTCTCACCGTGAGCGCCGAGCTCGTTCCCCTTGCATCACCATCTTTCGAACCAGGTCCTCCTAACGAAGAGTCCATCGAGTTGGCGCGAGTAGTGGACCGAGGAATCAGGGAATCGAGGGCCATAGACTCTAAGAAGCTATGCCTTGTTCCAGGAAAGCTTGTCTTCATCGTCTACGTGGATATCTACGTGTTGGACCATGATGGCAATCTATTCGATGCCTCAGCACTGGCCTCGATGCTCGCCCTTACAACAGCCAAGATGCAAGATTTCGAACTGAAGGACGGTGAGGTCATCTTCAAGGAAGGTACTATTAGTCTTCCCCTTCAGAACCATGTGTTCGAGGTGACGATGGCCAAGATCGGGGACAAACTCGTCGTCGACCCATCCTTAGAAGAGGAGTCCGCTGTTGACACCCAGATCACAATAGCTGTGGATGACAGGGGAAACATCTGTGCGACCCAGAAGAGCAAAACAGGGGCTTTCATGCCAGGGGAGGTTCTTGAAGCCGTGGAGATAGCACAGACCAAGGCCAGGGAACTTAGAGAGAAGATTCTTGGAGGCCATCTCAATGAGTCGTAGATCTCCGAGATCGCCCGTCGGAGGTCTTGGACCTAGATATGGCAGATCCGTGAGGAAGAGTGTCGCAAGGCTTCAGGTGGAATCGCGTCAAAAATATCCCTGCCCTAGCTGTGGTAGCAGGGCCGTGAGGCGGAGTAGCGTTGGTGTGTGGAGGTGCAGAAAGTGTGGGAGCATCTTCACCGGTGGAGCTTACTCTCCGACGACGAAGACGGGTCTGGTGGCTCAGAGGGGCGCAGGGTGAGTGGAAAGGCAGCTTCAATGATGTGGTCTATGCTTCATGTTTGAGTTCAACCTCCTAGTAACATATGCCTATGATTTCCTAGGAACCAGAAGAGAGATCGCCAGAATACTCTCGCTGCTAGGTGATGAGGCCCCGACCATTAGGCGAACCTTGGTTAAGGGTATCGCTGGAGTCCTGACCTCTCTGAATGTTCACCAACTCTCCTCGAAACTTGAGAGAATCGCTTCCACCAGTCCCAACGAATTCTGGTCCACGCAGCGCTGGATACCCATCGACCTCTGGACGAACTCCGACATCCCAAGTATGAAAGAGGGTGTCAAGAAGCTAGCCAAAATAGGCGCTAATGAACGATGGATGATGGTTTTGGAGAAGAGGAGATACGAGACCCACCACACGCCCGAGATCATCAAGGAACTCGCAGAAGTCGTTGAAGGCAAGGTGGACCTCAGGCACCCCGACAAGATCCTACGCGTAGACATTCTGGGACCCTACGCGGGCATCTCCCTCCTTCGACCGGGTGAGATCTTCTCAGCTCTCAGGAGAGGCCCGCTCACCCCACCTGAATAGGTGGGAGGCCAACAATCGAGTCACGATCTCGCTCTCAGGCTCCTCGAGAAGGTTCTGAACTGTCCCTATCTGAAGGATCTTCCCCGCATACATCACGGCTATGCGGTCTCCGAGGACTAGGGCGTCGCCGGGCTCGTGGAGAACGCAGACAGTCGTCACCCCTGCCCGTTTCACCGTCTCTTTGAGTTTCTGGCGGATCTCACTCTTGGTCGCCTCGTCCACGTTACTCAAGGGCTCGTCTAGGAGAAGGAGGGAGGGCTGTACGGCCATGGCCCTCGCGAGGGACACCCTCTGTCGTTGGCCGCCGCTCAGTTCAGCAGGTTTCCGTTGCTCTATCCCTTGCAGTTCAACGAGGGAAAAGAGCTCTTCCACACGGTGCTCCACCTCGTCCTTCGGTAGATTCCTAACCCTGAGACCAAAGGCGATGTTGTCGTGGGCCGTCATGTGGGGGAAGAGGCCGAAGTCTTGGGGGACATAGCCGAAGTTCCTATCTTCGACCGAGAGGTCATCGATGAGGTTTCCATCAAGATAGAGGTGGCCTGAGTCGGGCTTGAGTACGCCGAGGAGGATCAGGAGGAGCGTTGTCTTGCCGCATCCGCTGGGACCCATGACAACGAGGAACTCACCAGATCGGACGTCGAGGCTGACTCTGTCCAAGGCAGTTACCTTGCCGTAGCGCTTCGTCACCTCCTCAATCCTGAGTTTGGTCATCATCTCTCCCTCGCGATCCATTTGAAGAAGAGGAGCGCTCCTATTGAGAGGAAGGCTGCGATGACGGAGGCGGCCAACGCCACTTGGGGGTTCTCCCTGGATGTCAGGTACACGACGGCGGGAAATATCTCTGTTCTGCCGGGGATGGCTCCTGCGAAGATTAGGGTTGCGGCGACCTCGCCCATGGCTCTAGCCCATGTCAAGGAGAATCCCGCCACAAGGTCTTTGACCGAGAGGGGGAGGAGGATCCATAACAGGAGATGCCTCGTCCTAGACCCTAAGGTCCTCGCTATCGTGTCTAGGCCGGAGCGGTGGATCTCCTGGAAGCGGCGGAGGGTGAAGCTCATGGCAAAGGGGGTGGAGACATAGAATTTGGCCACGATGACCGCTGGGTAGGTGTAGGCTATGTTTATCGGTGAGCCTGGGCCGAGCATCAGGAGGTAGACGAGGCCCACGGTCGCTGGGGGGAAGGTCTGGGGGAACTCTATGAGGAGCGTCTCCAAGAGCCCCTTGAATCTGAACTCCTTGTAGGTGAGGACATAGGCGGTCGGGATCACAGCTGCTACGGCGATCAGTCCTACTAGCGTCGAGGAGGAAACGCTTACAATGAGTGCTTGGACGACTCGTTCGCTGAAGAGGGCTTCGACCACGAGGTCCCAAGTCCTACCCACGGCAACGTAGAGGTAGAAGAGGGAGACGACCATGAAGAGGATCAGGAATCCCGCTAAGACTTGGAGGAGAACGTCGAAACGATCCTTCATTTGAATCCAAACATGCTATTCAAAGAATAGTTAAGGTTTCTCCATCTATTCCTACGCTATCCGTCTTGTAGAAACGCGCAGTTAAAATCCGTCCAGCCGACAATAGCCTACGGAGCCCGGTGAGTAGCAGGGTTGGCCGAGATTAGGATGAAGGGGTTCGCAAAGCTCACATCCATCGATGAGGCACTGAAGGAGTTCTTCACAAAGGTCCACATCGAAAAACTGCCATCTGAGGAGATTCCCATAGGCACATCCTTGGGAAGGGTCCTAGCTAGAGACATCGTCTGCCCTGGGAACGTGCCTCCCTTCGACAGGAGCGCCGTGGACGGCTACGCGGTCAGAGCCGAGGACGTCTTCGGAGCGTCTGAGACGAATCCCGTCGTCTTCTCGGTGAAGGGCAGTTCGAGTGTCGGAAGCCCACCTCCCGGGATTTTGGGTAAAGGCGATGCGATGCGGATTGCCACGGGCGCGCCCGTGCCTCAAGGCGCCAATGCCGTAGTTATGGTAGAGTACACAGAGGTTACTGGGCCGGACAAGGTGGAGGTCTATCGACCGGTCGCTCCGGGCGAGAACGTTTCGTCCCGGGGAGAGGACGTGAGGGAAGGACAGCTAATTTTGAGGTCGGGGACCTTCATTAAGCCTCAGGACATAGGCATCATGGCGGCGCTAGGATTTACGAGAGTGGATGTTACGAGGAAACCAGTCGTAGCCGTCCTATCCACGGGGAATGAGCTGGTCGACCCCGGCTCCGAGATGACCCATGGAAAGATCGTGGACTCGAACAGGCCCACACTCCTCGCTATGGTTGAGGCCTCCGGCGCCGAAGCTATGGACCTGGGGATCGTGCCCGATGAGCGAGACGTAATCATCGAGAGGATGAAGGAAGGCTTGGCCTCAGCCAACCTAGTCTTGGCCAGCGGCGGAACATCTGTGGGTGAAAGAGACCTCCTCCCCGACCTCGTCAACTCCCTCGGCCCACCAGGGGTCCTAGTCCACGGCATCGCCATGAGGCCTGGAAGGCCGACGGCTCTATGTGCCGTCGAAGGCAAGCCGATCTTACTCTTGCCGGGGTTTCCCGTCGCTGCGATGATTGCCTATGAGGCCTTTGCCGAGCCGATAATCTTGAGGATGCTGGGGGCTTCAACTAGGCTCTGCGAGAGGCCGACTGTGAGGGCTGAGGCTTTGCGCAGGGTTCCCGGGAGTCTGGGGAATCGGAGTTTCGTGCGCGTCATCGTCATGAAGAGAGGTGGGAGAAACGTCTTCGAACCCCTCAGGGCGACTGGCTCTGGAGTAATCTCGAGCATGGTCAGGGCGAACGGCATGCTGATCATACCTGAGAACAAGGAGGGAATCGAGGAAGGCGAGGTGGCCGAGGTGGTTCTCCTGAGACCGGTTGAGGAGGCTGAGGGATGACTCAGAAGGTCTTCAGGGAACTCGTGGGCGTGGAGGAGGCGAAGAGGCTCTTGAGGGGACGCTTCGAACCCAAACCCCTAGGAGTCGAGGATGTCCCTCTTGAGGAGGCGGCAGGCAGGGTTCTGGGCGAGGATGTTGTGGCTGGGGTGGACGTTCCCCCCTTCGACAGGGCCTCCATGGACGGATACGCCATCCGGGCCGAGGACTCCTTCGGCGCCGAGGAAGATAGACCAGTCACCCTGAAGGTCGTGGGCGAGGTGATGGCTGGGGAGGCTCCCCGCATGACCGTCGGCGTGGGCGAGGCTGTGGAGATCTCCACGGGCGCGCCTATACCTAAGGGCGCCAATGCTGTGGTGATGGTGGAGTACACGTCCCTTCGGGAGGGCCTCAAGGTCTATCGGTCGGTCGTTCCCGGGGAGAACATCATGGCGAGCGGCGCGGACATCATGGCCGGGGAACTCGTCCTTCGAGCAGGTGACATGCTGACGCCGAGGGAGATGGGGGTCCTCGCAGCGATCGGGCGAAGGTCTGTGAAGGTCTATCGTAAGCCTAGAGTAGCCATCATGTCTACCGGGAACGAGATCGTCGAGCCCGGAGAACGTCTGGAGTTCGGGAGGATCTATGACATAAACGGCCGGACCCTCTCGGACTCGGTCACTGAGAATGGCGGTGAACCCCTATTCTTCGGTATCTTGGGTGACCGAATCGAGGAGATACAGGCAAAGATTCAAGAGGCTCTAGCCGTCTCCGACATGGTCCTCACCTCAGGGGGCACCTCCGCAGGGGTCGGTGATCTTCTCTACCGAGTCATCGACGACCTGGGTCCTCCTGGGATTCTTGTTCATGGAATTGCGGTCAGGCCCGGGAAACCCGCCATCATAGGCGTAGCCAAGGGGAAACCTGTCTTCGGCCTACCTGGTTATCCGACATCGGCCTTGATGATCTTCAACATCTTTGTCCGACCCGTACTGCGGGAGATGGCCGGACTGCCGGGTGAGGTGGAGAGCCTCGTCGTGGAAGCGCGGACTGCGGAGAGGATCTTCTCCTCTGGTGGGCGGAGGGAGTATCTGCCCGTGAATCTGGTCCAGTCGGATACTGGGGGGTACATGATCTATCCTGTGCCTGGGGGTTCTGGGGCGATAACGACCTTGGCTGAGGCCGATGGATTCATAGAGATTCCCGAGGGGAGGGTCTACCTCGACGAGGGGGAGAAGGTCGCTGTTGAGCTCTTCAGCCAGAGGTTGAGGCCCGCGGACCTCATGATCATCGGGAGCAACTGCGTCGGGATCGACGTGATTCTTTCCCTGATGCGGGAGAGGCATCTTCCATATAGATCGAAGGTCATCAGCACGGGTTCCTCAGGGGGCCTCGTCGCTATTAGGCGGGGAGAGGCAGACATCGCGGGTACCCATCTCCTCGATGTTGAGACGGGGGTCTATAATATCCCGTTCCTGAGGAGGTTCGAGATCGCGGACAAGGCCATACTGGTCAGGGGGTATAACAGGGAACAGGGCCTCGTAGTAGCAAGGGGCAATCCAAAGAACATCAAAGGTGTGGAGGACCTGACGAGGACGGACTTAAGCATCATCAACCGGAACCCCGGCTCAGGGACGAGGATACTCCTAGACATGAAGCTCGCAGAACTAGCTAAGGAAAAGGGAACGTCCTTCGAGGCCCTTGTGAAGGGGATTCAGGGTTACAGCTATGAGTCGAAGTCCCACAGCGCCGTAGCCGTCTCAGTCCTACAAGGCAGAGCAGATGTTGGTCTAGCGATTAAGGCTGTCGCGGAGACGTATGGCCTAGACTTCATCCCCGTGGCCCAAGAGCACTACGACTTTCTAGTCCGTAAGGAGAGGTATGGGAAGCCCTCGGTACAAGCCTTCTTAGAGGTGTTGAGGTCGATAGAATTCAAAGAGAGACTTCCTAAACGAGCTGTTGGGCTAGAACCAACAGATGATACTGGGACCATCCTCTACTCTCCTCCCAATACGCAGACATGATTGCCTCTTGTTCTTTATCTCATTCTCAACTTGGTTGAGTCTCTAACTAGAAAGCAATGCAGTTGTTAATCATATGTCCACAATTGGAACGTACTCTTCAATATACCTGGCTAGCCGTGAGGAAACAGACTCTGCCTTTTTCCTCAAAACGGCAAGGTCTACCTTAAAACTATTATATGATAGATCACGATTTAGTTCCCCTTTGACCTCTGATAGAAGTTTATCTAACATGTCTCTTACCTCTGAGTATTTTTTGGTATCAAGCTCCGCACTCTTTCTGCCAGTTGTCATATCCTCCACCCACAAATTAAACTCTACGGTCAAATTTTCTTCATTAAAGTTAGTCACTTTTTCTTTGATTATCTCGGTTGGACTCTTATCTTGTAAGAGGCAGTTATAGATTGGCTCATTGATCCCCTCGGATTCATGAAAATATCTGAGCCGGATTGGAGAATTGTTAGGATCGGATGAGAAAGCAATAATTCTCGTAGGCTTGCTATTTAGATATGAGCTACCTTTCTCGCAAATAAGGTTGATTACTCTGTCTCTATTGAATCTTGTCTTACCGGGTAGTCTTATAACATCATCAGTAAAATTTGCGAAGTCTGCTCTAAATCTTTTGCCCATAGTATAGAATTGTGGTCGCGTTTTGAAATTATCAAGGTTTTGAAAATCATAGAATGCGGAAACATTGTTCAGCACATCCTCTTGTATCTTCTGAATCTCAACCAGCAATGGTGCATAGTAATTCTCGATGTAATCTGCGTTTCTACTCCTTTTCTCAGACTCCCTTTGCAGTCTACTTTGAACCGTATAGGTCACAGCCGCACCCAGCAGCACGGCAAAAAGCGTAGTCAGCGGCTGTGTGCCAAGGTACGTAGATATTGCTGTCAATATGGCGAATAATCCAGACACAACTTCAGACCAAGGCGTGGGCTTTTCGCTCAAGAGGTCTCACAATCCTAATAGAGGAAGTGTTCTCGATTAATAAGGAACATCTTTTGCCCCTTGAGCTAGAAATGGACCTACTCCGTCCTCAGCAGCGCTCCTCATCTCCTCCATCACCTATAGATACAGCTGAGATACCTTACTACCTTAGCCCCTCCTAGCCGTATCCATAATCGTAAACACCGCCCTACCCATAGCTGTCCCATCCTCCCCCAAGACGACTAGCGATGATGTCCCGAAAACAGCACATCATGTCACTGTCCCCCCACCCCGACGAGTTGAGCCCTTTTATACAAGGTACCCCGCTAAGCTAGTCTCCAATGCGGCGAAAGAGTCTCTACTCAGGCGCCATCCTCATCCTAGGATTGAATCAATTCATCGAAACCATCGCCTTCGGAATACCCTACTCGTATTTTCCACGCTACGCTATCTCCCTAGGTGCCCCAGTCGCATCTATCGGATTATTCACATCAAGCTTCATGCTAATGTCCGCAGTTCTATCCCCATACTTAGGAGGGTATTCTGATAAGTTCGGGAGGAAGCGGCTCACGATAATCGGACTGATTGGCGATGTCATCTTCGGCGCTTTGACGGGGCTCGTCCCCTCTTGGGAGTGGCTCCTAGTCATTCGAGGAATAAATGGCGCAGCAACGGCCGCTGCTATGATCCCAGCGGAGGCATTGCTAGTGGATCTGGCCCCCCCTGACCGGATCGGTGAGGCGACGGGATTCATTCTGGCATGCGGCATGATCGGCCGAAACATAGGCCCCCTCTTCGGAGGGACTATCCAGTGGTTCTCCATTTCTTCCGGGTTGAGTGAGCAAGCAAGCTATAGGGTCCCATATTTTGTCGATGCCGGCTTCGCAGCTATCTCAGCACTCTTAATAGCATTCGGGATCAAGGAAAGTAACGCCGAACGAGTAGAGAAGATCGATGAGGATAGAAGGCGTATCAAAGTACCGCCGCAATTCAAGATTCTACTCATCTGCGCCTTCGTTACAGGAATCGGTGAAGGATTCATACGACCAATATTAGCCCTCTTCTTCGGCGATGTCTTCGGGGCTGAACCAGTAGAGATCGGGCTCCTAATGACCTCATCCGGCCTCATAGCTCTCTTAGCGAGCTGGCTCTCAGGAAAGGCCTCAGACAGGTTCGGGAGGAAAATCGTAATAGCCCTAGGCGGTATCCCAGCCCGCATCCTCGGCTCGGCCATTCCCCTAGGCAATCTAGAGCTTGCATCCATCTTCTACACTACACGTGACTTCATGTGGAGAATATACAATGTTGGACTAAGGGCCCTCAGGGCCGATCTGGCGCCCCCGGAGATCAGGGGACGGCTATTTGGGTTGTACAGAACCTTCTTCGACGCAGGAGACATCGTCGGCCCGATAATGGCGACTTACCTATACGATGTCTATAGGTTTAAGACCCTTCAGATCGGCGGCTTTACTTTCCCGGGATACGGTGTTCCCTTTTACATGAACTCCGCAATAGGACTGGTTACAATAGCGATCATCCTTACCTTCATCAAAGGCGACACACGTGCATACTTGGCTCAGCATCCTCACGACGAAGACTAGGCATTATCCTGCAGACAGCCAACAATCTACCCGGGTCGCTTCCCAGAGAGTAAGACTCCTCACCCCCAAAGTTGGCTCGATCCTTATGCCTTGCTGATAAGGTAAGACGCAATATCGTAGCTCAGGTCAAAGCAGAGAAAATCCACAGCCGTAATTACGGAGATCAACGCTTTGACAGCTAGAAGAATCGTTCCAATCTTCAGTCCCACCCTATACCGGAATAGAAGGCCCACTAAGCTAGTCCGATTAGCAAGTCGATCATGACACAACTCGTCAGCAAACGAGAGTACGGTCACTGCGGCCAAGAGCCAGGGATTAGGTATGACCAACCCCAAGATCAATGCGGATAATAACACCGTGAGTAGCCCCGCCAACAGGTTTGGACGGTTGATCTTTCCACCGAGCGCTACCCCGACGATTATGCCTAGCACGTAGGATGATTCCTCAACGCCCACATGCAGGAGAGACCCTAATAGAGACCCTGACAGAATCGCGAAGACATATGCGTGAAGACTCTGCGAACTCTCCCCAAAATGATCGGCGAGCTTCAAGGTAGCCCCTGCACCTGCAAAAACCGCTGCAACGGCCAGGGACGTCGGAACGGACACCATTTCTAGACCATCGTCAGCTCCAAGGCCTTGACCAAACCATCCAAAAGAATACTCGAAAGAACTTCATCCTCCGGGCCACCCTTGAGGGAACCCAGAATGCAGAGGACCTTGAAGCCGCGCATCTTCGCCAAGCTGAGGAGAGGCCCGGTGTGACTGACTATTCTCCCAAAAGTAAAGGGGCTGCAGCCCAGTCTCTCTGCAAGGGATGAAGCCTCCTCAGGGGTCGTTGCTGCCACGTAGATTCGGTTGATGGCGCGTCGAGACCGGAACACTCCGCATGCCGCGAAAGTCTTGCAACCCTGAAGAACCCCATAGTCCAGAGCTGCCTCGGCCACATCGTAGTATGCGTGGACATCATTGGGGTCGGCATGCTGCTCACCCAAGAGGATCAGCAGGTTCGGCACTACGCTTGCACTAGCGTAGAACTCAAGCCGCGGAAGGTGGCACAGACCGGAGTTTCCGGAGATGGCGTAGTCAGGAAAGTATGGGGAGTAAAGTTCACCTACCTTCTCCGCCCGCGATCTCTCGACCAGTGTCTGACCGATCACATGAATCGGCGATCCTAGATGTGAGGTGAGGTCTAAGAAGATAGGATCAGTCAGATTCACTTCTTGGAGAATGTGAACCATTGACTTGTCCAACTTCCACATCCCGACTCAGAGCCTCTAGCCACGAGTTATTGTCAGTTCAAGCCTCTTCGTGTCGGTGAGATTCCCATCCGAGAAAACCTGCAAGACAATGAAATCAGTAATGCTCTGAGCACTTGGTTGGAAGCCCTTGACTCGGATAGTAAGCGTCCTCCTAGCTCCTATGCCTAGGGTGTCGTGATATGGATGTATCAGGGTGTAGTTCTTGCTGTATCGTATGACATTTGTCAATAGGTTTCCCTCTTCGTTGTAGAACTTCAGCTTTGAAAGCGATTCGACATAGACGAGTTGTAGTGTCATGTTGTGTGTTTCTTGACCCGCATTCTCGACCGTAACCGAGAACGTTGCGTTGCGGTCGCCAGTTATCGTGATCTTGTCGGGCTCGATTCTCGCTATGTAAAGGGCAGTCGGCTTCGGATTCAGGATGCCTGAGAAGACTATAATGCCAACTATTGAGAAGATTCCAACTAGAATCCATATAAAGGGTCGTCTGAAGAGAAACGCCATGCTCGCGCCTCCTCGTGGATAACTCTGCTAGCATTTCTCCCGCTTAGGGGGTAGCTTCCCTATAAAACAATGTGGCTAACTCTAGCGTTCCTTCAGCTTCTGAGCTATTGACTTGACCTCCCCACCCTCGAGGATTCTAATGTGGGTTTGTAGCCTCACAGGAAAACCCAAGCGCTGGAATAGCCAATACAGTTGCTCCCCCGGGATCTTCCCTTGTAACTTCCCTGCCCTACGAGCAGCAACTATTGCCTTACCGATCTCCTCAGCCGCCTTCGGATACTGGCTCTTCGCAGCCCCCCAAACCTCCCAAGCACGACCAACAAAAACGTCTTCCAGAACCTTCTCAGGTTCTAGGTTTTCCTCCGGTTTTTTTGGAGCTTCAACCTCGACTTTGGTTTTGCTCTGCTGCTCCAGGTAGCGTCTACGAAGCTCCAGTAGCCTCTTACGTTTCAGGAGGCTCAGTCCATTGTCCTCGGACATCCGCTATTCTCCGATTAATCCTAACCCGAAGGGAGGTAGTCGACATCTTCCAATAAGGCTTTCGTGAAAGATAGCTAAACTGGTGGTGGCCTGAAGTTCTCACGGCCTTGGGCAAGCGAAATATACTCGTTTGCAGCCCTTAGGTTTCACAGTTAAAGGATGTGATAGTGATGTTGAAAGCAGGAGTTGGACTCGTCAGATGCCTAAAGGCTGAGGGCATGACATGGGTCGCAACATTTCCAGCCTCACCGGTCAATGAAGTCATCGCCGATGAAGGCGTAAGACACGTCATGGCTAGGGAGGAGAGGACCGCTGCCGCGATAGCGGATGGTTATTCGCGCGTCTCCGATGGAAAACGATTCGGCGTCGCTACATGCATGGGCGGAATCAACGCAGCGGGCATTCAGATAGCGTATGGGGCTCTGGCCCAAGCCTATGAGGATTCATCTCCAGTACTCTGCATCACGGGAGGAGCCGAAACCACGAACTGGCAGCTGAGCCGCTACGACATTCAGAGAGGCCTTGAGTCTGTGACCAAATGGACCGCATATATCAACCGGGCTGACCGTGTTCCCGAGTTCATGAGGAGGGCCTTCACTTACCTCAAGACAGGTCACCCTGCGCCAGTGTTGGTTCAGATACCGGCCGACTTGGTAGGACAAGAGTACGACGAAAACGTCAACACGTATGTGCCGGTGAAGGGCTGGAAGTACGCGGGGGACCAGAGGGACGTAGAGGTCGCTGTTAGAGCTATTCTAGCGGCGAAGAATCCCCTCATCTACGCGGGTCAAGGGGTCTTCTATGCCGACGCATGCGAAGAGCTCAAGGAATTTGTGGAGCTCGTTCAGGCCTCTGTTCTCTCAACATTGCTCGGGAAGAGCGTCTTCCCTGAGAACCATCCTCTCTCCGTTGGGGTGAGGGGAGTTGCAGCGTCATATTTCCTTGACAGTGCGGACCTCATCTTCGGGGTAGGAACGAGTCTCAACAAGGGCAGGTTCTCCCATACCATACCCAATGCAGCTCAGAAGGTCATCGTTCAAACAACCATCGATGAGTTCGACATAAACAAAAACTATAGGGTGGACCACGCCATCGTCGGCGACGCCAAATTGGTCCTTAGGCAGATGATAGCGGAGGTCAAGAAGCAGGCTGGGTCTGAGGGGAGGCCTAGGAACGAAGCTCTTGAAGAGAAGATTCAGAGCCTCAAGAAGGAGCAATACGAGAAGTTTAAGGAAGCCTTAACGTCGAACCAGACGCCGATAAATCCCTACCGCGTCTACTGGGACATAATGCACACCATAGACAGAGACAACTCAGTGATCACCCACGACTCAGGAAACGTCAGGGACCAACTCAGCACCATCTGGGAGTCAACAGTACCTCATGGTTATGTTGGTTGGGGCAACGTCTCAACCCTCGGATTCGGGTACGGAGCCGCTCTGGGGGCGAAGCTCGCCTACCCAGAAAGAACGGTGGTCAACTTCTGCGGGGACGCCGGGTTCGGCTACTTCGCCGGTGATCTCGAGGTGGGGGTCAGGGAGAAGGTACCCGTAATCACGGTGCACATCAACAACAACGGATTCGGCGGCTATGGTCCGGGATTCTGGGGCAAAGGGATACACCCCAGCACAAGCGCGGTGACATCGTCAACAGTCTACAGCTCAGCCAAGGTCGCCGAGGGGATGGGCCTCTACAGTGAAAGGGTCGAAGAGCCAGACGAGGTCGGTCCAGCCTTCAAACGCGCTGTGCAGGCAACCACCTCCGGCAAAGCGGCTCTCCTTGAGATGATCTGCATCCAGTACCCCATCTACGGCATGTGGGCCAGAGCTACCGGGGCAACCCCTGCTATCAGAGTCGAGTGAAATCATACCAGCTCTTAACTTGTGGATGGACAGATGTTCCTAGGAGCCGCATGCGAGGTCCATCTTTTTCCTTTCCTTCTCGTATTTTCGACTTCAGCTTCGTAGATTGTAGCGATAGTGCGCAGATCTGGTTAGGAGAGTCACATCTGGGAGCCTAGGTCCTTCTAACCCAGAGGACCTTCTTCCGATCATCCTCTTGGACTACTTCCAGTCTGCCCTTCTCCGCTAGTTCATTGAGGACGCATCTGACCGTCGCCTCCCTGAGGTCAGGGAAACTCGGCTTAGCATCCTCGAGGCTGAAGGGTTCCGTGAGGCCCTCGACTGCTTCTATCACCTTTGTCCGCAACTCCCCAATCGCCTCAAGGCTCTCACGTATGAAGGCCTTCGGCTCACCTTCCTTCAGAACAGGTTTCTCATAGGGTGGGAAGGGGTGTCCAAGCATGAGGACCTCGATGGGCTCCTTCAGGAGACGATTCATAGACGACTCATAGGAGGAGGAACTGTGAAAGATCAGTGGTCGCCCCTTTCCGCGGCCTTGGATCGAATCGCCTGAGGCCCCTACGAGGAGGTCTTCGTCCAGGAGAAGGATAGAACCTTCCGAGTGCCCGGGGGTGTGAATAACCCTCAGTCTTCTACCACTCAGTCTAAGGACCTGCCTGTCCGTGAAGCTCCTTATGATAGATGGGCTGAAACCCACCCTCTCCGCAAGATCTTCAACCTTTGGCCTATCAAGCTCATGGACATGGATGGTGGGTCTGGACACCTCGAGGAGCCCATGAATCCCATCGAAGTGGTCTCCATGGCCATGCGTAAGAACGATGTCCGAGACCTCACTGACCTTGCGCCCAGTCTTTCTGAGGAAGGGCACTATCGCTCTCTCCGGGGAGTCGACCGTGCCAGCGTCCACCAGCGTTATCGTGTCTCCGAGGATCGCCACAACGCCTGTGAAGTAACTCGTACCCCGCTCATTCCACATCCAAGGGCAGGGAATATGGTGGAAGATGCCTGATAGACTCATCCTCGACCACCATTCAACTATTCCTTCGAGACTTCTTAAAGCCTCCCATCCTTCGCGAGTGAATGAGGAGCGTCCACCGAAGTAATCCTTCACGTTCGTCATGCAAGCGGTGGATTTTTATTTCACTATGCAGTTGAGTCCCATGAAGCCAGTGCACGTAGGATTCCGAAGCCTTCGTTGTAGCGGGGTGGGGTAGCCAGGCTAACCCGCAGGGCTCATAACCCTGAGATCGGATGTTCAAATCATCTCCCCGCTACCAATGAATCTATGCCTTTCGGGCTGTTTTTGAGCTTCTTTTTGGTAAAGGAGTTGTCTAAATCCGTATTGTTTTTTGTCCATAAGTTTTATTTCGTTGGAGGGTTTATATTTTCGTTTGACCTGTATGGTTCGGGCTGATGTGACTCGTAGGGCGATTCTTGGCGCTTTGGTTGATGGGGTTCCTTTGAGTTTGAGTGGGGTTCGTAAGGTTACGGGTCTTGGGAGTTCTGCGGTTTCTCTTTGTCTGTATAGGTGTTGGGTTGATGGTTTTGTGCTTCGTAGTAGGGAGGTGGTTCGTGAGTCTGGGAGGGTCTTTAAGGGGAGGGCTGGATATGGCCGGAATCTTCGGTCGTATTATCTTTACGTCTTGGCGCCTGAGGGTGTTGGGGATCTCATGATCGATGGTGTTGAGTTTGTTGGTTATGATGAGCGTTTTCTGGATCTGAGGGGTAGGAGGGAGGGGAGTAAATCGAGGCTCGTTGAGTCGTATCTGAGGGAGAACATGGATAGGGCGTTCTTCTCTAAGCAGGTTGCCGAGGCA
>Ga0315312_1001024_pt1 | contig 24510 bp, 22 predicted proteins | sample TDP7_MG_FD_203629 | JGI IMG/M metagenome (GOLD analysis project Ga0315312, IMG submission 203629) | Freshwater sediment microbial communities from Lake Towuti, South Sulawesi, Indonesia - TDP7 | ecosystem: Environmental > Aquatic > Freshwater > Lake > Sediment | place: Indonesia: South Sulawesi... | reverse complement strand
GCAGATACATGCTCCAGTCGATAAACAGTTTTGACTACCCTGCCGTCCAAGCGGTGCTATTCATGCAAGGGCTGGTTGCAGCAGCCTCTCTGTTCGCCCTAGACATTGCAATCATGTACGCTGACCCACGTGTGAGGTTGCGTTAAGCCATGCAGAGAACGCTGGCCAGAAGAGGTCAGAGAGCTGGCTGGAAGGCGCTGTTCAGAAGGAAAATGATGATCGCTGGCATGTGTCTTCTAGCACTCAACACAGTCATTGCGTTTTTTGCACCATATTTGGCCTGGCATAACCCTATAACAGACATGCAGGTCGCAGATGACTACGCCATGCCTGAATGGGCGGCGGCTCTGCCTGGATGCAGCGACCTCCCAAGAAATACGAACATGGAAATTCGTCAGCAGGAATGGGCAGTCTCCTATTCTGGAAGTAACAGTAAGGCTTGGGCGCCGTTTTCTAGGAGCACAGAACTCACTCTTCAATATGATCAGCGAAACACGTCAGGGCCAGGAGAAGCAACAGCCTCGTTGACGTATCAGTTTCAATATCAGTATGCTCCGCCGAAGACGTTTGTTCTCAGAATCCCTGTGAACATAACCGTGACTGATACTGAAACGGTTGCGTATCGAATAACCGTTACGCTTCGCAAAGTTGGTGATTTGAAGGGGTTCATGATTCACGACTCATTTCCTCCATGGAGAAGCTCAAGCTACGTCAAGTGGGGAGATCTGGTTCTGATCTTGCATTCCAGAAACGCGGCTTTGGCAAGGCAGGCTGGAATCAATCCACTATACCAGAACATTGCTACGGAAATCTTCTCGGAAAAATCCTCGTATGAGCTAGTGATCGGCCTGTTCCTGAAGGACGAGGGGGGAGCGAAAGCTCTAGGAAGACTTGAGGCGACTTTTGGAACCGTTTCATTTCGAATCCCAGGTCTCTTGTATGGGATTCTGGGAACAAACAACTTCGGGGCAGACATCTGGTCGCAGCTTGTCTACGGCGCGCGAATATCTCTGATCATAGGAGTCTCTGCTGCGATACTAGTGGTGGTGGTAGGATTGCTTGTTGGCCTCGTAGCCGGATATCTAGGCGGTACGTATGATCAGACTCTGATGTTCCTTACAGACACTCTTAACCAGCTTCCACATCTTCCGATCATTTTGACGATAATGTTGGTGCTAGGAAGAAACATCTACATAATAGTCGCGTTGATCTCGATCCTTTCGTGGATGGGTGTCGCCCGACAGATGCGGGCTTGGGTTCTATCCTTGAGGGAGAGGCCTTTTGTTGAGGCGGCTGTAGCTGCTGGAGGAAGTAGCTCCTACATTGCGTTCCACGTGATCGCCCCTCAGTTGATCCCAGTTGTAGCTTACTATTTGGCCATGAGAGTTCCAGCAGCGGTGTTTCTAGAGGCGGGTCTGAGCCTCATCGGCTTTGGAGACCCGTATTTCCCGTCATGGGGAAAGATACTGAACGAGGCCTACAACTTCGGAGGATTCTCTAAGCTGGCGTGGTGGTGGATAGCGCCTCCGATAACAGCCATCCTACTGCTTGCCCTAGGGTTCGTGCTTATTGGATACACTCTCGAAGAAGTCTTTCACCCGCGTCTGCGAAGAAGATAGCAAACGATTCAACTCTTCAACAACTGGTCCTGAACCTGACGCAGAGTCTTTGCGACGGGAGCAAGACTCAACTCGGCAGTTTCAGGATAGCTAGTAGATGGGCTCTATTGCAATCGGTGAAATCAGACACAGATTGTAGAACGTGTCTAGAATCATCCAAGCAGCAGCAAGCACAGCATGCGAGCCGCCTGACTCAATCTTGGCTTTCATGATTCTCGAACCATGACGAACAATCACTGCAGCCAGAACGCCCGTAACAGCTTGAGATAGCCCCCCCGGATAGAATTGCACAACCTTCTCGTATCCTGAGGCTAAAGCCACGTATTTTAGCATAACATATAAGGCGAGTAATAGAGACGGTGAGTGAAGAAGCGAGCTTTTCATCCAATGTCCTAAGCCCCAAAGTATTATCGAAAAGAGAAGCAACAAACAAAGGAAAAGCACGTTGCTTATTGTAAAGACTGGAACAAGTGCTAGGGACAAGCCAACGTTCTGAAGGATGCTACTAGACTGATCTGATATTCCCGCAAGAAGTGAGAAAGAATTCTCTGAAACGCTATTTACATGGATCAAGCGGTATTGCTCTCTATCATCCTCCAGATACACGATGTGTACGACATTCAACGAATCTACGGCTATCGCAGGAGACGACGAGCCGTAGGGATTTCTCACCACAGGCTTATCTCCAGTGAGCAATCGTCCAGATGAATCAATCTTGGAGAAGAAGATGCGCCAACGAAGCCTCAGATACAATGGGGCAAATTGCCACTTTCCATAAATTGTTTCAAACATCCAATTCTTGCGAAGTTCTTCAACCACTGTATCTGACCTAACATCCCCGTAGACGACGCAGATATTGTCGTCATTGTCAAGCATTGCCGAGGGCAATCCTGTCTCAGAGAAGACCCGGCTGCTTGCAAGGCTCACTCGATCGAAAACGACCCTGCCTTGGGTGTCAATCTTCTTTGTATAGATCTCAAAAAGCCGGCCCCGCAAACGATCTATAAATACAAAAGCGATGTTCCCTTGTCTATCGACCAGGGCAGCTGGCGCATGGTCGACATTCACTACTTTAGGGATGCGGCCTACGACCATTTCGTTGCTGAGGGTCCTACATTCACTATCTAATTTCTTGTAGAATACTTCATGGAAGTCTCTGATCTCTGTATTCCGGTTGTCAATCCATGTTAGGTGAAGCACGTTCTTTCCGTCAACAGTAAGGCAGGGTTTAACTGAGTAGTATCCATCGGACGGCAGAAGCATCATTTCTGGAAGAACGATGACTCCGTCCTTGTCGATCTTAGAATAGAACAGCTCGTAGTCTAACGGAGTGATCGCTACTTCTTCTTTCTTGCAGTGCCACACAACATGAACGTTTCCTTCGAAATCTACTGCAACGTAGGGTTCACCGCAATCAGTGGAATTGGAACTCAGCCTCTTCCCGAGAACACATGTAGGAGGGGACCCGGCAATTTCTGCATAGTAAATCTCTGTGCGATTCTCTCGGCCGTCCAACCAAGCGATGTGTGCGTTCCCTTCTTGGTCAACGGCCAGACTCGGAACTACTAAGGAGACAGAGTATTCGCATATAAGCACTGGGTGTGCGACACTACCAGTTGCCGCGTCTACCCTTGTGTAGTAGAACCTGACCTGTTTCTGCTGATAGTCAGCATATGTGATATGAACTGCTCCTGTACAGTCGACTGCAATGTTTGGGGACCAGAAGAACTCGTTGATCTTGACCAATCTTTTTCCCGAAGACCATTCACGGGGCATCACAACAGATCTGACGTAGGCTGCGGTGATTGTAGTCAGTACAAGCCCACAGGCAATAATCTCCGCTATGAGCATAAGGAGCAACACAGCAGTGGTTGATGCCCTCCCTTTATGCAACATCGTTTCTTGACTCTCCATCATAGAGACTTCGTCGAGTCCCTCTACCCATACAATCGCACGTACTTTTCGTACTCACTACCGACACTTGTACCTGTTCTCCTACTTAGAGCATACATGTCGAATTCATCATCCGCTGAGTTCTTACTTCTTTCGAGGTAACACGTAATGGCTCAATATCTCCTGAACCCAGCTGAAAGATACATCACGATCAGCATCGACAAGAAATGGCTAGAGGGAGCTTACGATCTAGAAGTTCGTGCTGAGAGCAACCCAAGGTTTCAGGTCTTCTTTGCTAGGCTTTTAAGCCGGTGATGGACTCGTCCAAAGCTTTAAAGCTCAACACCGTTACCTCAAATTTGAGGTTATCAAACCTTGAAGAGGAAAATTCTCTGTGCAGTGCTTTTGCTGATCATAACAGTGCCACTCTTCTACAGTAGCTCTGTTACACAGACTATGGCACAAGCAAAACCTACGCCACCTTGGGACTGGAAATGGGAACCATACGGCCCTCGTTCAGACACGATCATCTACAAGATAATTCTCGCATATGAGTCGCGGCTTGTGGCCTTCGAAGCAGATGAGATAGATTGGGTAGGAGTTAGATCTGAGCATGTCGATCGAATAAAGAAGAACAGGCCGGACGCTTTCTTCCTTGAGTCGATGGGACGCGTCATAGATGCTTTACAGTTCAACACTCGACCGAAGAAGGAACCAAGTGGGGCGGATAACTATCCGATGAATGTCTTCGAGTTCAGGAAGGCGTTGGCGCATATGATAGACAGAGACTACATAGTGTTTGAAGCATACAAGGGATACGGAGTCGCAACGTTCACGCCGATGCCTGGACTGTATGGCGATTGGATCAGCCCTAAGGCAAAGACCTACGAATACAACATGGACAAGGCAAAGAAGCTGCTTGACGACGCAGGCTTCAAGTTGGGCAAAGATGGCCTGCGAGTTGATCCGCGCACCGGAAACACATTGAGAGAACTTGAGGTGCTGGTTCTGCCGGAAACAACCAATCCGGCGAGATTCATGATGACAAAGCACATAGTCTCACAAGCTGAGAAGCTCGGTATTCGAATCAGGATCAGAACAGTTGACGGCCCAACTTTGGACAAACTGGTCACAGAAACCCACGAACACGACATGTACATGTGGGGCTGGAGCTTGGGCATGTATCCCACCTTCCTGTACTCATTCTTCAGATCAGAGGAAGACACGCTGGGAGGCTGGAACGAGTGTGGAGTAAGAGACGCAGAGCTTGACGACGTGCTGAACAAGTTCAATTTCGCTCCAACTGTGGACGAAGCAAAACCTCACTGCCACCGAGCTCTTGAGATTCTCCAAGAAAGAATACTTCCATGGGTGGGCACGAGTGTTCCTATAGGCATTACGGCTGTCAGCGGCAAGATCAAGGGCATGGTGCTACAAAAGGTCCCTGGAGCCGACACTCCCCTTGGACGGAACACCTTAGATTATATTAACGTGCACGTCGTCACCGCACCCTTCGGTTACACAATTAGGGATGTAGTCGGCGCAGTTGTAGGCACCTTAAACCCAATGACGTATCTTTGGACCCACGAAGGAGCAATCATTACCGACATCTATGAAACGAATACGATAAGCACCCCAGAAGATGTATACAAGAGACTTCCAAGACTCACCGAAAAGGTAGCAATCGAGACGTTCGACATCAAGCCGAACGTGAAAGGCACAAAAGTAACGATGACTCTAAGGAAGGGTTTGACTTGGCACGACGGAGAACCTGTAACAGCAAAGGACTACAACTTTACGATCTGGTATCCTGGCAAGGAATGGAAGACACGCAGATACTATGGCGATTTCGAGAAGAAGACCTACAAGACTGAGATACCTGACCCTCAGACGTTCATAGCATATTTGGAGGGCACTAGCTTCACATACCAAAGGGACGCTGAAGGCTATCGCCCGCTGCCCGCACACATCTATTCGAAGCTCAGCGATCCCAAGAAGGACGACCCGGCGAAGCTCTCTCACCCAACTGTCAAGGGCCTCACTATGTTAGTCGGTCAAAGCGCATGGGTGTTGAAGGAGCTGGTTCCAGGATCCCATCTGGTAAGCATATGGAATCCTATGTACTACATGAGGCATCCCGAGAAGGGCCTGACAGTCTCATTCACGAAGCTTCCAACCAGCGTGTTCGCCGACGACGCACCAATTGAAGTCGAACTAAAGATCACAGACTACGGGAACAGACCTGTTACCAACGCTACAGTCTCTGTAACTGTCGATGGCAAGGCATATGCGGCTAAGCATGTCAAGGACGGTTTCTACAGGTTTGCGATAGCAGAGCTGCCCATGTCAGGCACCTTGTCAGTCAATGTGAAGGCACAACAGGATCTGCCATTTGGCTTCGTATCAAAAGTAACGTCCGCGACCATAACGGTATACCTTGCCAAGTCACTGATTGCAGCAATTGTCATAATATTGGTTGCTCTAGTGGGAGCGGCACTGTGGTTCAGAAAGAAGCGGGGCGCAGCAACGAAAGCCGCTTAGTGAGTTTGAGACCTATAACCTCCCCTATCTTTTTTGTGGCGAAAATGATTGCCTGATCTAGGCAGATACCTTGCCAAGAGAGGGCTGGATAGAGTAATACTCGTAGTAACTGTAGTGACAATGCAATTCGTATTGCTGAGGGTTGTTCCGACCTACGTCATGGGTATAGACCCGTCCCGATTTCTTATAGACCTCGACGCCCCGCCCGATCAGAAGATCCTGATTAGGAAACAGTTTGGACTCGATGAACCTATCTTCCCACACCAATACGTCAGATATGTTCTGAACCTATTCAGAGGCGAGTTCGGCTTCTCATTTCTTACTAGGCAACCTGTCGTCAACGAGATAATGGAGAGGCTACCGAACACAGTTATTCTCTCAGGATCCTCCATCTTATTGGACTTCATCATTGGCCTATCAATCGGTTTGTATACTGCGACTAGACGGGGGAAGAGAGTTGACTCCGTGATAATCCAGTCAAGTATCTTCTCATACATAATGCCGATATGGCTTATGGGCCTCATCTTACTGATGTTTCTAGCTTGGTTTCCAAGGGTTACGTGGGGCATAAAGCTCTTCCCGATCTCTGGCACAACAAGTCCTTTTCTTCCGCCTGACCCCTTCGTGCGAGTTCTGGACTATCTCTGGCACCTTGCATTACCATTGATGGCGTCTGTGATAACTGGCTTCGGAGCTAGGACATATTACTTCAGAAACCTCGCCATCACTGAAATGGAGCAAGACTACGTTCTTACTGCAAAGGCCAAAGGCCTACCAGAGAAACGCATCATGAGGGGCCACGTACTCAGGAACGTAACTCCTCCCGTCGTTACATCTGTCGCTCTGTCCGTACCTGGAGTCGTCAGCGGCTGGATAATCACAGAAACCGTTTTCTCTTGGTATGGTCTTGGACTATACGTGTTCCAAGCTATCTCTTCCTACAACTACCCAGCTGTACAAGCCGTTCTCTTCATGCAGGCTGTGATAACAGCAGTCTCTCTGTTCATTGCCGATATTGCAATATCCCATCTAGATCCAAGAGTTCGGTTAAGATGACATCACAAGATCGCAGGCGCCTCATACTAGCCAGATTTGGGCTTCATCGCCGCCAGACCGTCCAGTTGTTGATGCGAAGAAAGATGTGGATATTCGGGATCATAGTGCTCGTCGCAAACGTTGTAGTTGCGGCCTTCGCACCTGTAATAGCGACACATGACCCGATTTATGAGACACATGTGGCAGACGATCTAGCGATGCCAATATGGGTGACAGCACTTCCGGGACTCCAAGATCTTCCAAGGAATCTATTCACACGAATTGAATCTAACGATTGGAGCCGCAAGGTCCACGGTACACACGCAAGCCTTCTAAGACTTGATAGCGGAGGCCCTGATCTTACGGTATACTACCAGAGAAGTGGAACGGAGAGCAATGGGGAAGCCGAACTGACACTGAGATACGACTTCGGATACGGTTATGCTCCACCAAAGACCTTCGTAGTCCTCCTTCCGATCGGAATAACGGTCACCAAGCTTGTGGGGGTGACCTACAGATTCTCCGTGTCAATCACTAGGAATTCCGACGCCAAAACGTTCATCGTGTATGACTCGTATCCTCCTTGGAGGAGTTCAGACTTTTCACGTCTTGGAGACAACAGAATCACGATTCATTCAAGAGACCCGACGCTCGCACGAAGGTTGGGAGTAAGCATACTTGAGCGCAATCCAGCTGAAATGATTTTCTCATCTAAGACAGATTACACGATTGGCTTGACCGTATCGATCCTCGACGAGGGAATCACGGGAGACTCTGGTCAAGTAAAAGTCACAATGAGCCCCGTGTCTTTCAAGATCCCAGGAAAAGCGTACGGCATCTTAGGCACGAATCACGAGGGAGCAGACATCTTCTCTCAACTCGTATATGGAACTCGAGTCTCACTTATCGTGGGCATCTTGTCGGCGTCGATAGCAGTTGTACTCGGGGTCATAGTAGGAGTGATAGCCGGTTACAAGGGAGGACCGGTCGATCAAGCCTTCATGTTCCTAACGGATACACTTATCCAGACACCTACACTCCCAATCATAATACTAGTCATGTTGGTGTTCGGCCGAGGCATATACATGATTATCTCAATTCTTGCTCTACTATCATGGATGGGGTTGGCGAGGCAGCTTCGAGCGTGGGTCCTCTCCCTTAAGGAACGGCCTTTCGTCGAGGCGGTTAGAGCTGCAGGGGGCGGTGACCTCTACATAATGTTCAAGGTCATAGCTCCGCAAACAGTTCCTTTGTTGACGTACTCATTTGTCCTCTCGATACCTGGAGCCATAATGACCGAAGCTGGCCTAAGCGTGCTCGGATTCGGGGATCCGCTCTTTCCGTCCTGGGGGAAGGTGCTGAACGAGGCCTACAACTTCGGCGGCTTCGCCTCGATGGCCTGGTGGTGGATTGCTCCGCCTATGGCGGCATTACTGCTGCTCGCACTGAGTATCGTCTTTATAGGCAGAACTCTCGAAGAGGTTTTGAACCCGAGGTTGAGAAGGAGATAGCCGTATGCCACCTCTACTGGAAGTCAGAGAACTTACGATGCACTTCAGCACCTTGGAAGGAGACGTAAACGCCGTCGATAAAGTATCCTTTGAACTGAATAGAGGTGAATCGATAGGCTTCGCAGGAGAGTCAGGATGCGGAAAGACAAGCTTGGGATTAACGATCTTGAAGCTCCTGCCATCCAACGCGAAGATCTTGGAGGGAAGCGTGATCTTTGATGGCATGGACATCCTCAGGAAAAGCGAAGAAGAGGTACGTCAACAAGTCCGATGGAAGAGGATGGCGATGGTCTTCCAAGGCTCGATGAACGCTTTCTGTCCAGTCCACAGGATTGGAGACCAGATAGCCGAAGCCATCATGCTTCACCAGAACGTTAGCCGTGCACAAGCCAACAAGAGAGTTCAGGAAGTCCTCTCGCTTGTAGGGATAGATCCGTCGCGAGCCAACAACTATCCGCACGAGTTCAGTGGCGGGATGAGGCAGAGGGCCATGATTGCGATGGCGTTGGTGTGTAACCCAGACTTTGTGATAGCTGATGAACCAACTACTGCTCTTGATGTAATTGTTCAGGCTCAGATCTTGAAGCTACTGGTGGACCTGCGGGAGAAACTTCACTTATCCTTCATGTTGATATCCCATGACATATCGACAATTGCCGACATATGCGAAAAGACTGCGGTAATGTATGCCGGAAAGATCGTTGAACTAGCTGACACACTTACTATCTTCAAGGACCCAAGGCACCCATACGCCAAAGGATTGATCTCTGCCTTCCCGAGCATAAGAGGTGCAAAGAAACGATTATCATCTATCCCTGGATTCCCACCGGACCTTCTCAACCCACCTAAGGGCTGTCGCTTCCATCCAAGATGTCCGATAGCAATGGACGTGTGCCAGCATCAAGAGCCTGAGATAAGAGATCTCGGACGAAACCACCTAGTTGCCTGCCATGCAGTTTCATGAGAGGCATCACATATGAATGAACTAATCAAGGTCCAGGACCTAACGAAATGGTTTCCGATTCGAAGAGGCTTCCTCTCCTCCTTGTTCGGCGGAAAAGAACAGTTCCTGAGAGCAGTAGATGGCGTCAGTTTCGACATTGCAGACGGAGAAATCTTTGGACTTGTTGGCGAAAGTGGATGCGGCAAGACGACGACGGGACGGCTCCTGCTGAGGCTCATCGAGCCCACATCGGGAAAAGTCGTATTTGACGACAAAGATCTCTTTGAACTTGACAAGAATACTATGAAGACTCTCCGGAGAAGAATGCAGATCATATTCCAAGACCCATACGAATCCCTCAACCCAAGGAAGATGGTCTTTGATGTGGTTGCAGAGCCGATCGAACTAAACAAGGCCGCGAGCGATGAATCAGAGAAGGAAAAGATGGTTCTTCAGGCTCTTGAATCGGTACATCTTACGCCTCTACCGGAAATCATGTATCGCTTTCCCCATGAGCTGAGCGGAGGCCAAAGGCAGAGAGTAGGCGTGGCTAGAGCTGTGGTGCTGCGCCCTAAGTTCATAGTAGCCGATGAACCGGTCTCTATGCTAGATGTTTCCATTCGAACCGAGATGCTGAACCTAATGCTTGAACTGAGAGACAAACTGGGCTTGACGTACGTCTTCATAACACACGACCTAGCCGTCTCGAAGTATATGTGCGACAGAATCGCCGTAATGTACGTTGGAAAAGTAGTCGAGATGGGCCCCACAGAACCGCTAATAGATAACCCGATTCATCCGTATACAAAGGCGCTGCTAAAGGCCGTCGCCGTTCCGGATCCAGAGATCAAGGTCGGAGAGATACCGATAAAGGGAGAAGTCACAAGTCCCGTTGACCTTCCTGCAGGCTGCAGGTTCCAGAAACGATGCCTCTACGCCAAGGAGGCATGCATGAAAGAGGAGCCTGAGCTGAGACGCATCGGCGACAGATACGTGGCATGCTATCTCGCTTAGACTATTCATCACCTAGTAGACGGGTTCTAGGGCTATAGGAGCGATGAGACACAGAGTATAGAGAAGATTCAACAGTTCGCATGCAAAGGCAGCCGATATCTGCCTAGTTCTCGTTGTCATATGAATCCTTCCGACTATCGCAACGCCAAGTGTCATCGTGACTGCAGGCAAGCCTGTCAAGAATTGCGAGATCCCTCGCGGATATGTCATCGAAATTGGAGTGAGATTGAGAATCGCAGCCTTCATGAGGATCAAAACAAGGAGCTGAAGGGCGACGATTCTCACCTCGCTTCGTATCTTAGATCTGAAGATCCGTTTAGTGTAGACAATAACCAGACCCGCTGTTACCAAGAATAGGGCTAGATAGAAGAACTCCTGCATCACGAAGAATATGAGTAGGGCAAGAGCAACTTGCCAATCATATAGGATTCTTTGACGATACTCTGCAACAATGGAGCCAAGAAGCAATTCCACGGGCTTAGCGTTACTAGCATACGTGATAGTGCCAAGCTTTTCTCTTGTTTGAAGCCAAACAAGATGCATGGTACCATGTGAATCGGTGGAAATCGAAGGCATTATCGAGTTTTCCAGCTCAGAGGTGATCCAATCTTCGCTCAGAGCTTGTCCAGCATCTAGCCTAACTACATAGAGTTGCCTCCTGAATTCAAGATAGAGAGGCACAAACTTCCAGTGGCCAAATAGAACGCGAAAGTATTCATCTCCGTACAGCTTCTGGGTTCCCCACTCAGGTCTCAAGTCGGATGAGACGACATGGACCCAACCGTGCAGATCCATCGTGGCTTTGGGCTGACCTGCATATCCACCAAGAAGACTTGAAGACGATGTGATTATCAAATCCGGTCCCATAGATGTACCATTAGAGTTAAGTCGCTTCAGGTAGATCCCATATTTCAGGCGAGGTCTCTCGTCCAGCAATGCGAGCACCAAGTTGCCATTAGGATCAATTATTGGGCTAGGTGCTCTGGGAGGAGTCACCCTCTTAGAGACGGATGTAATTCTCTTGTCTTCAGCCAACGCGTTACCGTCTGAGTCCAGCTTACTGTAGAACACTTCATGGAACGGCAAATGCTCGGTGTCTCTGTTATCGATCCATAGTACATGGACTCGATCCTCACGATCGACTACAATGGAGGGACCTAAAGAGTACCTCCTGTCTGCAGGTGTTAACCTTCGTTCAGAGACTAGAACATTTCCGTTATTATCTAACTTGAGATAGTACACTTCGAAGTTGACAGGAAATACCCGTATCTCTTCTCTCAGATCTTGCCAAACGATGTGGATGTTACCCTTTGAGTCGACGGCAATGGCGGGTGCCAAACTCTGCCTTGGATCTAATGTCAGTCTCTTGTCGAAAACGGTCTTTGTGCCTGAGTCATCGATCTTCGTGTAATATATCTCATCGTTTCCATCTCTATTGTCCACCCAAACGATGTGCGCGTTTCCAGCCGAATCCACTGCCATACATGGCGAAGTAGAAGTAGCCCAACTGTCTGATGCCTGAAAAGTTGGAACTAGTATCCTTCCGGTTGCATCCACCTTCATGTAGAGCACAGTCTCGTGGTCAGCCCGCCTGTCAGTGAAAACCATGTGAATCCTATCAAACCTATCAATGATAGCCGTTAGAAATGCTGCACTAGGTGAGGTGTCCGCGATCTTGACTCCTTTCGACCAACCTCTCGGAGACACGACAAATCTGACGTACACAGTCGAGAAACTTGTGAAGACTAGCCCGAATAGAATGCTCACAAGCAGAAGAAGAAATGCAGCTGCACGAGCCTTGTGGGGAGACGACAGGCGCATAGGGTCCTCAAACCGCTCTTGCGATCTGAACAAGAGACAAGAATAGTGGATCAAAGCTTTAGGTCTTGGCAGCGATGCCTAACGTTCAGAAAATCGCTAACATCTCAGAGACTACACCTTCGAAGCTCCTCAACATTGGCTGCTTCCGGCATGTTTCAATCCTAAGAACTAGCCTTTGATACCAGCCAGCCCAGAACCTTTCTGAATTAGACTGGTCTAACGGAGGCTGTCGCCTCTATCCCCGCACGACTCTTATGCTGATGGAGCCGTCTCTTCCAATACTGACTTCTGCGTCATCACCATACTGGTACTTCCGTTCCATTCGTTCCCACTCTTGAACAGTGAGAAAGAGAACAAGCCGGTTGCTGTACGCTTTGCCGTGAACCATCATCTTTGGGATCTGAGAAACTATCGGTATGACGGCCGAAAGCTCTTCAGGAGCCTCCTTAGGCATCTGGATGACGCTAGGAGGGCGCTGTGCTTCCACAGAGAACTCTACGCATACATACTCGTTACCGTAGGCGTCGTAATGTGGATGAACCGCTGTCACTCTGCACGGAAAGGTTACCCCACTCATGCACGGTCAACCCACTCTCCGATAGGAGATGAGCCATATATACACAGTGCGGCACCCGGAAAAAGCGACTCTCCTGAGATGGAGCTACGGCTCCTGATAGACTGCTGAGGAATCATGCGTTTCCAGCGAGGACTTATTGACTGCTATTCCGAGCCACTCGCGTCAGGCATGCCACGCTTGGTGGGAGCTGCTCAACCGGAGACGGTCTCCCTTCCTCCAAGATTCTGAACAGCTTCCCGCGGCCCCAGTATCTCGATGTATTTTCTAAGTGCCTCCCTAGTCTCACCCCTCAATAGGTGCCTCTCATCAACCGTAACGAAACTCAAGCATCCTTCATCTATTGATGTGGCCAAATGATGGAAATCGACCGCTCCAATCCCAAGCCTCCTCTTCAAGTCTCTAAATTCGAAGATAAGGCTAAGAGTCGTGTCCACATGGTTCTCATAGGACATTATCTCCAAGTTGAAGTTTTCCTGCAAAGAAACCTCGGTTTCAAATATCTTCTCAATAGGCATCTTTGTTGACGCCAATGCGCCCGGAAGCTCGATCAGAAGGAGAGAGGATGCAACGCCGATGTGGCCAAGGTTCTGGAAGACCTCAGCCAAGCCGAGGGCAGAGGAATGATACTTTTCACCTCTTTTCTTGACTGAGGCTATTAGGACGCTTGTGTCTAGGCCTAGTTTCAAGGTCTTCTTCTCTCTCTGGAAACCATTTCGGCAGCTCCAAGCTCTTCTGTAAGATATTCCTCCAACTCTTCGGAGAGTTCCCTCAAACCCTTGGCCTTGATCCAAGCAGGAACTTTGAAAACGAGTCTGTGGACTCCGGGCAGGTAGAAGACGTTCACTCTGCCCTTCTTTGCCAAGGCAACCTTTCCCTCGCCGACAAGCCTCAGTAAGTGCCCTTGGGCAGTAGACCATGCAATTCCCAGTCTTCGTGAAACGTCGTCGGGCGTAGCCGGACCTTTGGATAGTTCCTCGATGATTCTATTGGTCAGATCTTCCATGGTGATCTCCATCTCACTATATAGGTCACGATACATATAAACAGGGGGGGGGGAGTCAGCCATGACTCACAGTTGACACTCGAGCGAGGAGACCTCTCCGACGATGATCTTACGGGATACTGCTTCTTCGGGCACCTTCACCCTTTTCGAACACCGCACAGGCGTTGTTGCTGACCCGGAAATTCGCAACATGTCGAAAATCTCTTGTGTTCCCCAAATACAGTGACTCTTTTCAGATGGAATCTCTATCTTGTCAGCATTAGTAGTGAAACGTATGTCAAGCCTTTTTGATGAGGAGGGATACGTAGTCGACCCTCGCATGTGGAATGAGGAGATTGCAGGGGAAATCGCGAAGAGACAGTTCGGAATAGAGCTTACCGAAGCTCACTGGACATGTATTCGCATTGCGAGACAGTATTATGAGAAATGGTCTTCCCTGCCCATGGTCAAAACCATTCGGGAGGAAGCAGGAATCACCGCAGAAAAATTCGAAAGCCTCTTCAAGAAAGGCACAAGCAGCGCCAGAGGAGTGCTGTGCAAGATTAGCGGACTACCAAGGCTACTTTGCTTAGCCGCAGGATGCTAGGAAGGGATGAGGACATGGCAGATATAGTGTTGCTCTTTGGTTGGGGACCAGAGGAAGTGGGCAGAACATCGTCGTTACTGTACTTAGCAGAGACAGCATCAAGCATGAATATGGAGGTTAACGTCTTTCTATATGCTGAAGGAGTTGTCCTTGCCCGGATCGGAGCTGCTGAGAAGATAGATCCAGATGTTGGAGAAAGATTCGGACGGCTTCTAGGAGATTCGAAGGTAAGATTCTATGCATGCTCTGAGGCGGCTCACAAGAGAGCGATGAGTGAGAGCGACCTAGCCCCTTCAATCGCGATGATGGGGTATTCCGCATTTCTGGACAAGGTTGTTGAGGCGAAAGCCGTAATAACAGTCTAGAACAGAATCCACAAGTTAGCTAAGCGGCCTCGCCGTGAAGGGTGTTAAGAGTGATCAAGAGAAGAGCAGAAGAAATCATGGCGTACGACGTGAAGGAAGCCTACGGAAGCGACGCCGAAGGTGTGACCATTAGGTGGATATCGGACTTGCGAACTGGCGGCAACGAATATCTACACCACTTTGCCCTCCGACACTTCACGATCAAGCCAGAGGGTTACCTAGCTTCACACAAGCATCCATGGGAACAGGAGATCATTGTCACGAAAGGAAAAGGCCAAGTTACATTAGAGAGTGAAAACTATGAAGCAAATCCCGGAGACGTGTTCTACTTCGCAGCGAACGAGCTTCATGGATTCAGAAACATAGCCAGCTCAGACTTCGAGTTCTACTGCATCATAGGATGCGTTGAGAAGGGCGAGAACTGCATAGGACTATGAACGGGACTACAATCGTATACGGCTACGATAAAGAAGTCGCGAATTCAAAACCTTTGAAGGCGTTCTTCTTTCTTCAACTCGCTTAAGAGCTTTCTCTGCTTCTCGCTGAGGTTCGTGGGCGTTCTAACGACGACTCGAACCAGCTGATCTCCCTTGCCTCGTCCACGATACTCTGGCAAGCCCCTTCCCCTCAAGCGAAAAACCGTGCCTGTCTGCGTCCCTTCAGGGATACGCAGGCTGGCACGACTCTCCAATGTGGGAACTTCTATCTCTGTACCGAGAGCTGCCTCCGCGAATCCTACTGGGACTTCGCAGTATAGGTTGCTTCCGTCTCTCTCAAAGATGTCGTGAGGTTTCACGATTATGTGAACGAACAGGTCGCCCGGAGGAATGCCAGATCCACCCGAGTCTCCTTCTCCCGCCATTCGCAGCTGCATACCGCTCTCAACGCCCGACGGAACCTTCAAGGTGATCCGGCGCCTTTGCTCAGTGATTCCGGTTCCTCGACATTTCGGGCACGGAGATTCGATTATTGCTCCTCTGCCCCCACACCGGTCACAGGTCTGAACTCTAACAATTCTGGCGAACCCTGCTTCCTGAACACGTTCAATCTGTCCTGTACCCCGGCAACGCTGGCAGGTCTTGGGTTCAGTACCTTTTCGCGCCCCACTTCCATCGCACGTGTCGCAAACCTCTCTCCTCGGAACGGAGATCTCCTTCGTCGTACCAGTTGCCACCTCCTCCAGTGAAATCTCCAAATCGTATCTCAGGTCTGGCCCTCTTCGAGGCCTCTCTTCCCGCCAAGGCCCTCTGCGACCAAAGATGCTTTCAAAGATACTGCCAAAGCCTCCGAAACCGAAGCCTAAATCTCTGAAGATGGACTCGAAGTCTGTTGTCCTGAATATGTCCTCCCACGTGTATCTCTGATCGATCCCGGCATGTCCGAACTGATCATATTGAGTTCTCTTCTCATCGTCAGAGAGAACGGCATATGCCTCAGAGATTTCTTTGAATTTCTCCTCGGCGTCAGGAGACTTGTTTCTATCAGGGTGATACTGAAGTGCCAGCTTCCTGTATGCATCCTTCACTTGTTCTTTTGCCGCATTCCTAGCTATGCCTAGGATCTCATAGTAGTCTCTCTTCATCTAGAACCAGACCGCTCATGTTTGGAGACACAAACTACGGCTTCTTCTCCTCGTCGACTACTTTGTAGTCGGCATCCACCACCTTGTCAGGTTGCTTCTCTGTCTTCGGCGGAGGAGGCGCCTCCTGCTTACTAACCTGTTGGTACACGGCTGCTCCGACCTGCTGCAGTACCTTCGCCAGTTCGTCAGTCTTCTCCTTTATCTTGGGCACATCTTCTCCTGCAAGGGCCTCCTTCAATTCGGAGACTCCCTTGTCTATCCTTTCGACATTGTCCTTCCCGAGTTTATCCTTTAGATCGGTCTTGGTCTTCTCGGCGGTGTATATCAGGGAGTCGGCGTTGTTGCGTGCCTCTGCTTCCTCCTTCTTCTTCCTGTCCTGCTCGGCGAACTGCTCTGCTTCCTTTATCATCCGTAGCTTTTCCTCTTCTGACAGTTTGGTGGAGGCGGTGATCGTGATCTTCTGTTGGTTTCCAGTCGCCATGTCCTTTGCAGTCACGTTCAGGATTCCGTTCACATCAATGTCGAAGGTAACCTCTATTTGCGGCACGCCTCTTGGTGCAGGAGGTATGCCCGTGAGATTGAACATGCCCAAAGAGACGTTATCGGCGGCCATTGGTCTTTCACCTTGAAGAACGTGAACGGTGACCGTTGTCTGAAAATCTGCTGCTGTCGAGAAAATCTGACTCTTTCTTGTTGGTATTGTCGTATTCTTCTCTATCAGTCTCGTGAAGATTCTGCCGAGGGTCTCCACACCGAGCGAGAGCGGCGTCACATCTAAGAGAAGAAGATCCCTGACTTCACCGGTCATCACTGCTGCCTCGATTGCGGCGCCAACTGCCACACATTCCATCGGGTCTACTCCTCGTTCAGCAGGCTTTTCCATGAAGTCCTCAACGAATTTCCGCACGAGAGGCATCCTTGTTTGTCCGCCAATGAGTATGATCTTGTCTGTGTCCTTGGGCTCCAGTGCACCACCCTTGGCACCGGCTAGGACCTGCCTGATCGGAGTATTGATCCGTTCGACGATCGGTCGAGCCAGTTCCTCCAATTTTGCTCTGGTAAGGGTCATGTGGAAATGCTTGGGTCCTGAGGTATCTTGAGCGATGAACGGCAAGTCGACATCGGTCGTCACCATTGAGGATAACTCTATTTTGGCCCTTTCAGCAGCCTCTTTGAGGCGGGTCATAGACATCTTGTCAGCCCTCAGATCGATTCCGTTCGTTCTCTGGAACTCTTGTACCAAGAAGTCTCTGACTACATTGTCGATGTCTGCACCGCCAGTTTTTGTGTCTCCGCTCGTCGAAAGAACCTCAAAGGTGGCCACCTCTCTGCCCGACTTGGGATCTGGCGCTTTGGCCATTTCCATGAGCGTGACATCATGAGTGCCTCCGCCGAAGCTGAACACCATTATCCTCAACTTCTTGCCAAGCTTGTCCAAACCGTATGCGAGACAGGCCGCAGTGGGCTCATTAATCAGTCTGGTGACTTTGAAGCCAGCGATCTCTGCAGCATCTTTCGTAGCTTGTCTCTGATTGTCATTAAAATGAGCTGGAACAGTAATTACGGCCGTATCGACCTTCTCACCCAAGAAGGCTTCGGCATCACGCTTTATCTTCTGCAATATGAATGCGGATAATTGCTGAGGCGTGTATTCCTTTCCGAATACTGAGACTGGGGAGGTAGTTCCCATCTTCCTCTTGATCTCAATGATTGTGCCTTCAGGATTAGAGGCCGCTTGACGCTTTGCTGGTTCCCCAACGAGCAGATCCCCTTCCTTGGTGAAGGCAATGACGGACGGGAACATCTTTCCGGCCATCGTTGGTCCTTCAGCACTCGGGATTACAACTGGCCTGCCAGCCTCCATTACAGCCGCAGCAGAGTTGGTTGTCCCAAGGTCTATGCCGAGGATCTTAGGCATCATACACACCTCAACTAAGTGGTTCTGCGCTCAGACTGTTACTCAAGGTAACGGATCGATGTTTATAAACGTTACTTGCAGTAACAGAGCGCCTGAAAAAGCGAACAAGAGTTCGTCGCGAGGTTAGGCCTCGTGCAGTTTTCATCTTACCTCACAACTTACCCATCAGTGGCCTTCGTACGAGTCTCTATCCAGGTTCTATACTCGGCTTTCGTGCGACCTCAACTATACTGGGTCTGATAACCTTGTCGCCTAACATGTATCCTCTTCTGAATTCACGTACCACAGTGTTATCTTCATAGTCAGTGGAAGAAACGAAGCCAATCGCCTCGTGCTTCGTCGGATCAAACTTCTTTCCAATGGAATCAATTGGCGACAAGCCCTTCTGAAAGAGAACGTTCTGCGTCGCTTTCAAAACTAGTTCCAATCCCTCAACGACTGCGTCCTTGTTGTCAGAGCTTTTGCCCGCATTCAAGGCGCGCTCAAGGTCGTCAAGGACTGGTAGAAGGCTAACTATAAGATCCTCATGGCCATACTTGACCATCTCTTCGATCTCTTTCCTAGTGCGCTTCTGCAAGTTTTCCAAGTCGGCCTGGAGGTACTTCAGGCGTGTCAGGTACTCTTCGTTCTTCTTTTTTTCCTCCTGTAATGCCTTTTCAAGCCGTGCTGTCTCAACGGCCGAAACGAAGGTCTTCTTGGAGGGGCTCTTCGTTTCCTTGGATCCGCTCCCCTGCGACATGACTTGCGAACCATCAGGCTGTGTCAATGTTCAACCCCTCGATCTGAAAGCATCTCATGCCTTTCTCAAGTATTCCTTGAACCCTTGCTTGGCTGTCTCAACGTACGCTAGCAGGGTCGAGAGAACCGTGGTTGCGTAACGTTTAAATTTTTCTTGCTGGCCGCAACTTCTCCGATGATATAGGAGGAAACGTGTTTGGCATATCTAGCAGGTCAACCTGTACTAATCCTAAAGGAAGGCACCTCCAGAAGCAGAGGCAGAGATGCTCAGCGATCAAACATGGCGGCTGCTAAGATCATCGCAGAGCTTGTCAAGAGTACACTTGGTCCACGCGGAATGGATAAGATGCTTGTCGACACGCTTGGAGACGTAACAGTCACTAATGACGGCGCAACCATACTGGACGAGATTGAAGTTCAGAACCCTGCCGCAAAGATGATGGTCGAAGTCGCGAAAGCGCAAGATAAGGAAGTGGGAGATGGGACGACGACAGCGGTAGTGCTCGCAGGAGAGTTGCTCAGGAAGGCTGAGGAGCTTCTCCAAGACCAGATCCATGCAACAACCATAGTGGCCGGCTATAGGAACGCAGCTGACAAGGCACTTGAAATTCTGGATCAAGTAGCCGTTCCTGTAAGCCTAGACGACAAGGAGACTCTCAAGAAAGCAGCACTCACGTCAATGCGCAGTAAGATAATTGAAGACGCGCGAGACCATCTCGCAAAAATCTCTATAGAAGCCGTCGACCTAGTAAAGGAGAAGAGAGGAGACGCCTTCACAGCAGATGTCGACAACATTCAACTCGTCAAGAAGCAGGGCAAGAGCGTACTTGACACTCAGCTTGTCAAAGGCGTAATTATCGACAAGGAAGTTGTTCACCCTCGAATGCCGAAGACCGTGAAGAATCCGAAGATCGCACTTCTTGACGCAGCCTTGGAGATCGAGAAGACAGAGATGAGCGCCGAGATCAGAATCACCGATCCTACGAAGATGAAGATGTTCCTAGATCAGGAAACACAAATGATGAAGAAGATGGTTGACAAGATCAAGACATCTGGCGCCAACGTCGTCCTCTGCCAGAAAGGCATAGACGACATGGTTCAGCATTTCATGGCCAAGGAAGGAATAATGGCTGTTCGAAGGATAAAGCAGTCAGACATGGAAAAGCTTGCAAGAGCAAGCGGCGGTAGGGTAGTAACGGACTTAGACGACCTCAAAGCAGAAGACCTCGGTCATGCAAGCTTGGCAGAGGAAAGAAAGTTCGGCGAAGACAAAATGGTTTTCATCGAGGGCTGCAAGGATCCCAAGGCTGTCGGGATACTGATTAGAGCTGGACTTGAGAGGCTCGTTGACGAAGCGGAGAGAGGCCTCAAGGATTCACTTCACGTAGTTGCAGACCTCATAAAGAAGAACCGCTTGGTTGCAGGTGGAGGAGCTATCGAAGAGGAGCTGGCCAAGAGGCTGAAAGAATACGCAGCGAAGGTCGGAGGAAGAGAACAGCTAGCGATCGAAGCATTCGCGGAGTCCCTTGAATTTATACCGAAGACTCTGGCAGAGAATGCCGGCCTCGATCCAATTGACATCATGGTGGCTTTGAGGGCATCTCATGAGAAAACGGGCGGATTGTGGATGGGCATCGATGTCTACACTGGCAAACCAGTCGACATGATGAAGAGCGGAGTGATTGAGCCGACCGTTGTGAAGGAACAGGCAATCAAGTCAGCGGTTGAAGCGGCATCAATGATCTTGAGGATAGATGATGTCATAGCCGCAGCAAAGCCCCCGCCGATGCCTCCCAAGGGTGGTCCGGAAGGGATGCCGCCGGAAATGTGAGGAGGTGGATGAATCATGGCTGAAGCAGTTCCTGCCACAATCGGCGGTCAGCCGGTCCTGATTCTCAAGGAAGGTGCGCAGAGAACCGTAGGAAGAGAAGCACAGAGATCCAACATCTCCGCGGCGAGAATAATCGCAGATGTTGTCAGATCCTCCTTGGGGCCGAAGGGTATGGACAAGATGCTGGTCGAGAGCTTTGGCGACATCACCGTTACAAACGATGGCGCAGTCATACTGAAAGAGATGGATATCCAGCATCCTGTCGCAAAAATGATGGTGGAAGTTTCCAAGGCGCAGGACGACGAGGTAGGAGACGGAACTACTACAGCGGTCGTATTGGCTGGAGAACTCCTGACTAAAGCTGAAGGATTACTTGACAAAGACATCCATCCAACAGTCATCGTGGACGGATACAGGAAAGCCACGGAGAAGGCCCTTCAACTGATAAAAGGGCTGGGAATCAACGTCAAACCTGATGACAGACAGATGCTGAAGCACGTGGCGGAGGTTTCTCAATCTGGAAAATCACTCCGAGAATATAGCGGCCACATTGCTGACGTCGCGATAGATGCGGTTCTACAGGTCGCAGAGAAGACTGCGGAAGGCTACAAGGTAGAGGTTGATGACATCAAAGTCGAGAAGAAAGCCGGCCAGTCAACTGCTGACACAAAGCTTGTCAAGGGTATCGTACTAGACAAGGAGATAGTTCACTCAGGAATGCCTAAGAGGATTGAGAATCCGAAGATAGCACTTCTCAACTGCCCATTGGAAGTTGAGAAGACCGAGTTTGACGCAAAGCTCAGCATCACTGACCCCGATCAGATGAGCGCGTTCCTCGACGAAGAAGAGAGGATGCTGAAAGAGATGGTCGAGAAAGTTGCCAAGACTGGAGCAAACGCCCTCATATGCCAAAAGGGAATAGACGATGTTGCTCAGCACTTTCTAGCCAAGAAAGGAATTCTGGCAGTTCGCAGGGCATCTGAAAAGGACATGGAAAAACTGGGTAAAGCGACAGGAGCAAAGATCGTCACCAACATCGACGACCTCACCGCCCAAGACCTCGGCTCAGCTGCACTGGTGGAGGAGAGGAAAGTCGCCGATGACAAGATGACCTTCATCGAAGGTTGCAAGGACCCGAAGGCCGTTACGATAATGGTCAGAGGTGGAACGGAACGTACAGTTGACGAGACTGAGAGATCAATCCACGACGCTCTATGCGTTGTGAGAGATGTGGTCCGCGACCCCAGAGTGGTGGTAGGCGGAGGAGCCGTCGAAGTCGAGCTGGCTTCACAGCTGAAGCGCTGGGCTGAGGGCCTCACAGGGAAAGAGCAGCTCGCAGCATTTGCCTTTGCAGAGGCTTTGGAAGCACTGCCAATGACTCTAGCCGAGAACGCGGGTCTCGACCCAATCGATATACTGGCTGAGTTGAGATCGAGGCATGAGAAGGGAGAGAAGTTGGCCGGCATCGATGTCTTCTCGGGAAAGGTCGGAGATCTGAGCAAGCAGAACATCTACGAGCCTGTCGCAGTCAAGGAGCAAGCCTTGAAATCGGCAGGAGAAGCAGCTACAATGATCCTCAAGATAGACGATGTGATCGCCGCTGGTAAGATGAAAGAGGGACCTCCCTCGAAGCCGGGGAAGAGAGAGGAAGAAGAGCCCTCCTCTGAATTCGAATAGAAAGTGGAAGAAAGATATCTGAACCGACCACGCTCTCCCCGTCTTCCCCTCTTTTCGGCTTTTCTCGCCTGACAATTTCTTCCACCAAGGCATTAACATGAGCAATGTCACGATTCTCCCGGTACTAGGGAATAGACGCTCAGTTGAAAGCGCCACGAGATGGCTTGGACAGTCAGAATACGATGCACTTCTGCTCGGCATGCCAGAGGACTTTGAAAATTTCGTTCAGAGCTATGCACAGGGCCAAGTTTCTGAGGACGAACTCTGGAACAGCTATCGACTGATGACCGGCACATCTAGGCCACTTGTCAACTCTCTGAGATCCAAGCTCAAACCGCTTCTCAAGTATCTTTCCAACGAGACATGCGGACATAAGATCGACATTTACTGCTACGACGACCTAGAGACTCACATTCAATCTGGTAATCTCGCTGAAAAGATTCTGATACTCTCTTATCGCAGACGAGTTTGTCGTTACTTGGATCTGGAGGAATGGCGACGAATCCTCCTCGAAGAGTTTCACGTCATGCAGTCAACTTGGAAAAGACCTGTCGAGAATCTTGTTGAGAAGGCAAAGGAAAATGTCGAGAACGTGGTGCTCTATGAAGGCCTTATCGGGCCACTAGTGAAGCAGTTGCAGAAATGGGGATTATCAGTAAAAGTTGCGCGGATCCTGACTCATTGGCGCTCTCCACTTGACGCCCTACGGACAGCAATGTGGCTTAGAGGAGAGTCCTATCTCACCAACGAGAACATCAAGGCAGCGGTGGAACTCCACATGAAGTATCTGGAGACCGTCATCTCGTCAGAAGACTTAGACGAGTCGGAAAGAAAATGGTCCGACATGGTCTCTTTCCGGAGTGGACGACGGAGAGAAAATGCGCACCTCCCAGCGAACTGACCAGTTTCGGTCACAATGTATCGACTGATTCCAATTTTGACCACAACAGATAATATGCCGCCTCACAAACCTACGAGCAGAGCTCAAGAAGCTCAAGGAAAAAAGCGAAGCGATGCCAAAGAAAGGCAAGAAAGGTAAAGGAAAGAAGAAGTAGGATTAGACCGGAATTCCGGTTCCCATCCTCCACTTTTTTCTAGGATTCGGTTCTCTTCTCGAGTCTATAGAAGCTCGTCACCCGAGCTTTTTCTGCGAGCATAGCGCGCACAGAGCAGTACTTCTCCTCCGACAACTGGATCGCTCTTTGAACCTTTTTCTCGTCCAGATTGTCTCCCTTCAGAACATATTCAATGTGTATCCTTTCGTAGTATCTTGGGGGCTCCGGTCTTCGATGGCCAGTCAGGTTGATGGCAAATCTAGTTAGGTTCTGGCGCTGCTTCTTGAGAATAGTGACGATATCGATGCCTGTACATCCTCCAAGAGCCATCAGAAGGAGTTCCATTGGAGTCACACCTGCAGGATAGCCGTCCACATCTGTTGCATCTACGACCAAAGACTTACCGTGCGCATTCGTTCCTCTGAATCTAAGCTGTCTTGACCACTCGACTTTGACCTTTGTCTCCATGATATCACCGATACGTCAGATCACTTGGCTCCTACGTAGGCCACGAGTTCAATCTCGACCTTTACGCCTTGAGGTAGCGTTACTCCAACCGTTGATCGGGCAGGAGGATCGCCCGGAAAGAACTTGGTGTACTCATTATTCATTCGAGAGAATTCACTCATATCAGCCATGAAGACCGTCGTCTTCACAGCGTCATTAAGGGAGGCACCAGCTGCTTCCAGAATCGATTGCAGATTGACCAAGGTTTGATGGGTTTGCTCCTCAATAGTTGTTCCTATCTCGCCAGTCGCAGGATTCCTGCCAATTTGGCCTGCACAGAAAATGAAGACGCCT
>Ga0315312_1001023_pt1 | contig 24515 bp, 18 predicted proteins | sample TDP7_MG_FD_203629 | JGI IMG/M metagenome (GOLD analysis project Ga0315312, IMG submission 203629) | Freshwater sediment microbial communities from Lake Towuti, South Sulawesi, Indonesia - TDP7 | ecosystem: Environmental > Aquatic > Freshwater > Lake > Sediment | place: Indonesia: South Sulawesi... | reverse complement strand
AGGAAAGGTGGTTGGCGATGGATGCAGTTGTTGAAATCGCTGAAAATGCGGAGAGCGCCCGCTTCGAGGGCATCCCACCGAAAGCAAGAGAAATGACCAAGCGATTTATTCTCGACACGCTGGGAACCACGTTGGCTGGGTCCAGCGCTCCCGGAGCTGAAGCCGTGATCGATCTCCTGAGGAGTTGGGGAGGTAAGAAAGAAGCCACGATCTTTGTCTTTGGCGGGAAAGTTCCTGCCCCCCATGCGGCTCTCGCTAACAGTGTCATGGCCCATGCGCGGGATTTCGACGACACTCATGACGGAGCCGTAGTTCACGCCAACGTGGCCGTCTTACCATCCGCTTTGGCATGCGCCGAAGCCTTGGGAAGAGTTTCTGGGAAGGCGCTAATCACTGCTGTGGGTCTTGGAGTCGATCTTACCTGCCGATTGGGGCTGGCTGTGGGCAAGGGCGCCGACTTTACGGTACGACCCCCTGGATTTGTCCGCACATCCGTTTGCGGAATCTTTGGCGCGGCCTTAGCCTGCGGGAAGATTCTCGGTCTCGATGTTGCAGGATTGAGGAATGCCCTGGGCATCGCTCTCAGCCAGGCCAGCGGAACGCGGCAAGCAGTGGCCGATCTCAGCTTAATCAAGAGGATGCAGCCAGCCTTCGCAGCAATGGCTGGGACCTTATCTGCTTTTTTGGCCAAAGGTGGGATCACCGGCCCCAAGGAAGTTTTGGAAGGGAAATATGGGTTCTTTAATCTTTATTGGAATGGGGCATATTCTCGTGAAGACCTGTTAGATAACTTAGGGCAGAGATTTGAAGGAGAGAACTTGAGTTTTAAACCATATCCTTGTTGCCGGTATGCTCACGGTTCCATCGAGGCTACTTTAAATCTGGTGTTATCTCGTAACCTCTCACCCACCGAAGTTTCGGAAGTCCTGGTCCATGTTCCTACTTTGAAGTTTTTTGACCTCGTCAGCCGTCCCTTCGAGATCAAGGGCGATCCCCAAGTGGACGCCCAATTTAGCATTCCCTATACCACCGCGGCCGCCATCTTGAGAAGGAGGGTATTCTTGGATGACTTTGAAGAGGCGGCCATCCGGGACCCGCAGGTTAAGAGCTTGAGCGAGAAAGTCAAAGTCCTGCAAGATCTAAAGCCAGAAAGTAGAGACTCCTTGGGACCGGTGGTTGTGGAAATCCAAACTTCTGACGGGAAAATATACCGCGAAGAAGTGCAGAAATTTAAAGGGAGCCCAGGCCATCCCCTAACCATGGAGGAGTGCGTGGAGAAATTTCGGGGGTGCGCCCGTTTCTCCATCCGGCCGATGAAGGAGGCGCAATTGGAGAGGCTCGTGGACATGGTGGGCAACCTGGAAGAGATGAAAAATGTTAAAGAGCTGACGAGCCTTCTGGCCTAAACCAAGGAGTAAGTTTTTTCGCTGACAAGGAGAAGAACGATGTGGACATCCAGGGAGGCGATTCATTGTCTCTTGAATCCGAATTCCATCGCTATTATCGGCGCCTCGGGTGATTCTTCCCGCTTTACGGGGAGGACGCTGAAATATCTGTTGAAGCACAGATATAGGGGAAAAATCTATCCCGTCAATCCTAAATACAAAGAGCTGGCCGGTCTTCCCTGCTATCCGGGCATTTCTGATTTGCCCGAAACGATAGACACTGCCTTTATCCAGATCCCCAGCGCCGGCGTGGTCGAAGTTATCAAAGAATGTATTGGCCAGGGAGTGCGCACGGCGATCATCCATACAGCTGGATTGGGGGAAAGCGGAGAGAAGGGCAAGGAGAGACAGAAAGAGATCAAGCGGCTGGCGGAAGAGAGCGGGATGCGGATTTGCGGGCCCAACTCTGCCGGGCTCATAAATGTTATCGAAAAAGTAGCCCTAACTCCTGTTGTAGCACTGGAACTCGATGAGCTCACTCCTGGAAAGATCGGCCTCGTCTCGCAAAGCGGCGGCATGACTGGCGCCTTCCTTACCCGCGCCGAGGGCCGAAAGATTGGTTTTAGCGCCATAATCTCCACAGGCAATGAGATGGACTTGGAGGCTTCTGATTACATCGAATTTTTCCTGGAAGACCCCCAAACCAAAGTCATCGCTGTTTTCTTAGAGGGTTTCCGCAATATCCCCAGGTTTCTGCAAGTTGCGGACCTTGCTTTAGAGAAAGGCAAACCTATTGTAGTCCTGAAGATCGGGCGGACCCAGGTGGGCGCCACGGCGGCTGCTTCTCATACAGGAGCTCTAACAGGATCGGATGAGGTCTACAATGCAGTCTTCAAGCAAAAGGGAATTACACGAGTTTATGCTCAGGAAGACCTCATTGAAGTAGCGGCCTTGTTTGCGAAATCTCCACCGCCCCGGGGCCGAAGGATCGGTATTGTTACCACCACCGGGGGTGGGGCCATGCACTTGGCCGATGAATGTGCCTTCTTGGGAATGGAATTTCCCAGCCCCTCTCCTAAGACGATCGCAGAAGCCTCTCGGGGGCTTCCCACCTTTGCTTCTCTTTCCAATCCTCTGGACGTAACGATGTCTGGAGTGGGAGGGGGTTACCGCCAGAGTTTGGATCTTTTCTTGAAAGATGAGAACTTTGACGCGGTCGTGGCCGTAGTGGGAACTTCCAGCCAGTTCGAGCCAGAGATGGGTGTGAAGCCCATCCTGGAGAGGGACAAATTCTCTACCAAAGCCTTCGCCGCTTTTTTGAACCCCGATGCTCAGGTTGCTCTCCGGCTGCTGGAGGAGGATGGCGTCCCCACATTCAAAACCCCAGAGGGATGTGCCAGAGCGTTGAGGCATTTCATCGATCGAGGAGCTTTCCTGGAAAAGCTTGCTCTGCGCAAAAGGATGGTCCCTCGGCCGTTATCCGTCGACGGGGAGAAGGTCCGGATTCTTCTTTCCGGCAAAAGGGGGAACCTGAATGAGCATGAGGGGAAAGCGCTGCTGCGAGAGTATGGAGTTCCGACGGTCAGAGAAATGATTGCCCAGGATGCGGGTCAGGCAGTGGCCATGGCTGGGGAAATAGGATACCCGGTGGCCCTGAAAATCCTTTCCCCTCAAATTCTGCACAAGACCGAAGCCGGGGCTGTGCGGCTGTACCTTCGGTCTCCGGAAGAGGTAACTGCCGCTTACTCTAAAATAATGCAAAATGCCAAGGGGTATAATCCACAGGCTGAAATTCAGGGAGTTCTGGTTCAGGAGATGATTGGCGAGGGAATAGAAGTAATTGCGGGAATCAGCCGGGACCCGCAGTTTGGACCAGTAGTCCTGTTTGGTTTGGGCGGAATTTTCGTCGAGCTTTTCCGTGACGTGGCTCTGCGGTTAGCTCCGGTAACGGTGGCCGAAGCCACGGATATGGTAGAGGAAATAAAGGGGGCTCGGTTGTTGAAAGGTTTTCGGGGCAAGCCAGCCTCGGACGTCGATGCCATCATCGATGTCATCACCCGTGTCTCCCAACTGGCTGTGGACTTAAAAGATCGGGTTCTGGAGTTAGATATTAACCCTCTGATCGTTTGCGAGAAAGGAAGAGGAGTGCGGGCGGTTGATGCCCTGGTAGTCTTGAACTAATCTTTCATGACGGCAGCGTGATTCGCGAACCATGAAATTCCCCCCCAAGCCCCCCCTTTTGTAAAGGGGGGAAAGGGGGATTTTGGAGGAGAAAAAAAGATGAATTTTCAACTGACGGAAGAACAAAGGATCTTACAGGAATCTACCCGAAGGCTGGCCCAAGAAAAATTTGCGGCCAAGGCGTTCACCTGGGAGGAGAAGGATGAATATCCATGGGAGAACGCTAAAATTCTGGCTGAGCACGGCTTTACAGGCATCACCATTGCGGAGGAAGATGGAGGGCAGGGCGGTACGCTTTTCGACGCGGTCTTAGTCTTGGAGCAGATCTCCCAGGTCTGCCCACATACGGGGGATGTAGTGCAAGCCACCAACTTCGGAGCCATTCGCCAACTGTCCATCTATGGGTCAAAAGAATTGAAAGTTCGGATTCTCCCCCCTTTACTTCGGGGAGAACGTTTGATCACTCTCGGTATGTCCGAGCCCAACGCCGGGTCGGCAGCTACTGATCTGCGAACCAAAGCCCGCGTGGAAGGGGACGAAGTGGTCATCAACGGGAGCAAGATCTTCAACTCCAATGGCTCCCATGCGCATTGCTTTGTGGTCTGGGTCCGGTTTGGCGATGATGTGCGCACCTCCGGCGCTGTGCTTGTGGAAAGGGATTCTCCCGGCTTTTCCCAGGGGAAGGTTGAGCGGCATATGTCCGGAGAGCCCCATTGCATGTTGTACTTCGATGAGTGCCGCGTTCCGAAAGAAAACGTCCTGGTTTGGGAAGATGGATTCACACAACTGATGCCTGTCTTCAATATCGAGCGCACTGGCAATGCCACCCGGTCCTTGGCCCTGGGCCAGGCTGCCTTTGACCGCGCGGTGAAACATGCGAAGGAGCGAATCCAGTTCGATCGTCCCCTTTGCGAGTTCCAGGGGCTGCAATGGAAGTTTGCCGACATGAGGATGAAGCTGGATGCTGCCCGCCTGTTGCTCTATCGGGCGGTGGTCAATGCTTCAGATGGAAAGCCATCGGCAGTGGAGATTTCTATCGCCAAAGCCTTCTGCAATCAAGTAGGATTCGAGGTAGCGAATGAAGCATTGCAGATCCTGGGAGGTTATGGCTATTCGCGGGAATTTCCCCTGGAATATATGGTGCGTCGAACCCGGGGCTGGATGATCGCCGGAGGATCTATCGAGATGATGAAAAACCGCATTGCCGAAGGCATCTTCGAACGAAGGTTTAGCCAGAGACCTCCAAAGCCAAAGAAATAGCCCGCATATTTTGGCGTCTTGGCGAAGAACAAAAAGCCCGAGGGAACCGGGCTTTTTGTTTGGCCGAATATCTCTTGTCATAATCAGATGGATCATGCTAAATATTAGCTGCCTTTTGGTGGGGCCATTAAGGAAAAATCAAAAAAATAAGAAACAGGAGGGAATCGCCATGTCAGAAGTGTTTGAATGGATGGATGAATGGGGACCGGAGAAGATCATTGTGGTGCATGATACCAAGACCGGGATGAAGGGGATGGTGGTGATTGACAATACAGCGCGGGGTCCTGGAAAAGGGGGCTGCCGGATGGACCCGAACATGACCCTTCTGGATTGCTTTCGTCTGGCCCGAACCATGACCTGGAAGTGGGCCATGGCGGATATATTTTTGGGTGGGGCCAAGGCAGGGATCCGCAACGATCCCAAGTCTCCGCATAAGGAGGAGATTATACGGGCCTATGTGAAGAAGATTCGGAAGTTTTTGCCGGATGAGTATGTTTTTGGGAATGATATGGGGTTTGCAGAGAGGGATGGGGCGATTGCTCTGGATGAGGCAGAAGACATGAAGGCGGCGGTGGGGACGCCAGCAGAGCTGGGGGGTTTGCCTTATGATGAGTTGGGGATTACAGGCTATGGGGTAGTGGAAGCGGCGGAGTGTGCGGCTCCTTACAGAGGGACGGAGTTGTCTAAGGCCACGGTATCCATCCAGGGCTTTGGGGCGGTGGGAGCCTTCACGGCCAAATTTATGAAGGGGAAGGGTTCAAAAGTAGTGGCCATTTCCTCTATCGAGGGGGCGCTTTACGATCCGCAGGGGTTGGATGTGGACAAGCTCTTGGCCCTTAAGGAGAAGTGGGGGGACAAAGCAGTTTTAAAATATGGAAAGGGCCAGCAGATTCCTTTGGGGAAGGAGTTGGAGTTAGAGGTGGATGTGCTAATTCCTGGGGCCACAGGAGACGTGATTACTGAAAAGAACATGAAGAATGTTAAGGCCAAGATGATAGTGGAGGGGGCCAATTTTCCGACGACGGAGGAGGCGCAGAAGTATTTTCACGAGAAGGGGGTTTTGGTGGTTCCGGATTTTGTGGCCAATGCTGGGGCGGTGATGGGTGCGGGCAAGGCCATGGACAACCGCTATTCCTGCGACATTCTGGATCCTCAGGAAGTGTACGATACGGTGAAGCGGAAGATGTGGAAGAACGTGGCTACGGTGTTGGAGGAGTCCAAGAGGAGCAAGCGTTTGCCGCGGGAGGTGGCCCTTTCAATATCCCAGGAGAGGGTGCGGAAGGCTATGGAGCTTCGGGGAAGAATCCCGAAGACGAAAAAGGGATGAAAGGAGCGAGTAGGTATGGAACTGATTACCGATTTGAAAGCGATCCGGAAGGAAATCGGCCTTCGTTTAGAAGAGAGTTCCCTCTATCCGAAGCTGAATCTGGACGCCTATAAGGATGTGACGCCAATCCTCATCAAAAAAGGAAAAAGAGATTATGCTCTCATGGTCAAGGAAGTGGAGACGGGAAATTTTACCCGGGGCGGGTCTGCCGAGCCTGTGATTAAGAAACACAAGGTCCGAGTCATCTATTACAGCTCCTATTTCACCTGGGACAAGGTGGCCAGAGGGAGAGCTGAGTTTCCCCCTGATGAGGTAGCGGCGCTTCGTAAGGCTTTCAAGGTGAGAATACTCATGGTGCATGCAGATATGGCCCTGGATCGCTTTCGGCGGCTGAGTCGGGAATTTGACCTCTCCTTTGCCTCTCCCCCCGACTCTGGCGAGAAGACCTGGGTGTATGGGTTGGATAGGGAGAAGGTGGAGGCAACTTTTTTGAAAAAGCGCCAGGCCGTGAATCTCTGGGCTCTGCGGGCTTTACAGAGAGATCTGCAGATGAGCGAGGAAGACAGGAATACTGTGAAGGAATTTCTCGCTCAGCCACCTTTCCAATCCTTCCAGGTCCTGGATGGGTTGATGAAAGAGGCCGATCTACAAAGTCTTTTGGCCAGTTCGCCGATCAATGTTCAGGAGATGACGGGGATTCCTTATGATCAAGTTGGGGAAGGCCTGCTTTCGCTCTATGTGCAGGGTCGAGTGTACATCCTCAGTCAGCGTCCACTAAAGGGAATGGGTGTGAAGAAGGGAGAAGGGGTGTTCGCCACACTTAGGGAGGCGATTCAGACGCTCGCTGGGGATGGACCGTTGGGGGTGGAAGAGAAGAACCTGGATATTGGCCGGGCGTTGACGCTCGGCCTGAACCGCTTGAAAAATGCCTCCAATCTTTTCCGGGCCTGGCGGGAAATTCGATCTGGTCAGGATTTGGGCGCTTACATCCTCGGGTCTCTGGGAACAAAAGTAGCCATGGAAGGGGCTCTGGCCATGGCCGAAAAGAAATTGCAGTCTGGGGCGCCGGTCTATGAGAAGGATGTGGAAAGGAAATTCTACCAGCTTTTGAAGGAATATGAGAGGAAGGCCAAAAGCCCCTTGCAATTGGAGCCCTATTTTATGGTCCTGCATGCGGGGACGCGGACTGGTTATCCCTCTTTGCCAGGATTTTTCCGCCTTAATAAGAAAATCAAATCCCTGAAATTGGATGCGGGTATTCTGGTGAAAGATCGGGGTTTAGTCCTGGCCTGTTCAGACCTGGCTCGTTCCTTTGCGATGGACGAGAAAGGAAAGGACCTTTACAAGCTGATCGAAAAGGCCATGCTGGAGGGGGCAATTCCAGGAGGTGGTGAAGGGCGCACAGGCGAAGATGTATATTGGGCGGGCCTGCGCCCGCTGCTCGAGGAAGAGGAGAAGCTGCGGCAGTGGAAACTTTTGCCGAAAGCGGGCTATCTGGAGAGGCATTACAATCGGGACCTTGGCCATACCTTTGGCAAGCAGGAGTCCACGACGCTTTTCTTCAAGAAAGGGGAGAATCAGCAGACCCTCAAGCAGGGGATGGTCTCGGCCATTGAATACCAGTGGCCTTATAAAGGATATGCGCTGGGCATCGAGGATATGTTTGTGGTCGGCCCGAAATACGGGATCAATATTACCCGGTGAAGGGAGGAATACAGTGTAAGTGCAAGTGGAAGTGGAAGAGGGCAAAATGCTAATGGCGATCGCTTGCGCTTGCACTTAAACTTTTTTGGTGCCATGACCCGTGAAGAGAAAATGCTCGTCGCTCTGACGAGTTGTTCCCATGGTCTCACCCATGCATACCTCCTGATCTTTCCCGCGGTGCTTCTTCTCCTAAAAGAAGAGTTTTCTATGGGTTACCTGGGGTTGGGAGTGATCAGCAACATCATGAGTTTCGCCTATGGGTTAGGGGCCCTCCCCGGGGGGATGGTCTACAATTACTTTGGCCCGAAAAAGCTCTACCTTTTTTGTTTTCTGGGCTCGGCTGGAGCCTCCCTTCTGGTGGCCGCCTCTCCTAACTTGATCCTTTTCACTGCGGGATTGGCACTTCTTGGGGCCTTGGGCAGCGTTTACCATCCTATGGTCAACTCCTTGATCACTTCCAAAGTGAAAAAATACGGGATTGCTCTGGGGATACACGGAGCCGCCGGCAGCATCGGGGTGGCTTTGGCCCCTTTTATCGCGGGCCTGATCGGTTCCCGCTGGGGCTGGCGGCAGGCTTATATCTTTTTTATGATGCCGGGGATTGCCCTTTCCATCTGGTCTCTCTTCATTGACATGTCTGTAGAAAAGGAGGAGAAAGAGCAACCCTTCCAGGAAATAGTCAGACCTGATTCCAGTCCGCAGGCAAAAACCATCTGGGTTTTTTTCACCGTTCCTTTGGTCCTTCTATACACGCTGAACTGGCTGCAGAGTTTTAGTTATCATGGAGCCACAACCTTCTTGCCCGCCTATATGGCCCAGTATACTTCTTTCCGGATTTTCTCCTGGGATAGCGTGGCCATAGGGGGGATGCTTTCGGGGCTGGCGTTGTTCACGGGAACTTTTGGCCAATATGCCGGCGGCGTGTTAGGGCAAAGGCCCCATTTAGAGCGAAACCTCCTGATCGTGACGTCCGTAAGTTTCCCCTTTATCCTTTTCATGTCTTTTCTCCAGGATGCGTCGCTTCTGGTCGTGGCCCTGATCTTTTTTTTCTTCAGCTTCGCCCTCCAGCCCATGATGAATGTACTTCTGGCCCAATATACGACCCTGGGAATGCGGGGGACTGCTTTTGGGATTTACTTTTTTGCCGCTTTCGGAATTGGGTCCTTAGCATCCAGTTTCTCTGGTTATATTGCTCAGAGGTTCGGATTGTCATATATTTTTCTGGGTCTGAGCGCGAGCATCATGCTTTTGATCTTTCTTTCCTTTATCTTGTTGAGATTGAAAAACCGCCAGGTTTATGTAGAAACTCAGCTACCGGTCTACTCCTCCTCCTCGACGGGTAAGGCGGTGGATGATGAAAATTAGTAATTTCTCTGTATTACTAATGTGCTAAATGTTGAATTTTTATTAAGCAAGAAAAATTCCCCCCCACCCTTACCGTTCGGCTGAGCGTTCGACTGAGCTCACGCCGAAGTCTCACGACGAAGCCCTCCCCCTCGCCCTGTACCATGTTGGTTCAGGGCTCGAGGGGGGAGGGGCAGGGAGGGGGTGGGTTTGATTGCGGCTATGCCGCGCTGTGTACTCTGTGGTTAATATGTAACTCAAAAAGAAAGGAGAATCGGGATGATCACAGGCTTAGACCATGTACATGTCATGTGTGGCGATGTGGAAAAAGCAGTTGAATATTTTAAAAGGGTATTCGATGGAAAGGAAGTCTCCCGCGGGCAGTTGCGGGGCTTTCTACTGGTCCGGATGGACGTGAAAGGGGTGTTCATCAATTTAATGGGGACTGATCCGAAGGCTGGCCAACTGGAGCCGGGCAAAGGCAGTAGAGGTCTCGATCATTTTGGGTTTAGGGTCAAAGACCTCGAATCGATGGTAGCCGAGCTTAAGAAAAAAGGGGCGAAATTTAGCATTGAACCCAGCGTCGCTTCCACGGGGGTTAAATATGCCTTCGTCGATGGACCGGAGGGCATCCGCATCGAGCTTTTACAGAGAGATTAATTAAACCTTGACTTCGAAATACTCTTGAATATACTTGGAATTTGCCACCGCAGACCTGCTCTGGGTGGGGAAGATAGGCGAAATTGGATGCCCTATCGATCGATGCCGAATCTGGGGTGAAAATCAAACTAAAAGATAAGAGAAGGAAATGGACCCAACCAAAGTGCGTTTGGTTGCTGAGGTAGAAGCCCTCCGTGAGGATCTTTACGCGATCAGCGATTTTCTATACCACAATCCTGAGACCGCTTTTCAGGAATTTAAAGCCTGCGAATATTTGAGTCGGTTCCTCGGGGAGCACGGGTTTGAGGTCGAGCGGGGTGCGGGTGGAGTTGAAACGGCCTTCCTGGCTCGACCGACACGGAAGCAGATGGCTCGCCCGGTAGTAGCTTTCCTGGCTGAATATGATGCTCTGCCCGGGCTTGGCCATGGCTGTGGCCATAATCTGATCGCTGCCTCCAGTCTGGGTGCAGGCCTGGCGCTGAGCCGACATCTTGACAACCTGCAGGGAGACCTGGCCGTCGTGGGTACTCCGGCGGAAGAAGGTGGCGGAGGAAAGATCTTGCTGGCCGAAGCTGGCGTCTTTGCCCACATAGATATGGCCATGATGTGCCACCCCGGCCGTCTCAACCTTCCCGGAGAGGATATGATCGGGCGGGTGAAGTTTGAAGTCGAGTTTTTCGGAAAGTCTGCCCATGCCTCGGTGTCGCCCGACCGGGGAGTCAATGCCTTAGACGCGATGGTGGCGGCTTACAACAATATCAGCATGCTCCGGCAGCAAACCCGGCCTGAGGCCCGGATTCACGGGGTGATCACCCATGGTGGAGATGCCCCAAACATCATCCCGGAATACACCGCCGGATTGTTCTACGTTCGCGCCCCTACGCGAAGGTACCGGGATGAAGTTTTTGAAAAAGTCAAAAAATGCGTAGAGGCCGGCGCCCTGGCGACCGGCGCGACTTACAAGATTGAGGTGGGTCAGCCAACCTTTGACCCGATTCGGCGGAATCCGCCACTGGAGGAGGCTGTCCGGGCCAACATGCAAGCATTGGGAATTTCCATCGACCTGGATGACGGACGACGGGGCTCTTCCGACATCGGCAACCTGAGCCAATACCTGCCGGTGATCCATCCCTGCCTGGCCATTGTCGACCCGGAAACGCCGGGGCACTCTCCCGCTCTCCGGGAGGCGACCATGAGTGCGCGGGGGCGGGAGGCGCTCTTGAAAGCAGCCCAACTCCTGTCGCTGACGGCCTATGATTATCTCACCTCGGCAGAACTTCGACAGCGGGTGAAGGGAGCCTTTGAGCAGAGGGATTGAAGTGTCCTCCCTCATGCGGTATTATAGCGGCTGAATCTTAAATATGCCAACAAAGGCCACCCAGGATGAATAGGGTACTGTCAAAACTTTCATGAGAAACAGGAGAACATATGAAACCACAGGAATTTCACCACAGAGAACCCAGAGAAAATTATTATATAAAAACTCTGTGCCCTCAGTGGTTAAATTTCCTTTAAAAGAGATAACCGAAAGAATAATATCCTGTGCTCTCGAAGTTCATTCCACCTTGGGGCCTGGCTTATTAGAGAGTGTCTATGAAGAGGCCTTGGCTCATGAATTTTCTTTGAGGGGGATAAAATTTGTCAGACAAAAGGAAATAAGCTTGAGATATAAAGGCAAAGAGATTGGGGCGCATAGAATAGACTACCTGGTAGAGGATGAAGTTATCGTGGAGTTGAAAGCTGTGGAAACGCTGCCCAGGATATACGAAGCCCAGGTACTGACCTATTTACGGGCATTGGATAAGAGAGTGGGTTTGTTGATCAATTTCAATGTGGTTCGGCTGAAAGAAGGGATAAAGAGGTTAATCATTTAGAGGGCACAGAGGGGGAAAGAAGAATTTTTTAAGTTCTCTGAAGAATTAATGATTTCTCTGAGGCCTCTGTGGTTAATTTTTGACAATATGATGAATAGGGAAAGGAGGGAAAGATGAAGAGAAGCATTTTTTGGTACATCATACTCATTTCACTATGGATCGGGGTAATCATACCCCAAGGCGGCATGACTGCGGAAAAGCCGCTGGTCATTGGTTTTGAGGGGGATGCGGTTACCCTTGATCCCCACGGCCGGAACGAAACGACGACCACCACGTTTCAGCGGCATACTTATGAGAACTTGGTCGGATTCGACGAAAATCTAAAGATTGTCCCCGAACTGGCCGAGAGCTGGAAGTTAATCGATGACAACACCTGGGAGTTCAAACTTCGCAAGGGTGTCAAGTTTCACAACGGGGAACCAATGAACGCTACCGCAGTACAATTCTCCCTGGAACGGTGCAAGACCCACCCCAAAAGCCAGTACAAACATATGGTTCCCGATTACAAGGAGATCAAAATCGTAGATGAGCATACCGTCCGCTTTATCACCAAATCGCCCACCCCGGAAGCATTATTCATGCTGGAAAACATCAGTATCGTTCCTCCGAAGTTTTTCCAGGAATACGACAAAAAAGACTATGCCTATCTGACAAGGAACATGGTCGGGACGGGGCCTTACAAGTTCGCCGAGTGGGTAAAAGACGACCATGTTACGCTGGTTGCCAACAAGGACTGGTGGGGAAGAAAGGTGGACTTTGAGAAAGTCATCCTCCGCCCCATTCCAGAAAACGCTACGCGGGTGGCCGCTTTAATCACCGGGGAGATCGACGCCTGTTGGGGCGTTTCCATTCCCGACATCCCGCGGGTGGAGAAGAATAAGAATACCTACGTGAGCCGTGCCCCCAGCCAGCGGGCGATTTATGTGATGTTCGACGTCTACTCGGAGAAAGGAGGGCCGGCACCGAAGGCCCAACCTGGTATCGCAGCAGGCAAGCCGAATCCCTTTAAAGACATACGAGTCCGCAAGGCCATCGCCCATGCCATCAACGTGGACGACATCATGAAATTCGTCATGGAGGGGAGTGCCTACCCGGCTTCTCAGATCGTCAGCACCTACTCTTTCGACTATAGTAAAAATATCCAGAGGCCCAAATACGATCCGGCTCTGACAAAAAAACTTCTGGCTGAAGCCGGTTATCCTAACGGGTTCGAGGCCAATTTCGACGCCCCCAATGACCGCTACATCAACGATCAGCAGGTGGCCGAAGCCATTGCCGCTCAGTTGGCCAAGATCGGTATCAAGTTGAAAGTGATCGCTACGCCCAAGGCGGTATTCTTTCCAAAAGTGGACCGCTACGAATCACCGTTTTTCCTGGCCGGCTGGGGAACACTGTCCTGGCAAGGAACCATGAACTCCTTCTTCCGGGAACTGAGGGCGACTTATGGGAGGAACAACCGGGGGAGGTTCGCCGATCCAGAATTGGAGAAGAAAATGGATGTCTCCAACAGCATTATGGACGACGCCAGGAGGCAGAAATTGAGAGACGAAATTTCCGAGCAGATCTACGGGACCTATTACGTGATTCCCCTTTACTATCAGGAGAATGTTTTCGGTTTCTCCAGGCGGATCAAAGATGGCAAAGCGAGGGTAGACGAGAGACTCTTTGCCCACGAGTTAAGAAAAGCCAATTGATTTTTCATGGCCAGATAGGTACCAGCGCAAAATAAAAATCCTTCCTCGCCTTGTGGAGTTTAAAGACATACTCCACAGGGCGAGCCCCCTTTAGCAAAGGGGGGTGTGAAAAAAATGCATTTTCACCCCCACCCTCGCCCTCCCCCGTCGAGGGGGAGGGAATTTCTTATTGTATTTGGGTATGTTTACCCTCTCCCCTGGCGGGAGAGGGTAGGGTGAGGGGGTTGGGGGATTTTGGGGGATAACATCATAGGAAAAAACAGTCGGCTGCTGGGCCTACCGCAATATTCTCTCCAGCCGTATATAAATAACCTTCCATGGGAATTTACCTTCTCCGGCGAGTTTATCAGGCCCTCTTAGTTTTTCTCGTGGTTTCCGGGATCGTCTTTATGATCCTGCACATCTCGGGCGACCCGCTGGCCCTCCTAATGCCGCCCGATGCCTCCCCATCCCAGGTAGAGGAGATGCGGCGCAGCCTGGGGTTGGACAGACCCCTGTGGGTCCAGTACGGGCTTTTCCTGAAAAATGCCGCCCAAGGAAACCTGGGCGTTAGCTACCATCATGGGCAGCCCGCCCTGAAGCTCGTCCTGGAACGTTTGCCTGCCTCCCTGGAGCTGGTCATTACAACCATCATCATCAGTTTGATCCTGGCAGTTCCCATCGGGGTGGTGGCCGCTTCCAGGAGGGGTTCCATGATCGATCGAGCGAGCTTACTCGGATCTCTGATTGGAATTTCGGCCCCGCCATTCTGGATCGGCATCGCCTTTATTCTCATCTTTTCCGTCGAACTGCAGTGGCTCCCCTCTTCCGGGCGAGGGACCTTGGCCCATCTGATTCTTCCGGCTGGGTCGCTAGCTCTCTATCGCCTTGCCCTTTTCATCCGCCTAATCCGGGCAGGAATGCTCGATGTCATGACCATGGATTATATCCGGACGGCCCGCTCCAAAGGGGTGAGCGAGCAAAAAGTTATTTATAAACACGCCCTGAAAAATACCTTGATCCCCTTTGTAACCATCGCCGGGATGCAGATGGGGTCTTTGCTGGCCGGGGCTATTGTCACTGAGAAGGTCTTTGCCTGGCCGGGAATGGGACGGCTGTTCCTGGAAGCCATCGGGGTGATGGATTTCCCCGTCATCATTGCCTGGGCCTTGGTCACGGCGACCATATTTCTTACGGTAAATCTGGCCGTGGATGTCCTCTATATCTGGTTAGATCCTCGAATTAGGCACGAAAAATGAGTGTGCGCACTGTCTCTATGAGTGATCTTTCGGAGACGCCCTACGCGCCTCCGAAGGCGCGTTTTTGGGGATTCGAGTACGTACCCGCAGAACGCCAGCTGCTTCATTCTTTTTTGAGTAACCAGCTGGTTCTGGCCGCTTGTGTCATGCTCTTGTTCCTGGTGTTCTGTGCCATTTTTGCGTATTGGATAGCCCCGGTGGACCCCCTCGAACAAACCTTGAGAGCACGCCTCAGGCCACCCATCTGGGAAGAAAGGGGCATGAGTCCTTTCTATCTGGGGACTGATCGCCTGGGCCGGGATGTTCTCTCCAACATCATCTATGGCCTGCGAATCTCTCTGATGGTCGGGTTTTTTAGCGTGGGCATTTCACTCCTGATAGGTCTGGCTCTCGGCCTCACGGCCGGTTATTACCGAGGGTTTTGGGAAACCGTAATCATGCGGGCCGTCGATGTCCAGCTTTCTCTTCCCCTGATTATGGTGGCTCTTTGTTTCATGGTCATCTTTGGGCAGGGGCTGGGGAAGATGATAATCGTCCTGGCCATTGCCGGTTGGGCTGAGTATGCCCGCACGGTCCGGGGCACGGTGCTTTCCATCCGCGAAAAAGAGTACGTAGAAGCAGCCCACGCCCTCGGCTTCGGGCCCTGGACCATCATGGTTAAATACCTCCTGATCAATGCCATCACTCCCGTGCTCATCCTCTCGGCTGTTCAAGTGCCGCGGGTGATCATGTTGGAAGCGACCCTCAGCTTTCTCGGCCTGGGAGTTCCAATTACCACCCCATCGATCGGTCTGGCGATTGCCCGGGGGTATCAGGTCCTCTTCTCCGGAAGCTGGTGGGCCTCGATCTTTCCCGGCCTGGCCCTGATGTTCCTGGTGGCCTGCATCAATATCGTGGCCGACTGGCTCCGCGACGCCCTGGAGCCCAGGTCGCGGGAGCAGGTCTGAAATGGGCCGACTCCTGACCGTACAAGATTTAAAGATCTACTTTCACATCCTGGCCGGGACGGTTCGGGCTGTAGACGGGATCAGTTTCCATATTGATCAAGGCGAAACCCTGGGGGTGGTGGGGGAATCGGGCTGCGGCAAGAGCGTTTCGGCTCTTTCCCTTCTGCAACTCATTCCCAGGCCACCGGGAGAGCTGGTAGGAGGCCGAGCCGAATTCGAGGGAATGGATCTCCTGCGGCTGAACGCGGATCAGATTCGAAAGGTACGGGGGAATCGCATCTCCATGATCTTCCAGGAGCCTATGACTTCGCTCAACCCGGTCTTCACCATCGGCAACCAGATCAAAGAAGCCATCCAGCTCCATCAAGGATTGAATTCCCATCAGGCCGAGGGAAAGGCCATGGAGATGCTGGACCTGGTTGGTATTCCTGATCCTGAGAGGCGAGTCAACGAATACCCCCATCAGCTAAGTGGGGGAATGCGCCAGCGGGTCATGATCGCCATGGCCCTCAGTTGTAACCCGGCCCTACTCATTGCCGACGAACCGACTACGGCCTTGGACGTAACCGTTCAGGCTCAGATTTTAGAGCTGATGCTCGAATTACAGGCCAAGATCAATATGAGCATCATGATGATTACCCACAACCTTGGAGTCATTGCGGAAATGGCCGAACGAGTGATTGTGATGTATTGCGGCCGGATCGTCGAGTCTGCGGACGTTCGGACCATCTTCCATGGCCCGCTGCATCCCTATACCCGCCAGCTTCTGACTTCCGTACCACGCCTGGGAACGGAGCAGGCCCGACTCCAGGAGATTCCCGGAATCGTCCCCAGCCTTTACAACTTACCGCCAGGGTGCGATTTTCATCCCCGGTGCGCGGAAGCTGCTGAGGCCTGCAAACTCAAGCGGCCGGAACTTAGGGAAATGGAACGCAACCATTTTGTTGCCTGCGATAAAGCCGTCGGGGCAGCGGCGGGGGAAAGGCTTAATGAACCCCACTCCGTTATTGAGCGTTAGGGATCTGAAAAAATATTTTTTGCTCAAACGGACAACCGTTTTTGGACCCCGCGAGCGGGTCTACGCGGTCGACGGAGTGAGTCTCGACGTAAATCGCGGGGAAACGCTGGGCCTTGTGGGCGAATCCGGATGCGGGAAATCAACTTTGGGCCGGACGATTCTCCACCTGATCGAGCCGACCGATGGTCAAATCTTTTACGAAGGCCAGGACATCACAACGTTAAAGGGTGCCAGGCTGAAGAAGCTGCGCGCTGAGATGCAGATCATCTTCCAGGATCCGTATTCTTCCCTCAATCCTCGCTTGACCGTTGAGCACATCGTGGGAGATGCGCTGGAAACCCACGGCTTGTCATCGGGCAGCGAGATTCCGGACCGGGTGGCCGAAATTCTGGACAAAGTGGGCATCCATCGGGAGAAGATGAAATGCTTTCCCCACGAGTTTTCCGGGGGCCAGCGGCAGCGGATCGGCATCGCCCGGGCCTTGATCCTGAATCCCAAGCTCATCATCTGCGACGAGCCCGTGAGCGCGCTGGATGTATCCATCCAGGCCCAGGTCATCAACCTCCTGAGCGATCTTAGGGCTGAATTTAATCTTTCCTACATCCTGATCGCCCATGATCTCTCCGTCGTTAATTATGTCAGCAACCGGATCGCCGTAATGTACCTGGGCAAGATTATCGAGCTGGCCTCAAACAAGAAATTGCTGGCCAAACCACTTCACCCTTATACCCAGGCTTTGCTGTCGGCCATCCCAGTCATGGACCCGGACAAGAAAAAGAAGCGGATCATCTTGAAGGGCGACGTACCCAGCCCGGTCAATCCTCCCTCCGGCTGCCGCTTTCATCCCCGCTGTCCCAAAGCTATGGAGGTCTGCTCCAAAGCGGAACCCCTCTGGACGGAAGTGGAACCAAACCACTTCACCATGTGCCACCTATACGCCGCTTGCCAGCCACATTGATCCCAAATTCCCCTTCTGTCCACCAGGGCGGCAATAAACCCAGCTAATTCCTTTAGCTCAGGCCCATCCCTTTTCTTGGACTCACTTCCCTTCATTTCCCTCCCCCTTTTATTAATAGGCTGGGGACGTTGTGGACTAGCTTGATTAAAATGGAGAGAGGATAAGTGAGTTTAAATGGCTTTCGCGGGCGGAAAAAAGAGGAAAAGATGTGATTCGATCAAAGAGCTCTGGGGGTAGCGGAATTTGGCCAATATTCGAGAATTGATTCAAAACCAACGTGCCCCTCATCCGTCATACCCCTTTTAGCACCTATCTCAGGAACTTCTCCTTTTTTCGATGGCTGCTTTAATGTTATCCGGGTTAAACCCTTTCAAGACAATCCCTTCCACATCGATCACTGGCACTCCACTGCCTTGGCCTGCTTTTTGCTGGCGTTCTTCATTCTTAGACTTATCGCGTTCTACATCATGTTCAATTAAATTCACGCCGAGAGAATTAAGATATTCCCTAGCTTTTCTGCTGTACCCGCACCACTCTGCTGTGTAGATGATAACCGTAATATCTTGATAGGCCCTTTTTCCTTCCAATGACTGGCTTTTTGTCCTTGGTATTTCTTCTTTTACTGCCGGTCTTTCAGTTGGACTCTCCTTGAATTTCTTTATTTGCCCCTTGACTCCAGGGGGAGGAGGAGAATCCGAGTAAACAATATTCCCATCCTTGTCTTTCCACTTATAAATTTCTCCAGATTCCACCAATGAGACCGATGACAAAAAGAAAAATATTAGGAAGATCGCAGAAATCATTCTATCCAGGTTTTTCATAGAAAATTCTCCTCTGGCTATTTACAAGATCCGTGATTAGGGCGATATTGCTCTCTACAGACGCCATCCCTCTCCTGCATTCAGTTCCGTCTTCTTAGGCAGACTCTGGTTCCAATCATATTTGTGACTGATTTTTCCATCCGAAATTATTGATCCCTGTTAAATTAATGTCCTACCCAATTTATGTTCCTGTCATTCCTGCGGAGGCAGGAATCCAGGGTTTCCCGTGAAAACGGGAATCCATTTCCTTTTAATGGTTCCCTGCTTCCGCAGGGACGGAGTCTGGATTCCCGCTCCCTGCTTAAGGCCTGCAGGGACAGGTTTGGCGGGAATGACGAAACGGACAGGACATTTATTATGCAGCTATTATGCAGCTTTCAATAGCTGGTTGCCTTGGTTATATTGACAATTATTTTGCTTCTTTGAACCCGATAGTCTATTCCAGCTGCATTAATGACATGATTCTCAGCTTGATGCCTGGGCTCATCTCGTTTTCTTTTAGATTTATCGGCAAAGATTGCAATAATCTATAAAAAGAAGAGGAAAAGGGGGCGTTGCTCATTTAGGAAATCGGACTTGAATATTGACATTTTAACTACTATTGCTCCCTCCATTCAGGCTACGAATAATGGGAGGAGGCGTGGGGAAGAGGACATGCACACTAAGAAATATGCGGGGGAATTAGGGTAAATCGTTTTCTTTGCCCCAACCTGTAGACCATGAAGTCCTTGTGGTCAAGGGTGAAAATCCTGGAGACCCCTGTCACCTCCCCTACGGCGACCAAGATAGCATCGGATCAGCTCGGCTTTGCTCGTCCGAAGTACTTTAATAGTCTCTTTCAATAAAGCTTCTGTCTGTTTATCCAAACGCACGCTAATTAGCATTTCCATCACCTCGGCAAATCTTTTGTAATACAGTAACAAATTGGCAGGCAAGTCAAGACGTTAATTCAAAAAAATCGATTCTTGATAAATTTCAGAGGCAGGGTTCAAAGTAGAAATCGGTGATGGCCCCGTCGCGTTCCTCGCGGAACACCGCCTTTACCCGCATCCCTGGCTTGGCCTGAGAAATATCATCCATCTCGATGTTGTTGATCATTAGGAAATCTGTCCCGTCGAGCTGGATTAGGGCGCAGATGAAGGGAATCTTTTTAATAAAAGAGGAATTGGTAAAATGGACGGAGCAGCAGGTCACCACGGTTCCTTCCCCAGAGAGGGGCACCCACTCTGTCTTCTCATAGCATCGGTTGCAGTCCTGCCGCGGCGGGCAGAAGACCTTGCCGCACTTGCGACATTTACTGCCGTAAAGCTTCTTGTTCTCCCGAATTTCGCGGAAAAAGCGCGATTGACCTCCATATGTATATTTATAGAAAATTTCGATTTTATCCGGGAACTCCAGAGGGGCTCCGATGTCTTTCCAGTTCTCCAGCTCCTGGCTGAAGTATTTACGCATTTTTTCCCCAGGAACTCCCACGCGTGCTCCGTTGCGTTCATACCATTTATGGGCATCTTTCTCTTCCATTTTCATTCTCCTCTTTCTGATACCGGTATTGTCAAAATCTAACCACAGAGGCCCTGGAGGACTCAAATTAGGCAATGGGTGATGGGTGATAGGCAATAGGGTACATAAGATCCTATTGCCCGTCGCCTATAGCGCATAGCCCATTTACGGGGAACTTTTTTGGAGAAGACAGAGCATTTCTCTGTGACCTCTGTGGTTCATTTTTTAGAGATCTCTTTCCAAGACAAGGGCTATTGTCCAGGCGCATCCTACAGCTCCGATGGATTGCACCAATCCCCGCCGGGCATTTTTTATCTGCCTCTGCCTGGCCTCATCGCGAAGCTGTAGCATCGCCTCCACGGTCTGCATGATTCCCGTCGCTCCCACAGGGTGTCCCATCCCCAGGAGGCCACCGCTGGGATTTACGGGCAGCTCTCCCCCCAGAAAGACTACTCCTTCATCCACCAGACGTCCCCCTTCTCCCTTGGGGCAAAACCCGCAATCTTCGTAGGCCATAATCTCCGTGCCTGTGAAGGCGTCGTGCAGTTCGGCAAAATCAATTTCCTTCCGTGGATTTTTGATCCCAGCCATTTTATAGGCCACTTGAGCGGCCACGATGCTGGAGCGAAATTCAGCTATCGCTTTGGGGTCGTCCATGGACCGGTTGCCCATGGAAGCATAGTCCAGAGAAGCCCCCACCCCTGAGATCCAGACTGGTTTATCGGTAATCTCCTTGGCTTTTTCTTCACTGGCCAGGATGAGCGCAGCCGCCCCCTCAGAATAGAGGTAGTTGTCGTAAAACTTGAATGGGTAACAGATCATCGGGGAGTTTAATACCTGCTCCGCAGTCAGGTCTAAGGGACTGTGGGCCTTGGGGTTTTTCTTGGCGTTCCCATGATTCTTAATCGAGACTTTAGCCATCTGCTCCTCGGTGGGCTGGCCGCCGTATAGAGATTGGTGGGCGATAATGGGCAAAGCGAAGACCGTGGCTGCGGTCCTGCCAGTCGGGCTTTCCCAGGTCATGTCCGCGGCGTAGCGCAAAACCTGGAGGAGCTCCGGACTTTCCTTTCCGACTTCATAGTTAAAGCAATCGCTACATTTCTCGCATCCAGCAACCAAGACCAAGTCATGCAGGCCCGAGGCCACCTGGCAGAACCCTTCCCGGACCGCCGATCCGCCTGTAGCTCCTCCAGTGGTTACCCGTACTCCTGGTTTGAGGCCCATTCCCAGATAATCATGAACGAAGAAGTCCGGCATGAACTGTCGCTCGAAGAGGTCGTTATAAATTCCGTAGACGCAAGATTCGATGTCCTCTTTATTAATTCGGGCATGTTCCAGAGCTTCTTTGACTGCCTCGTAAGCCAGTTCAAAATAGGTTTTGTCTATATGCCGAGCCTTCATCTTCGTGGTGGCTCCCGCTACAATAGCCACCCTGCGCATTGGTTTTCCCATCCTAAAGATTCCTCCTTTTCAATGTAAGGCAGAACCCGTCATTACAAGAGCTTTTTGCGGTCATAGCAACCAATGGTCAAATTTTCTCTTTCTTTCTTCAGCAGATACTTTTGCACCCGGGCGCTAAGGGTTTTCGGGAGCGCTTCTCGATACTCCAGATAGCGGGGCACCTTGAATCTGGCCAGCCGCTCCTCGCACCAGCAGAAAATCTCCTGCGGCGATACAGCACCTCCGGGTTTCAACACTACGTAAGCTTTCACTTCTTCATCCCCGATCTCCTTGCTGGGCACGCCGATCACTGCTGCCTCCGCTACTTGCGGATGACTCAGGAGGATACTTTCCACTTCCCTGGATGAAATATTTTCCCCTTTCCGCCTGATGATGTCTTTCTTGCGATCCACAAAATAATAGAAGCCATCTTCATCCTTGCGGACTTTATCGCCCGTGTAGAGCCAGCCATGCCTCAACGCTTGGGATGTACTCTCAGGATCTCTCCAGTAGCCCAGCATAACCCCTGGACTTTTCACAATGATCTCCCCGCTCTGGCCTAACCCAACTTCCTTTCCATCATCGTCAACTAACTTCACCTCCATGGGCGTGGAAGGATCAAAATGCGATAGGGGAAGGCCAATGGACCCGATCTTTCGTTCTGGCCCGATGGGCGTTGCCAAGACGTTCGGACATTCGGTAAGTCCGTATCCGTTGATGATCTTCAAATCGAAGCGCTCTTCGAACTGACGGAAATAATCTTTTGACATCCAGCCGCTGAAGAAGACCTGCACGGGATTTTGATGATCTTCTGTCTTTCTGGGCTGGTTCCAGATCAGGGGGGTCAGTCCTCCAACCAGGTTCAGGTGGGTGGCTCCATAATGGCGCGCCTGATCCCAGATCTTCTCCGGGTTGAAACTGCTCAAGAGGATCAGGCTTGCTCCCGCGGCCAGGGTAGCACAGGCCGAATAAATCTGGGCATGCACATGGAAGAGAGGAAGGGGGGTGAGCACCCGTGATGCTGGGGAGAGGCCCAGCACCTTGGCAAAAGCCCGGCCTATGTATGTATATGTGCGATGGGCAAGCATAACCCCTTTCGGGATTCCAGTAGTTCCTGAGGTGTAAACAATCATGGCCAAATCTTCATCTTTGAGGGGCACCGTCGGGAGGTCTTGCTGGCCAGAAGAGATAAGCTCCCTAAAGGAAATGAAATCACGATCTGGCTTTTCCCCCAGAGAGATAATTTCTTTTAGGGAGGAAATTTCTCCTTTCATCTTTCCGGCCAATTCCGTTAAGGCCTGAGGGACAATCAGGGCTTTGGATTCTGAATGGCCGATGATAAAGGATGCTTCCCTCTCTTTGTAAACCGGGTTGACGGGCACCACCACCGCACCCAGGAAATTCAGGCCAAACCAGGCATAAAGATATTCCGGGCAGTTCGGGAGCATGATCGAGACGCGATCGCCTCGGATAATTCCCAGAGAGGAAAACCCTCGGGCTGCCCTTTTAAGTCGCTCTTCGAACGCCCTAAAAGATATCTTTTGATCTTCGAAATAAAGATAAACCTTCTCGGGCTCCATGGAAGAGGAAGATGTCAAAAAATCCATTAGGTTCATGGATCGGAGTAGCTCCCCAAAAGAGCAGATTTTGCGGGAGTCCCTTGATTTTTTATTCTTTCCTCTGCGGATCTTCCTCCTGCTTGAGGCGGGAAATAGCGAATTTCGATTTTGGCGATACACGTCTTTCGGTGGCCAGATGGACTAAGATGCCGCCCCCCAAAAGGACCAGACCGATGACATCGGTCTTCCATTCAGGAATGAAGAGCAAAATGCCTGCGGCCATAAAAATGACCCGGCCAATACTGCTGATATGGCCCATCCAGAGCATATAGCCTTCAAACCCGGCGCTCAAGAGGGTGATGCCAACCGTGGCTGTGCAGATGGACTGAAGAATCTCATACCAGCGAGCCTGGGCCACCAGGGCGGGGTTGTACACAAAGAAGAAGGGAACAATCATAGCCACAAAACCCATTTTCACCGCCTGCACACCCGTCTTCACAGGATCTGCTTGAGCCAAACCAGCAGCGGCATAAGTAGCCAGGGCCACAGGGGGCGTAATATAAGAGATCATCCCCCAGTAGAGAATGAACATATGGGCGGCCATTGGATGAATACCCATTTGCACTAAAGAAGGAGCCAGGAGCATGGCCAGGAAAATGTAACAGGCGGTCATGGTCATCCCCATGCCCAGGATAAAGCTAGCCGCAGCCCCGAAAATCAAAAGGAGGATAAGGTTTCCCCCAGCCAGTTGCGTCAATTCCGAGGAAAAGCCCTGAGCCACGCCCGTGACCGCAAGGCTGCCGATGATCATGCCCACGGCTGCCATGATGGCAATGAGCTCACAGAGGGTTCTGCCCAGGCTCTCCATGAAAACAACGAAGCTGCGGGCTCCGAGACGAGTTTCTTTCCGGACCATGGCCAGCAGAAGAAGGGCAAGGGTGGCGTAAAAAGGAGAGCGGGCCTCTACCCTCTCGAAGAAGAGAAAGTAAGTCAGCACCGCCAGGGCAAAAATATAATACCAACCCTGTTTCAAAGACGAAAGCAAAGAAGGTAGCTCATTTCGAGGCAATCCCCGCAGGCCTGTGCGGGCTGCGAAGAAGTCGCTCTGGGCGAAAAGAGAAACATAATAGAGGAGGGCGGGGACGGCCGCAGCGATGCATACGTCCGCGTAAGAAACCCTTAGGAAATCGGCCATGACAAAGGCTGTAATTCCCATCACTGGGGGAGTGAGTACACCTCCCGTGGAAGCACAGGCTTCCACAGCCCCGGCATAATAAGCAGGATAACCCAGACGCTTCATGGTGGGAATAGTGAAAGATCCAGTTGTGATTACGTTAGAAATAGCGCTTCCGGACATGGTGGCGAACATAGCGCTGGAAAGGATAGAAACTTTAGCTGCGCCCCCACGGATATGGCCCAGGAGAGAGAGGGCGAAATTGATGAAGAAAGCCGCTCCCCCGGCCACCTGCAAGCCCGCGGCAAAGACCATGAAGCCGATGACAATCCGACCGAAAACTTGCGTCGGTAGGCCAAGCATCGACTCTGAACCCATGAAATGAAAGCCAGTTAATCTTTCGAGGGAGTATCTCTTAGCCAGGAGGATAC
>Ga0315312_1001022_pt1 | contig 24527 bp, 22 predicted proteins | sample TDP7_MG_FD_203629 | JGI IMG/M metagenome (GOLD analysis project Ga0315312, IMG submission 203629) | Freshwater sediment microbial communities from Lake Towuti, South Sulawesi, Indonesia - TDP7 | ecosystem: Environmental > Aquatic > Freshwater > Lake > Sediment | place: Indonesia: South Sulawesi... | reverse complement strand
CCACAAAGGCTCTTATGGGTACCCTCGACAAGGGCATGCAGCAGGCCAAGCTCGAATACGTGGACCTCTGGCGGATTACTATGCACGAGCAAAGCAGCCAGCACAGCAAAGCCGAGGTGGATGAGATGATGAAGGCGCTGGAAACAGCCCGCAAGCAAGGTAAGGCCCGCTTTACCGGCTTTTCCTCACACGACCGTCCGCACATCAAATGGATGGTTGAGACCTATCCCGACATAGTCCAAGTCGTTGTGACGCCATTTACGGCAAAGAGCAAGGTGCGCCCCACAGACAGCCTTTTTGACACCCTAAAACAGTACAAGGTCGGCTGCTTCGGTATCAAACCTTTCTCCAGCAATAGTCTGTTCAAGGGTGACAGTTCGCCGGGTAATCCAAACGCCGAGGAAGACGACCGGCTGGCGCGAGAGGCCATCCGCTACATCCTGGCTACCGATGTAATCACCGCGCCTATCCCCGGACTGATCAGCACTGCCCAAGTGGACAATATGGTAAAGGCGGTTAAGGAGCGTCGTGAACTTGACTTGGCCGAAGCCGAGGAATTGCAAGAAGCTATGGACCAGGCGTGGGCCAAATTGCCGCCAGACTACCAGTGGCTCAAAGACTGGGAATACGTGTAGCAGCCAATCGAGACAGTTTTTCTGTTGCGCTGCTTTTAGCCCCCGCCTCTCGGCGGGGGCTAACTAAATTGGAGCACCGGTATCGTCTTTGAATTCCTCGCGCAGGTGGGAAAGCTCTGCTTTTAACTTTTTGACCACATCGGCGTACGTCGGGTCGTTGTAGATATTATTCAGCTCGTCCGGGTCTTTTTGCAGGTCGTACAGCTCCCACTGATCGATGTCGTGGTAAAAGTGTATCAGCTTGTAGCGCTCGGTCCGCACGCCGTAGTGCCGCTTCACACTGTGCACAGCCGGATACTCGTAGTAGTGGTAGTACATGGATTTGCGCCAATCTCCGGGCGTTTTGCCGTGCAGCAGCGTGCAGATGGAGCGGCCTTGCATGTCGGCTGGTATAGAAACGCCGGCAAAATCCAAAAATGTCGGCGCAAAGTCGAGGTTCAGAACAGTATCGTTGTTGACCGAGCCAGACTTGATTTCCTTCGGATATCGCACCAGTAGCGGCATCCGCAGCGACTCTTCATACATAAACCGCTTATCGAACCAGCCGTGGTCGCCCAGGTAGAAACCCTGGTCGGAGGTATAAATCACAACAGTGTTATCTGCCAGGCCAGCCTGGTCAAGATAATCCAGGACTCGCCCAACGTTCTCGTCAACTGAAGCAACGCAGCGCAAATAGTCTTTGATGTATGTCTGATATTTCCAGCGAACGAGTTCTTTGCCCTGGAGATTTGCCTTACGAAAAGCCTCGTTTTTCGGCTCGTATGCCGCGTCCCAGAGTTTTTTCTGTTCAGGCGTCAGATTTTTAGGAGCGACCAGTTTCAGGTCTCTATCGGTCAATGTTTTTTCGATTGTCATATCCTGCTCCTTCGCCGCCTGCCCCCGGTTGGAGTAGTCATCGAATAAAGTTTGCGGCTCAGGGATCGTGACATCATCGTATAAGGTCAGATATTTGGGTCCCGGCTCCCATTCTCGGTGCGGAGCTTTGTGGTGGTACAGCAAACAGAATGGTTTGCCGGGCGTGCGCTCTTTGAGCCAATTCAGGCAATGGTCAGTGATTATATCCGTAACATAGCCGGCGTATTTTTTCTTTTGGCCCATCTCGATCATAATTGGGTTGTAGTACACCCCTTGACCGGGCAGGATGTTCCAGTAATCAAAGCCGGTCGGGTCGGTCTTGAGGTGCCACTTGCCGATGATGGCGGTTTCGTAATCGGCTTTTTGCATCAGTTTGGGGAAAGTCTGCTGGCTGCCGTCAAATTCCTTTGCGTTGTCAATCACGCCGTTGATGTGGCTGTATTTGCCGGTCAAAATTACTGCCCGGCTCGGTGCGCAGATGGAATTGGTGCAGAAGCAGTTGGCAAATCGCATACCTTCTCTGGCGATGCGGTCCAGGTTCGGCGTTTTATTGATTTTACTGCCGTAGCAGCTTATCGCGTTCGCAGCATGGTCATCGGTCATAATAAATATGATATTGGGCGGCTTCTTTTCTGTCCCAAGCGTTTGGGCGATGCTTGTACAACTGGGCAGCAGTGACAGCGCCCCGCCTGAGGCCGCTGCGTAGCCAATGCTTTTGAGGAATTGCCTTCTGGTTTGCTTTGCCATTTCTGGATCCTTTCCTCTTGTTGTTTCGAGTATATATCCTCAGAGTATTGGGGCGTGCTCACACACGGAGCCAACGTCTGTGACTATGATAAGGAATAATATAGGACTTGTCCAATGAATTGGCGGCACAACAGAAGCGCTTAAAATAGTTGCAATTTTGTAATGAATCCGCTAAGCTTTACCGAATTGTTCACCAAGTGCGTGTCGTGAAGTGTATATGGGCGCCCGCGCAGCGGGAACCGCTCTGGTATTTGAATCATCGCTTTACAAACGACGCTTCATGCCTCAGCATGGGAAGATAGGTTATGGCTCGCAGGAACAACGAGATGCAGTTTTCATCGCTTTTTCGTCCGTCTCACGTGATATGCCAGACCGAGCAAACCGACCGCGACACTATATTAATGGATCTGCTTCGGCTGTTGGCTTACCAGCACGGAATCGGAAATGCTGAACAGGCATATCAAGCGGTGCTGCAGCGTGAAAGTGATATGTCGACCATCGTTGGGCCTGGTATCGCAATGCCGCACGCTCGGCTGGAGGCAATCGATTCGATCGTAGTTGGAGTGGCGACGTCAAAGAAGGGCATAATTTATGATCGCAATAAACCCGACAACCCGATCAAACTCATAATTTTGACCCTTGTCCCGAAAGCTACACCAGGGGCGTACCTTCAGGCGATAAGTTCTCTTGCTAAGATTTGCCAGGACCCTTCTACAGCCGAGGTGGTAGCAAATCTTTCCACGACTCAGGATGTTTGGAACTTCTTCAACAAAGGCCGGATCGTTCTGCCGGACCATCTGCGGGCGTGCGACATCATGGAGCCTGTGAAAGTCAAACTACAGGAACAGGATACGCTGGAGCGAGCCATCGACCTATTCGTACACTACGGGCTGAATGAGCTGCCCGTTGTAGATAAGGACGATGAACTGATTGGCGTGGTAACAACCTATGAACTGTTGCGGGTTTGTCTGCCGGACTATATCCTCTGGATGGAAGACCTGGCGCCCATACTGAATTTCCAGCCCTTTGCAGCAATCCTGCGCAAGGAAAGCAAGACCTGGCTGGCTGAAATAATGACCAGCGAATATGCAACTGTGCAGGAAACCTCGCCAGCAGTTCAAGTAGCCAAGGAGATTACACGACAACGGGCTGACCAGGCTTACGTAATCCGCGGCCGCAAACTCGTCGGCGTGGTTTCGTTAGGAACTTTCTTGAGCAAAATTCTTCGGGAATAAGCGATGGATACAGAATTCAGCCAGCCTTCGATGGGGTGGGTCGGGTCGCTCAGGCGAGCGGTAGAGGCAAACAAGGCGATAATCAGAACTGTCGTCCGTGTCCTTATTATGCTTGGCGTCAGCACTGCGGTGGGATTACTGGCACATTCATTAGGGCTGAACCGCCAGCAGGTGACATCTTGCTCGGTTTTTATTATGATAATCATGTCCACGCTGATGTTCTGGCAATACCGCCTTGCTATAGCCTTCGTTGGAATTGGTGCCCTGATGGGCACAAATGTTCTGACGCTGCCGATGTTCGTCCGCGAATGCAAGCTGGATGTTATCCTGTTTCTGGTCGGCATGATGGTTACGGTCGGCGTGCTTAAAGAGCTGGGCCTATTTACCTGGATTATTCAGAGCGTTATCGCGATTCGCCGCATCACAGGGCCGATGTTTGTGGTTATTATTGTTTTCCTAGGAGCATTTATGGCCTGCGCGGTCGACGAGGTCACCTCCATCGTATTTATTGCCACACTTATATTTCAGGTCTGTGACACGTTGAAGGTGCGTCCGGTCCCATTTATCATCATCGCCGTGCTGAGCACAAACATCGGCTCAAGCGGCACAATGCTTGGCAACCCTGTTGGAATCCTGATAGGGCAAAATGCCTCGCCGCCCCTTAGTTTTATTGACTTTTTGACCTGGTCGTTCCCTGTAATGTTGGTGACACTGTCGGTTTCGCTAATCATTCTGATGTGGTACTTCAGAGCAGATATCCGCCTTCTTTCGGAGCGTCTTGCAGCAAGGCGCGACTTAGGGCTGGGCTTAGGCCCGCTGGTGCAGGTTCCCTACAAGCGAGGTCTTGCTATTCTTGTCGGTACGATATGCTTTATCGCCCTGCACCATTACCTGGAGGGATACCTCGGGCTTGCCCCAAATACTGTATTGATTGTTGCTCCGCTGGTCATAGCGGGGTTTTTAATGCTCTGGCGTCACCAGCGATCGCGTCACTATATCGAATCTGATGTCGAGTGGTGGACGCTTTTATTTTTTATGATGCTTTTTGCCGTAGCAGGTACGCTTCAAGAAACGCGTGTCACTGAGGAGATTGCCAGCTATTTCCAGCAGGTCTTTGGTGATCGCCTGTCGGTTTTGACGCCGGTAATTATTGGTATCTCTGCCATGGGTTCAGCCTTTGTGGACAACATCGTCTTCGTAGCGGCTTTTATGCCAATCGTCAACAAGCTGCAACAAACGCCCCTGTTGTGGGCGTTGCTGCACGGGACTTGTCTGGGCGGCAATATCACAATGATTGGTTCTACCGCCAACATCGTGGCCTTAGGGATGCTTGAAAAACGCTACCGCGCACATGTGCGCTTCGGAGAGTGGCTGAAGGTGGGCGCAATCGTAGGTGTTACTTCATGTCTGCTGGCCTGGGCCAGCATAACAACGCTGTCACCTTATATGCCCACCGTCGCGCAGCGTCAGCAAAAAATTGCCGCACGTCATGAGGTTCACCCGACGGCCTCGCCGGCACACGGGGATTCTACAAAAAATACCAATCCGAATAACAATTTCTAAAATTTATTGCGGGGTTTTCTCTGGCAGTTGGCGTTTGGCAGTTGCCTCTGGCGTATTGCCGTAAGCGCCCATATTTACCCTGCCGCCGTTGGGTTCAGGTTCCAGCGAGAAGTCAGAGTTAGGGTCACCGGCATCTATGCAGGGTGATTCCGGCAGCAGATGATAATCGCCCTCGAACCAGGCCGCATTTGTGTCGCCCGGTTTTGCCAGGATATCGGGGTTATCAGCGTCGGCCCAGCGGCCGGGCCGGACAAAGCCAGGCTCATCGTCGATGTTGCCGGCGCCGGAGTATACAATTGTATCGTTGGGGTCGGCGTCCTGAATGCAACTGTAAGTGACCATGCTCCTGCCGCCAGAAATCTGAGCACCCCTGCCACGAGTGGCAGGGCTAATTAGCCCCCGACCTTGGTCGGGGGGGCCGCTATCCAGATTGTCCCAGAGAATGCAATTGGTTAACGTCAGGTTACTTTGGCCGCTATAGTCGGGGTCGCCGGTATGAATTGCACCACCCTGACCGTTGGCAAAGTTGCCGGTCAAGGTACAGTTTGCCAGCGTTGTTTTGCCGTTATTGTTTATCGCACCGCCATTGGCGCCGGCTAAGTTAGCGCTGAAGATGCAGTTGGCCAGGCTGGCGGTGCCATTGCGGCTGTATATGCCGCCGCCACTATTGCTGGTCCTGTTTTCACTGAATTTGCACTTATTCAGCGCGGGGCTGCTACTATTGTTGAACATTCCGCCACCATTGTCATTACCGATGTTGTTGCTGAAAACACAGCCGATAAGAATGGGACTGCTGTGCAGGTTGTACATGCCGCCGCCATTATCACCGGCCAAATTTTCGCTGAACGTGCAGTCAGTCAATTCTGGTTTGCCGCCCAGGTTGTATATTGCGCCGCCGTTGCTTCTGGCCGAATTTCTACTGAGTGTGCAGCCAATTAGTATTGGACTACTGTTGTAGTTGTCCAGGCCGGCGCCGCGGTTATGGGTGACGTTCTGACTGAATGTGCATTCGGTTAGTTTTGGGTTGCTATCATCATGGTTTTGCATCCCTCCGCCGCCGAACCTGGCCCAATTTTTGCTGAAGGTGCATTTGATTAGTGTTGGGCTGGCCATATTATTGTTTTGCATCCCGCCACCGCCGTTATACGCCCAGTTCCCGCTGAAGGTACAGTTAGTCAGCGTAGCTTTGCCACCGCTATTATATACTCCTCCGCCGGCATACTTGGCCCAGTTGTTTTGGAACACGCAGTTTGCCAGCGTTGGGCTGCTGTTGGTGCAGTAGATTGCGCCGCCGTTCGGGGCATAGCCATTTATGATGGTCAGGCCCGCTAAGACCGAGCCTGCGCCTTCACGATTATGGAAATAAAATGCCCGCCCTTCTTTTTCACAGTCAATAATTGTCGCAGCGACCACATTAGGGTCTTGCGGATCAGTGCCTCTGACGGTAATTGCCTTACCCTTAAAGTCAAGCTCTCGATTGCCGGTGCCTTTGTAGGTTCCAGGACTTATGATGACAACGTCGCCTTCGACAGCGGCGTCAATAGCTGATTGAATGCTGGCATACGCACTCGGCACCAGACGTTGGTTGTTATATTCGTCCGCGCCGATATCAACCCGGCTGTTAATCACTCGTGGCTCGCCGTCGATGTCGGTGCTGTCAGCCGCAGCCACATAGTTCGGCTCACCGGAATCAATGCAGGGCGACCGCGGCAGTAAATGATAGTTGCCGGCATCCGCATCTATGAACTTCGGGTCCGCATCCATGTTGCCGACCCCTGCCAATGTGCCTGTCCAAGCCTGGATGCAGCAATAGTTGACAGTGGGTCTACTATCAACGGAAAAAATCTGCGCCGCTTCATTTGTGCCGTTAGCATCATTATTGAGCCATAGGATGCAGGCTCTTAGCGTTGGATTACTTTCGTTATGATTGTAGATTCCGCCGCTAGCCTGTTTTGCCGTGTTGTGGCTAAGTGTACAGTTGACCAGTTCTGGGCTGCTTTCAAAGTTGCGGATTGCGCCTCCATTACCCTGTGTTGTGTTGCCGGTGAAGACGCAGCCGACCAGTAGCGGACTGCTGCTATTATTGTTTATTGCACCGCCGTCACCGTCGGCGGAGTTTCGGCTGAACGTGCAGTTGACCAACGTCGGGTTGCTCTTGTAGTTGCGTATTGCGCCGCCGAACTCTGCCGAGTTTTCGCTGAGCTTGCAGTTAGTCATTACCGCGTTGCTGTTGAAATAGTTGGCCATCGCTCCGCTGTATTGTGCCGAGTTTTTGCTGAAGGTGCAGTTGCTCAGCGTAGGGCTGCTGTCGGCGTGGTCGTACATCCCGCCTCCGTTCGCAGCCCGGTTGTCGCTGAACGTGCAGCCGGTTAGTTTCGGGCTGCTGCTGAAGTTGTACATTCCGCCGCCAGCGTGTTCTGCCAGATTGCCGGTAAACGTGCAGTTGATTAGCGTTGGGTTGCTGTGGTAGTTTCGCATGGCTCCGCCGTGCCACGCCGTGTTGCCCTTAAATACGCAGTTGGCTATCGTGGGGCTGCCGGATTTGTTATACATCCCTCCGCCGGTAATTGTAAAACCGTCAAGCACAGCCGTTTCGTCGGTGCCGCTGCCGGTTACTATGTGGTAGCTATTCTCGGCGTAGTTGGCAAAGTTTGGCTCGTCATCACTGTTTAGGTCGCCGCTCAAGATAGTCTGGTAAGCTGCAATGTCACGGGCGTTGGGGTCTGGTTGGCCATCGCCTGCGTAGCCCCCCTTTATGCTTACGCCGTTTTTGAGCCCAAACGTCGCTGCGCGGTCACCTGGTGCAACGGCTTTGCCCCTGTCAGGTTTGTAAGTGCCTTCAGCGACAAGCACTTCGTCTCCGTTGGTTGCGGCAGTAAGAGCATCCTGAAGAAGGTTGTAGGCATCAGCCCAGCTCGAGCCGTCATTTTTTCCCGTGGCATTGATGTCAACAAAGACTTGCCGCGCGAGAATAGGCCCGGCCATGCCTAATGCGAGGCAGGAAACTATCAGCATAAACTTCGGATTTATTCTGCCATTCATTTTGTCCCCTTGTACGCTGCGTTTTCTCACCCCAATGCAAGCGGATGTTGCTTACACCATAGAGGCGGTACTGTCACCGTGAATCAGGCGCATACTTTTTGAACCTGGTCTGACCTGCGCCTCGGAAACCTCCGTATCTAACTTTTTCGCCCTCGTGGCAGACATATTTTATCCTGAAAAACATCAAAATTCAAGAAAATTTGTGGCACGGCCATCCCTTCGACTTTGCTCAGGGCAGGCTTGGCCGTGTTTTCACGGGCTGGAAGCCCATGCCACTGGATTCTTGTCCTATAATAGGCCCGATCTTATAGGAGCGGATATGTCAGAGACTGACATGACACAGGACGGCTAATGCCCAGAGCAAGTCTTTTTTGGGCACGACCTTAGTTTCGTATCTTTCGTTTATCGGAATCAGGTGGACTTCTGTATCGGTGGTTCTTATCAGCTTGCAGGTGACCCCTATCTGGTTGGCAAGGCGTGCGATCCCGATTTGTCCTTGCGCCGCCGGCACCGAGGGGCTTACTATCACAATGTCTCCATCGTTTATCCGCGGCGACATGCTATCACCATCTATCTGCAATGCAAAGCTATCCGGAAACAGCCTGTGAATGTCTTCGCATTGCACAAATTCAACTATTTGCTCATGCTCTGGACCACCGACCTGAATAAGATTGACCTGATGGCTTTTGATGCCGTCTACCAGTGCTCGTGCACGCAGGTCTATGGCCACTGTGCCGTCGACCGACCCCACGATAGTCTTGCCCGTATGTTTTCGGACAAGTTCGTCAAGTTCGGTGATAGCTTGCTTTGGTTCCGGCAAAGATGTTTGGTCCCAGAAATGAACTATTCCCGCTGCAGTTCGTCCGAGCACCGGAATCCAGCTTGGGCGAGCAATTTTGGCAGGCTGAACTTCGGAGAGCTCTTTCTGAAGGCCTTTTTTCTCACACAATAACTCAACGAAAGCTAAAACTGCCTGTGCCAGTTCAGGACTATCGGTCAGCAGGTTATCCAGTTGCTCCAGAAGCAGTTTGTTTGGGCCGGATGCAGATTTTTTCTCGATCTTTCGGCCTGTGAGCAGCCAGTCCAAATCTACTCCGGTAACTTCAGAAATCTTTAGCAATACAGTTATTGGAGGGACGCGATTACTTTCGTAATAGCTGTAGCTGGAAGGACTTATGCCCAAAGTTCGGGCGAATTTGCTCTTACCTCTGTCGCCTGCGTGCTGTTTGCGAAGCAGTTTAATTCGCTCAATTATCGCGTTTGCGGTAGAATCATCCATATTTTTACTTATTTGCGAAAAATCTTCTTGCAAATCTTCGCGTTTATGATTAAATTGCAGCTAACTTTATTATCAAAAAAATAATTTTAGACCCGAAGGCGAATTTTGTCAATGCGGTGGTAGAGAAAAATGGCAGAATCTAAAAAAAGAAAGGCATCAAAGTCAGCCTCTTCGAAAAAAGCCGCAAAGGTACAAACCAAGGCAGCGGAATATGTGGGCTACCTTTTGGAGCTGCACAAACTCCAGGGAGTCTTGTTGAACCGCCTGGATAAGGAAGTCTGATTAGGATCAGTGGACCGAGACGGACCTTTGATGGCATGGTTAGTGAGGGCCAGTGGACTCAATCTGGCGGATTTTCGGCGCGAGCTTTTGGCCCGCGTAATGGAAGGATTTGACCAGCATAAAAAAGAACACCGCAGCAGCCAAGGCCAGAGCAGCGGTAGCCAGCCAATGTCGAGAACGAAATCTCTTTAGCGAGGGGGCAAAAGCGATCAGAGCAAAGCCGGTGGCAAGGACGATGATGGCATCCCAACTGGCACGCTGCCAATAGCTGCCGCCCAGATGTATCCACATTCCGAACTCATCAAAGGTCAGTGCCATGCCAATACCGTAAAGCATAGCCGCCCATTGTAGCTTTCGCCCGATGGGTCGGGCCAGCACGAGATACCCGGCAACGGCTGAGAGCAGAAAAATGCCATAGTTCAGATGGTGAACATGCGTACCACCCAGATGTAGATAAAGGTCTGGAATGGTACGTGACATAATCAAAAACACGACTATTCTGGCCGTTATGAAAGTTATAAGAAACGCTGCCAGCACGATGCGAGCCAGATGAGTAATCGGCGCAGGCTGGGCCGTGGTAGTTTTGCTATCTTTGGTCATTCTGAGTCGTTCCCAGAGTTCGGCGCAAAACTGTGAAGGGTCAAAGACCACGCCGAAATAACTATCCGGCAATAGTGATTGTGTCAATGCCCGGCGAAGGATTTTGTGGGTTGTTCTGCCTTGCTTTGCTTGTTGACTATTTGTTTTGACCGCAGTTCCAATCGTCGCTATTGTAAAGCACCGATGGTGGCAAAAAGTGAAAGTTTGGCTGGTTCTAGAAAGGAGAATGTCAAGATGAATAGACGCGGTTTTTTGGCGGCAGGGCTAGCCGGCGTGACGGGCATAAATGCCGTTAGTGCTGCCAGCCAGGCGAGAGGTCAAGGCGAACGAGAGTACTTTGAGTTGAGACGATACCATTTGCTCAACCGGGCCAAGGCGGGCGTGTTCGAAAACTTCCTGCGCGACGCGGCGATACCGGCGATGAACCGGATAGGAATCCAGCCGGTCGGAGTCTTCAATGTCGTGTATGGGCCAAATGAGCCGACGCTCTACGTACTGCTGGTGCATAAGTCTTTAGAGTCCGTGGTTCACGCGTCAGCAGGGTTGCTTGCAGATGCTGAGTTCGCAAAGGCGGATCTGGTTAATGCTCCGTTAGCTGAGCCTGGATATGTGCGGTACGAGAGTTCGCTGATGGTGGCTTTCAAGGATATGCCCAGGCTGGAGGTACCGCAGAAGAAGTCCCGGATATTCGAGCTTAGGACCTACGAGAGTCACAGCATCAAGGCGGCGAAGAAAAAGATTGAGATGTTTAATGAGGGCGGGGAGATAGCCATTTTCCGCAGGACGGGTTTGCAGCCGGTGTTTTTCGGCGAGGGTTTAATCGGACCGAATCTGCCCAGTCTGACGTATATGCTGGTCTTTGATGACATGGTACATCGTGACAAGCAATGGGGCGTGTTCGGCTCGGATCCGGATTGGCAGAAGCTGCGGGTTGATCCGGCATATAAAGACACTGTCTCAAACGTCACCGATATTATTCTGCGGCCGAGTTCGTATTCTCAGATATGACTTGTGCAAGATCACTATCAGGGCGGGCTTTATTTTCAGTTTGTTCGCCCGGTTTGAAAGGTAGCGGCTGGCCAAACTGAATCGCGATGCGGCGCAAGAAGCTGTTTACCTGGTCGACCCGGCAGATGTGAGCGGAGCGGGTGAAATTTGCCAGATCAAAAGAGTCATCCTCGCCGTAGCGGGGCACGCTAAAGCGAGCGGTTATCTGCTGGCCGAGATAGGGACAGGTGTCATCTGCCCAGCAGGTAAAAGAAGCACCTCTGCTGGAGATGTCAAGCATCCGGCCCTGTGCGAGTTCGCCGTTGAAGTCTTCGGCGAACCAGATAGGCCAATGGTAACGTAGTCTTTGCTCAACTCTTCGCTCATTATTTGTGTCCATTTTAATATCTCGGCCCCCCGGGCTATTTTGCTCTTGTCACTAATACGCTTCAAATCGACAAATTCCCAGAGCTACTTTACGAAGTACTGCCCCAAAATTGATTTTGCTTAGACTAAAACACACAGTCTGGTTGTATTATAGGTGACAAACGTTTGTCCCAACACAACCGCGCGGGCTATAGATGATAGAAGACAAGCTGCTTATATGGAAATTCAAGCGCGGCAGCAGCGACGCCCTGTGCCGCATCTATGAAAAGTACAAAGGTAATCTACTGAGATTGGCGTCGGCCCTTTTGAACGATACGGCTGCTGCCGAGGATGTTGTCCACGATTGCTTTCTATCTTTCGCACAATCTTCGCAGCGTCTGAGGGTCAATGGCAACTTGAAAAGCTATCTGGCGGCTTCTGTCGCCAATCGAGCGCGTAACTGGAACCGGGCAAGGCAACGAAGGGCAACGGCCAGCCTGAATGAGACTGGACAAATCATATCAGGCACAAAAAGGCCGGAACAGTGGATTATCTACAACGAGCAAGTCAGACAGCTCAACAACTCGCTTGCCCAGCTTTCATATCAGCAGCGAGAAGTAATAGCCTTGCACCTACAAGGTGGAATGAAATTTCGGGCGATTGCTGAGTTGCAGGGCGTTTCAATTAACACAGTCCAGAGCAGATACCGCTATGGACTTGATAAGCTGCGGTCGATTTTAAATAGTGAGGCCAAATATGAGACCAGCAGAGAATATAGAGAAGCTGATTAAGAATGTAAACATAGAAACTAATGCCGAAACGGATCAAGCGATTCTCGATGAGGTCGTCAAGGTATTTGATAAATCAAAGAAAAAAGAATCGGCGATAACTCAGCCGAGTATCTGGAGAATAATTATGAGAAGCAGAATCACAAAACTCGCCGCGGCGGCGGTGATAATCATAGCTGTGATTTTAAGATTGAAAATTACAGGTGGGCCGGATATTGCAAGTGTTACCTGGGGGGAAGTGATTGAGAAAGTAGAGCGAATTCCTGCTTTGACTTTCGATATGGTAACAGATATCTCTTATCCAGAAAACAAAATACTATCCATTCAATCTGAAAACTATGTAGCCGGAGATTATGGAACCAAGAGCAGTCTTTATGTGAACGGGGAGTTGTTTGCTGTTAAATACAGGCTACCCAATAAGAATCTTGCTTACATAATTCGTCCCAAAGATAAAACGTATGTACGTACGGACTTATCTGATGAACAGGCTGCAAAAGGTCAAGACACTGATGACCCAAGAACATGGCTTAAAACGATCCTATCAGGTGATTATATAAAATTGGGACATACAAGTATCGATGGTATCGAGGTAGAAGGTGTTGAGTGCAATAGATCCGAAATCGCGGGTGAAGGTACTGTTATGCGGCTTTGGGTGGATGTTCAAACTAATTTGCCAGTGCGCATTGAAGTTGAGGGACAGAAGATGGAAGCTGGCGAAAGAAGGCCACATAAGTTTGTGATGGAAAACTTCCAGTGGTATGCTGAGTTTGATAAAAGTATTTTTGAGCCTAACATACCTGATGATTACACAATGATGGAGTTGCCCGATAGACAAGAGATAAATCTGCAATCTAAAGCGTCGTCCGATGAAGATGCAACCGAAAAAGAGATAGCCAAGGAAGCAGCAAAGGCATTATTCCGGGCCTGTGCCAAGCAAGATTGGGACGAAGTTTCAAAGTTCTTACCAAATACAAAAATCAATCAACGGCTCAAGAACGTTCTTGGCGGATTGCAGACCATTTTCATCGGAGAACCGTTCAGATCAAACAAATTTTCCGGCTGGTGCGTTCCCTATGAGATTAAGTTTAAGAATGCCAACACCCAAAGGCGTACTCTCGAATTACGCAAAGACGAACTTACAAATCGATACATAGTTCTTGGAGGATTTTAGCCAAGTCATTGAGTTGTCCTTCGATGTTTGTGAATTGGCCGGGCTGTTTTGGCTCGGCTTTTTTGTTGCCACTTCAACCGCTGAGTGCTTGCACGAGCCTTGTGAATTCTCGGCCGCGATGCTCGAAATTATCAAACATATCGTAGCTTGCGCACGCAGGACTCAGCAAGACAACATCACCAGACTCTGCGAGGCGATTTGCTAAGTGGACAGCCTCGGGGAGAGAATTGACAATTTCGACTTTCGTATTTCGTATTTCGCGTCGCGTATTGCGTGATTGGTTGTTCGTTAACCCCGCAATAAATTGCGGGGCTAAATATTTTTGAGCGTTTTTGATTGCGTTGGCGATTTTTGGGGCGGTCTGGCCTATCAAGATTGCTGCTTTGGCTTTTTGAGCGATTTTTTGGCCAAATTCGGCGAAGGCCAGATGTTTGTCATATCCGCCGGCAATAAGAATTATCGGCTGGTTAAACGCATCCAGAGCAGCAATGGCACTCTGCGGCGTCGTAGCCTTCGAGTCGTTATACCACCGCACCCCTCTTATCTCCTGAATGAATTCGAGCCGATGAGGCAATGCCTTAAATGTGGGCAGAGCATTCCTAATCTGTTCGTCATCGGCGCCAAAATGCTTGGCGACAGTGACAGCGGCTGCAAGGTTTGAAAGATTCGCCCGCCCGGGCAAAGAAAAAATGCGGCGAATATCTTCGCCCACATCGTCGGCTGAAAATTTGACGCAAATTCTGCCGGCATCTTTTCTGTATTTCTCAAACCACCGGGCGGCAATTTCATCCTCGGCGTTAAATATCGAAACTGCCGGGTTATCTCTATCGAGATACTGAAATTTGAAGATGTTTTCCTTAGCGGCACAGTAATCGGCGAATGTGCGGTAGCGGTCGAGATGATTTGGCGTCAGGTTTGTTAGAAGTGAAACGGTCGGTGCCTTTTGAATTTGCGCCAATTGTTCCAGTTGAAAGCTGGAAAGTTCCAGGACGACTAAATCGTTCGGTCCAATCTGGTCAATAGTCGTCAGCAGTGGTTCGTTGCCGATATTGCCGCTTAGCCAAACGTTCTCGTATTTCGTATTTCGTATTTCGTATTTCGTGCCTCTCAGTAAGTGAGCCGTCAGGGCGGCGGTGGTGCTTTTGCCGTTAGAGCCTGTTATGCCGATTATCCGTGCAGGGCAAAACTCAAAAAAGATGCCGATTTGCGACGTGACTACCTTATTATGCTGGCGAGCAAGTTCCAGAAATTTATTATTTGGTAGCACCGCGGGATTGGCTACGATAATATCAGCCTGCAAAAAGTCAGCCGGGTCGTGTGAGCCGAGATGAAACTCTATATCCGGAAATTCATCGAGTTGACTTATCGAATCGTTCAGCTTTTGCTTTGTTAGCAAATCTGTTACTATTACTTTTGCGCCGGCACTTGCGACGAATTTGGTGGCATCGACTCCGCCGCCGAAACGCCCCAGGCCCATAACTAAAACTGTCTTGCCAGCAAATAATTCCTTGTTCATAACGTGGATTCAAGTAGCAGTGATTTAAAGCTATTCTTTTTGGGCCAGCAGTGCCTGGACCTGCTTATATAGTAGTGGCAAATCCTTTTTTACGATGTCCCAAACGATAGAATCTTCGACGATGTCGTATCCGTGAATTAAGATATTGCGGAAAGAGATAATGCGTTTATGGTATTTGATTTGAGCGGCTATGTCCGGCGCAGTTTTGGCTAAGCGGTTCAGAGCCTCTCCGATAATTTCAAACTGTCTTTCAACGCCGCTTCGCAGCAGAGGGTCGGTAGTATAATCGCCGAACGTCTTATTCTCGGTAAACTCCAGGATACGCTGCGAAGCCTGTCGAATGTCTTCCAATAATTTCTTGGCTTCAAGCCGCATACAGCACTTTCCGATTCTTATTTATGGACTCAAGAAAATAAGGATTCTTTATAGCTCGCGACATCACCAAGTCAACATGTCTGTTAAACAAGCTCTCGAGGGCTTCGAGCAAACCGAAATAGGTATCAGCATATTGGCCCTGTTTCAGTGGCAGAAATTCAACCAGAAAGTCTAAATCGCTCGTTTCGGCATCGAAATCCTTGCCTGTTAATGCTGAGCCAAACACCTCCAGCCGCCGAACCTGATACTTCGTGCACAGTTCTTTGAGCACTTCGCAGTTGTCTTCGATAAGCCTAATCATAGTGTTTGGTGCAAAAAAGATATTTAGAGACTCTAACAAAAAGAAGTTAAGCCACAGAGTGAAAGTATTTCATTTTTAGCCACAGAGCACACAGAGGACACAGAGAAACGAATTATAAACAGTGTAAATCCGTGTTAATCTGTGTCTTTATCATTATGTTAGACGCTCTTACTCATATCAGAGTCTGCATTGCGTTTGCTAAATCGACTTTTGCATCGATAACCGCCTGCTCGATACATCGTTTCCAGTCCTCGCCAAATTGGCTCTTATATTGCGGCTTTTCGTATGCGTAGATTATAGAGCGAGAGGCGTTAATCAGAGCTCCAGTGCCGTCCGGCTTGCAGAACCGCACGCACTCGATAGCGGTGGCACCTTGTGAGCCGTAGCCGGGCACAAGAAACCAGACCTTATCATATTTTCGCCGCAGAGCAGTGGTGACCTCCGGCGCAGTGCCGCCGACCACCATCCCCACGTTGCTATAGCCGCTTTTGCCGATTCGCTCCGGTTTATTGGCGATTTGCCCCACAATTTCAGCGATCTTCTCGTACATTGTCTGGCCGTTGGCGTCGGCAAAATCCTGAATCTCAGCGGCGGAAGGATTGCTCGTGCGAACTAAAACAAAAAGACCTTTGCCCTGTCGGTCGGCCACATCCGCAAAAGGCTCAATACCATCAGTTCCTGTGTAGCCGTTGATAGTTATGGCGTCGGGGGCCAGAGTATCCTCCAGGCCGGCCAGTTCCGGATTCTCCAGATGAGCCGAGGCGTAGAATTCCGCGGTGTGCCCTATGTCGCCGCGTTTTACGTCGCCTATTACTTCCAGGCCTAAATCGTCAGCCTCTGTAATCAACGCATAGTAAGCCTCTATTCCATCCCAGAGATATTTTTCAAAAAAGGCTATGTTTATCTTCACTGCCGAGACGATCGGCCCGACAATTCGCAGGGTCTGTCGGCAGAAATCAAAGATTGCATCCACAGCGGCAGCGGCGTCAAATTCATCGTTCATCTGGCGATGGCTGGTTATGACCGGCGGCAGTCGGCTGTAAACAGGGTCTATCCCAACAATTAGAGAAGTCTTCTTAGCTTTTACAGCATCGCAGAGCCGATCAGCAAAATGACTGGCCATTTTCTGCTAAACCTTCCTTTCTCGAAAATACTTTTTGCCAACCATCCAAATCACTATAATCACGGTGATTGTTTCAAGCAAGGCAGAAATTTGGCTTAGAGGCACGGCTGGCGGTTAATTAGATGCCACAGGTAAACCCACAAATTCGCAAAAAACAAAGATACAAGAAGCTGTTCTGCTGGCTTCTGATTGATTTGGCGGTGGCTGTTACCATTTTTGCTTTACTTTTATATAGGCCCTCACGTTATGATCCGCGCCAAGCAGAGCCCGATGACTATGAGCCAGGTCAGGTAAGTCCATATCTGACCCGCTTATCGAGCCGGTATTATAATGGCGCGCAGCGCCGCCAGCCTTTCGAGATAGTTGTCACCGAAGAAGGGATAAACCAGGCAATCACTAACTCCGACTGGACTGTGGAGTCCCAGGGCATCTGGTTTTACGCACCTGCGGTGCTCTTTACCCCGGGCACTATTGTTTTGATGGGTACTGCCAATATGAAGGGTGCCGAGTTTGTCGTCACTATCGAGCTTGAGCCGAAAATCGACCAGCAGAAACTGTTGAATTTGCAGGTGGCCAAGGTGAAAATCGGCGCGATGAATATCACCCCTATTGCCAAGCTGATAGCTAAGAAGATGTACGCAGACAGGCTCGCGACTGCCCCTGTTGATACAGAAGATTGGCGTGCCAAGATTGCAGCGGCGCTGCTAAATGATGAGCCTTTTGACCCTGTTTTTCCCGCCGAGGACAAGAACGTGCGATTGGATAGCGTAACTATCGAACAGGGTCGGCTGATATTGCGATTGGTTCCGGTCTGGCAGCGCGAGGCAGGCTACGACCAGACAGCGACATAGACCTGCTTGTAACCTTTGCCCCTGACGCCGATTGGAGTATGTTCGACCATTATCGAATGGAGAACGAATTGGTAGAGCTATTAGGCAGAGAAGTTGACCTGGTCAGCGAAGCAGCGGTCCATGAGAATCCCAATTCTATTGTGAGGCGCCAGATACTCAGCTCGGCGAGGGAGATTTATTCAGCCACATAATACACAGTTGGACGAAAAAATAAATGAAAGGTTACCGCAGAATCTAAAAGCGGTCCTCCAACACCTTGGTGAGGAGGCAGCGCTACTTAACCTGTCCATGCGACTTCTCAACAAGCCACAATGGCGTGTATTTCGCAATTACACCGAGAGTGGATGCGATCTTTTACTTCTTGGGCCAAACAAGCAATTACTGAAGATTGAGGTTAAGACGAGACAGAGCCAAATAACGAAACGGCGACAGAAAAACAGAGTACAATTCACACTCAGCGAGGCTGAGCAAAAGGCTTCCAATTTCCTTGTTGCATACTGGTTTGAACATAATGCGTTTTTTATTGTGCCAACCAATAAACTTAAACAAGTACGGAGCGACAAGAAGAAGTTGTATAAATTCATAGCCTACTTCTCTTCGGTCGATAACAAGTTTACGAAGAAATCCGAATCATTCTTGAACAAGTGGGAAACGATAATACAACGGATCAAATAGGTCGAACAGTGAAATAAAGTGTACTTGAACCAGCTTCGCGTCTTCCAAAAACTCATTTCTCGCGTTAGGGATGGCACTGGGTGAGGAAATTGGGGGACATGCATGAATGGTGGTTTATTAAAGTAGTTTCCTGTCTCGTGCGGAGTAATTAAGGGGCGTTTCGGCACTTCAAATCGTCAGGGGGAGCGAGCCCAATTTTTTTAGACACAGATTTACACTGTTTTACCGGTGGCAATTACTTAGCGGTGTTAATCTGTGTGAATCCGTGTCTTTCCTATACGTCACAGTGATATAATTGGTAAAATGCTGAACATCTGGATTCCCGCCCATTCGGCTTATGCTCAGGGCAGGCCCTGCGCGGGAATGACACTGGTAACCCGCCTTGAAACGGCGGGCTAAATATGACCCCGCAATAAATTGCGGGGCTAAATATGGTTGATAGAGTTATGTCGCTGCCGGTAGTTGCGATAATTGGTCGGCCGAACGTCGGCAAAAGCAGCCTCTTAAACGCATTGGCTGGCAAGATGATTAGCATCGTCGAGCCAACAGCCGGCGTGACAAGAGACCGCGTCAGCACCTTCATCTGCCGTAAGGCATCCCCAAGCGGAGAACGAAACGACCGATACTTCGAGCTTGTTGATACCGGCGGATACGGCATCGTCGATAAAGACCAGCTCAGCGACCACATCCAGCGGCAAATCCTGCAGGCGATTGAATCGGCAAACCTGGTGCTATTTATGGTCGATATCCGCGAAGGGCTTGTGCCGCTTGATAAAGAAATAGCGCAGCTTCTGCACAAGCACGGCCTTGATGTCATAGGGGTCGCCAACAAAGCCGATACCGCCGCAATGTTTCCAGCGGCGGCGGAATTCTCAGAGCTCGGCTTCGGCGAATTTCTGTGCATATCGGCCAAAAACAACCTCAATAAAAATGTCCTGCTGGATAAAATCTTCGATAAACTCGCGGCTTTGGAGTTGTCAGGCGCTGCCCCGCCGCAGTCCGTGATGAAGATTGCCATCGTCGGCAAGCGAAACACCGGCAAAAGCACATTCTTGAATGCTATCGTAGGCTTTGAACGGGTCATCGTCAGCGAAATACCCGGCACCACGAGAGACGCCGTAGATGTGCAATTTGAAAAGGACGGCAAAACTTTCACCATCATCGACACGCCGGGCATCAGAAAAAAAGCCAAGCTCGCTGACAGCATCGAGTTCTATAGTTACGTCCGCGCGACACGTGCTATCCGCCGGGCGGATGTCGTACTTTTGTTGATAGATGCCACTGAGCCGGTCTCGCAGGTTGACAAAAAGCTGGGCAGCTTTATTGCACAAGAGTACAAAAGCTGTATCATTGTTGTCAACAAATGGGACCTGGCTAAGGGCTCCGCCGTTACGGGCGACTACCAGGGCTATTTGACGAAGACTCTTCCGGGTTTGAGCTTTGCTCCAATAGCGTTTACTACCGCGACTGAGGCAAAGAATGTGCAGTCGGTTTTAGACCTGGCGACCGAAATTTTTAAGCAGGCAACGACCCGGATACCGACGCATAAACTGAATCAAGCGTTTGAAATGATAAAGGCACAGCGCGCGAGCAAGCGTGGGACCGGCTGGGCAAAGATTTACTATGCCACACAGATTGCGACCAATCCGGTTACGATAGTTATGTTTGTAAATAATCCGGAGCTGTTTGACGATAAATTCCGACGATTTATTGTAGGCCGATTGCGGCAGATTCTGCCGATTCAAGAAGTGCCGATAAGATTGCTGGCCCGCCGGCGCACGAGAGACCAGAGACGAGTGGAGAACGACGAGCGACGAAGGACAAGGACATGATTTGTCTTGTTGTAGTGACATCCATAGTGATATTCGCTGCAGCTTATCTGGTCTATGGGCGGTTCATAGCCCGGCAGATCGGTTTAGATGACAGCCGCACAACACCTGCCCACCAGCTAAAGGACGGCACTGATTTTGTCCCTGCCAGAGCGCCACTGCTGCTTGGGCAGCATTTTTCAGCTATCGCGGCAGCCGGGCCAATTGTTGGGCCAATCCTTGCCGGTATATTGTTCGGCTGGCTGCCAGCGGCACTGTGGATTATCCTCGGCGCGATCTTCATCGGCGGCGTTCACGACATGGTCACTCTGACTGCATCGCTCAGACACAAAGCAGCCTCAATCGGCGAAATCGCCAAGCAGCATATTCCAGCCGGAATGCATATCTTTTTTCTTATCTTCATCTGGCTGGCCCTATTGTATGTGATTATCGCTTTCACTGATATTACTGCCCAGACCTTCCGCGCTGTTTCAGGCGAGGTAGCGTTTGGTCCGGCGGTGGCGGCGTCCTCGATACTATATCTGGCACTGGCGGTACTTATGGGCGTGCTTCTGTACCGATTCAAGCTCAAACTGTGGCTGCTGACGGTGATTTTCCTTCCGCTGGTTCTGTTAGCAGTATGGGTTGGCCCGCGATTGCCAGCACCAGTCCTTGCCTTTTTCGCAGATGTATCCGCTAAGCAATGGGACGGTTTTCTGCTTGTATATTGCTTTGTAGCATCCATTATTCCGGTCTGGCTGCTATTGCAGCCGCGAGGTTATCTGGGAGGCTGGCTGCTTTATCTGACCATCGCCATTGGTCTGATGGGGGCTTTGTTCGGCGGCTTCAAAATCCAATACCCTGCATTGAATATATCTGGGCTGCACAGTCTAACCGGCGGCAAACTACTTTTTCCTTTCCTTTTCATAACCGTTGCATGTGGCGCCTGCTCTGGATTTCACGCTATCGTTTCTTCCGGCACAACATCCAGGCAACTTAACAAAGAGTCCGACGCCCGTGTTATTGGCTATGGAGCCATGCTGCTGGAAGGCCTGGTTGCCATCCTGGCACTTGCCACAGTTATGATGGTTTCGCCCGGCTCCGACCAGCTCAAAGCAGAGCCGAATCTGATTTATGCTCAGGGTCTTGCCAGGTATCTGGGACTATTGAGAATAAGTTTCAATGTGGCTTTTCCCTTTGCGCTGCTGGCCTTTTCTACATTTGTTTATGATACGCTCGATGTCTCCACGCGCCTCGCCCGCTATATCTTGCAGGAAATAACTGGCTGGCAGGGCCTATCCGGCGGGTGTTTGGCGACATTGGTCAGTCTGGCTATTCCGCTGACTTTTCTTTTGCTGACGCAGGAAAAAGCCTACCTGGTCGCCTGGCCAATCTTTGGCACCAGCAACCAGATGCTCGCCAGTCTGACGTTGCTTGTTATATCTGTTTGGCTTGTACGCTGCGGCAAGAGTGCTGTTTATACTATCTTGCCGATGATATTTATGCTGGTGACAACTGTGTCGGCTCTGATTCTTCAGATTAAGCCTTTCGTGCTCTCAGTTGCGGATATTGTCGCGGGTAGCGCAGTTAAACCGGAAGTTATAATTTCCGGCATTTGTGGAGTTGTTCTGTTGGCACTGGGCGGCTTATCCGTACTTACAGCGGCCAAAGCCCTGCTGGCAAAGCCGGGCAAAAGTACCGTCGTTCGGGCGGGTCACGAGTGACATAAACCTATGGAGGCTCGGCAGAGATAGGCACAAGCTTGAAGCTGACCGGGACTGGCGGCTGCGGCGGTATAATCTCGCCGTTCTGGACAAACCGCCAGGGAAGGTTATAAACAACATCCCTCTTCTGCACACCCTGGACTTTCTGGTCACCGTCAAGGATTTGCAAGGTCATCTGGAACGGCTGCTGTTCGTAAACCTGTTTGGCCTCACGAGTAGCTCGAATTCTGAAAGAACGTATTACGTCAGACAGGTTTGTTATGTCAACCTGCCATTTGCCCTGCAGGATAGGGCTGAATTCAACTCCGAGCTTGGGGCTTTCTATAGTCTGTTCGCTTAATACATCTTCAGCAGAGGGCATAGTAACTTTGACCTTTGTAGACACGTCTTTCTGTTGGCCTCCAGGCAGCTCGACGTATGGCGTTTTTGAGATAGCTGAGGCTCTTGCACGCTCAAGTTCGCTGGCTGTCAGCCGGACTTTTGCTATGGTTGTCTGGTCTTCTGGCACAAAAGCCTCCACCTCTGCCGGGTCAATACTTGCCTCTTGTCGCAGAAGTCCGTTTTCGTCAAAGCAGCGAACGGGCAAATTCATCTTGACCAGTTGGCGGACATCGACAGTTAAGTTTTGCGGTTCACAGGCCTCGACCGTGACGCCAAGGTCTTTTATTTGCTTATTCTGTTTGAGCAAATTCAGCACGTCCAAACGATGCCCGCCTGGCTTAGTCATACCTTGGCCTTCGGGGTCCAAAAAGAACTCTCGCTCGAGCGTACCTTTGTTTCGCATTTGCTCTACCTCAGCGATTTTTGATGCCGGGCCCCTAAGCCGAACATTGTAGACCGCGGCAGATGAAGTGGGCGATCCGTGCTCGTCTTGGAAGGTTGCCAGCAGAGTTGGGTTGATGGACCCGGCCACCCGCATAGTCACCGTGGGAATGGAGAATTCTCTCTCCTGCGCCAGGTCCGCCCAGACCCAGATCAAAGCTGTCAAGAAGATGACAATTGCGGTTTTGCCAAGTTTGACCTTCTTTGCCACTTAACCCTTCCAGAGCCTGCTGATCCGCCCAAGACGGGCTGCCAACGCAGGCACGCCAGCTTCGCTCATTGCATTTGATAAATGCGACCTGAGCTGAGACTCCGTTACATTTCGTATTAGCTTTCCACTATGGGCGATGGAAATGGCGCCGGTTTCCTCGCTTACTACCAAACAGGTGGCGTCCGAACCTGCCGATATGCCTATAGCAGCCCGATGACGGGAACCCAACTCGGCACCGTCTACACTGCGCACAGTTGGCGAACGTCCTTGGTCTTGTATAGGTGTTCCAGCCTCGGCTAAAGGAAGCTGCACCCTGGCGGCAACTACTCGGTCGTCCCGGATTACAATCGCCATATCGTGAAGGCTGGTGCCGGGGTGAAAAATAGTCTTGAGAAGTTCCGCGGTGATCTTGGCGTCGACTTGGACGCCAGTTTCTATGAATTCGCCTAACGCCACCTTTTTTTCGATAACCATAATCGCTCCGGTACGGGCAGCCGAAAGCTCAGCAGCGGCGGTAATTATCTCCTCGATAGTTTTTGATAGCGGGTGTGACGAGCCGGTCCACAGACGTGGCCGACCTATCCGCATAAGAACTCTGCGAATCTCCGGCTGAAAGGCGGCAACTGCGATAATCAAAACTGCAATCAAAAAACCCTTATAAAGATACTGCAGCCGCACAAATTCCAGTTGCTGAACGACAAGGTTCAAAAGCAGTACGCCAGCAACCAAAATAAACAATACGCCCCGAAACAGCCTTTCTCCGCGAGTGCCCTCCAGAAAATCCACCACCCAATAAACTATCAGACCGATGAGGGCCAGCTCAATGCCGACAACCCACCAATCGTATTTCGCTACCCGGCTGAAATAATCTTTGAAGAAAATGAGTGTTTCCATAGCGCCACAAGATAAAGTGCCTAAAGTGAGCTAAAGTGTCTAAAGTTGCAAGTTGTAATTTTAGGCACTTCGTACTTTAGTCACTTCACAACCCTTTTAGGGTATTCTCATGTCGGTGAGCTTGCTGGGCCTATCCAGAAGCAAAGTTCTGTCTATGTCTGCCATCATCTCCTGCTGGTTGGTGCGAAGAACACGCTCGTGCCTTCTACGCCCTTCAGCGGCGGTCTCGCCTGGCTGCTCCCAGGAACGGCAGCCGCAAAGCAAAAGAATCAGGCCACAAATAATAAAGGTGAATGTAAAAAGGCACAAGGCAATCCGCCTCTGGTGGATTACTGTTAGCTTCTCGCTTTTAAGTTTCTTTACGTTCTTCATCGCGTTTTTCCTTTTATTTTTTATAACAGATTTATTATAGCAGTGATCCTCCCACCTGTCAATGCGAAAAGCCTTCGCGATGACCCATTTTTGAGTTGGCTGCCGCCATAAGCGGTGCGTTTGGAGTAACTTGGACAATGACCAGGCATCGATTAGCAAACACAGGTCCAATTTTTTCTTTCAGCCCTCACCCGCCAACCATTTATGACCTCGACAGTCTCAACCCCTGCAGAATGCTCACACAGCATTCTGATGGGGTCAACATCACCACTTGTGCACGCAGTAATAGCAGCTCAAGCCCTTAA
>Ga0315312_1001021_pt1 | contig 24527 bp, 23 predicted proteins | sample TDP7_MG_FD_203629 | JGI IMG/M metagenome (GOLD analysis project Ga0315312, IMG submission 203629) | Freshwater sediment microbial communities from Lake Towuti, South Sulawesi, Indonesia - TDP7 | ecosystem: Environmental > Aquatic > Freshwater > Lake > Sediment | place: Indonesia: South Sulawesi... | reverse complement strand
TAGACATTGAACCTTCCAGCTCGTCTGCTTAAGGCTTTTATCTTTAGTAGGCAAGTTCAATATTAAGCGCTGTATTAAAAAAGTAGCTACTTCTTTTTCTTTTCTAAAGGCTCTTTTGTAAAGCATAATTCTTAATATCAGATACGATTTTACTTCTGTTTAGATAAACAATAGTTCCTTTTGTTGGATGATGGTATTGTGGATATTTGAACCTTAACAACTGAATAGAGCTAAAAGCCTAGCTAAACGCTTGCCCAGTCTAGGGCAAACAAAATGCCCTAGCTAGCTGACACTAGACTAGGGCAAATCTAACAAAGGCGGTGAAGCACAATGTTAGACTGGAGCAAGTATATCACGGTAGCTGACAGGTATCAACACAAGGCAAAGGCACAGGATAGAGGCGACTTAAACCACGATATAATTGTAAGCCTTGCCGATAGTCAAATAAGGCTAGACCAAAACGGCGGGGGTCAACTATCCGATTTAGCTATGCTACGGATAGCCTCTTGTAGGGTTGCCGACTATTGGCGAAGCGAATACCGCAACGGTAGGGTTATAAGCCTCAATACCATTATAGAAGATGAGGACGGTAACCAGATTGAGCTGATTGACACTCTAGCCGATGACAAGGCGATAGACCTAGAGGCTTGGCTAGATAGGGGGTTATGGGAGTTAGGCTTCCCAAAGAGGCTGGCTCAAATTGCCCGTAAAATAGCCTACGGGATACCACTAGACAACAAAGACGACTGCTACTTAAGGCGATTTAGGCAAAAAGAGCAAAAAAGGCTACTTTAGCCGACGGTTTTTGCCCTCCCCAAACGATTATATATAGTGGGAGTGCCGATAGTGCTAGCGGGTGGCAGGCTATCGGACACTCACTACTAGCTAGGCTAGAGATTTGCCCAATCTAGCCAATGCTAAAAGGGGGTGGCAAATAGAACAACTTAATATCGTGGGCAAGCGTTCAGGTGAAGGCTTTGTAGCTCACAAGGCTATGCTGGTAAGTGCCCTGTCAAGAGCATTAGCCGCTAGGGTAGTGCTAATGGACTTGACCATAGGACGCAAAGGCTTACTCGGATACCTTAAGGCTTTGGGGGGTAGTAACATCGTCAAGGTTATCCCCTCAAACGGTAGTGCTAGCGGGTCGCAGGCTACTGGTAAAAGGCTTAAGGTAGTCTGTGGAGCTAATACCAGCACTATAGCCGATAGCGACTGGCTAAAAGAGGCTACCACTACCAAGCGGGGTAGTAGAGGCGGGACACCTCTAACCTTCTGTGAGGTTAGGGTAAGTCCGTCAAATACCGTCAAGCCTAATGTCGGAGCTAATGAGCTAACCGAGGCACTAAATAGAGTTTTACCGTTTACGGCTAAAGGCGATGATAGACCAGTTTTAGCCTGTGTCAAGTTTGAGGCTAAAGACGGCAAGCTAACTCTGGTTAGTGCCGATGGTTTTAGGCTGGCGGTAGTTAGCCTTGACTATGCCGATGGTGAAGGACAAGCCTTGATTAACCGTGATGAGCTAAAAGGCGTAGCTAACGCCTTACGCAAGGCAAAGCGGGTAAGGGTTAGTTTTGAGCAAGGCGGGGAGCAATTGACCAGTAAAAGCCTCATTATAGACACCGAGCTAATCCGCTATAAGTGGGTTAGCCTTGACGGTAGCTATCCCGATTGGCAGAAGCTAATCCCTACCGAATTTAATTGCCTTGCCCATTTTGACACGGTAGAGGCAATCAAGGCAGTCAATAGCCTCAAGGCGTTAGCCAATAGCAAAGGCTACTCCATAGACTTGACCATTGGTAACGGTAAGCTCGTTATGGCTAATCCCGATGATAGAGGACAAGCCGACATATCAGCCGATACCGATGGCGAAGGCTTTGTCAGGCTAAACGGTAGTAACCTAGCCGAAGCTCTTAAGGCTTGCGGGGGGATGGTAGATTTTAAGCTATCAAGCCCCCTAGCCCCGACACTCTTCAGCACTAACGGTTATCAAATAGTAGTAATGCCGATGATAACCGACAAGGCTCAAGAGTATCAGAAGGCAAAGCAAGCCGAGGCAAAGGCAGAAGCCGAGCCAGCTACCGAGCAAGCCGAGCCTGTCAAGGCAAAGCGTAGCCGAGCCAAAGAGCCAGTTAAAACCGCATAGAACGCTATAGCCCAAAATGAACAGCCACGCAAGAAAGCGGGGGATGACCCCGCTTTTTTGCTTTTTTCAACAACAAGGGGTATTCCTGCCCCGATGCGGGGTGGGGATACCCCTTTTCTTTGCGTGGCAGAAAGGGGGAGCTATGACCAGCGCCCATCTTTACCGTCGCCCAAATAGGCGCAAGTGCTACTGGCTTTGCCGAGACTGCCTTAAAGGACACCGCCACTGCTCAACCAAATGTCCTGATTACCTGTCGGTAGCCAAAGCCGAAAGAAAACGAAAGGGGGAACTATGCCGTTAAAAGACCTGTCTGGTAAGACTGCCCACGACCTTGACCGGGAGGACTTTGAGTTTCTCTTTTGCCGAAGGTGAATTGAGTATCAGGACTGCCCAAGAGACGAGCGGAAGATGCTCAGTTGTAAGGCTTTCGTGGACAGTGGACTGTGGGACGCCTTTTACCGAAAAAGGCAAGGATGCTAGGGATGACAACAGAATAGCTCAAAAGAGGGGCTTCGCCCCTCTCAGGTAAGGGGTCGGAAGCCCAGGACTACCGACCCCTTCTTTTTGCTCAAATTCTGACAGGAAGGAGGTGATTAAAGATGGAGGAGCTTCACTGCCTCAACTGCAATGAGGAGCTGCCCGAAAACAATTTCTGTCAGCGCAACTGCCTTATCCTGGCAGATGAGCGGGGGCAGACCTCGGAAGTGCTGGGGGCTTGGTGCGATGAGGCGTGTATGGGCGAGTGGCTGGTCAAGAACGCCCTTGACGCTATGATGAAGCGGATGATGAAGCCGTCAGCTAACTAATTAGACCGGGCAGAACCCGAAGGGGTAACTATGCCCAGAAAGGGGGTGAAACTATGCCTATCAGGTGGAGCGCCGTCAAGGTGAGCGAGGCTATGGATGAGGTAGAGGCTCAAATCTCGCTAGCCGACCAATTCTTTGCTGAAGCTCTGAAGAAGGCTAACGAGGCTCGTAAAATCCCTAACCTGCCTCAATATATTGACCATCGCCTTATCGGTCTCATCAGCGAAATTGAGCGGATAGACCGCATCAAGGACAGGATTCAGTCCGTCCGCAAGGATATCCCTGACGGGGCGATAGAGGCGGAGCGGGAAAGCCAGAAGTATGGCAGCCAGCAATCAATACTGTAATCGGTAGCGTGATTTAAGCGGAATCCGAAAGGGCAACTACTCCCAAAATCTGGAAAGAAGGGAGGTGAAACAGATGACGACCCAGCTCAGCCTATTTGGTGAGGCTAGGGTCAAGGTAGAAGAGCCAGAGCCGGTGACCGAGGTCAGGTTGGGGCGCCGGTCAGTCCGAATCCCCCTCCGCAAGAAGAGGCGGGAAGCTCTAAGACGGCTAATGGGAATCCTTGCCGAGCTAGAGGGCAAAGATGTCCACATCGGCTGCTATGATGCCGGCGGCAGGCACTTCTGGTTTGACAACCTCAAGCTCCCCAGGTTACAGCTAGAGTTTCATCCGTTCAAATTTAAGGATGATACCGACTACATCCCCAGTGTCGTAGTCCTCTGGGGTAGCAGGTCAGCTCAGGTCAGGATATTCACCGATTACCTGGTTGCCGTCAGAGAGCAGGAATATCAAGGCTATTGGCACTATCTCCTTGACTTCCGTAACGGCTTCTGGGAGCACCCGATAGACAATTTTAAGTGCCATTACGCCTGCCTCACCATAACCAGATTTAAGGACTAAAGGACATATCGCCGGGTCCGAAAGGGTAACTATAACCAAAAACAGCCCGAGAAAGGGGGTGATACTGTGCCAAAGCCGATATGCTGTGAGGACGAGATGAGCTTCCTCATGGACAACAAGGTCAAAGAAGCCTTTGAGTGTCTTCACTGTGGCAAGTTAGTGGTGAGGGATAAGCGCACCGGGGACGAGACCTGGTATGCCGAGATATTCAGCCCTCACAATGTAATGAAACCAAGGAGGTGATACTGTGGCATTTCGCAAGACAACGCTGCGAAGGATGTCTCCGGTAACTCGAAAGTATGCCAAGCTACTGAATGAGCTGGACAGCATCCTACGCAAAGGCAAGAACCTAGTAGAAGAGATACAACGGCTAGAGCTTGATAGCCGAGCCCTAGCGAACATGAACAAACCGAGAAGCACTTTATCAATGCCTCAAGATAATGATGAGGCAGGCTACGAGTTTTAGAAGAAAGGAGGTAACAATTGAATAAGCCTATGGTGGAGAAAGGCATCTCCGACATCGTAGGTGCCCTTACCGACCCCATCATTGTTTTTCCGGGAGGCTGGGGAGAAGACCTTCCTGAGTGGCTAAAGAACGCCATTACCCTAGAGAGACTGGCGATGAACATGAAGGCACTCAAGGGAGAGGAGATGACCGGGACCGATGCTGAGGCCTGTGCCTATCTCTTTACGGCTGCCTTAACTCAGCCGATAGACCACGACTGGACTAAAATCTATCTATACATCGCCACTCAGACCTGCCGCCGATGGAAGAAGGGGGAGATGCCTGGCGACATCGCTGTGGAATCTCTAACATCTGACCAGGTGAGGGAGCTCAATCGCCTTAAGGAGTGGCTTTATCACAAGCGCACCCAGATAAGGCTAGACAGGGACAGAGCTGAGAGGCAGCAGAAGAGGGAGGAGGAAGCAGCCAGGGCGAAGGCAGCACAGCCTGCTCTGTTTGACTTCTAGTATGTCATTAGAGGTACATCACTGGGGGGTGTGGGGTCAAATCCCACACCCCTCTTTTTTGTGTCCACCGGGGGAACATAAGGAAAGAAAAAGGGGAGAGAGAAATAATCCCATTCACCCATCTGAAAACTCACCTAGATTTTGACTACAGACTGTCTTGTACTGCAAAGAGGGGGCTCCCTTGCGGTTAGCTCGTCCCCCGGAGCCCCCTCTTGTGGTGCCTTGACCCAACAAATCAAGCTATTGTGACCTCACACATCTTGGCACTTTGGTTCAGAGGAAAAAGTTGGTTGCCAGAGAAACGGTCTATGCCGAGCACTGGGAATTCTTGCTCTGCCAAACCCGCAGCGCCTCGCGGCCATTTCGGAAGGCTATCTTCTCTGGGAGATTGTTTTTGCTGAACCATTTGAGGGTCCCGGCATCACTACCTGGCTGTGCCTCGCCACCAATAATCTCTACAATGTAATGAATGTTCAATGTGTCTCGAGACTCTGCTCCGTACTTATCCATAAAGATCCCAAGGATTTCTAGTGGTCTCACTCTAAGCCCCGTCTCTTCCAAGACTTCCCGTATTACCCCATCCTTTGGGTGCTCACCAGCCTCCAAAAAACCTCCTGGAATGTCCCAGTAGCCCTTATAAGGGGGCGTTGCTCGCTTTACCAGAAGTATTTTATCCCTGTCGACTATCAATGCTCCAACACAAGGAGCTGAATTGTAATAGAACACCTTTCTACAGGCACTGCAGATAGTTCTTTTTGCGCCCTCGCTCTCCACATATCTCGTCTCAACTTTGCCTGAACAATATGGGCAAAAACGGTACTTCTCCATAATCTCACTCACAGGTTCACTCCACTGTTACTGTTTTTGCCAAGTTGCGCGGATAGTCAGGGTTTATCCCCTTTTTGCAAGCGATGCTATACGTTAAAAGCTGGAAAGGAACAACCTGCAGCACCGGGCAGAAAAGCCACTCAGTATTGGGAAGCCATATAATGTCTGATGCAAGCTTTTCAACTTCCGCATTTCTTTCTGCATCACACAATACTGCTACTATGCGTGCTTGCCTTGCCTGTACTTCCATAAAGTTATTCATGGTAGAGGCCCAGTTCCCAACATCAGTGGAAGGTGGAAAAAGAATGATTACAGGCGTATGTTCATCCACAACAGCCAATGAACCGTGCTTCAATTCGCCTCCTGCCAATGCTTCAGCTGACATGTAACAGACCTCTTTAAGCTTCAATGCGACTTCTGAAGCAGTTGCCAAGTTTATGCCTCTCCCAATAACGAAAACATCCTCTCGGAGGCCATGTCCACGTGTGTCCTTGAAAGAGTATTTTGCGTAGTTAGCAGCTAGATGTTCCACTTCCCTATTCAAATGCGTCAAGGCCTCCGAAACTTTGCCGGGTATGGTTTGAGCTTCATTTATAAGCTTTTCAGTCACCTCACTTACTGCCACTGAGCCCATTTTGGATTTAATGTATAGACACAGTAGCGATAACAGGTACAGTTGAGCTGCATAGGTCTTAGTTGCGACGACACAAATTTCTGGCTTTGCCCCCATGTATAGAATTTGACAGCCGCTAACAAATTTCGCCTTTCCTAATCTTTCCAACGAACTGATGGGATTATTTACTATGAGTAGTACGAATGGTCTCTTTCCCAAGGACGAGATTTGGTCCAGGACGGCATAGGTATCGTAAGTTTCACCTGACTGGCTCAAGAGAATGACAAGCGAGTCCTCCAAGGGAATTTGCGCTATAGCACTTTTGAATTCTGAAGATAGGATAGCCTCCGAAGGAATCTGAAGTAAGCGTTCAAACATATACTTCCCGGCAACGCAAGCGTGAAAGGAGGAGCCACATCCAGTAAGGTATATCTTCTTAACTTTTCTCATTTTTGACCCCAATTCCTCAGCGATGCCTTCTATCTCGTGTTTCCTATCTAAGATTTGTTGCAAAATAGTGCCTTGCTCCTCAATCTCCTTTTTCATATAGTGTTGATACTTACCTTTTGAGATCTCTTCGATGTTGAATGGATAGGTATATTCCACGGCAGACAGTCGGTTTAGTTCAAAGTCATATAGCTCATACCTGTCTCCTGAAACTACGGCAACCTCATTATCTTCTAGCGGAACAAATCTATTTGTATACTGAAGGAAAGCGGGGATATCTGAAGAAATGAAGTGAGCACCTTGACCAACTCCTATTAATAAGGGGCTCGTCTTTCGTGCAATATAAATCTTCTCCTCTTGAGACCGTAGCAGGGCAATAGCATAACTTCCTCGTAATTCCTTTAGAGCTGCTGTGAGTGCCGCTAAGAAATTTGCCTGGCCTCCCATATGTTCTCTTAATTTTTCCTCTATGAGGTGGGGTATGACTTCCGTATCTGTTTCTGATCTGAACTTGTGACCCTGATCCTGAAGCCTTTTCTTGAGCTCCCAATAGTTGTTAATGATGCCGTTATGCACAACAGCTATTTCCGGTGAACAGCCAATATGGGGATGAGCATTTTCTTGGCTTACCCTGCCATGTGTGGCCCAACGGGTATGACCAATACCCACTTTGGACTTAGAGCCAGTCTTTATTTTGAGGCGTTCTACTGTACCCGGGCGCTTATGAATGTATAATTTAGTACCCATTTTGATAGCTATCCCGCACGAGTCGTAGCCTCGATACGAGAGCCATTCGAGCGATTTTTTCAGTATTTCAGCCAAATTCGTTTCTTCTTTAGTAACAGCACCTATAATGCCACACATGGTTTTCTTTCCTGCTTTCCGTTAAGTTGGTGTCCACACATTCTAGGAAAATTCAATGACATTTGGATCATCTATTTTTCTAAGAACAGGCTATTCCGTCCTGTTACACGTTCTCTCGTGTGGTGAGCCCAAGGACTCTCTCCACTATCTATGACCTATATTCCATACTTGCCAAGGGAACTTAATAGTGCATGGTCCCTTGTGACAATACTTTTCAATGTAATAGTCGTAAAGATACGGGTCTACTCCCTTATCACTCCAAAGGTGCTTGTGTGGCACGGAGATAACAGCAATCTTTTGCTTCTGTGCTACTGACTTAAGCAGTTTTTGAACATCCCTGAGTGTGCCGCTTGTATTAGAGAGATCCTCTGTCACAAGAACATTTTTGCCTTTAATAATCTCGACCAAATGTTGAAATTCCTGTGGGTCTTTAGGGAACTTAGGGTACAAGGGGTCTCTTCTATCTGCAGATAACTCGAGGACAGGCTTTTTGAGGCGTTGAGCCAAATAGGATGCTACTACACATCCCCCGCCGTCAATACCGAGAATGTAGTCAGGCTCAAACGTCGTTTTGTCCCTATTTATTTTGTTAAATAACCCTTCGCAGGCTGCAGCTACATCATTCTGATTTAATACTTTTTTCTGTCCCCGTGCCCGAGCATACAATTCTCTCATGCGTTCTTCAAATATTACTCCCAGGACGAGACCAACCACTACAAATAGAAAAGCCCACAAAATGTCCCAAATCACCTATGACATCCTCCTTCGTCTCAAATTGCTTCAAGACTTTAAGAGTGCGCGTTTTCTTGCCCATTCTTACCCACATACGACAGGGAATTATTGCTTAATAAACTACATATTACTATATATTATAGATTTGAAATGTCTGGTAAGCAACTATGCCATAGAATGCCTTAAGAACCAGACCAGTGAATTTCACAAATCTGTTAAACAAAACGCTATGTTGTGACCTGCGAAACCTTGCGGGGCGGCGCGGATTCCAGACATGCAAGACTCAGAACCTAAGCCTAGTCCCACTGGTGCGCCGCTACAGGAAACATGATGAATGATATAATGAGATGGTGGGAATGCAGGTCAAGATTAATCGGCATAGCTTCAGTTCCGCACCTACGCGCCTCGAGATCGTGGAATCGATTTCAAAAGGCAGCGAGATGCGAAAGATTGGCAAAGTGGTGAGAACAAGCAATGAGTTGCTCTGTTTCCCGAACACTCCACTTGGTGTGCACATGTCAGTGCACGACGCCGACGAAAAGCACCCTATGGCACGTATACACCACAGAATCCCGTTTGGGAAAGGCGTTTTCCAGCTCTACCCTCCTGGATCTGTCATCGGCAGGACTGTTGGAGAAGAGGACATCCCACCCTTTGCACAGATCAAGGGTGTGCTGCCTCTGCCACCAGAGCAGCCGGGATTCAGACGCGGCTTGGCCTTAATCCGAGCGGAGAGCCTGTGGCAGCAGTCCACCTCATTGAAGGCTAGCTCCTCGAAATTGGTGGTCAACTGCGACATTTCCTCTGTCGATGGTCTTGGGATGGGGTACTATTTCATCGAAGCTGGTGACGTCATTCCTTTGGTGGGGTGGTTGAATGATAGGCAGGACATGTTCGCGCGGTTTGATCTAACCATCGAGGTATTCGAAGCCTTCGTGCCGTGGCTCGCCGTTGTCGTGGCTAGGGGCAGCCTCAAGCAAGAATCATGATTTTGAAAGTCAAGGTATAGCAGTGATTCCAGTGGGAGGCAAGAACTCTTTAGACCGACCGTGTCTAATATTTCAGAAATTTGGCATACGCGTTTACACGGTTTGGGACAACGACAAGAACAACAAAGACGTTAAGCCGCGCGAAAACCAAATCTTGCTACGGACAGTTGGAGGTCAAAGTTGTGACTGGCCATGTGGTGTATATGAGAAGTATACCTGCTTCGAAAGTAAACTGGAAGACGTTGTGCGAAGCGAAGTTGGACAAGCAAAGTTCAATTCACGACTCGGGGAACTACAAGAGGAATTCGGATATAATAATCGAGAGGATGCGGTGAAGAACCCTGCTCTGTTTGGAAAACTCCTCAGTCAGGCACGGGATCAATAGGCACCTTGCACTACACTGGACGCAACAATTGAAGCGATCGTGAAATTAAGGGCATAGTTTAGAGATCACCACCTAGCACTCAGTTGAGTTTAGTCAGGATACCTTCGTACTGCTCAGCCATCTTGGACCTCCCATAGCTTAATGCAGATATCAATCATCTGCTTTATATCAACTCTGTTTCTTTCTTTGATTTGTTCTATTGCGTCCTGAGGCGATGGACAATAAGGGCACTCATTGTCTGGGATTATTAGATGGTCCGCGTATAGACCGGCTGTATACCCATCGATTAAATCTTCTGATGGACCGGCCGTGAAGAGAGCATTATAGAAATCGTGGAGACTGTAAGTATGCCATACTACGCAATTCCTTGTTCTTTGACAGGCGTCTATGAAATATATTGGGATACCTGTCTTCTCAAATACCGGGCGCAGGGCGTTTGCGTCGTACTGGGTCCAAGAAGCAAGACTAGTGATATCATTATCTCTTATGTATTTTAGAAATGCTTTCTTTTCACTTGGGAAGGCGAATTGAGTAATTTCTCCCTGGTACCAGATACCGACAAGCCACAGTTTTCCTGGTACCCCGCCTTGAGCCAGGCCGGTTTCCACGTCCACAAATGCCTGGTTGTAAGGGTCTAGTGTTATTGGCCTTTTAATCTTGGGTTTCTTCCATTTTAGACTATTGAGCCTTTCTCGTACTAAAGTCGTGTCGATATCAAACATTTCGATGTAATCCAAAGATTCTAGAAGGTCGGCCTCACTGCCACCGTAAAGACCACTCAATTTCTCAGCGTTTCTCAAATCCATACATCTTCTTTTTAGTGTTCGCATACCAGGTATAGCATGTATCTGGCTTCGTTCGGTGGCTTTCATATCAATTGACCAATCAGACGTGTCTATCAATGCGTAGTTTCCTATAGCTTCACGATCGTCGTGAGAACTGATGTTTAGCACGGTTGTGTCTCCGATTTTGGCAATATTACCTCCCCACATATGACTGTGCCCGCAAACAACCAGCTTGGGGGTGTACCTTTTTATAGCTACGAGTAACTTCTTGGACCCGATATGGTCAACACCGAAGCGGCTTGAAAGGTCAAGGCAACCAAGGGGAGGAAGATGTGAGAGGTATATATCTGCATACTTCTTGGGAGTACTGACTATCTCACTTTGGAGTCCATACCGGCACTCCACCCCGATTACGCTAATGCTTTCGCTTTCTTTTGCTATTGTGAACTCCCCAAAGGACGGTGAGATGGGAGCATAAATGCCGGAATCCATTGATATCTCATCATCTAAAAGATCATAAATCTCCGGTAAAAACGGCGAGTGCTCTAACAGGGTCACTTTGTTATATTTATCTTCCGCTACTCGATAGACCTTATCACCACAAACGTACCGCCCTTCATTCAGGCGAACAAAATAATAGCCATCAACTGTTGTGGAATAATCATCGTTTCCGTTTACCAGATAAAACGGCCTGTTCAATTCGTACAAACCATTGTTGAATGACAAATCTAATTTGGGAAGTAATCTCTTTACTTTCTGAGATAGAGCCCTGTTATCCTCTCTCGATACGGCTTTGTACTTAGGGTAGGTGAGCGAAATTATATGGTTGGTCGTTTTAAGCAAAATATTATTAACCTCTGGTACAAAGCGATCCAGATCATCACCTGCATATAATATGGCGTCTGGCTTGTGCTGATTTACCAGTTCGACAAGCTTATCAAGCGATTGCACCCGCCAGTCACTAAATGCGAATATCCTCATGACTATGTCCTCAAAGCAGATTACTTCTTAATACTGGCGCATGAGCTGCTTACAAAATCCTTTGCTTAGCAACATGATAATACATAGGGAAGATCTATGCAAAAAGCCAACGGCTCCCGGACTCATCCGGCCCATTGTAGGATGTGCTGAGGTTGAACAAAACCGAGGATTGTTTAACTAAGGCATAAGACCTTGCCTTTACGGGGAGAGCGATATTCTTTTCTAAATATTGGAAACTTTGGCTGAAAGAGGGGTTATTAAGTATTATAATAACCAGAACAACCAAACAAATAGGGGGTGCCGACATGAATCAAGGCAAATTGCTGGAATATAAAGATGTCGGAGAAGGGAAACTGGAAGTCAGACTTGATTTGGCAATGCTATATGGAAAAGGCAAAGAACGCCAAAGGTTCGAGAATAATTATGCCAAATTTTCAGACCTAGAGGAGAACGCTGGCATAGTCAAGGAAAAGGGTGAAAACCACCTAATATATTATTCGGAACAGATTATTCCTCAGCAGCGGAATGATAAACTATCAGTTTTACTGGTCTTTGGTAATCCCGCTTCTCATTCTGTCACATCTGGCATGTTTTTTTCTTACCAAGGGAAGAACAAAGAACAAGAACACAGATTATGGGGAGCATTGAGAAAGGCTGGAATATTCAAATTTGATGCTGAAAATATGGGATTAAATAACTCTGAAAGGAATGAGCTTAGGAAAAAGGCCCTCTTTGAATTGACGTATACCACACCTTTTAGGATAGGCTTGGCAGTCTATTACTCAATGCCAAGTCCAGCCAGCGAGAAATCATGGGGAGGGATTTCGGGACTACAAAAACTTTTTGGCAAGAAAGCTCTTAAGAAAATATCGGAAGCCGAAAAGTTGCATATTAATGAACTCATTCGTAGGTTTATAAAGGAAGACGGTGCCGTTATAACATTTCAAAAGGATGCTTGGAATGGGATAAAAGCAAGAAACGACCGGTGCTATAGCAGGGTTGAAATAGTGGAGGGCTATTTAACAGGTGAGTGTGATTGCTGTGAAGGTGTAAGGTTATACTGTGCGCCTACGACAAGGAACATTCTCGGCAAGAAATCAATTAAGATTCTGGTAGATATCAAAAATTCGATGCTTAACAAAGGATAAGATATAGCTTTACTGCACTTAAGTCAGATTTGTTTAACCCTCAGTTCATATAGGCGAAGATAATTTGGCTTATCCAAAAACCGTTATATTATTCAAAATTGTGGCAGATTGATGCCACCTACCTTTTTATTCTCAGAATAAGGCATATTCAACCATAAAAATACTTGACAATATTAAGAAAAAGTATTATTCTGTTATTATCCAGTTATTGATTAAATAATAACCTGAAAAATTATCAACAGGAGGCAGAATGACTAGAACGGAATCAAAGCATGAGGCTTTCCGACGTTTGGCAACGAAAAGAACAAATACTGTAATAGAAAGGCTCAGAATTCTTGGTCACTGCGCTAATCCTTGGCAGTATGAATACTCGGAGGAGGAGATAAAAAAGATATTCAGGGCTATAGATGCTGAGCTTAGAGTGGTGAAGACTAAGTTCCGGAATTCAAGTAAATCTGAGTTTCAACTCTAATTCTCGTGGTGTATAGAATCAGTTATTGGCTGTGTTCATCTAAAAAGTTGGATTTCTTGTGGGGGGTGCAAAATGAAAAATGAAGAACTTAAGCAAATGTGTTTGTCTTTAGTACGAGCCGACACGGAAGGAGAGGTAATCAAAATCCTCAAAGAGAAAGGTTTTTGGGATAACCAGAAATTCTGGAGATATTATGGTGACAAAGAGGATAACTTCTCCACTGTTGGCAACCAGCAAAGTCGACCTGAAGCAGCATTGGTTGAAAAGGTAGTCAACTCCGTAGATGCTGTGCTAATGAATGAATGTTGGTTACGGGGTATTTCGCCAGAAGACAATGCTGCACCAAAGAATATTTATGAGGCCGTAAGCCTATACTTCCAAGGCAATGCCAAAAAATGTGACACGCTTGGCCATCTCGCATATTGGACAACCCAAAAGCGAACAGAAGTGTCTCGCCTCATTACTATTGCTGCAACCGGCGATCGTGCAAATCCTTGTTTCATAGTTTCCGACGCTGGAGAGGGGCAAACCCCAAATGTAATGCCGCTAACACTCCTAGACTTGAGCCATAAGAATAAGTTAAGAATCCAATTCGTACAGGGCAAATTTAATATGGGAGGCACTGGGGTATTTCAGTTTTGTGGTCGTCACAATTTGCAACTTATTGTTACTCGGCGTAATCCGAATATACTGAAATACCCACTATCAGATGAATCAGATAAATCATGGGGCTTTACTGTTATCCGGCGTGAAGACCCAACCCCTGGGCGGAAGAGTTCAGTATATACTTACTTAGCCCCAGTTGGTGCTGAGAAAGAACCAGGGATGGGAAGTGTTCTACGTTTTGATTCGAAAAGTTTTCCTATTTTCCCAGATAGACGTAACCCCTATGGACGTGAAGCTGAGTGGGGTACAGCTATTAAGCTTTATGAATATGCCGCTACGGGATTCCGCACAAACATGATGATGCGGGATGGGCTTCTTTCCCGGCTGGATATATTACTACCAGAAATCGCATTACCTATTCGTCTTTATGAGTGCCGAGATTATAGAGGGCATACTGGTAGTTTTGAAACAACACTGAGTGGATTAAGTGTTCGACTTGAGGATAATAGAGCTGAAAACTTGGAAGATGGCTTCCCAACAACATCCCAATTGATGGTATACGGCGAGAGGATGACTGCTAGAATCTACGCATTCAAAAAAGGTAGGGCAGAAACCTATAGGAAGAATGAAGGAATCATATTCACTGTCAATGGACAGACTCATGCTCATTTACCTCTAAGCTTTTTTAGTAGAAAAAATGTTGGGATGGGCCGTCTCGATGATTCAATATTGGTAATTGTAGATTGCACTAACCTCAGCGGAAGGGCACGCGAAGACCTTTTTATGAATAGCCGAGATAGATTAAGGAATGGTGATCTCCGTGACGCGATTGAGCATGAACTCGAAATTTTGATAAGGGAGCATCACGGACTTAGAGAATTACGTGAGAGGCGTAGGAGTGAGGAAATTAAGTCGAAGCTAGGAGATTCTAAACCATTGGCAGAAGTATTGGAGTTGATATTGAAATCGTCCCCCTCGCTTTCTTCACTATTTCTTACGGGTACAAGATTACCCAATCCATTTAAGACTAAGGAGGTGGTTTCTCGTGATAAGCCATACAAAGGCAAGACCCATCCGAGCTATTTCAAATTTCAGAAGCTACCTTACGGGCAAAAACTCGAACGTGCAGCTGCGATCAATATGCGGTGTCGGGTTACATTTGAAACTGACGTGGTGAATGATTATTTTGATCGGTTAGAGAATAAGGGTATATTTAGCCTCCACATTACTAGTGGCAATGGGATAAAAAAAGTTACTAGCTATAGCCTGAATCTTCAGAATGGAAAAGCTACACTCAATATAAAGCTACCTGAAGATTGCTCTATTGGCGATGTCATAGATTATGAGGCAAAGGTTATGGATGATACTCTACTTGAACCGTTTATTAATGCATTTGTAGTTACAGTGGGGTCACCGCAGAAGATAAGAGTGAGCCCTCCTATAAAGGATGGTAAACCACCTGGAGATGAGGATGGGCATCAAAGAGAAACTCCGACTGGTCTATCGATGCCTGAAATATATGAGGTTTATGAGCCGGAGTGGGAAACCCGTAAGCATAAGTTTAATCAATACTCGGCTGTCGAAATATTGCAGGAGCGGGCTGCTGATATCGAAGTGCCAGATAATGGTGACACTGCGGAGTATAGCTTCTGGGTGAATATGGATAACATATACCTCAAGACTGAGATGAAAGCCAGCAAAACTGACCCTGATATTATCAAGGCACGGTTCAAGTATGGTCTGGTATTAGTAGGAATGGCTTTGATACAGTCACATGCAAAAGCCGAAAGCCTGAAGGTCAGCAGTGAATCAGGACAGCAAACCGATGATGGTGAACTGGTGACAATTGAAGAACAAGTGTTCCGAATATCTGAGGCTGTAGCACCTGTGTTATTACCTATGGTCGAATCACTCGGTGCGCTTACTGAAGAAAAAATTGCTGTGGGTGGACAAGTCGGTGATGATGAGTAGGGAATCTTAAGATAGTGCTGAAGTTAAGTGAATAGGAACAAGACTCATTCACGAGGTCTATGAAACAAAAGAATCTCATTACTAGCGTATTGATTTGGTGTTAGTTGGGTATACCACTTTCTGTTTGGTACTTTTCGAAGTGGACGCTCAGAAATTGAACCGCCGAATGGGTTTATTTCATCGTAGCCAGCACTCATCATTGCCGTTAAAAAGGCAGGAAGGTGTGCATCTGGATTCGAAAAAGCAACCAATTGAACAACAAGAGCGTCTGGATCGATGATTTGACGAAGAACTCGGAAGATTTCTGTCACCCTGTTAAAATAATTCTGCAGCCCCTTCTCAGAACGTCCTCCAAGGGTGTAAAAAGATTCTCCGTGGCCATCTCTAAGGTCTGCCAGCCAATAAGGCACCGGCGTCTCACGCCGCCCGCTAACCTGCCAGCGATGGTATAGCACATGCACACCTGGATAGGGAGGGGATGTCAGAACAAGCTTAGGTGGTCTAGAAAACGCGCCGAGGCATGCTCTCCTCTTCTGAGCCACATCGCTTATAGTTCCGAGGTACAGGATTCGCCTGCTAGTAATCTTGTTCTTTGGAACGCCCTGACTCTTAACGGCCTGAACTAAATCATCCAAGCCAGTTAGCATCTCCGTTATTTCTTTAAGAAGTTGTGCTTTAGCCCGGGGTGTGGGTGGAATGTCCTTTCGGCAGTCAATTGCCCATTGCCCTAGCTTTAGCAGTGCACACCGAGCAAAACGCTTTTGTCGTGGAAACTTTAATTGTTGAATGGTTAAAGTAGCACAAATAAGAAAATGTTTTATATCTTCAGGAACATTTTTGAGGCGTGGGTCAGTCACAGCTGGATGCTCTATGGGTATTCTGTCATCACGACCTATCCCACTGGCCCATTCCAAAATAGCCTCTTTGTCTCGCGAACTCAATGGTGTTGTCTTTACTGTCGTAACGAAATGAGCCAAAGGGTTAATATCAACACCCATCGCATTCCGTCCAGTAGCAAGAGCTTCGACCACAGTTGTTCCCCCACCCATAAAGGCATCGATAACACACTCATCCTCTCTTGAAAACTGAAGGATAACTTCTCTAGCAAACTGCGGCGCAAATCTAGCTGGATAACGGTAAAAATTGTGCGTTAAGCCCTCAACTGGACGTTTAGACATGAGGAATTCTAAAAGTCGATTCTGCAGATAAGTCATATCATACATCCCACGGCTAAAGGAGTCGCTTTTTATAGTCTCTTTCCTCCGTCTTGCTCCCGCCTTAATCTGTACTCCCGACCAACTCATGGACCCACTTGTACGATGTATGTTCCTCGGTACTTATCTTGGTGTTCTCTCCACCATCGCTCCAGAGGACAGCCGGTAATTCCACGGTGCGCTATTTTACCATCTTGCCATTTCAGGTGATATCTTGTCGCGTTGCGCCCTGCCATCGCTCTCATCCCCTATTGCTCACATTCAATAAAAGCTATTTCCCCGCTTTTTTGACGTAGAATGTCCGCCCGCACTTATTGCATCTATAGCGTTGCTTTCTACCTGCTCTGGTGACTATGAAGCCTATCCTCACCACTACCGTTGACCCACATCCCGGACATTTCATCTGCCAATGCTCCATACATATATGTATACATACATAATAATTATTTGAGCATGTTTTGTCAAGGGGGCTGGTGTTCTGCTAAGCAGGTGGATGCCTGGCAATCGAAACACACGGTAGCTTGAGTAAGTAAGTGATTACGGATGCGGACGTGAGAAGCCGTTGTAGAGACGACATGAGTTTGTTTCTTCTCAAAAATTTTAGGTTTGGCTTTCGTACCGAATTAGGAACCGAGCTAGGGTCGGAGCGAGCAGATTGAACATTCCGTCAAAGTGTTAAGTGCCGTGATTGGGGCGACCTCGACATCAGAGATGAGGTAGGGAAATGAATGACGTCGGATATACTAAGGAACTTATGATGGCTGTTATTGTGGCAGCAACAACTCTAGCCGGTTTAGGCGGGGTTGTAATGGGTCAAATTTCAGCAAGCAAGATGGAAAGGGGGCTGAAGCGAGGGTTCAGATTAGCTCTAGTAGCTTCATTTGTAGTAGCTATCGTTGCGGTCATCAGCGCGATTGGGTGGCTTGCATCGCCTAGTTGGCTCGAGCGAAAAGCAGCGACTATGAATTTTGGAGCACAACTAGTGTCGTTTTCAGCAGTTGCAATCTTCTTCTGGGTCCAGCGGGAGAAGCCGCCTGAAAAACCCCCCAGATAAAGTAGCCCGCTCCAGCGAGAAAATTAGCGTTCGGGTTACTTTTTCCTCTAGAACCACCCTCAAGATTGTCCCTCAGGGGGCTTGATAGGCATCGTAGAGGTATGCTACAGTAGTTGCATGGGTGTACAAAATACCACCGCAGTAACCATTACAACTCAAGACCTAGTGAGGGTAGAGGAGGCAGCTAAGATACTTGGGAAGCATAAGACTACCATCTACCGCTGGCACCAAGCCGGGTTAGTTCTCGGTGTGAAGTTCGGCGGTATTTTGTTTATTCCCACTAGCGAAGTAGAGAGGCTTAAGAAGCGAAGAGAGTGAGTGTGGGGTGACGGCGGAAACAGAAGGAACATCGAAGGGCAAAAAAGTTGGAAAGAAGGGATGGGCTGGCATTATAAGTGGGATCCTCGTCTTTGCTTGTCAAATGGCGGGGCAGCCGATATTCTGGTTGCCACAAGTTGATTCCGTACTGATGAGTGACGAAGTTGGCTTGTGCCGCCAAGACTTTCCTCCGTCACATCTTGTGTACACTATAGACGATGAAGGACGTTTACGCACAGAGTACAGCCCCGCCTTTTCTTACACCCGGGAGATGGTAGAGAAACTTGTTTTCAAGAACCCACTTATCCCTCGGGGGCCTCCAAGAACTCATTCCCGCGAAGACTTCAAACTGGTAGACTGCCAGTGCGAGGACCTTGACTGTCGGCCGGAAAACGATAGAGTTAGGGTATGGCCAACAACGACATCGTTTCATAAGCAGACGTCCACAATCACACTCGTATGGCGCTCAGATTGGCGACCAGACGAAGTTAGGCCGACGGAGCCGGAGAGCTGTGACTCGGGATTATGTACGTGCGTATACAATCCCAATGATTATCAGATCCAGTACTTGGGCATGGTCAAAGTATTGGTTACGACTGACACGCTCTACACTATCGATTCTGAAGGCGGCGTGGAAACGTCTGAGTCTTTGAAAGTGGAAGTGCCCACTGAGGGCATCCCGAAAACCCAGTACAGGGTGGACTTTCCATTCGTCGTTCAGCTAACGGAACGGCGCGAGACCACCGTCAAGATAGTCATTCAAGAGGAGTCACATAAGATTAGAGTCATCCAACTACCTCCAACAATCCCAATCCCACCAATGCAAATGATAACTCCGGTCTGGATTTATGCCCTGGTCGGTGCTGTTGCGGTAGTTATAGCGGTGGTGATTGTCCGGAAAGTTAAGGGAAGGAGACATTAATCCTGGCTTTACGGGTAATATCTTATTGCCGAATAAGCCGGCGAAGAATTTGAGGAACTTGAAGTCTTTGTTGATGGTGCCGGGGTATGCCATTGGAGAAGGGATTCCCTGCTCCACCAGGGTTTCCAAAGTTATGAGGAAGACTTATTTAGCAGATTTACCCCTGTGGTAGATTTTCCCTGCTCTGCTGAACAAAACTTCATTCTTTTATAAGAGGTGACCGTATTATCGTATTATAAAGTGTGTGGGATTTATACTCTGAAGCTTGTAGGCTCGAATCCTACTACTATTACTATAAGCAAAAAGGGGACGGCGATCGCCTTTCCTTTTTGCTTATGTAAATATGTTGTATAATAGATATTGTGTAAAATTATGCGAAGGGTATAAGTTTGTTAGTTAGTTATTTTGATCTAAAGGAATTCCTAGCACAAGAAGAAGACCTTCTGCGGGAGTTCAAGCCCAAACTGCAGGGGCACCAGGATACTGTTGGTCGGACTCTTTGCGCATATGCAAATGACCTGAATTGGGCTGGCGGAGGCTATCTTTTCTTCGGAGTAGATGAACATGGGACACCCATTGGTACGGTTGAAGATTATGACCGCTTCCAGCAAAGAATAGCAGACATTTGTCGTGATTCAATTAGCCCTCCTGTTACTCCGCTTATCCGGCAACATGACATTGATGGTATGAGGGTTTATGAAGTTAAGATAGTCCGGTCTGTTAGTAGACCACATAGATTTCGCAACACCTGCTTTATTAGAATCGGATCAACAACTAGAGCCGCAACTCTTGAGGAAGAGAATCTAATCCATCAATCATCAATTATCCCATCTTGGGATAATCAACCTGTATCAAATTCCAGTATTAGTGATTTAGATACCAAGAAATTCACTGATTTCTTAAATAATACCAAGCCCAGAGTAATCTTTGAAACTGATGCAGATCCAGTGAATATTGCAGAAAACCTTAATTATGTTATTAGATCTGGTAATCGAGTAATGCTTAAGGCTGGTACTATACTACTTTTTGGAGCTAATCCATCAATATTCTTTCCTTATAGCAAGATACAGGCAGTTAGATTCAAAGGCCTAGACCTGGCTTCACCTATTGGAAGTAGACAAATAATAGAGGGCACCCTTCCAGAATTGATCTTAGGCGCTCGAAATTTCATGGAAAGCTTTATTTCTACAGGTAGTTCGTTTCTTCCTGATGAAAAAGAGCGTGTTGACTATCATGAATATCCAACTTGGGCCATTAGGGAGGCAATTGCTAATGCTGTAGTCCACCGTGACTACTCTCAAAGCGGTAGGGAGATCGATATTCGCACGTTTGACGATAGAATTGAAATTACTAGTCCTGGTGGCCTAGGTGGTGGTTTAGTAGTAGAGGATCTTGGTACGGGAAAGAGATATATTAGGAATCATATAATAGCAGATGCTTTGAATGCATTAAGATTTATTGAGCGGGCTGGAACGGGGATTTATAGACTTATGAAGGAGATGGAAAGAAATGGTTCTCCTAAAGCTGAATTTCGTGTAGATGAGAACAGCTTTACCATCATATTACCTGCCCATCCGTATTACGCGTCCCAGAGATTTTTGGAAGAAGCCACTCTAGAGAAAAGCCGTGCAAATTTTAGTGGGGCTAGATTATTATATGAGCGTGCTCTTGAGAAGAACCCTAATAATTACTATGCTCTAACAGGACTTGCAGACCTTGAAACACACCTAGGAAATCGAGACAGAGCACGCGAGATTTATAGGCAAGCTATTAGCCTTCAAGAGCAAAACCCTCATTCTTGGCTTTCATTAGCAATGCTTGAAGAGAAGTCAGGGAATATACGATTTGCTAGAGAAACGTATGAAGAAGCAGCTACTAAGGTTCCTCGAAATAGCGTTATCTACAGAAACTGGGCTGTTTTGGAATGGATGCAGAAGAAATATAGAGAAGCTGAACGGCTCTTCGAGCGAGCCACTAAGAAAGACCCCACAGACTCTATTACCTGGTATAAATGGGGGCAGATGACTATTAATTCACCGGCTATCCCTGATAGAAAACGGGGAGAAGGATACTTAAAGAAAGCAGCTAGTATGATGCAAGATGATTACATGCTTTCTGATATATTCTTTCTTCTAGCTAGAGCTATGCCTTCACTGGGGTATAGTGCAGAAGAAACTACAGAATACTTTGGAAAATCACTTGCTCTGAATCCAAATAGAGGTGTTGCTCACTATTACTATGCCGTACACCTCGAAAATATCGGACGCAAAGAACATGCGATATCGCACTTTAAAACTGCCAAAGAACTGGGCTTTACAACTGATAAACGATTACGCAGAAGACGCGGTACCTAAACCATAACTAGTATAAAAACTAGTATAAAATCTCAACTTCCTTAAGCCAATCATAATACGAAATCTGCATCAGTCCAGCCTACAATAGAATTGAAAAGTCCGTCGTACCCTTACCCGCAACCCCTGCCCCTGCAACTCTCTTAATGAGCTATTTCTCCTGTGTAAAAACCTCAGCCCATGTGCGAGAAAATGTGTCCAGCATGAACAATTAGCCAGAAAGTGCACAGGTATACAGTAAGTCCACGAAGTACCTACCAAACCCTCTAATCCAAAGCGTCCAGTTTCAAGGGTTCACTTCAATTTCTGCCGATGCAAACATGGACTGAGCCACCCCGGTGACACTAGTTCTTAACACTGTTTCTAGCCATTTTGTGATGTCGTTAACTGGTCCTTCAATAAATTCGGAAAGACATATCTCCCTGTCGGCACAAAGAGTAATCAATCCAATTGGCACAGCAGTCCGCCTTCCGCACGGATTTAGAAAGGGAGTATTTCTTTCAAACAACTCTCCTGGTACTAAAGAGAACGCTATCCAGTCTCCATTCAGTTTTGCAACCCAATTCAAAGTTCCCCAAGCAGGGATCTTCTTCTGCACGTATTCCTTAATCTGCTCGTTGAGATGCTGGATATTGTTGCGCAACCATTTTACATTGGCCGTTTGTCTATAGAACAGCTGCAATGCTGCCGAGTTCTGTTTCAGATCCGGCATCTTTCGCAGCAGCTTGTCCAGTCGGTGCGCTGAGTCAATTATTTGCCAAGCATTTGATAAGGCGCTAACCTTGTAGCTGAAGCTATCCTCGTTTGACAAGATCTCCTTACCCTCCGTGCGCCTAACTAAATCATTCTTGCTCAATGCTAATAGGTCACTGCGTAATCTGCTATAGGCTAGTTTCATCATCAAGACAGAATACCTTATTCCGTCTATGAATAGCACCTTTTGCAACTTATTAGGTTCTTGCTCACTTTTCAGCACTTTGTAGGCCTCCTTACAAAGTGATTTCGGTTTATATTTTACCACGGCTGTTTGTTGAACAACAGAACATCGAGTTGTTCAGCAGGTACCCGGGGAGCTGTCTTGCATACACATAGGCTATCGCTCATGCCTATCAGTTTAACCGGTTTCCAGTTTCCGTCCAGCAGCCCAAGCCTCGCAGCCCCTTTGTTATAACTGTCATAACAATGTTATAACAATTGTTATTAGCCACCCCAAAAGATGTCCTCCCCCATATCTGGCGTCCGTCCTTTCCTACACTATAACGTTTATAACATAACTGTTATAACTAGCTATAAAATCGTGTTATCAAAGCTGAGTTTCTAACATCTGTTATAACAGTTGTTAGCTTCAGCCACATCTAACATTTCCTTTAACAACTGTTATAACACCCTGAAGCCACTAATAGAAGGCTTTACGCAGAGCCAGGTCTGCATAGCGCCTCCACTGTTAAAACAGAGCAGATTGGTTGTGTTATAACAACACATTAACACCAGACTCAAATCATATAACAATAACAGCGTTATAACGCCTGTTATAACAGTTATGTTATGGAAATTTGGACTGAAACTGGACTTTTGTTGGACTGACCTGGACCACCTGGACTGACAGGCATAAGAGATACGAGCGGTTGCTGGTTATGACCGGTAAAGTAGCCCTTTCTTCTACGTCAGCCCCCTCAGTCATAACACTGTTATAACAGGTCTTTTTCGTTCTGTTATAACAGAGTCGGCGTAGGGCCAAAGAACAAAGGCTTTTGCCTGTTATGACACGGGGAAAAAGAGGCGTGGCGGTTGTTATAACAGAGGCTCTATAACATGTTATAACAAGGGGAAATCCGCTGTTATGTTATGGAAATCGGACTGGTGGACTGAGCCTGGACTTTTGTTGGACTAGGCTGGTTTATCCCCATTAAAACCGCGGGTAAGTGCCCTTTTTGGTGGTTTATAACACATTGTTATAACAACTGTTATGGCTTTTAGGCGTGGGGGCATAACACTGTTATAACAGTTATAACAAAAGGGGGGCTGACAAAAGTAATTCGTCAGCCCTTTTTTGTTGGGCAAGATGAGCTATCAAAGTTCAAGTGGTACGGACAACTCGCCGGGACTGATATTGACCTTGTAGCGGTAGCCGCCGAGTTATTTCAGAATGCCAGCATGAGGAGTATGAGTGAGGTAGAACGGGTTCTAGCTGAGGTAAATGTACCTCAAAACATAAGGCAGACCTGGATAAACCTCTACAGGGGTTATCTGAGGAATACGACCCCGCCGGGAAAAAGAGAGGAGCTTTATCCATTACCGAAGATAGAGGAGACGGCACGTGAGGCGGCAGCTGCCACCGGTGAGCGTGCCAGGGAGGACGCACTGGATTACGTTGTTGAGGATAATAATATCCTGCGTGTGGGTGAGGGGCTTGGTATGTTCACCTTCAAGCAGGCACTTCAGTTACTTGCTGTCAAGCGGTGCAAAACATCGTAATGTTACTCGCAGCCTATTGTGGTTGGTGAGACAACCGGTGGACGAAGGTGCCTTGATTTTTCAGTCCTAATTTGATAGAATTGTGTTCAGAAAGGAGGCAAGCGGCCTCCGCCTTTTCTCAGGTTTGACTGGCAGTCAAAAGGTAGGGGGTTCGAATCCCCCCAGCTCCACCAAGGGTTACAATTCGTTTGCGTCCTTATCTACAGCTGCGTTGAGAGAAGACTTGGTTCTGCCATCAAAGTGTCCCAGCAACCATCAGTCTTTATCTATCCCATAGCCTATTCTGCCTGTCCCTTAGAAATGCTAAGCAAATGTCTCTTTCGCTGTCGATAGCAAATGCGAAAAACCAAATTTCGCTGTCCCGATGGCAGATAAGTATCCATTGGCCCCAGGCAGTATCACCCACCCCCATCCTTGTCGCTTCTCTTACACCAGAATCATAGCTAGGAGCGATGAACTGGAACGTCTTGTCATCGGTGTTTATCCTAAGCTCGGTGTTCCTTACCGGGTCACGGAAGATGCAGGTCCAGGTAGGCGCCGGCTCG